>ERZ839489.447-NODE-447-length-42998-cov-32.297511_pt1 | contig 42998 bp, 55 predicted proteins | sample MGYA00519938_ERZ839489 | MGnify/ENA primary metagenome ERZ839489 (study PRJEB31850, sample SAMEA3708846) | human gut metagenome | biome: human gut; feature: human-associated habitat; material: faeces | place: China | collected 2014 ...
TCTGTGAAGTATGGTTATTCTGTGGAAACAGGAAGGGAATTATTCATTCAGCTCCTGCCGGAGCGCTGCTTATCCTCATACATCCGGTGGTCGGCCAGGATGCGGATGGCACACACATCGTCACTGTCACTTGGGTAGACCGCACAGCCGCAGCTGGTGCTAACCTGCACCTCTGCATCCTTCAGGCGGTAAGGCTCCCGGATGGCTGCCTTGATCTTTTCCACCCGGCTCTTGCAGAACCCCTCCGTTACGGTTCCGTTGACGATGAGGGCGAACTCATCCCCGCCGATGCGTAACACCGCATCGCTCTCCCGCACGCAGCCCCGCAGGCGGCTGGCCACCTCCTTGAGCAGCTGGTCGCCCACATCGTGGCCGTAACGGTCGTTCACAGGCTTGAAACGGTCAAGGTCGAGGTAGAACAGGACAAACGGTGTCCTGTTCAGCTCGTTTTCTTTCAACAATGCGTCAAAATAGCGTTCATTATACAGTCCGGTCAGGCCGTCGGTGTTGGCCAGGTCCTCCATCTGCTGGCGGGCCTCCCCTTCCTGCCGGAGGGCGCGCTCCTTTTCCTCCACGCGCAGGCGGGCATCGGTGCGGACACCGTGCACCAGCACGATGCCTGCGCAGAAGAACAGCCCAGCCAGCAGCAGGATGGTGGCGTTCTGGATCTTCCGCATTCCACTGTCCACCACGCCACGGCCGACGATGCCCACAATGGACAGATGCTGAAAGCCCACAGGCTGGTAGACCAGATAATAGCTCTTGCCCTCAAGCCAGTAGGAAAGGCTGCCGCTGCGGCCCTCTGCCACGTCCTGCCGGGCCCGGGTCAGTGTGCCCGCATCCACCTGCGCATACTTCTGCAGGTAGTCGAACAGGTTGTCCATCCAGTCCTCGATCTCGCTCTTGGGCTCCTCCGAGAGCATCACATCGCCATTGGGGTGGATGATGTAGCAGTCGCTCTGCCCGCCGTAGGCACTGCCGCCGATCAATTCCTCAATGGTCTTATTCCGATAGCTCACGGCAAGGCTGGTGTAGGTGGTGCCGTCGATCTCCACCGGCGCAATGGGCGCAGAGTATACCACCCGGCGCTCCCCGCTCCGCATGATGTAGCTGGACACCGTAGGCTTGCCGGTGCGGTACATCTCCTCAAAGGCCGTCCAGAGGTGATCCACTTTTTCATGCTTGCCCCGGATGCTCCAATATTCGCAGTTTTCATTGAACAGATACACGCTGCTATACCGCCAGATCTCCCGCTCGGCCTCATAGCTGCGCAGGCGTTCCTCCGCCAGGCCCTCCTCATTGGCAGCCTGCAGGCTCTTGCCCCACTCGTTCAGCATGTTCCAGTTGCTCCGGCTGAAGATGGTAAACGCCTTATCCACCTGCTCATAGGTCTCCAGCAGGTTGCGGGTGCCTTCGTCATAGAACTGCTGCCGGATGTACAGGACGTACCAGCACAGACCTGTCACCACGACCATCGCCAGCAGCAGCGCAGCTGCCGTCCATCTTTCTTTTTCCTTCCACATATTCAGCTTCTCCTCAGCAGAGTCCCAACTCTCTGCCCTTTTCCGACCGCATTTCCACAGCCTGCGAAACCACGCAATTCCGTCGAATCAACACTACCAAATTCTGCTTTTTCTGTCAAGGCTTTCGTCAAAGATTATTCGCTGCAAATTTGGGGCATTCTTCTATTGTAGCGCGACACGATTTTTAAGAAATTCGGACAAAATAAATAAGAAAAACGAGCCCACGATTTCACTCGCTGGACTCGTTCTTTTTTGCTGCTATGAGGTCGCTGTTGCGCTGAAGGTAAAACCACCCCTCGACCCACTCCGTTTCACTGTATTCGCCAAAGATAGCCCGCTTGAGCTGGTAGCTGTCACAGTGAGATAATAGGCCCATATAGGAGTTGACGGTCTTCATCGCCCGGTCGAGGTCAATCTCGCCTTCTGCATATAGCCTTTGTATTCGCTTTAGGTTGCGCTTCATACGGAGGGCCGTTGCCTTCTTGAGCTTCATGTGGTCGGGGAAAACGCGGTACTGGCAAAAATCCACGCCCTGGGAGATCGGGCGGATAAAGCATTTTTTCGGATTCAGGTCAAGCCGGAGCCGCTCCCGCATAAAAGTCTCGATTTTCTCACGCCATTCATGGAGCTGGGCCTTGCTGTCGGAAAGAATGACGATGTCGTCCATATATCGGACGTAGTAGTGAATCCTAAGCTCCCGTTTTGCATAATGGTCTACTTCGTTTTGATTCACGTTTGCGAGCATCTGATTCAGGAGGCTCCCAACGGCCAGCCCCTTGTCGGAGAGCATTTCTTCCGGGGAAATATCGCCGACGCCCTTGCCAGGCGGGAAACCGAACTTCTCGTCAGCATTGACGAATAAATCCATTAGCCACATTAGCCACGGGTCATAGTTGCATTTTTTCCCGACGAGATTCAGAGAAACCTCATGGTCTATCCGATAGAAAAACTTGCTTGTGTCCAGCTTCTCAAGGTAAAAGCGTTTAAGTGGCCGTCCCTGTGCGTCAAAGCCGGAACTTTTCTCCTTCCGTCCGCATTGCTGCATGAAATAATATAGCCGTTGGGCAGCTCCGTCCGAGCCTCGGCCTTTAATACACGCATAGGAATCCTCGATATAGCTCCTTACAAACTCCGGGTTGATGACCTGATAAACGGCCCACTGGACGACCCGGTGAATAAACTCCTGCCACATAATCAGACGATCAACGGGGTCATGGATGACTCGTTTTTTGTACGGGCCGGGCTTGTAGGTCTGCGCCCTGAGCTCCTGCTGCAAAGTATGGAGATTTTCTTCCAGATTTGCCGAAAATTCGAGGACTTCGTTTCTGTATCGCTTGTTTTTCCGTGCGTGCAGATAGGCCGTATAGAGGTTTTCGAGGTCAGTGACCCGTTCTTTTATATTCTTGATGGTTTTCATGTGAGACCTCTAATAAATTCATGTGTCACGGCGTTCGCCCGGCTTTTTGGGCTACTAACGGCTTCCATGAGGTTTTTGTTTTTTGCCGACCTTCCCGATCGGCACGGAAACGGGCCCCTTTTGTCTCTCTGCTCTGGCGCGTGGCCCTTGAGCCCCGTGTATCTGGCCCGAGAGAAAAGCGGCGCGGAAACCAATGTTAGAACCACTATTCGCGCGCGGGTTGTTCAGATTCAGCGCGAACACGCCCGCCCTCGACTGGTCGTTCCAATTACCGCCGCGCAAAGGAAGCGCCGACCCGTTCCCGGTATTTTCTTATTTTCGTTGTCTTTTCTGGCATTTGTAACACAAGGGGCGGCCAAAATGCTCCTTTGCGTATTTATGTGCCTTTGCCGGGATTTCCTCCCCGCAATCCGCACAGTGAAAAATCTCCGTGCTGTCTTTCGGCGGTTCCTGCGCCTCACGCTGCGAGCGTATCCACCCGCCGACCATTTTCCCGATCTCTACAAGCATCCCCGACCATACCTCATACTTCTTGAAAGAAAGATATTTGAGGTCTGCCGCGACCCGGATATAAACCTTCAGGGCAGCAATCTCCACATCAAGCTCCTGGAGCGTTGTTTTCTTTGTGTATTTCTTATTCGCCGTGATGACAAGACGGAGTACCTTGTCCATGCACCTTTTGATGTCTTGCGCCAGGCTGAATTTTTGGGACTTGGGGAATTGCTCGAGGGCTGGATATGCGTAGAGAATCATGTCATAAACCTTTTGCTGAATCTGGAGCTGCTCCTTGATGGAACCCTTACCGCTTGTCTGTTCTTCCTGCTCGCCGGATTCTTCAAGGGGCTCCTGTGCTCCCTGTTCTTCCACGGTGTACCTCCTTTCCTCCCGTTGAAATTTTACCATACGGAAGAATGAAAATCTATAAAAATCCCAAAAAACGCGACCCCTCCGGGGCAAAAGCCCCGGAGGGGAAGACCGACGCTATCGCGTCGGAATCCAGAACACAAAAAGCAGATTACAGATTTACAAAAGCGGCGCGGAAACCAACGTCATGCGTGGAGAACGCGCGCGGGAATTTCATCATAAGCGCGAACACGCCCGCCCTTGACTCGTTCCCGTAGTAAGAACCGCCGCGCAAAGGAAGCGCCGACCCGTCCCCGGTGTTGTTCTTATTTTCATGTGTCACGGCGTTCGCCCAGGCTCCCGGGCTACTGGCAGCTTCCATGAGGCTTTTGTTTTTTGCCGACCTTTCCGATTGGCACGGAAACAGGCTCCTTTTGTCTCTCTGCTCTGGCACAAGGCCCTTGAGCCTCCTGCATCTGGCCCGAGAGAAAAGCGGCGCGGAAACCAATAGTCGCATTACTGTTCGCGCGCGGGTTATCTAAATTGAGCGCGAACACGCCCGCCCCGGAACCATTCCAATAGGAACCGCCGCGCAAAGGAAGCCGTTCGCCGTAATTCCGGCACCAAAAATAATCTCCGTCAAGCCCAGCACTGGGAGGGGCAATTCCCAAAATCTTCAGCAGCATCGGAATTGTAACGCCGCTCTTTGCCTCCAGGGTCTCAAAGGTGTGCGCCTGATAGCCATAATAATCATCGACATTGCCGCCCGTATACATCGGGTTTGCCCGTGTAGTACTGATAATCGTCTTGCCGCCAATGCCGTGGTTCGTCTGGGTACTGTCACCAGCAACCGAACTGTCAAATTTCAGCGTGTTCGCTGTTCCCGGAGCGACCAGGGTGCCGTCCTGGAGAATAGCCTTCCACTGTGTGCTGCTGGCTGACTGGTCGATATGCTTTGCGGCGTTGTTGTGGGGGATGATCTGGATTTCACCGTTCAAAATACGAAAGCCTCCGGCCCATTCCCAGACGTTGCCGTTCAGATCACAAATGCCGGAGTCAGAGCCGTCATGATTCCATGATACGGGGCCGCTGCCCGTTGCTGTCCGGCCTTTGCGGGTCGTGCCATTGTCATCGGTATAGGTATAGGTCACGACGCCCTTTTCGTGTGCTGCCGTGATGTCCTGCCCGTAGTTGTTATTTCCGCGCGGCATGAATCCGTTCTTCAGGCACCACAAAGCAATCCCCGCATACTCAGCATTCGTGGCAAGGTGCCAGCCTGTCCCCTTTGCCTCGCAAAACTGCTTTGCCTGATCGAAATTCACATAGGCACGGGGGTCTTTGAAGGGGAGACTATAGGCCCGGTCGTGCATGACGATATTCTGGTACTTTGAGAAGTACACTTCCGGCAGCGGCAGATCATCCACAACAAACATCGAATGCGGAGAGTCCGGGGCTCCTTCCAGCACATTCAGGCTGTTGAACTGTGGAATCCTCACCATGATCGACGGAAAACTCTCGCCACCTGTTCCCAGATCATCGTCAAACAAAACGGTATTTTTACCCCCAGACAGGGCCTCGACCGCCAGCTTCAGATCGTCAAAATTACTCATTATCGTTTCCTCCTTCTTCCACGCTTTCATCGACTGTGCGGCCCCAGAGAGTGACCGTCACGCGGCTCATGTCAAACGGCTTTGCGACCTTATTCATCCTGGGCGAGCCGTTCTCATCCGTCTGGCCCGAATCCACAAGGTCATATTCCCGGGCTGGGATGTCGATCTGGACAGCATAACGATCACTAACGCCAAAAGTCAGAAACCCCCGGGCGTTGAGACCGATGTCGATATGAACCGGGTCATCCCGTTCATACTTGCTCAGATTCAGAGTCATCTCATCATCACCGAGGATGACCTTTTTACCTTCAAAGAGGACGTCAACCTTTTCGCCGCCCGTCTTTTCGATGATTTTTGCAGTAGTATCCATTTACTTGCTCCTTCCTTTCTGCATTGCTTCATGACAGGTCTCGGCAATAATCTCGGCCTGTTCCTTCGCCTCCCGCCCCGCCGTCTTCGGGTTGTGGCCAAAGTCGCGGAGAATCTGCGCGTGCCGTTCCTGCCGCTCACTGTCCTTGATAATGATATACGCCATTACAGCATCCCTCCTTGCACATAATAACGGAGCTTTACATTCTTCGCACTCCCGGTATAGCGGAGCTTGAAGCCGTTCAGCGCCTTGTCATAGACTTCAATATCACCCACAAGGCCGTCCGTCTCCAGCACCTCGACGCCGACCTGATATTTTAGAGTATCCCGCTCATGCTCCAGCGCAACCGTCTTTGCAGAATCGTTGAACGGATAGTCAAGGCTGTTTGTAAGGACGACCTCCTTGATCTCGCCCTCCAGATCGGCGAGCGCGCGGCCATGCTGGACAATCTGCTGGAGCAGATACGCACCGAGGATGCTATTGCCCAGGATGCCCGTCTCCATGTTGTAGAATTGGGTACGGCTCATCGGCGTCCCTTCCTGAATCAGATCGCCGCTCTCCTCGTCATAGATGTCGTCCTGCCACGGGGTAGGATTATACACATTCATTTAGTTGTCACCTCCTGATAAAATAGGCGCGTCCGGGTCTTCCACCTCGACGAAGGTGTAGGAGAACACGGCATAGATGCCCTTTGTCGTGGGCTTTGTAAAGGCCCGCTTTGCGATTGCAATGACGTCTCCGTCTTTATCAACAAGGGAGACGTTACTGACGGCCCCGGTCACGGTGTCGTCAAGATAGACATAGATTTTGATTTTGTTGCCCTGCACGTCAGCCCGGAAAATAGCGACCTTTTTTTTGACGTCGTTCTCCTCATAGGTTGCATAGGCCAGGGAATCCCTCAGCCGGACAAGATTTTTGTTGAGCCCGATTTCCGTCAATGTCTTCATGGTTTATCACTCCTTTCTCTGGCCCGCCCGGAGCTGTCCGCTGCGCGGATAGCTTGCGGAACCGATATTAAACTCCTGCGCAGATTCCACGCTGGAGGCTCCGGCTCTGCCGTTATCTTCTCCCTGGGAAAGCCTTGAGGCCCCACTCAGGGGATAGGAGAACCGCCCCTCATGATACGCTGTGAGCAGCTCTGGGCCGCTTTCATACAGTCGGCCCTCAATTATATCGGCCTTCATATAGGGCGGCTCCTGGGCCCTTATGGTGCCGCACAGGATATAAGCGAAACGCCCCTCCTGGTAGCCCGCTGTAAAGGCCGTCCGGCTCCTTATGAGGTAGCCGACATTGTTGTTCTTATACGGATATTGACCGCAACGCCAGCGCCCGCAGATAGGGAAGGAATAGAGGCCCGCTCTTGACCGTTCCCTAATCTCGACGATGTTCCGCTCCTCGATGCCGTACTCCGGGCGGGAGCTGCCTTCCTTGACCTTGCGAACCTCCGCGTCGATTGCATCAATGTCATTGACGCCGCTTGGATATTTGCCGCCGAGGAAGATAATAAACTCGGCCCAGCGGTCGGGGTCTTGATATGAGACGGGTTCGATGTAGCTGTGCTCATAGCCCAGCGCCGCCAGGGCGTATAGGATGCCGCCTTTTGTTCCACCCCACTCTGAGATGATGCCTTTCATCGAGAGGCGTGTCCGATACGCTTCGACATCCTCGCCCATGAGCCGGGGCATATCCCGGTCTTGCCCGTGAATGGGAAGCATGACAGGAGAGGCGCTCATAACATTCGCTTCATCCCGTACCCGGAAGAACGCCGCCTTCACATCGTCGAACTCGTGTCCGACGACCTTGAAAAAGATGTAGAACTGATTGACCGCCCGCTTGCCCTTTTTAAGCGGAGCAAACAGCAGGTCAAACATATACTCGCCGAAGTTATCAAACCGCTTCATCCGCTCACTCCCTTCTGACCGTAACCGTGACGGCTCCGAGGGTGATGACCTTGTCCCTTTCCAGTTTGATGTCCTGGGTGGGGACAGTGATTGCGGCATTAGTCGCGCTGCTGTACCCGCTGCGGATTGCGTGGTTGATGTCCGAAAGGTTCAGCTCATAGAGCTTTCTCCCTTTGCGAATTGCCAGCAGCTCCGTGAGGATTGCCTGGATGCGAAGGCCGATTTCTTCTTCTGTGGATGCGTCTATTGTAGTGACCGTGACCGCGATGTCCTGCTTTACCGTGACAGACGATTTGACCAGAATGTTATCATAGGGCCCGGAGATTTTTTCAACTTCCACGCGCACGGCTTCGATCAAGCCCTCTGTTGCCTCTCCAGCCGTACCCGTTACGATCACGTCAACAGTGCCCTGTCCTCTGGGATGGTCGCAATCCGCCTGAGCGAACAGGACGCCGGGGACGGCCTCCGCCGCGTTGATAAAGCTGTCCTCGATTGCACGCTGCGCCAGGTCAGCCCAGGCCCGGAGCGTGCGTGTTCGAGCGCTCTCGTCGTCCTCGGTGTCGCTGCCTTCCTGGGTTATCCAGTCGGCTGCATTACTGACTTTAATGTCGCCGAGATAGGTAAGGCTCCGAGTGATCTGTCCCTCCGGCACGTTGTATCGGGCTCCTTCAATCTCTGCCTCCACGGGTACGTCCACCGACGCCGCCCCCTTTTGGAGCGTTGCGGCGCGGCTGGAAAAGAACCGAAGTTCATCCCCGTTGATGTCGCGGGTTGTTTTGAAAACGTGGCCCTTTGGAATTTTGATTGCTTCGCCCTCCGCCTCCAGGCGGGTGACGGTGATAACGCCCTGGGTTTTCTGAGCCTTTTTTCGCTTTTTGGAGTAGTCAGCCATCTTCAAGTCAAGCCATGCCCCGGTCGCGTGACTTACAAACATATTGTTTAAGATCGTCCGGGCAAGCTGGAGGAGCTCAATTTTGACACGAAGCACGATCATTAAGGCTGTATAGAATACGCCGCCGGAGTGAAAATTTGTAATAACAAAGCCCTCCTCCTTCAGCTCTGCTATTTTTTCCTCTTTCAGTTCCATAAGGTCAGGAACCGGGAGAACCTCGTCGAGGATTTCTTCGTCGATCATTCTGCCATCACCTCCACCGTAACCGCCCCGATAATGACGTTCAGGCTCCGGGGCTCATCTTCCTCGTCAAAGGTAAATGAACAGTAAAGCAGATATTTGTCCTCCTGAAAATCAATCGTGACTTGAATACTTTCGGGAATAATAACTTCCCGTTTTCTCAGTTTATTTTTTACCCGTTCCGTGATTTCAAGGCGGGTCAGGTCGGAATCCTCTGACTGGATGAAGTCATACATACCCCAGCCGAACTCCAGATCATAGAACACATCCCCGGGTTGTGTTACCGCCTCCAGGGCGATGTTCTGATAAAGGCAGTCAAGCCCGCTACATAGGGGCGCGTCCCCGTCTGCGGCCTGAGTAAGCTGCCAGGCGTCGCTCAGACGGATGTCTGTGTCGGATAATCCCGTCATAGGCTCACCTCCCCGATAATCACCGGGTCAATGTCCCCGTAGGCCAGCGCGACCGCGACCACGGCCCCCGCCTGGAACTGTTTCTTAGATTTAATTCCCGGCAGCGCTGGGAAGTTTGAATCGGCGTTACCGAAACGATCAATCACGGTCAGCCTATATTCGTAACAGTTGGCGGTGATGTGTGCCGGGAATACCCGGCCCGTGCTTTCGTCCGTAATGATAAGATCAGTAATGTCATAGACTTCGCACTTCTTAGCCGAGACGACTTTTGCGTAAACAACGGCGGGGAGCTTCAAATGCGGATAGTCCGAGGCAATGACCTTGTTTATGATGGTTTGAACCATTTCTTCAAGCATGACGCGCCCCTCCTTTCTGGGTTTAGAAATAGATATAGGTGCGGATAAAGCCGGAGTCGTTGGTGGTTGAGACCACCTTCGAGACCTCCATTTCTCCGCTCACTTGTGGATGAATAACATTGATTTTGTGGGAGTGCTTTACAAACGGCGCGCTGACCGTTTCAAGCTCCCACACGCCCCCGGTGCGGTTCAGGCCGAGAATGTTGACCCCGTGTTCAAAGGTATAAACCTTTTTTTGCTCCGGCTTTTCGTCCCAATAGAAGACGCCTCCGGAGAAGAAAAAGGGCACTTTGAGTCCCCATGCCGAATTGATTGTATTAATCGCCTGGACGGCGTTCTGCTGCCTGATCGGGAGCATCTTGCGGCTCGGGTAGCCTTTTGATGAGAGCTTCATCTTCGAGAATCCTGCCTTTGCCAGAATGAATGAGATCATCTCCTGCGGGGTCGTATCGAGGAAAGTGTCATTGATGATGGTACTTTCCAGAATCAGCATCTCGTCCTTCAGCATGATCTCATTCACAGAGGCCCCACCGTTGTAGGGTGCTGCGACATAACCCGTGAACACATCGTCCAGCACTCCGTCATAGCCGAGCTGAATTGCTGCCGGGTCTTTCTTATTTAGCGTGATCTCGGGGCGGTAGCCCTCGGTGAAGCGTATCTTCGCCCAGTCAAAATAGGATGACTTTGCGGAATAGACTTCAACCTCGATGCCCTGGTTAAAGGTATATGGGCCCGCCCGGGCTGCTGCCTGGGGATAATATAATTCTGTGATCTCCACGGTTGCCTCCTTCAGTATGGAAGTTTTGCGATTTTATTCAGCGCCGCCGATGAGCTCGCATTGTCGATCGCCGGGGATTTGCCCCTCTTGGTACTCAAATAGCTTTTGTAGCTGCCCGAAAGATTGCTCTGGGCGCTTTGGCTTTTGGAACCGGATGACGAGCCGGAGCTCTTGGAGCTGCCTGAGCCGCTGCTTTTGGTGGCGGTGATGGTCTGGGGAATATACTCCCAGAGCTCAAGGTTTGCCGTGAGCTGGCCTTTCTTATTCTCGCCTTTATGGGTGAGCTTTTTGAAAATAACCTTCTCAATCCCGTGGGCTGCTGTGTCTTCGCTCACAATAGGAATAGGCTGTGGGACGCTCTGCCCGGGGATTCTGAAAATCGCCCGAAGCGTTGCGTACCGTTCAAATTTATTTTGTGTCGGGGTGTCGTCGATGATAAGCTCGATGTTGATCTTCGCGTCTTCGTAGCCTGTAGCCTGTTTTGGCTTGGTGGAGCTGCCTTCGACTTCCTGTTCATCGACTTTCGCCGTCTCCGTGACCTCGATGCTTTTTACAAGGCCAGGGAGGACGACCCCGTTTAGCTTGATAAGCTCGTCTTCAACGTAGATCATGGCCGTCCTCCCTTCTTTATGCTGGTGACGGCACGGCGTCCGAGTCCCCGCTTGGGTCTTCGTCCCCGTTGCCGTTGGTGTAGTCCTCAATCTCTTTGAGGAGAGCGAGAAGCTGCTGCAAGTCCTTAATCTTTTTGAGATCGACCTGCATGAGCAGTTTTTGGATAATGACCTGCTTACCGCTTCCAGAACTGCGGCTTTCGCCATCGCCGGAGCTTTCATCCTGTTCGCTGGTGCCTTTCAGATTGACCTTTTTTGAGGGTTCCCGTTCAAGTGTTGCCTTTGTCTGGGCGAGCCCTTTTTCCATAGCCTCGGCGGGTGCGTTCTGCGCCAATTCCAGGCCGTGGGCGTAGGTCGTCATGGTTCTCTGTCCTGAGAGGGTCAGCGTGGAGAGTGGCCCTTCCTTTGCATCGGAGAAGGGAAGCATATTGCGAATACGCTGCAAGCCGTTCTTTACAGCATCGACCGCGCCAGAAAAGGCGGAGCTGATGCCGTTTGCAAAAGTGGAGACAACACGCTGGCCGGATGTAAAGAACCATGTCACAGCTCCCTCAACAGAGGCTTTAATGCTGTTCAGCCCGTTCGAGAAAGCAGTGTGTGCCTCCGTGAATTTCTGGGAAACGCCCTGCACGATGCCCGTCATGTTAGACTGGAACTTGTTCTTGATCTCTGAGAGCTTGCCACCCGTCAGGTTGTCGAGGAAGGTAAACCCGGCTGTGTAGAAACCTTTGACACCCTCCATCGCTGCCGCTGCGACGCCCTGGATGCCCCCGCCATGTTCCTCGTAGGCTGCCCGCATATTGTTCAGCTTTTCAGATGCCGTAGCGGTTGCCGCGTCCATCACGGAGCCGACGATACCAGAAACGGGGCCTAATTTCTCAAAAAACTTGTCCTTAATTTCTGTCAGCTTGCCGCCCGTCAGGTTGTCGAGGAAGGTAAACCCGGCTGTGTAGAAACCTTTGACGCCCTCCATCGCTGCCGCTGCGACGCCCTGGATACCCCCGCCGTGTTCCTCGTAGGCTGCCCGCATATTGCTCAGGTTTTGCGAGACGGTCTCTTTAGCCGCACCCATAACAGAACCGATAATATTGCCGATTCCCTGGAAGATCGCGGTCGCCGTTTCAAGGGCTGCACCCAGCTTTTCCTTGAAAAAGCCGAGAATTGCATTGACTCCGTTGCGGAACCATTCACATTTGTTATAAAGCAGCACCAGGGCCGCGATAAGGGCCACAATGCCTATAACAATCCATGTAACGGGATTCGCCAGCAGCGCCGTCGTGAAACTCCAGACGCTTGATATAAGCGGTGCAAGGGCCCCCTTTGCTAATACGAACCCGGCTTTCAACATTTTAAATGCCCCGATTGACTTCGTGATAACGAGGCCAACGCCGGAAATAACAGTGATAAGTGTGCCGCCGATGGTTAGAAAACCGCCCAGGGCAAGCACCACGATCATAATGACCCGGACGAGCTCTTGGTTTTGTTCTATCCATGTGCCGACCTTTGTGAGAACCTGTTCCCCCGTTCCCATGAGATCGTTGACCGTAGGGAGTAGGGTGTTCCCGATGCTCTCGGTGACGTTGTGGATGCGCTGCTGCAATCGCTCGAACCGTTCCGGCTCGGTCTCTTGCATGGCCGAGGCCATATCATGCGCAACTCCTGTGCCTTGCCCCATCGCGTCATAAAGACTTAGGATGTTATCCTGCAAGTCTCCTGTTTTGGAATACATGAGATCAATCAACGCGACGGCTTCGGTGTCTCCGAAAGCCTGTTGCAGCTCCATCTTTTCAGCGGCGTCCATTGTCTCGCCGAACTTGCCCCCCAAGAGGTCAAGGATTTCTGGCATAGACAGGAGCTGATTGTTGGCGTCAAGGAAGGAAAGGCCCAGGGCCTCGCCGCCCTTCGCCGCTGAGCGGAGGAAGGCTTTGTATTTTGTGCCGGCTTCAGAGCCGCTCATGGTCGCTTGCAGCATACCGAGGACGGCGAGCTGTTCTTCGAGCGGCACGTTGGCCGTTGTGGCCGATGCTCCGAGGGTCTGGATGCTTTGGGCCATGCCGGAACCAGAGGTCTTAAAGGCCCGGACGCTCTCGGAGATTCCCGCCGAGAACATTTCTCCAAACTCAATGTCACTCAGGTCATCATAATATCCCTTATAAATTCCATACCCTGTAGCAAATAGAGAGGTCATTTCCCCGATGGTCGATTTCGTGGCTTTGGCGGTCAAGCCTGCAAGGCTTGTATACTCTGCGACTCCTTCGTCGCTCAGGGAGGAAATGCCGCTCTTAATGTCATAAGCTGCGCTGATAAAGTCGGCTTTTGAGGTGCCGCTCCATTGGTCGGAAAACTCCCGGGCCGCATTTTCCAGCGCGTCCAGATCTTTGACTCCCAGGGAGGAAAGCTCACCCAGCGCCCGGCGTGTTTCAAAGGTCGCCTCCACGGGGGCAAGGACAGCTCCCGTGATCTGGCTTCCCATTTCCTGCATGACCGTTCCTGTCTTTGCCATACTGCCGAGGGTTTGGCTGACAGCATCCAGTTTGGACACGTCCGCACCCACACGAGAGGCAACCCCGGCCATCGGGCCGGAAAGGTTGTCGATCATGTTCATAACGAGCGAGAGCTTGAATACAGACTCTAAACTCATGCTTTGGTTTTCACCTCCTGTTCTTTCCTGGAGGCGGGCTTGTGTTCACAGGCAATCAGAGCCGTCACTCGGGGAACGCTTTCACGATCGCCCGGGTGACTATGCCCTCCTCAAGTTCCTGGACATAGCGGGCCTTTGCGACCCATTCCAGGAATACATCGAGATCGTCGATTGCCTCGGGGTCAAAATCCTCTAAGAGAGGCGGGGGAAGGAAGCGGTAGATTTCCAGCAACCCAGCCTCTACAATGCTTTCTCGAACCCCCGCGACCTTCTCTCTTAGAGCTTCTTCAAATTTGCCGTATCGGTCAGACCGAGGATCTCCGTCAGCTTATTCCCGATGGTGATCGCAATGCCTGGATTTTCCTCCATGTCAGCGGTGAGCTGCTCCCTTTCCTCGTCGATGACGGCATCCAGCATGAACGCTTTGCTCGCCTTCGTAATGCCCACTTTTGCCGCCGTCTTGACATAGCGGTCATAGCTGGGCACGCTGGGCCGCTTGAAATGATAGGAAAATTCCTTCTCATGGTCGTCGTCGATTGGAATCGTCATACCCACGCGGTAGAGCTTCCCCTCATACTTGGCCTTGAGCTGTTCCTCGGTCGCCTGGGGGGTCTTTTCTTCAATGTTGGTATTCATATTGTTGTGTCCTCCTTATGAATGAATAGGTTTATACGGGCTTGACGCCGTCCTGGATGATACCGCCGATAATCATGAGGTCAATATCGACGGTAAGGCTCTTGTCGCCCTGAGCGGCCTTATTGCTGCGCTTGACGAACTTGACCTTCTTCAGCTCGTCAATACGGGTACGCCCGCCGTTGTTCGCATAGGAAACGACGATAGACGGAATCATAATCTCATAAAATGCAAGCCTTTTCGCCTTACAGTAGGCCAGAAGGTCATCGTAGTCGTCGCGGAGCATGGAGATTTTGCCGGACGCCTTATAATTGCCCGTACCGAACCCGCGCGGCCTCGGGCCCCTGCCGTAGCTTTCCTCCATTTCCTGCTCGTCGTCATAGCTGATCTCCTGAAGCTGAAGCACCATACCGGGGAACTTAACGTCCACGTCGCCCCAATCATAATTTTTGCCGTTGACTTTCAAAGACATGGCTTTTTATCCTCCTTTCCCTTATTCGCTGCTGCTGATTGCAGCGCGTCCGAGGTCGATTTCAACCTCGCGGATATATCCACGGGACAGGTAGCGGATTTTCACACGCATGGTCTCGTCCTCCAGGAACGTCGCCTCATGGCCGTCCACGATGGTCGTCTCGTAGTCGCTGATCTCTTTGTTATCGACCATCGTGTCGAGAGGCTCGCTGATGAACTTCGCACGGGTCTCCAGCTCACCCTGAATATCGTCAAGGTCAATGTCATCGTTCTTCAGGAGCAAGGCTTTCTTTCTGGTCTCGCGGATGATCTTGTTCAGAACCCGCACATCCTCGGCATAGCGGTAGTCGCTGCCGTCCGGGCACATCATCTTTGTATGGTACACATAGAAGTCGTCCAGGCCGTCGTATTCGCGGAATGTCAGATAGCCCGCCTCATCCAGCAGCTCGATGATTGTACTGTCATAGCCCTCCGGCAAAAGCTCCAGGAGCTTGGTCTTAGAGAATCCCATGCCCGCTGTGTCTCTGGTTTGGCCGATGCACTTCTGCACAGCAGTCATCGCGTAGCGCCCGGATACCGCCCCGGCCAGGTTGACGTTCTGCGTTGTACCGTCCAGCCGTACCAGACGGCCCCAGGCGGCGCATACCTGAATATCCCGGTTCTTGATTTTCTTGCGGTCTGCCTCCATCTGGAAGGCCCAGTCGTGGAGGCTCCCGTCCTCGTCACTTTCGGGGAACCCGGCCTCAAACAAGATAAAGGCGGGTTTGTGGTATGCAGTCATGAGCTCCTGCTGGGCCTCGCTCACGGCCTGCCAGAGCGGCAGCGCGCTCGGGCCGACAATATGGATAAATTCAAACTCCTGGGAGAAGTTTTTGATCTTCTCAAACGCGGCCAGAATATCTCCGTTGGTGGCGACGGGGGCCGTTGTCTCAAAGGAGAAAGTATCTCCAACAAGGAAGGAACCCGCTTTCTGGTCTTCCCCGGCTGTTTCCTCGAACTGAATCGTCACGCCCGTCCCTTCAATCTCGTAGGTGCCCGTCACGGGCACGGTGAGCTCATCGGTATAGCTGTAGCCCCCATCGATCGAAACGCGGAAAGCGGCGGTATTGAGCCCGCCCTGGGCCGTCATTTCCACAATGACCGGGAAGGCATTGGTCGGCGAGCCTTTGGCGGTGATGCTGCCTGTACCGCTGCCAGCCTTTTTGACCTCGCCCACGGTGCCAGCGGTGGACGCTGTGACCGGGATACAGAAAACACGCCCCGCGCCCCACTGTACGGCGTCCATCGTGGCATCCGTCAGAGGGGAGAGCCCGAGACGGCTCTTGATTTTGGCCGCGTCCATGTCACCCGTCACAATGATCGGGGCGTCAGCCTTCACAGGGGAAACGCCGATCTTAATATGCAGTCCGTCGCCCGTTTCCGTAGCAAAGCCCAGGAGGCCGTCGCTGACGTTGGTTTTGACATCTCTGAGCATTTATTTTCCCTCGCTTTCTTTCTTCCGGGTGCCGTACATCGGCGTCCCGGTAAAGGTGGCAATCCCGTCAAGAAACTCTTTTTCGGTCAATGCCTTTCCGGGTTTCCAGCCATTCGCGGCGCACGCGCCAGCGTATACAGCCCGCCCGATTTTGTGTTTCGCCCGGAGCGTTTCAATGAGCTCCGGGGTCTGTGTGTTCTCTGCCAGGGCCATAGTGGACTCCGGCTTAGGTGACTTAGTCGCCATTATTTACTCCTTTCCCTTGTTTATGTCTTCGACTTCGACCTCCATCTTGGACAGTCTGCCGAAGTCGGTGTCCTTATAAAGTCCGCCGTCAAATGAAATTTTGATTTGAACGGCGACCTGTGCTTTCAGAATGGAATCATCTTTATTGACCCAATCCGCCTCCTCGACCTCAATCGGGACGAAGTTGCCGCCGACATAGATACCACGGCCAAGGCTTGCAAGGAACTTTTCAAACATGGCCTCTACTTCATCGTCCGTGTAGCCGCCGATCACCACGCTGAAGGTGAGCTTCCGATCGAAGACCTTCCGCCTCTTTTTCTGCGCTCCCTCTTGGTCTTTATAGTAGGTTTTGGAGTGGTTTCGGCTCAGGCCCTCGTTTTCAAAAAGCACGGCTCCGACGTGTGATTCCTGGCTTTTTTCAAGAGCCTTCTCGGTGGTGTATGGCTTGGACTTGAGGCCCGCTGCCTTCAGCTTTTCGAGAAGGTAGTTTTTGCTTTCTCCGTAAAGCATGGTTTAATCCTCCCTTGCAATGAAGTCCTCGACGGTTCCCTTGATCTCCTGCATATCTTCGTCAGAGAGGCCGAGGAAGGGACGGGCCGGGATGCGGATGCGGACTTGCTTCTTAGAAACCCACTGACCGCCCACCTGGAAACGGAGGGCTTTCTTTCTGCGCGCCCGTATGGTGCGGCCCGGTTCGCCGAACTGGTGCGTCGCCGCGTGTTTGACGTTAGTACCGACCGCAAAGCCGGAAGCATCCGATCTCGCATTGATAGAGTTGCGGAGCTGGGCAGACTGGATAAGCGTCTTCCCACCCTCACTTGCCGCCCGGATGGATGTCTTCCATCGCTTGCCCTCCGGGTCTCTGCTTTGCTTAAAGCGTTCCAGAGTGGACTCCCGGACAACCTCGGCAAGCGCGGCGTTAATGCTTCGCTTGTCGATTTCAGAAAAGCTCCTAATTTTTCGGAGCATGGCTTGGGTGTCCCCCTCGAGTCGGATGCTATACATGGCTTACATCCCCCTCATCTGGCCCCGGCTGAAAAGCCTGGGGTTTGACTTCACCGAAAACCCGGTAGCGGCTGCGGTGGCCGGGTCGTCGGCCTCTGCCCCTAATGAGACCTTTCCCTCCGCAACAAGCGTGAGGAACTTGATTGCCGCGTTGTAACGGTTCAAATAGGTTTTCTGGTCAGTACCCTCGTCGATACCGATGCGGGAAAACAGATTATAAACCGCTATGTCCTTTGAAAATTTGTTGATGACCTTCGGGGCCGGGGAGAGGGGGACGGCGTACCGTTTGGCAAGGTATCCGTCAATCTCTGCATCCGCGTCCCCGATTGCCGCGTCAATGATCGGCCCGACGAGCTCCTCCCGCTCGGCGGGTTCTTCGATGAAGGTGTCGCCGATGATCGCGTTGAGTGCGTCGTCTTTAATCATGTCCCGGACTTCTGCCCGTGTACTGTAGCTCACGCTGTTCCCTCCCTTCTTTTAGGCTGGGCGGAGCTTACGCCTTGGAACCATCGGAACCGATTGCCATCTGCCAGAAAGCAAAACCCGCGTTCCCTCTGGAATCTGCGCCATAAAGGAACTTTTTGCTCATGAACACATTGTCATCGGTTTCGGCAGTCTTGGAAACGAACTTCGCTTTCTTGCGCTGCTGGTAGATGAGCGGCTTGATCGGGCGCTTGGTGCAGAGCAGGAACCACGCGGAATCACTTTTCAAGCGGGGTTCGACATGGATGTCGGCGGTGCCCTGCATGGTGTTCTTGGTGCCGTTTACAAAATCGGCAACCAGAATGTCGCGGGCTGCGGCCTCCAGTGCGGGAGGAACAACCAGAAGGTCAGGAACCAGGCCCAGGGAGCGGCCCTTGCTGTTCTTAAAATTCATCATCATCGCCCGGGCCGTCTTGTATGCCTCGGGGGTCAGCTTGTCAGTGAGCTTATTGCTCACGGCGTTCTCTCCGACCACATGATCGGCAGCAAAGAACGCCTTGCCGTCATAGCAAAGGGCCGTAAAGCCGGAGGCCAAAAGCTCATAGACCAGCTCGTCGGGGTGCATGGCTGCGGATTCTCCGAGCATCTGGATAGACGGCCGATAAAGGCCGATCTTGTCGTCCTCGATCGCGTTGCGGTCAACGCCCACGGTCAGCTCAAAGTCCTTGTTCTTGATGGTATAGTCCGAGCCGGTGAGGTTCTGAATCTCACGGTCGCCGACCCATTCCCTCATCCCGGGAATATCGCCGAGCCACGCATAGGTCTCGCTTTCCGTAGTGGAAGGCACCACGGTCGCAATCTTTTCATAGGTCGGTTTCTGGCCGTCAAATGCCTGGGTAAACAGGGTATTGAATGCGGTGTAAATACCCCTTAAATTCTGCGGATTGATAATCATTTATTTTGTCCTCCTTCTTACGACTGGGCAGCGGTTACAGTGACGCCGTGCCCGATCTCAACGGCGACGCCGTCTGCATCGACGCGGATGACGATGCCAGCAACAGAGGCTCCGGTAGCGAGAGCCGTGACGGTCTGGTCGTCTTCGATGTAACAGGTTTGCAGGACGTGCGCCTGGGTGATCTTGTTCGCAGCGGTGGAAGTGTTGTCAAAGACAAACACGCCCCGGGCCACACGGATGACCATTTCGCCGTCTGCTCCCGTGTTTTCGACGGTCTCCTCGGCCCGGCCCGCTGCGGTCAGACCCGCCGCTTTCTTGCCAGGGATTGCGTAGCCGTCAGCGTCCAGAGCAACGAGCCCGCCCTGGTAAATGGTAGTTTTGCCCTTGACGGGCAGGGAGAGGTACTTCCCATTCTGGGCGATCTCAGAAGTATCCCTTGCGTTTTTCAATGCTGCCATAATGGTTTATTCCTCCTTCTTTCTGTACTTCTTGACATCTTCGGGGTCAACGCCGAGCTGCTTGCAAGCGAGCAGGGTCGCCTCGTCGATGGTGTCATTCTTCAACGCCATCTCATTTTCTGTCACGATGGCCCCCAACGGTACGATCTGGGGCGCTTTCTCCACAAAGGCCCCGAATCCCTTCGGGTCGCTCAGGGCGTAACTCTGGGCCCATTCCTTCTGTGCCGGGGTGATTTTGCCAGCCTTCAGGGCCATCGTGACAGCCTCATCGGCGTCGCGCTGTGCGTTTTTGGCTTTCAGTGCCTTCAGCTCCTCGGCGATATTGATGCCGTCCACGACGCCGCCCTTGAGCTCCATGATCTTCGCCGACACGTCGGCGGCGGGAGCCCCGGCTTTCAGACCCAGCAGCTCACAAACGGCTTTGTTTGCGACCACGTTGTCATCGGCGGGCGGCTGCTTTTCTTCCTTCAGGGCCTTGTTTTCGGCGATGCACGCCTCCAGGGCCTTAACGATCTGTTCCTCGGTGGCGTCTTCGCCCAGACCGAGCAGCTCGGCGAGCTTCTTCATGTCCATATTGTTTTGTCCTCCTTCAAAATTTGCAGAATTGACGATCGGGGTCATGCCCTCGATCGCGGGCGTGTTGGTAAGTGCCAGGGAATGAAGGCCCGTCGCCTTATTGTCTGCCTTGCGAACATTGACGACCGGGGAGAGGTAGCGGTACTCCCTGTTTTTGAGATATTCCGCACCCCGGGGCGTCCACTCAACGACGGCCTTGATCTGCCCGTCTTCAAGCTTGAGCTCCTTCACCCATCCAGCAGCGGGGGCCTCTACGCCCTTGAGCGTCTGGTGTTCGTAGTCAACGACAAGATCGACCCCGCGCTGCGCGATCTGTGCCTTCATGGCCCGAAAACTCTCCTCGTCAACATCGAACTCCCCCTTTGAGCTGACAACGTGGCCGATCGGGAGGACGGAGATCGTCTCCGGCGCTCCTGCAAGCTCTACATTGTCGCCCTTCAGGATAAAATAGTCTTTCATTTCGTGTTCCTCCTTTGGTTTGCCCCCAAACCGCCCATTTGACAGCGTTAGCACGCGTTATAACGCCCCGTTCATGGTTTCCTCGTAAATTTCCCCCACCTGACAAGAAAACCGTTCTCAGGGGCTCTCAGGGGCTCAAGGCGGGGCCCCCTCCTTTTCCCGGCTCTGGTATGCTTTGACAAGCGGTTCAGGGTAGCCCTTGAGGTCAGGCTGGAATCGTACCTTTGCCGGGTTTGTGGAAAAGTTGGGGTCAGGGAGCGCGTCCCTTGGAGGAGTTGTCTCTACCATGAGCCCGCGCTGTTCTACTTGCCGTTTAGAGAGCGTTTTCACTGTGCAGCGGCAACGGAACCCGTTCGGAGGGAACCAGGTGTCCCACACGGGACTGTCTGCCGGAAATACACGCCCATCCATTGCAAGGTGACTCGGGCGGGTGTGGGAGTCATTTACAGCGTCATACTGCCAGTAGGGGCGGAGCTGCATGACGCCCGGGCTTGTCATCTGTTCATAATGGCCGACGTTATAGGCGGTCTGGATGTTAGTGCGGAAGATATTGTCGGCCTGTAAAGGGGCAAGCCCCTCATAACCTTCCGTCTCCAGGAAGTCGTTCATATTCGCCCGGAACTCTGAAAGGGTATTTCCCTCCTCCAGCGCGGCAAGGATTTCCTCATAGAATCGCTTGAGTATCTGGGCCTTTGTGTAGCCGCCGACCGTAAAGGCAAGCCCCCGGTATTTCTCAGCGATCGCGTAGAACTTTGATGCCGTGACCGGGACGCGTTCCTTGAAGTAACGGACGGCCTCCTCGAAGGTCATATCCTCCCGGGTGAAGATCGTGTCAATGTCAGCCATTTTCCAGCACCCGCCCCTCCAGGTCTGCGTATAACATGACCTTCTGAAGCAGCATTTCCACCTCAGATACGTCCATTGACGCATAGAGCCCGGCGACGGCTTCGTCGTCCTCCATCATAGCCTTGAGCTCCTCCAGGCTTTCCGCTTTCTCAATTATTTTGAGAACCGGAGCAAACGCACGCTTAAAACTTCCGGCCCCTTTTCGGACGGCTGCGGCTGCCAGTCGGTCTATGCGCTCCTGTGAACCGGGCCCACCTCCGCCCCCGTCCTTGAGTGCAAGCTGTGACGGAGACGGGTCAGCCTTAAAGGGGAGAGCTCCCGCGCCCATACCTCCGAAACGGGGCGTTGCTATTTCCTCATCCGCCTCCGGCTCCGGAATGGAAAACTTCTTGTAAATAAAACTTGTTGGAACCCGGAGCCCTGTTTTCTCAATCAGGATACCGAGTATTTCCGCTGTCTGGGTCAGGTCTTCCGATTCCTCACAATCAAAGCGGATATGCGGAATACGCTTGTCCTCGCCGAAGTTGAAAATACATAAGGGCCGGATAAGGTCGCGCCGGAGCGTGGAGGCTAGGGCCTTACAGTCGGCCACGGTCAGGTCGTGCCGGACATCGTTGTGGGTCTTGCTTTGGGCATAGCTGCCGCCGCCAGAATCCGACGTCAGGGTTTGCCCGAGAATTGCCTTTGACATCTGCTCGTCACAGTATCGGGCAAGGCGCTCATACAAGTCAGAGCTTGACGTCTTCTCGGTTGTAATGAAGTCGATCGTCGTGCCGTCCGGGATAATGCCCGCTGCGTCTGCGCCGATCTGAATGAGGGCTTGCATGAGAGCAACCTTGTCGGCCTCGCTGGCTCCGGGCTGGTATTTACCCAGGCGGAGCGGTAGGCCGTACACCTCGGCAAAGCTGACCCAATCCTTCAGGTCATAGTTTTTGAACAGGTACATCCACGCCACGACCCGGAGAATGCCCGCCCGGGAGGTGTGGCCGCTGCGGGCCTTGTATTTGTGGATGATGAACTTGTTCGAGGGCAGCAGCACGCCCTCGGGAGCCTCCCGCGTGCGAACTTTGAGGGAATCATCCAGGCTGTCCCAAAAGAAACGCTTTTGGTGCCGGGATTTGATTTCTTGGACAACAACGTGCCCCTCATCGTAGCCCCACATAATTTCACTGACGGCAAAGCCCTTGCCAACTGCATCTAACAGGTCTGTTTCCACGTCTTCAAAGCTCTCAATACCGTTGAGCTGTTCCTCAATGAAGTCAGCGATCTCCTTATCCCTGGGCTCGTCCCCGAAGGGAATGACCTCAAAATCAAGACCCGTGACCGCGTTCTTTCTGGTCTGGAGCTGACTGAACAAGTGAGGGTCTTTCTCCTCCATTTCTTCAAAGAGCTCCATCTGGCGCATGACGTCGCCCGCGTCGGCCTCCCGGAAAATCTCCGCGAGCCGCACGGGGGTCAGGCCGTTGGAAGGGTATTCACTGTATTTATCCGTCACCTGGGCGACGGCGATTTCTCTGACTTCGGGATGATGCAGCAGCGCGGGCGGCTGCTGTTGCTTTTGTCTTTTCTTTTTGCTCACTCCGTCGCCTCCTCAATGCGCCGCTGCGCCTTTGCAAAATACTCATCATCCAGCTCGACGCCGATAAAACGCCGTCCTGTCTTCTTTGCTGCGACAAGGGTAGAACCGCTCCCGGCAAAAGGGTCGAGGATAAGGTCGCCCGGCTTTGTAACGGAGCTGATGAGGTTCGTCAAAAGCCCCACGGGCTTCTCGGTTGGGTGTATCATCTGCGAGCCGTTGAGTTTATGATAAGTGACAATGTCTTTCGGTCTATGGCCGGGAAAGCTGAATTTCCCCTTGACCGCAAAGACAATGTTTTCATGCGTCGGGGCAAACTGCGCTTTGCAATCGCCCATACCGTGCATAACCTTGTCCCAGATTACCTCACTCTTGACCTGGAACCCGGCGAGCTTCATTGCGTCGATGAAGGTTTGCTCAACGTCCCAGCGGGTAAAGCAGATCAGAGAACCGCGCCCGGATTCACCGGATTTCAAAACGCGGTAGGCATCATATAAAAACCAGATAAACGGTGATTTGTCGTTCTTGATGCTGGCTCCGGTTTTGGCCTGGTAGTTGATGCCATAGGGTGGGTCGGTGATAATTGCATCGACGCTTTCCGGCTCCATCTGCCGGAGCACGGTGAGGCTGTCGGCGTGGATGACTGTATTTTCTTTGATGGTAATGTTCGTATGCCCCACCTCCTTAGTAGGCCCCGCGCTGGAATCCCAGGGCGCGGGCGACGACGCTCTTATAATCGACCTTCCTCCCGACCTTGATGTCGAGGGCCAGCTTGACCGCCATCTGTAAGCCGTCCGGGCCGTCATCGTTCTTTCCCATCGGGTACTCGGTCATCTGCTTCAATAAGGTCTTATGCTTCCGGCTGAACTTGATATAGCCATTCTTGACGAAAGGCTGCAAGGACTGGATGCGGGCGTCTTTGTTCTGTGTACTGTTGATTTCCTCGATCGGCAGATACTCGCCGACTGCTGCGGCCTTCTGCCGCATGATTTCCGCAAAATAATACTGGAACTGTACCGTCTCAACGCCGAACTTGTAGTAGGGGCGTTTGAAGTCACGCTTCAGACGGCGGCTTGCTTCCAGGGCATCCTCGATGATCTGGTCGGGCTTGCGCTTGGCAATGTCCGCGATCACGACGTAGATGTAGCCCGTGGAGGTATCCTTTGCAAGTGCGAAGATGGAGCTTGTGTCCGACTTCTTGTTCTTTCCCAGGGAGGGGTCGTTCGCTCCAACAAAGATAAACTTCGGGTCAGAAAAATCCGGCTGCATTTTGCCCTCATCATCCCAAAAGTCAAACCATTCCTCTTGGAAAGTACAGTTTTCCGGGTCGATCGGGTCGTTCTGTATTTCGCTGTTGAACGATGCCTCACCCTCTGAGATACGGATAACCATGAGGTCATAATAGGAGAGCTTTTCTTCCCAGAGGACGGCGGTGCCTTCCAGCATGGCCTCGCGGTTGTCTTCAAAGAAGGCCCGAGCATCTTCCTGCCTCCCGTCATTTGTGAGGTCGGTGAAAATTGCCTCCCATGCGTCCCATAACTCTGTATTCGCGGCGAAGCTGATGACGCCCTGATACCTAACGGCTTTATAGCTCGGATTTTTCGCCACATTCGCCAGCAGCGCGTCGAAGTGCAGCAGCGTCCCGATATACACGATGTCGGTGTAGGTATCGCCCGCCTTTGACACGGCCTTATAAAACCAGTCGCGGAGCTTCTTGCGCTGTTCCGGCGTGTTGACGTTCTCATCGTTCTCCAGATCATCGCAAACAATAAGGTCGGGCCTCCATTGCTTGTGACGGCGTCCACGGATTTTCTTGCCGGAGCCGATTGCCTCGATCTTGACCCCATTCGCCAAAAGAATGACGGAGGACTTCCAAACTTTTCCCTCCAATTCCCCGAAGTCTTCCTTCAGAGCGGCGTTTTCTTCCAGCTCAGTCTTAATGTCGGCCAAGAATCCCTCGGCCTGTTCTGAGCTATCGGATAGGATGATGATATAATGCTTATAGGCGTAGAGAGCTGCGTGAAGGTCATCTTTGAATGTGAAGGTCGTGCTTTTGGCATGGCCTCGCGGGGCCTCGATTGCGCGACGGCACCCGTCCGCCCGGTTGATTTCTTTTGCAGAGGTTTCCGGGTTAAGTCCCTTTAACACGCCTTCCCTCCATATTCTGTCAAGCTCTCCATGAAACGCGGGAGACTTCCGGACAAAATAGTGCGCCAGATAGGCTCGCCCAAAGTATTCCAGATCAAACGCGCCGAGTTTACGCCGCAAGCCCTTCGGCCCGGTTAACTCTTTCCCGGCATGGAACTCCTGAAGGAGCTGCGTCCGGCGTTCCTTGAAGTTGTCACCACGGACAACATATTCAAGAAAAAGCTCTCTCTGATACGCACGGTTTGAGGCTGTTTCTCGGTCTTCCGGCTCCTCCAGCCTGTCAAGATATTCGTTTAGGTCAATCTTCGCCATCGGTCAGCACCTTCTCCCTCGCTCTGGAAAGGACGTCATGCAGCTCGCCCGCAAGTTCCGGGTGCTGCTTAATCGCCGCCATGAGCTCAACTTCTAACTGTTCAAAGGCAAGCTCGGCCTTCTTTTTCAAGTCGGCCCGTACACGTTTCTCGTAGGTGGCATTTCGGGAAAGGCTTGCAATGAGCCGCCCCGCTTTGTCGAGTGGCATTTCCTGAAAATCATCCTCAGCGGTGCTGACCCGCTGCATGAGCCCGTCCATAAGTACCATTGACGCCGCTTTTGTATAGTCGAGGTCGGGGTGCGCCTCGACGGCCTGAGCGATTGCCTGGGTGCGCTGGATGGTCTCGGCCACACGCTGCGCGGCCTGGGTGGTGCGGATTGCGTACCGCCCGATCGCTGACTTGCTGATCTCATAGCCCTCGGCCTTCAGCCACGCGGACAGTTCCTCGTAGGTGTTAGTTGTGTCGGATAGCTTGACATCGAGCTGCCCCTTAATATCATCCGGGAGTTTGTCGATGGTCGAGCTAACCCTTGTCCGGCGTCTTTCGTTCTTAGACATCGACGCCCGGGTCTTCGATCGTGTTCTCCAGCAGATCGACGCCCTTCCTGGTGAGCTTGATGACAGCGTCCTTTCGATAGGCGTTGTATGCGTTGGCCGTCCGGCTGGTAAACACGATATAACCCGCCTCCTCCAGATATTCGATGTGCTTCGAGATGTCCGGGGAGAAGATCAGGCCATCGGCGACCAGGGCGTTCGTGATCTGCCGGACGAGGAGCGTGTTCTGGTTGCCTTTTGCCAGGGCCCGGATGATGTAGCCCCGGATTGCTTTATTCTTATTGACTTCCTGCTCCGTCATTTCGTCCATGATTGCCATGAGCTTTTATTCCTCCTTTCTGGTGGTTCCATAAATAATCTGGTCGAGTTTATCCTCGACCCGGTTCATGACCCGGATATAGTCCTCCCGGGTGACATACACAAGCGGGAGGTCTGCCTTCAGGTCGTTCAGTTTTTCCTCTACCTTGTCAATACGGTCAGATTCTTTTCTGTCCGTTTCTTCCAGCGTGGCGAGCGTTTTCTTGATGAAATACGCCAGGGCACCCACGACAAGGGTACAGAGGAACGAAGCGACTGCTCCGATGAGGGCGGTGATCTGCACAACGTCCATAGGGCCTCCTTACTCGCCGTTGGCGGCGGTCGTGGCTTTCTGGGCAGATACTTCGATACCATCGACGATCATACTCTCGGGGAGCGTAAGGAAGGGGTCAGCCTGTTTAACCATCAGGACGGCGTCCTCGATGCACTTCGTCAGATAGGCGTCAAAGCTGCCCAGATTCGCGGAAATGACTTCCTGTGCCTCCGGTGCGATCGCGGCCTTGACCTCGTCAAAGACCTGCTTGCTGAGGGCCAGCAGCTCCTCCCGGTCTTTGGTTCCGCTCTTGACCGCGTCCCGGAGGGCTTTCGCCGTGGTCTGTTCCATAGCGTTGACGGACAGTGTTGCAAGGCTGGCGACGTCTGTGACGGCGTCTTCGAGCAGCTTGCGGCTCGCGGTGTCCGTGATCTGGGCCGTCTGTGCCTTCAGCTTCGAGGCCCCGGCCCGGATGTAATACACCCCATAAGCCCCGGCCAGCGTGATGACACCGAGGGCAAGGTTGACAAGCACCTCCGTCGCCGCGTTCTGGATAATTTCCATGTTCATGTTTTGCGTCCTCCTTCAGACAAAAAAATTAGAGTACAAGCGTTAGCTTGTACTCTAAGGGTATCGCAAACTCTGGGAAGTCTCTATATGTAGCACTTCTTAGAGATTCTGCTATTCAGTTTGTTCATTTCCAGAAAGAAAATCAAAGAGCTCCATCTGCCCCGGCAGTTTTCCATCCCCGCAAAGTTGTCGCACCCATCGCTCAGTTACTCCGTATTTTTTCGCAAGCTCCGGGTGATTATAGCCGTTGAACTCGGCCTTGATGCGGGCGTCACGGACGGGCCGGGTGATACTTTCCGGCTTGGGGAGGTAGATGGTAGCCCCGCCCACGACCTTCGTGAGCTTATAAAAGTTGTCAATGCCGATGACCTCTGCTATATCCTTATAGATGCCCTCGGAGAGCATCTCAAGCGTTAGGTCTTTCGCAAGCTCATCCATGCGCCGCCCTCCTTCCTGTTAGCTGGACTTTACGACCATCTTGCCCAGGATACCGACCACCTCGCCGACCGTGATCTCCTGGCCGAGCCGTGGACGCCAGTATTCCGGGGAGGCAATCACTCCGGCCTTGATAAGGGCCTCCAGGCCGTCCGTCTGCCAGGCCGGATAGTTTACCGTGTCTGTCTGTTCCTGGCTTTCTGCGGGGCTCTGGGGCACTTCCTGGGCCATGATCTGGTTGAGGATAGTAATGACCTTCTCGCCGTAACCTTTTCCGGGAACTGCCCAGCCCTTGCCGTTCGGGTTATCCGACGCGCCGAGCCATTCCACATAGGGAGCAGAACCACGAGAGACCAGGGAGAACCTGGGATCGACGCACCCATTCACCAGGGCGTCAGTGGAGGCGTATGCCTTCAAGTGCTGAATCTGCGCCCGAATGCCCGTGCGCGGGTCGGGGAAAGTTGCTGCCTCGCCCTTATTGTTGCCATTCAGGGCCCCGATACCCGCATAGTTATTCTGGGACGGGAGGACGATGCCGCCATACCTAAAATACCCCGTCTCGTGGAGGCTCTGCGCAAATGCCACGTCGCCACGGACGCCCTCGACTTCACCTTCTTCAAGAAACATCTGTGCAAGCTGTTCCAGAGAGCAGCTCGTAAGCTGCGGGGCGGCGTTCTTACCGCGGCAGAAAAGCGCCATCTGCTGCGCGGTAGCCTGGGCTTTCCCCATGATTGCGGTCTTACCCTCGGGCACGGCCTGGATGCCAAAGTGTTCCGCCAGCAGCTCCGCCTCGGCAGCGGCCAGCTTGGTCAGATTCGCGTCCACGGAGAGCCACTTCGTCGCGGCGGTGTTGGTGTGGAAGCTATGCTCGATCAACATATAGAGCGGAGTACCTACAGCACGGGCCCCACGGAGTACGCCGTAGTATTCGCCGCCCGCGCTGTTCTTCCGGGTAGCGGTGCGGCCCGCCTGGTGGGTGCCCATAAGCTCGCCGATCTTCTTTGCGATTTTCAACGCCAGTGCGTCCACATTGTTCAGGTTGTCATAGGCCCGGTATACAACGGGATAATCGACGCTCTCCGTGCCGCACGCGTTGGAGTGCAAGGAAAGGAACACGTCGCACCCTTTGGATGCTGTGCCACGGTTATAAACGGCGAGATCAGTGTCGCGGCTGGCCCGGGTGGTGATGACCTCAAACCCCCGCGCCTCAAGCTCCGCCTTGAGCTTCAAGTGCAGATTCCAGACCATGACCGACTCGTAGTAACTGCTCACGACGGGGCTGTGATTGTACTTGCTGCCATAATGCCCCGCGTCAAGGCAGACCCTCACTTTACTCATTGTCTTCGCCCTCCTCCTCATCCGCGTGGAAAATAGGTTCTCCGTCCACTTCGTTGACCTCCGGCTCCTGTGCTGGAGTGGTGTTGACGGTCTGGGTGATGTTGCTGCTTTCTTTGGCTTTTGCCATGATAAAATCCTCCTATAGTTTGGTGATAGGGAGCACAACTTTGTCGATGTATTCCCCGATTGTGTATTGCGTGCGGCCCTCCGCCGCAAGATCATCCATGAATTTCTTGGTCTCAACTGCGATTTTTAACAGTTTCAGGACGCCGACCTGCTCCGGCGTGACCTCCTTCATATCCGGCCCGACCATGCACCCGATCGCCTTGCGGAGATACAGCTCGGCGATTAAGGCGTCCATAGCTTCATACTCTGCCCAAACCTCCGCCGCGAACTTCTTGCGGTTAAGCCGGGGCTTGTCCGGCGGCAGGATTCCCTCCGCTTGCAGATGCTTTTTGAGGCGGGCGTTTTCAGTCTTCTGGCGCTGTGTGAGTCGTTTCTTCTGGGTCATGCCTGTTCTTCGGCCTCCTTTTTCCGTTCAAGCATTGCTTTCAGGCCCTCGATAACCTTCTCACATCCGGCATTATTCAGCCATTCCAGACGGTCAACGTGGGCCACACGTTTGACAAAGCCCTGGATACGCCGGGGGTCGTCATTCCAGCCCAGCTCCTCACATAGCGCGTATATTTTGCGGCGTTGTGCCGCCGTGCGGGGGTTGCCGCCCTCATCGGTGCGCTTTTTCCGGGAGCTCTGGCTGACGCTGTCCTTCATGTTTTGCAGGATTCGGGCAAGGTTGTTGATCTCGCCCTGGGTCAATTTCTTCATGGATCCTTTACCCGTCTCCCGATAGACGACCGCATGAAGATCTTCTTCCGAGAGGCACAGCTCCGGCGACTTTGCAATCGCCCAGAGTGTGCGGATGGAGGGCTGCTTGCGCCCTGTCTTTGCTGCTGCCATTCCTGGGGCCTCCTTTCTCAGACGCCCGCCTTGATTTCTTCCAGCTTGGCAATGTTGACGTCGTAGCCGAAAACGTCGCTCTGTTTCCATGTGGCCCCGACTGCGTTGACCGTGTCCTCGCCGTATTTCTTCAGGGCCTCCTTGCTGACTTTTTCCTCGACCACGATGCAGTCGGTCATCTGCCGGGATTTTAAACGCCGGATGATTTCCTCGACCTTTTCCTTCGCCCGGGGCAGAGTGATCGAAGTAGAGAGCCGAAACCCGACCTCGCCGAACGTAAGCGTCCGGGATTTTCCCTTGCCCAGTTCGTCGCGGTGGTCAGTCACAAAAGCCTTGATCTCACGTTCCAGGCGAGAGACACTGTCCCGGTAGGGTTTGGTTTGTTCCTCGGCGACCTTCTGGGCTCCGATGATCTGTTTCTGCATATCGCTCTCAATGTCGCCGATTGCGATCTGGGCCTCGGCGATTTGCCGGAGGGCATCGTTTACGTCCTCCCAGGTTTTGAGGCTCGGGGCCTCAATTACTCTTTTCCTTGCCATTTATACGGCTCCTTTCATTTTGCTTTGTGTGGTATATTTCGCGGGGCTTGCCCCAGCTTGACGGTAAATGTCCGGCTCCTGCGCGGCGGGCCGGGAGCGCCGGGAAAGTGGTTCATCCTCCTCGGGCAGCTCCCGCTCCGATTCTTCCAGTGCATCGCCGTAAATTATCAGCTCATCCGAATAGACCATATAAAGGCCCAGCGGCAAGGTCAGCAGCACGGCGGTCACATCTCGTTCCTCTGGCGTCTGGCCCGCAAATGCCCAGGCCAGCAGCCAGCCGGAGAGAATAACCATGACAAGGCCCATGAGACGCTGTTCTCTCATTTTCATTGTCCGCACCTCCTTAGAGCATCATCATTGAGGACGCCTGTTCAATAATTTTTACGGTTACGACCTCATCGCCATGGTCGGCAAGGATGCGCTTGACATTGGAAAGGGTTCGGTCGAGAAGCCGAAAACATCCTGTCTGCATATTGCACGCCCGGGCCTTCAGCTCGACCAGTGCGTCGGGCGTGATCTCAAAGCCCTCCAGATACCCCTCCACCTCGGACGGGCTCAGGCCCCGGAGGCTGGCATAGAAGTCAACCCGGTTCGCCATGCGGACGAGATAGGTCTTGATCTGGGCCTCCAGCTTCGGCTCTCCGGCAATCACCAATCCGACGTCGCTCTGGTCGAAGATTGCCCGGAGGATTTCCATTTTCTTCTGGGTGTACTTGGAGACCAGCTTGTCGGCCTCGTCGATGATGAGCAGATATCCCCGATTCGTGTTGAAAAATTCCCGGATACCGTTGACCCTGCGCCAGATCGTACCGTAGCCAGTGGGAAGGCCCAGGCTGCGCTCGATTGCTTCCACAAGGTCGCGGCTGCTCATGGTGTCGTCACATTCGATATAGGCCACGCGGGGGAGCTTTGCATACTGCCGGAGGGCGTAGGTCTTGCCATAACCGCTGCGGGCGACCACGATGCCGAGCCCGATGTATTCCTGGCAACTCTGGCACACGCCGAGGACGGCCTTCGCGTCGCGGCTCTCATAAAAGGTGGGTGTCGTTCCCGGCTTTTTACCCGGCTCCTTGGCCGGGGCCTGGGGTGTTACAACCTCGCCCGTCTGCCGGGTCAGGAACTCGGAGAGCTTGCTTTCAATGTCGGTCGGATCGCTGTCGTACTTCCCGGCCAGATACCGGGAGACTGTCGTGCGGCTATAGCCGATCTCCTTCGCCACGTTTGCGATGCTGCCATGCGTGGCAAGAATATAGTCGTTGATTTTCTGGGCGAGGCTCTGGGCCTCTGTATAGGTGTTATTGCGTTCTGCTGCTGTGACTTCCATTGTAAACCTCCTGTTATTCGTTGATTGCTCTCAAGCGGGAGAGCGCGCTGTCTGCCTTCGCGGCGAGAAATTCTTCCCCGGCTGCGGCCCGCTTCTTTTTGCTGGCGGCTGCGGCCTCCGCCCTGTACTCCTTATCGTTCGGCAAGGAGATCAGCTTCGGGTTCCTGGTCGCCTTGATCGTCAGATCGAGCTTGCCGACCGCGTCAGATGGGCGACCCTGCTCCACTCGTAGCTCATAAGGTGTGGTATAATCTTCAAGGAGCTTCTCGGCGTCGCGTTTTTGCTTTTTCTGGGCCTTCATGTGCTCCTCAAGTGCGGCCTGTGAACAGTGTCCGGCAAAAGCCAGCACCTCAGCGGAAACAGCCTCACAAATTTTCTTTCCTGTGTTGTCGTAAACGTAGAGCTTGCTGACATCGTCGATGTCCCACTTGACACCGACCTTCTGGCCGATGTACTTGCCGAGCTCGCTGTCCGTGTAAACCGTACCGAATTTATTGATTCCGTAGTTATAAACGCGGGCCGTGTCGGCCTTCATGAGCAGCATCGCCGCATATTCACGGGGCGGTGCTGCCTTCTGATAACGCGGGCCATTTTCAAACATTTCAATCGGTGTGACCCACTTCTCGCCCGCATCCTTGAGGCCCCGGTGGACTCTGGTGTGATACTTGGTTTCTTTCCAGGTCGTCCAGACCTCAAAGAACTCCTCCATCGTCAGCAGCTCCCCGCGCTCCAGCATCTTGTCAACGTCCTTCTGTCTTTTGGCGTAGGTCTTGGAGCCTGTCAGGGTGCCCGTGTAAGATTCAAACCAGCGGGAAAATTTGTCGCAAACCGTTCGGAAAAATCTCTCAATCGGCTTGTCCCAGGGCTGATAGGGCAGTGACCGCCCGACCTCCTCGATGCCGATGCTCTGGTAAAAGCCCACGGTTTCGGCGTCAAATGCAAAGTCTATTTTTCGCTCTTTGCGGCTCTGGCCTGTCATAGTCTTCGCCGTGTAGTCCTTGCCGTTGTCGATGTGCAGGATTTTCGGCACGCCGCCCGGGGTGCTGTAAATCATTTTGACAAGCGATTCCTTCAGGGTGTCGCCGTTCGCATTGACACAAGCAACGTCCCCAACGATGCAACGGCTTTTCATATCCAGCCAGGCGACCAGCTTCGGACGGACGGCCTTGATTTTGCCGTTGGGAGCCGTCCACTGTACCCAAAAGTCGAAGGTATGCTCGTCGCCTACAACGTACTCCATGACCTCAAGGCTCGTCGCGTCGCGCCGCGCTTTTATCATCTTCTTGTTTTTCCATTCCCGTGTCCCATTGGCCGCGAGATAGCGGGCCGACTCTGCGCCAGGAGTGTCCATGAGGTACTTGATATAGCGGGAGACTGTTTTAACAGAAGGGTAGTCGCTCCATCCGCGCCGCTCAGCTTCTTCCTCAAACCGCTCGTAGAGCATCTCCATCGTGCCCAGATTTGCCGCGAAACGCTTGTCAAACCATATATTCTCGATGAGAGCCTTTTGCTCCGGTGTCAGGCTGGGGAAGGTGCCTGTCTCTTTGGGCTTTCGGCAGAGGGCCAGCGCCCGGAAGTAGTCCCGGCTCTGCCCGTCCTCCTTTTCCAGCTTCAGCGCCCAGGCATTCGCCTCGAGGACGTTCTGGGTGTAGCGGTAAAGGGTTTGAGGGCTGACTCCCAGCCCCAGGGCATACCGCTCGGCGTAGGCTGTACGGTCGGGCCCCTCATAGTCGATAAAGTCCTGCACCCGTGCGGCCAGCTCGACCGCTTCATAAAACTTCTTTTTGTTGGTCTCGATGTAATGGTTCAAGTCGGCGTCCACATACCAGGGCGTCGCCTTTGCTGTTCTTTGGTCTATGATGACATCCCTCCCGTCTACCTTTTGCGTGGCCCGGTACGCTTTGCGCGCCTTTGCTGTGAGGGAGGCAACGGAGATCAAGACCTGATCTTTGCCGCCGCCCTCGCGGGCCTGGGTTTTCGTTTTGTACTGCTTTGGATTGCGGGCCACTCGTGAGGTCATTCCCTGGTAAGTGATTCCCTCAAAAGCTGCCGCCTCCTTTAAAGTGATAAATACGTCCGACACTCCTGTCCCTCCCTTCTTTGGTTTATGCAGCGATCGCCCGTGCGACCGCCTTCGGGTCAAGCTCGAGGGCCGCGACGATTGCCGGAAGGTATTTATCTCCTGAGCGGGTGCCGTTGAGGATGTAGCTGAGATACTGCGGCGTGACACTGATTTCTGCGGCGAGCTCCGCTTTTGTCTTGTCCTGATCTGTGAGTGCCTTGACGACCAGCTTGCCGAATGGTGTGAGTTTCTTGTTTGGGCCTCTCATCGCTGTCCTCCTTTCTCTGCATTTCTTCTTAGATTCACTTCCGGGAGACTGCCCGGGCCAGGGCGGCAGATACGCCGATGATCGCCGTCGCCTGGATGATCGGGGCCGGGAGCTGAAGCAGCGTGAACGCCGCCGCAAAACCCAGGGTCGCCAGGGAGACAAGCCCGGCTCCGATGAAGATGTCCAGCACCCGGTCGAGGAATCGTTTGACCCGGCTCCGTGTGGGCCTTGTCTTTTCCCATGCTGCCCGCTTTGCCTCGTTCTCAAGTAATTTGAGAATCAGGTCATACGCCCGCACGCTCTGGGCTGCTTCGTAAAACTCCGACTCCCGCCCGGCCTTCGCCTGGAACGGGTTGCGCGGGTCTCCGGCGTCCCGCTTTCTGTAAAGGGCATTGTGCCGGGCGCTCTTTGCTGCGCCGACCGCTGCCTTAAAGTCACTGTGCCTTGTCATGCTGCGCTCCTTCCTTTTTCCTCCCCGGCTCGGTATAATCTAAGCAGGGCGTCCGGGCCTGGGGAGGAGGTGAATAGTCATGATTGATGTTCAAAAATTCTCAAAAGAAGTCGTTGAGGAGGTTAAAGCTCAATTTCCTAACCAGTTTTCCGAAGATAGTGAGCTTGTATCAAGCCTTGTTACGACGATTGCTTTAGTTGCAGCTACTGCAATCGCTAAGTACGAGAGGGAGAAGAATTAACGCTCCTTTCGACTTCTTTGAGAAACTTGCCGAGCTGGATAAGCTCCCGCTTTTTGCTCTGCAAGGGGCACCCATTGCACGGGGTCGTCTGTTCGTCAGACGGCCCTTTTTCTTTTGGCGGTTCTCCAGTCGCCAACCATGCCAACCAGCACTCGCGGCAGGAAAAGCGGTCACATGATTCTGGGATAACGGGCGGGCAAGGTTTGGAAATGATGTCCGCGATCTCACCTGCCGTAGAGCCGGGAGCCTTAATGATTTCAAGCCCGGTCATGGCCGCACCTCCTCAAATATTCACCGACTGCATAATTCTCGCGGTACATTTCCCGTAGTGTCGTGACCTGCTCACGGAGGTCTTTCCGAAGTACAAAGGCCGGATGCCCTGCTGCGTCATCCAGGGCGTCGTCGAGTTCCTGGGCCATCTGGAAAACATTGCGGTAGATGGTGCAGTCGTTCTCGGGGCACTCTCTTTCGAGTGCCAGACCGAGGCGGTACAGTCGCCGGATGAAAGGGTCATTCCTAATCTTCGGGTCAAGGTTCCTAAATGTGTCTTTTTCGGTCAGCTTTCCCCGGTCTGCTATTGCCTCTGAAAGTGAGGCGATAAATACCTCACCCGACTGTTCGCTGATAGTCTTACTTGCAACAAGGGCCCGGATGAACCCGCTCGTTTCAAATTCCAGCCGCTTGGCGACGGAGTCCACCTTTTCGGCCCGAAGTTCATCAATGAGTTTGTTGAGCTCCCCGGTCGATTTCTCTCGGGCCTGGAGCTCGCGGCTACTTCCCTCGCTTGCCAGCCGTTCGATTGCACACTTCGCGCAAATAGCGTCAAGCTCCGGCTGGGTACGGCCCGGGGAGCGTTCCTTGCAAACCTTGTCGCAAATATAGGCCAGCAACTCCTCCGGCTTGCGGGGCAGGGCGGTCGGGATTTCATACTTTCCAAAAGTGTCCGGGTTGACAAAGCACTCATCTTCAGACAAAAACCCCAGTTCGTACAAGGCGACCTTGTAACCATAAAGCTCATGAGCGGCGGTTCGTTCGTCCGTGTCGGGATAATGGCGGCTCTTGATCTGGTTTGCCAGCTTATGCTCCCAGCCGTCGATCATAAGCTGCGGCTCGACCTCATTTTCGGAAAAGGTATCATTGCTTTCCACGATTGCGGTGTAGGTGGGCGGCTCGTTGGAAATATCCACCTCGGACTCCAGGCCCCTGGCCAGCTCAATGGCTTCCTCCAACGTACCCGCGTCGTCATACTCCATAGCGCCCCGGTCAATGTCCAGGTGTCCAGTGTAAAGCTCAGCGTCGATAACGCCGTACTCTCCGAGGGCTGTGCCCTCATACTCCCGTTTCTCGCGGTCATTGAATTTCACGACCAGATAGCCGTTTATTTTCTTGATTTTTCTCATATCTGCTGCTCCTTCCTTTGTTCGGTCAACCAACCAGTGGCGGGATGACCCTGATTGTGTTTGCGTATTTGTGAAGAATCACGAGCTCCCCGTTTTTCTTCTGCTTTACGATGAGCCAGTTTTCCGGGGAGAGCCCCGCTTGTCCGAGCCTAACCTTCTGCTTTTGCGTGGGCTTTTTGCCACGTCTCAAGAATATCGCCTCCTTTTGGCTTTCCTTTTTTTCGAGTATGTGGTATTCTTTTATTTGATTTATGGTTAAATCCTACTGTTAGTATAACTCGCATTTTCGTGTGTGTCAATAGTTTTGCGAGTATTTACCCGAATATTCGAGGAGGTATTTCTATGTTTAATGTTTTGTTAAAGGAACTCCGTGCAAAAAAAGGTCTTACTCAAGGACAGCTTGCAAAAGCCGTTGGTGTTTCCGCTGGAAATGTAGGGGACTGGGAGACGGGAAAAAGCAAACCCGGCTATAATGCTCTTGCTGCCCTTGCCCGCATTTTCGAGGTGTCGGCTGACTATTTGCTGGAGCTTGACAGCGTTCCCGCAAAAACGAGCGTTGATTTATCAGACTACAAAAAGAAACACGGCCTCATTTGTGATGGTTCCCCACTTGCTGATGAAGAAGCTGATCTAATAGCCATGTTCCGACTCCTTCCATCCCATGAACAGGAGGACGTTTTTGACCTGGTTTATTTCAAGTACAAAAAGTATGTTGAGAAAAAGACGGAGTCTATTTACTGGACGTATGCCGACGAGAGCAGCGACAAAAAAAGCGGCCCCGCTCAAGGCAATAAAGCCCAGGACGGAACCGCTTAATTTTTTATGCTATTTTGATTTAGTTATAAATCTTTTCTTGCAGAATTGCTAAGAGGGGCGTTTATGCTAAAGGAACGGCCCAAAAAACCTTGTAAACAGGCCAATTCTGCACATTTTTTAAATTTGACCGATTTGCAGAATTGAATGAGAGGGTTTTTGCGGGCTGATAGAGGACAAGCTATGCACGCCTCGCACGCCTTCACGCACGCCTACGTCTGGGCCGATCGGGGCCAAAAACTGTGATTTTCCTTGAAATTCGCACGCTCTAACGCCCCCGTTAGCACGCCTGCCCCTCTTGCTATTCGCCGTTCGGTCTGTTATACTTTACTCATGGGCCGCGAGGCTCGTCCTCTTGGGTCTGCTGCTGTGACTTCCGGGACGAAGCCGAGCGGCTCTTACAATGCAAACAACCCCCAGAAATGCCCGTTTTAGGCCGTTTCCGGGGGTTTTCGTTATCTATCGCCCATGCGTCCGCCGCTGCGTTTTCGGGCTTTTCTGGCCGCTCCAGGGCATAAGAAAAGGGCCCTGCTCAAAGCCGATGCCCTCATTCTCAAGATTGTTGATAATTGCAAAGTCCTTCCCGCCTGAAAAGTGGCGTTTTCCCGTTGAAATTGCGGGTTTTCTCGCGGTCTCCCGCCTCATCCCGCCCTTTCCCGCATTTCTCAAATACGTTGTCTCCGTACATCTATCCTTTTGCTGCTGTGTATGTTATAATAAAATGTATGGATTTCCGAGGGGGTGCTCTTATGCAGCAGATCGTGATATTGGGCGGCGGTGCAGCGGGCCTTGCCGCCGCATTGGCCGCCGCCCAGTCTGCCCCGGCAGGGGCAGTGCGGGTGACGGTGCTGGACCGCAACCCCAGGTGCGGCAAAAAGCTGTTGGCCACCGGCAACGGCCGCTGCAATCTGGACAACACCGGCATTGCACCGGAGCAGTATTTCACCGCTGACCCCGCCGCCCTGCGGCCCCTGCTGGCCGCGGTGGATGCCGCCGCACCGCTGGAATGGTTCGCGGCGCTGGGCCTGTACACCCGCACCGATGAGGCCGGGCGGGTGTACCCCTACTCCAACCAGGCCGCAGACGTGCTGGCCCTGCTGGAAGGCCACCTTGCCCGGCTGGGCGTGGAGGTGCGTACCGGCTGCACTGTGCAGACCCTGAGCCAGAACCGCAGCGGCTACACCATCCTGTGCGAGGATGCCGAGGGTCAGGACCAGACCCTGCGGGCCGATGCCGTCATCTGCGCCATGGGCGGCAATGCCGGGCCGCAGTTCGGCACCGACGGCTTCGGCACCCGATTCGCCGCCCAGTGCGGCGGAAAGCTGGAGCCGCTGTACCCCTGCCTGACCGCCCTGCAGACAGCAAAGCCCAACCGATCTCTGGCCGGCATCCGGGCCAAGGCCGCTGCCACCCTGCTGGACCTCGACCGCCACTGCACCGTGGCTGTGGAAAACGGCGAGGTGCAGTTCACGGACTATGGGCTTTCGGGCATCTGCATCATGCAGCTGTCCGGCCATCTGGCCCCGGGGCGGGGGCCAAAGCGCCCGGCCGTTGAGCTGGACCTCTTCCCCATGCTGGACGAGACTGCCCTGACCGCCCTGTTTGCGGCCCGGGTGCCCCTGCTGCCGGGCAAGGCACCTGCGGATTTCTGGACAGGTCTGCTCAATCCCAAGCTGGGCCGCGCCCTGTGGGCAGCGGCAAAGCTGCCTGAAAAACCGGTGGACACCCTGCCGGATGCCGCCTGGCAGGTGTTGGCCAACGCGGCCAAGCACTGGCTGTTCGAGGGCCTGACCCCCTGCGGCTGGAAGCAGGCCCAGACCACCGGCGGCGGCCTGAGCCTGACCGAAGTGACCCCCAGCTTCCAGTTCAAGGGCTGCCCCGGCCTTTACTTTGTGGGTGAAACGCTGGACTGCGCCGGCAGCTGCGGCGGCTTCAACCTGCACTGGGCCTTTGGCAGCGGCATCGCCGCCGGGCGTGACGCGGTGCGGAGCCTGAAGCGGCCTGCCCCGAAGCCAAATAAAAAGAAGCGATAAAGAATGACCCTCTCCATCCTGCATCTGACAGACAGACTGCAGGGACGGAGAGGGTCATTTTCGTTTCAGATACGCTTGTGTCTCCCGGACCACCACCCCCGAAAGCCCCACCACGCCCACAAGATTGGGCAGCATCATCAGGCCGTTGAAGGTATCGGAGAGCGCCCAGGCCAGATCCAGCTTCATCACAGCACCCACCAGCACCATGGCCGCAAACACCAGTTTATATCCTGCGGCGGCACGCTCCCCCAGCAGATACACCACTGCCCGGGTGCCGTAATGGCTCCACCCCAGCGTAGTGGAATAGGCAAACAGCAGGACCGACACCGCGATGAACTGCGGCCCGAACGCCCCAAACACCGTGGAAAAGGCCTGCCCCACCAGTGCGGAGCCCGCCACACCGGTCAGGGCCGCACCGGTGTCCAGATCCACAAGGCCGCTGGTGAGTACCACAAGGGCCGTGAGGGTGCAGACCACCATGGTATCTGCAAACACCTCGAACATCCCCCACATTCCCTGCTGGACAGGCTCCTCCACGTTGGCCGCGCAGTGCACCAGCACCGACGCGCCCAGTCCTGCTTCGTTGGAAAAGGCTCCCCGCTTGAATCCCCAGCTGATGGCCCGGGCCATGCCGTAACCCAGCACCCCGCCCCCGGCGGCCTGCAAGCCAAACGCCCCCCGGAAGATGGCCGCGAATGCCGCCGGAACAGCCGCCCAATGGACACAGACCACGGTCAGCGCCCCGAACAGGTAGAACAGGGCCATGAGCGGGACGATGGCCTCCGTGACTGCGGCCACCCGCTTCAGCCCGCCCAGTATGACCCGCCCGGTGAGCAGGGCCAGCACGATGCCCGTTGCCACCGGCGGCACCCGGAACACTGCCTGCAGATTGCCCGCGATGGAGTTGATCTGGCTCATGTTCCCCATGCCGAAGCTGGCCAGCACGCAAAAGCAGGCAAACAGCACCGCCAGTGCCCGGCCAAAGCCGCCGCCCAGCCCCTCGGCCAGATAGTACATGGGCCCGCCGCACCATCTTCCGGCAGCATCCCGGCGGCGGTAGCAGATGCCCAGCACGTTCTCGGCATAACTGGTCATCATCCCCAGCAGGGCCATGACCCACATCCAGAACACAGCCCCCGGCCCGCCTGCCAGAATGGCCGCCGCCACGCCCACGATGTTGCCGGTGCCGATGGTCGCCGCCAGCGCCGTGCAAAGGCTCTGGAACTGGCTGATGGCTTCATCGTCCGTGTGGGCGGTCACATTCCGGTCCAGGAAGATGGCCCCGATGGTGTGCCGCATCCAGTACCCGAAATACCGCAGCTGGAAAAAACCGGTGCGCACTGTCAGCAGACAGCCGGTGCCAAACAGCAGCGTCAGCCCCACCGGCCCCCATACCACACCGCCGACCACCGCGTTCACCCGCGCCAAGCTCTCCCACATACACAAACGCCCCCTGTGCTCTACTGTATGGCACAGGGGGCGTTTTCATGCCCGGGCAGCGGTTTCTGTATAAAAAAGCGCATCCCGGCCCACCCTGTTCCAAAACGGAACGGAGGAACACGGGATGCACAAGAACGGTTGGAGGCCCTTCTGGGCTGCTTTGGGGGCGGCACTTCTGGTGCTGCTTCCACTGGTGGGCGGCACAGTCCTGCTCACCCGGCAGATGGTGCGCACCCGCATCCAGACCGCCCAGCCCCAGAGCGGGGTGCCCATCCAGCTGCCCCGGGCCGAGCACCGGATGACCCTGCTTCTCTGCACCGCCGGGGAGCAGCCGGGCTTTTTGCTGGTCTACCTGAACGCCGCCCAGAACAGTCTGAACCTGCTGGCCGTGCCGGGGGAGCTGACGGTTCCCTTCAACGGAGAGACTGCCAGCCTTGCCCACTGCTACGGAGCGGCGGGGCCCGCCCGGTGCCGTCAGGCGCTTCTGGAGGTGCTGGGCCTGCCGGAGGATATGTTTTATCTGGCGCTGTCCCCCGCCGTGCTGGAAAAGACCGCTTCCCGTTACGGGCCGGTGCGGGTGGGGTTCTCGGGGGCACTGACTGCCAATGAGCTGGCTGAAACCGGGCTTTCCGCCGCCGTGCAGAGCATTTCGGCCAAGGAGGCCCATGCCCTGCTCTCCGGCTGGGATGCAGGCGGCACCCTTCCGCCTGCCCGCCGGGCCGCCGTCCGGGCGGCAGTATGGGAAGCCTTTTTCCGGCAGGACCTCGCCCTGCTGCCCGCCACCCTGCCGGATGCCCTGCGGGCCAACAGTGCGGCCCTGCTCACCGACTTTGCCGCACAGGATTACACCCTGCTGGGCACAGTACTGGAATTTCTGGCCAACAACAGCGCCCTCCCCCACGCCGAAGCTCTGCCCGGGGCGTGGGATGCAAAAGCGGGCACTTACACGGTCACAGACGCTTCCCGGGCGGCGGTGCAGACCTTCCTCAGCGTTTCGCCCGCTTCGGGGAACGATGCCTCGCTCAGGGAGCCATAGCCCAGCACAAACGTACCGGAAAATTCCTGTTCCCCGCCGGTCAGGTCATAATCGCTCAGTAAACTCAGGGCCACGCCCTGCGCCTTTGCGGCGGCGCGAAGGGCGGCATCCGGCGGGGCATTTTTCAGCCTTGCCAACAGATGCAGGCCGGTGTGCAGGCCGGTCAGGGTCAGCTTGTCCGGCGCAAAAGCAGCGTGCAGAGAGGCAGCCAGCGCATCCCGCCGGGCCTTGTAGGCCACGCGCTCCCGGGCAAGATGCCGGGTAAAGTAGCCCTCGCGGATAAAGCGGGCCAGGGTCTGCTGTTCAAACCGGCTGACGGTGCAGGAATAGATCCGGTACTTTGCCCGCCAGGCGGGCAGCAGCTGCCGGGGCAGCACCATATAGGCGATGCGGATGCCGGGGGCCAGGCTGCGGGAACAGGTAGAGAGGTAGACCACCGGGCCGTCGGCCCCGGCCATGCCCTGCAGGCTGGGCAGGGGGCGGGTATCAAAGCGGAACTCCGAATCGTAATCGTCCTCTATGATATACCGCTGGCCCGGGCAGCGGGAGGCCCAGTGGAGCAGCTCCGTGCGGCGGCCCGCCGGCATGGTCACGCCCGTGGGGAACTGGTGGCTGGGCGTGACATAGCACACCACCGCGCCCGAGCCGGACAATGCCTCAACAGAAAGGCCGTCCGCATCCACAGGCAGGCAGCAACACGCCACGCCGTTGTTTTCCAGCACCTGCTTCGCGCGCTGGTAGCCGGGGTTTTCCACCGCCGTTTTGCCGGGCAGGAGCGGGGCCAGCAGGCTCAGCAGATACTCCATACCGGCACCCACCACCACCTGCTCGGCGGTGCACCGCACGCCCCGGTATTCCTCCAGATAGTCCGCCAGCGCCTGCCGCAGTTCCACATCCCCCTGTGCATCGCCATGGGTCAGCAGCTGGGGCGAGGAATAGAGCAGCTCCTTCTGCAGCCGGGCCCAGGTGCGGAACGGGAACAGCCCCGGGTCCACGCCCCGGGTGGACAGATCGAACCGGACGGGCGGCTCAGCCGCTTCCGGCGGAGCGGCAGATACCGGGGGCGGCACTTCCTCGGGCCGGGTGGGCAGGGCAAGATATTCCTGTACATAAAAGCCGCTGCGCTCCCGCGGCTCCATGTAGCCCTCGGTCGCCAGGATCTGATATGCCGCGTCCACCGTGTTGACAGAAACCGACAGCTCTGCCGCCAGCCGCCGCTTGCCGGGCATCCGGGTGCCCGCCGGAATGGCCCCGCTGCGCATCTCGGCGGCAAGGCTCTCATAGAGCTGCTCGTACAGCGGCACCCCGCTGGCGGCATCCAGTGCTGTTGTCAGATGAAACATAAGACCTCTCCCCTTTTTGGATGCTTTGCCAAACTGACCCCATAAAAAAACTTTATTCTGGGTATTTTCATGGTGCCAGTTTCGCGTATAATAGGAGCATACCAACCACACACCCAAATGTCAAGTAGTTTTATGGGTAAGTGGCTTTGAAACGGGCGAACGATCCTGCAAAACAGGATGGAGGGGGTTCGCCCCGAAGAAAATCGGAGGGAAAAATCATGTCTACAACTGCAATGTGGCTGCTGCTGGCCGTGGTGATCGTTGTCATCCTGTTCGGCAGTGTGCTGTACAAACGCACCTTTACCACCAAGGAGCTGGCCCTGACCGGCGTTATGGCCGCGCTGAGCCTGGTGGCATACCTGTTCTTCCGCGTGCCGTTCTACGGCGGCTCCTCGTTCCATCTGGGCAACACCTTCACCGCCCTGACCGCCCTGCTGCTGGACGGCG
>ERZ839489.449-NODE-449-length-42765-cov-272.402341_pt1 | contig 42765 bp, 39 predicted proteins | sample MGYA00519938_ERZ839489 | MGnify/ENA primary metagenome ERZ839489 (study PRJEB31850, sample SAMEA3708846) | human gut metagenome | biome: human gut; feature: human-associated habitat; material: faeces | place: China | collected 2014 ...
CCTTCTTCTCTTCACCGTACTTGACGAGTTCGATGGAATCAGGAATCAGGTTGTAAACACGGCTGCCGTTCTTCAGGAGATAGTACGAAGGGCGGAAGGCAGGAAGGATACTCTTCACGAGCTTGGCATTCGCCTCCTTCTCAGTCTCTACAGCCTTACCTGTAAGAAAACGGAGATAGAGCTTACCGAAACCGAACAGTTCGATGTCGTAACCCTTCTTCAGGTTCTCCTTCACATAGTAGGTATAGCGGTCGAGTACCGCCATCACATCAGCAGGAGTAGCCGTAGACTCCATAGCGATTTGGTTAGCGATATCCTTGGTAGTCAAGGTACCGTAACTGTAAGGGCGAACACTATAAACAGTCTTACCCTTCTTAGGGCCCATGTTCATGGTCTTCTTAGACACTTTGTAACTTTTACTCATAATTTAAAACATTTAAGAAATTAATAATAAAGTTCAGTCATCGTCAGTTCAAAGAGATGAGCAATCCCGTTTGTTCTGATTGACGCTGCGAAGGTACGGCTTTTCTAAAGCGTGCTGTTCGACATTGTTAGATATCGATAGACAGCTGATCACATATGAACTTAACTGCTTTCGGACTTAACAACTGGTCTTTCGGTTTCACACCAATTTCATTCAGTTCCTGTCTGTACGGCATCAGCCATCTCCTCAGTGTCCCAGTCGACACTCCGGCATAAGCAGCCAGTTCGCTTTTATACATTGCTCTCATATTCTGATAGTTTTATACATTATTATATATATGAATTAAAAATCAATTCTGATTTCGCTTACAAAAGTACGTAATCTTGGAAATCCTGTGATGTACTCTATAGGGTGCAACACTGTATATACTTTTTAGGATATGTTTAAAGTTTGTTAGCAAATAAGGTGGTCGATACTAGTTAGATTAGTAACCAACCTGCGTTTGTCTAATGAACCGAATATCCGTAAAAGTCAAGGCGGATAGTTGGTTAACCACGGCTGCAAATGAGATTCGCCAGATACAAACAAGATGGGGTATTCCGTCTCAGAGAAAGTTCGCAGTTTTACTCGGCATCAATGGCAGAACATTAGCAAAGCTTTATGCTGATCCACCCGACGCAAGTTTGAGTTATGGTTCTGTTCAACAGATGTTTTCCAACTTAATGACTTCAGTATGGACTGAGTGTAATACGACCGAAGATGTAAATCAAGAGCTCTCATTACTGTATCAGGCATCAGCCAATGTATTGAGGGCTGCTTTCCCACCGCGACAAGAACTCGTCAAAAAGGCTCTTCACGAGATGGAGCATCAACAGGGAAACGGTTTGCCAATCAAGTAATTTGCCATAAATGCTTTGCGTTTCGTAATATGTGGTAGTATGAAAGGCAGGTCAAGTCATTGCTTGGTTAATGAACGATTTTAGAATATGATTCCTCTCGGGCGGATGGAATTTCCATTACCGCTCGAGGGGTTTACTAAAACTCAATTGTTATGGAAAGAAAAACAATTTGTGTTACCAATCTGTTTCTGGATTTGGATAACTTCCGGTTCGAACACCAGAATTCACAGAGGGATGCCATCAACCAGATGGTTGAAGCCTATCATGATGAATTATACCAACTGGCCGTTGATATCTTAAATATCGGTTTGAATCCTATGGATAGTCCCTACGTGATACCTCATCCAACTGACGAGAAGAAATATATCGTCATTGAAGGTAACCGGCGAATTACGACATTGAAGCTCCTTTTGAATCCTAAATTGATAGATGATTCTCATCTCTCTTTGCGAAAGAAATTTATCAAGCTGAAGAATTCACATGCAGACAAATTGATTCATCGTGTAGAATGTGGTGTTTTTCCATCTAGAGATGAAGGTAATTTTTGGGTTGTACGTAAGCATGCCAATGGATTGAAGGGAATAGGCACAAAGCAATGGACTCCTTTACAAAAGCAGCGCTTTGATAAGGTGACCACTGGAAAAGAAGCTTATGCTTTACAGGTAATCAATATGCTGAATGCTTCGTCTTTTGTCGATGATGATTTCAAGACAAGGATGAAAAAACTGAATGTTACCAATTTGCAGCGTCTGTTGGCTGATCCGGCCGTACGTGAAAAGTTGGGATTGGCATTGCAGAATGGCCGTTTGGTATCTGACCTTAAACCAGAGGTATTGACCAAGTCTTTTGTGGATATTATTTCCGAGATGTTGACTCCTTCTTTCAAGGTAGGAGTCATCTATAGTAAATCAGATCGTGCAGATTATATCAGCAAATTATTTGAGCGGATAGAAAATCCCAACATTCCAGAGAATAAGGTTGTTCTATGGGAATTGCAGGAAAATCAGGAGATAGCTGAGGCTCCCAAATTTGTAGAAAGCACTATTGACAAAAAGGTGTCGACCCGGAAAACCAGAGCCACATTGGTTCCGAAATCATTTCATTTGCCAATTACAGAATCCCGGATAGCCAAAATTTTTAAGGAGATGAGTGGACTGTTGGTCAAGACCTGTACCAATACGGCAGCGATTCTGCTTCGTATTTTCATAGAAATGTCAGTAGACGTTTATATGGAACAGTTCAACCTATTGCCGGTGGGTGTACAGACTGCGAGCCAGTCGAAGCTGAATCTGCATGAGAAACTCAAAAGAGTCATTGAGCATTTGCATACTTCTCACTTTGCCAATAAGGATATGACAAAGGGAATAGAAATGGAAATCAGTGATCGTAACTCTCCTTTGTCACCTCAAACGCTCAATGCATACATACATAATTATCGCATCAGTCCGATTGCAGATAATCTGATCATTGAATGGGACAATATCCAGCCCTTCTTTGAATGCCTTTGGGGTGCTATAAGCAAAAAGGAGGAAACAAAATCATGAGCATTCTCTCACCATTAAGATATCCTGGAGGAAAGTCTAAAATCTCCAACTTCTTCAAGCAGTTTGTGAAAGACAACGGTCTTCTGGACGGGGTGTATGTAGAACCTTATGCTGGAGGAGCCTCCGTTGCATTGTCTTTACTCTTTGATGAGTATGTCAGCAAGATTATCATCAATGATAAGGACCGTTCTATCTATGCCTTTTGGCACAGTGTATTGTATGATACGGAAAATCTGTGTCGCCTGATAGCGGAGACACCTGTTACGATGGAAAACTGGAAAAAGCTCCGGGAGTTGCAGAAGATAGACAAGAAAGACCAGGCTAGTCTGTTAGACTTAGGTTTCTCAACATTCTTTATGAACCGTACCAATCGTTCAGGAATCATCAAGGCAGGTGTCATTGGAGGGTATGCCCAGACCGGTAATTATAAGATGGATGCAAGGTATAGGAAAGACAAACTCATGAAGCGTATCCGTCGCATAGCCTCTTATGCGGATAGGATAGAATTGCACAATGAAGATGCCGTCGATTTCATTCAAAAAATAGCAAATCAGAATATCGACAAAACGATACTTTATCTGGATCCACCTTATTATAAGAAGGGGCAGGGGTTATATATGAACTACTATAAGGATTCTGATCACCGGGACATCAAGAGTCTGGTATCACGGCTTGGTCAAATGAAATGGGTCGTTTCGTATGATAATTCAGAGTTCATCAAGTCTCTTTATCAGGAGTTTCGTCATCAGGAGTTTCGGTTGAATTATAGTGCAAATAATAATGGTACAGGAACGGAGGTTATCTTTTTCTCCGATAATTGTCTTTTGACCCCAGAAGCATTGGATAAGTTGCACTTTAAGAAAGTGCAGTAACGGATAAAAGGGTAGAATGATGCTAAAAAACTTACAAATTCAAGATAAAATCTCTTCAAAATTCGCGGATTTTCGACCAGAAAATCTTTCTTGGAGAATATCTGAAATATAATAAAAATGCATAAAATGCAGTAAATCAGTATGTTATCTAAATTCGTGGATTCCGTCAAAAAATCAGAATTCTGCAGTTGTACAACTAAGACCCTTATAGTTGTACAACCATAACTCCAGAGTTGTACAACCATAGCCTATATAGTCGTACAACCGCAGCCTTATGGTCGTACAACTATAGGTCATTCGTTCTGCAAGGAGCATATAATACGATATAAAACCGATATTTTTGCCTCCTCGCAGCCATCTAGATTGAAAATCTGGAATTTGCGATAATTTAGAAATAATATTTGACATAGCATATTCCCGAAGAACAAATTTCAAAAAATGATAGGTGTACCTATTTGTAATATATTGATGACGCAGGATAGGTGATATACACCAATAACAATGTAAAAAGTATTGAAGTCCTCTTTTTCTCCAACAACTGTTTGGTTTCAGAAGAGGCCCTAGCAAAGATAAATATTGTAGAATCATGCTAATTAAAAAGGTACATATAGAAAAGTTTCGAGGTTTTCATGACCAAGAGTTTGAAGTAGGTTCCATGTTGACAGCTATTGCTGGACAGAATGGAACTCAAAAATCAACGCTGTTGGGTATGATAACACAGACTTTTACATTGGGTAAAGACAAGAATCCAATGGGTGGTGAGAAACCTCTTTGTGGCGGAAACTACCGTTCTGCATTCAGCGACAAGTTTAGACTTTCTCCAAAGTTTGACCAACCAGGCTCTCATGAGTGGACACTGACATTTGATAATGGTAGCGATTATACTATAGAGAGCATTCTTCGCTCCGATACAAAGACCATACGCTTTTGGCAGAAAGGCATGAGGGGAAAAGGAGATGGATACATCCAATACCCTACTATCTTTCTTAGTTTGAAGCGTGTGTTGCCAGTTGCTGAATCAGGAACAGTTTCAGAATCATCACTACTCACAGACCAAGAACTTGCGGAATTCAAAAAATTACATGACACGATACTGATTACAGAGAGTCATATAGAATCAGCTTCTTTTCTTGAAAGTGCTAATAAGCAAACTATTGGTATCACAACGGACACGTATGATTGGAATGAAAACTCTGTGGGACAAGACAATCTGAGTAAAATCATATTGGCATTGTTCTCTTTCAAGCATTTGAAAGAAAAGTATCCTCATGAATACAAAGGTGGCATATTGGCTATAGACGAATTGGATGCGACCATGTATCCTGCATCACAAAAGAAGTTGCTAAAAGAGTTGCGCACATATGCATCAAAACTTAATTTGCAAATATTCTTTACAACCCACTCTTTATCTCTCTTAGAGAGCATTGACGATTTGGTTGGTGAATGCAGTCAGAAAGATGCAACAAAAGACCAGGTAAGATTAGTCTATCTGAAAAAGCAAGACAATAATATTGTTATCAATGACAAGGCTACTTTCCACAACATAACACTGAATCTTCAGGTTGTACAAGGAAAAATCAAACCTGTTCATAAAATCACAGTCTATACTGAGGATAAGGAGAATATCATATTTGCCAAGCACCTGTTGCGAGGCAAAACTTCTCAACTTAATTTCATAGACATCGACTTCTCTGGCGCAAACTTAATCTCGTTGGTATCAAAGAAAGTTCCAGCTTTCATAGAACCAGCGGCTATTGTGATAGTTGATGGTGATGTACGTAAGGAACCCAACAAGATGAAGTCTATCACTAAGGCTAACAACATCTTAGTTTTACCAACCAACATGTCACCAGAACAATTGACTTCAACTTTTTTGCATGATTTATCAGAAGCAGATGAACTTTGGGAAAATATAGCTGAAGGATATAGCAAGCAAGTATGTTTCAGAGACATAACTTATGATGAAATATTGCATGATAGGATAAAAGCTAAAGCTTGGTTTAGAAGCCAGTTGCCTTCTTGGGGCAGAACTGCATCCAAGGTCTTAACTCCTTTATTCAAGAAATACAAGGATGAACGCAATGAATTTATCTCTGATTTTGAAGAGATGCTGAAATTGTATCAAGTTTAAAAAGTAGAATTGACATAAAAATCCTTTTGCTACAATTCTCTATAAAAGAATTATTTGTGTATTGTAATATCATAAAAATTTTTGATTATGGAATACAGATATTTTATAACGGAAGACAAGAAGAAAGAATGGAAAAAAGAAAAGTTTGGTGACGAATATGAAAAGTTACTTTTGAACTTTCTTAACTGCAATGTAGATATCAAACAAGCTCCAGGTAAAGCTTCTTTGCTTCAAGATGATTTTTGGTTAACCAAGCATACAGGAAAGCATTCTCGTCCAACATTTGTTTGGCAAAGAAAAGTCATCAATGAAGACGTGTGTTTTTATGTTTATAGAACTGCTTATCGACATGACAAGTATTCTGCAGAGATAACGCAAGGAAACAAAGACTCTTATATAGCAAAAAATCAACTTACAGAAAAAGAAGAGGTAGAGCTTGATAATTGTTATAAGTCTATTGTTGAGTCACGAAAAGTTAAGAAACAGGAAACTTTAGCCACGTTGTCTCCTAATGAGCTTGCGTTCATTTCGTCCATGCTTCCTATAAATCATTCGTTGTTTAAAGATCCTATTTACGAAACACGTGAGTGGGTAGAAGATATAACTAACGAGGATGATGTAAATGAGGCCTTTGATGAATTTTCGATGGCTGCTCAGAAGATAGAAGAATATATACTCGACAATATTAACGGTGTTGATGGATGGGGACAGTTATCAGCAAAAGATAGAATTATATTGATTTATCATAGAGGAACAGATTGGATATTGGCGGCAGCTCCTTTAAAAGACGATAAGATAAAGATAAATAAAATTATAAATGGAGAATGTCCTACTGATTTCTTGCGGGGTTATCCATTTACCTTTTTGTCATCTGAAGATGAATGGAGACGAATGGAAAAAGAAAGTAAAAGTAATTTGGTCCTTACAGAGGAACAAGTACAAGTTGTTGCTACAAATGCGCCAAATTATCCTTTATTTATTTCTGGTCGTGCGGGAAGTGGCAAATCTACTGTTTTGCAATATTTATTTGCAGAAGTTGTTCTAAGATATTTGTCAGTTAAAAAGGATGGTGATAATTCCAGACTGCTTTCTCCTGTTTATTTGTCATATAGTGAGACATTGATAGAAGATGCGAAAAAACTTTCTTCGGTTTTGTTTGACAAGAATAGTGTCTATAAAGATGCATTAAACAAAATAAAACTTGATTATAAGAAGGATATAGCTCCTCAAATGGGCGATATGTTTTATGTGTTTAAGACCCTATTAAAAAACTGCATAGAGAAATATCAACCAGAAATATTAAAATCACGTTTTTCCGAATCAAATTATATCTCGTTTGCTGTGTTTAAACGTAAGTGGATGGAGAAATTTGGAAAAGATCGTGAAGCTCTCCGAAAATATGGGCCAAGTATTAGTTGGCATGTTATTCGTACTTATATAAAAGGATGGAACTCTGAAAAGATAACAACTCCTGAAGACTATGCCAAGTTAGGTAGAAACTATCTAACCGTTAGGCGTGAAACTTTTGAGCTTGTTTATAATAATGTTTGGGAGAAATGGTATAAAGAACTAACTGAAGAAACTGGCTGGGATGATCAGGATTTGGTTAAGTTCTGTCTTGAACATAAATATGTAGATGAGCAATTCTCTGCCATTTATTGTGACGAAGCACAGGATTTTACCCGTATAGAGATTGATTTTATTCTTAAAATATCATCATTCTCCAATCGTCAGATAGACGTGGTAGACGATGTAAAAAAGTTACCTTTTGTTTTTGCCGGTGATGAATTTCAAACATTGAACCCTACAGGTTTCAGTTGGGATTCTTTAAGAGGTTATTTTGTAGAACGCTTGTTTAATAAAGTTGGGCTTGAAGGGAAAAATGATGAAAGTAACTTGCCTAGGCCTATAGAGTTTAACGAGAACTTTCGTTCAACCTCCCAAATTGTACAATTGGCAAATCGAATACAACTTCTCAGAGCTACTCGCTTCGGGGAATATTCAAAGCCGCAAGTTCCACATTTTGCGGTAGATGGTCCTTCTATTTTTTGTATTTCGCCAAAAGAGAATCTTTCTATTTGGGATTCTATGAAAGGTGGTAAGAATTTGGTGAACATGATAGTACCTGTAGCAGAAGGAGAATCTGTGGAAGATTACATCAAGTCCTCTCCATTAAAAGACAGAATTAATTTCGTGGATGGAATTCCTGAAGGGTTGACTATTTTGACTCCCTCACAGGCAAAGGGATGTGAATATTCAAATGTCATATTGTATGGCTTTAGCTTGAAAGACGAAAATTCCGAGTTTAGTGTGTCCAATTTGCTGAATTGGTTTGATAATCCACAGATAAATCTGGAAAATGATATTGAACTCAAATATCAAATTTGTAATGCTTATGTTGCCGTGACACGAGCAATCTCTCGTTTGTATATACTTGATGAGTTTAATATGGATTCTTTTTGGGCTTTTGCCTTCAATGATTCGAACGAGAAGAATCGCATAAATATTAGCAAACTCCAAGAAAAGATGCTTTCCTGCTTAAAGGCAAAACGCAAAGAATGGGAAGATGAAAGATTATTGGGATGGATAAATGAACCTCCAACAGAAGGATTTGCTTACTTTGATGAAATGAAATCAAAGGATATTCGTGAGGAACTCGAACGATTAAAGGCAAACGCAGAGATGCGAGAGGATGCACCATTTATGCGTATGGTAGCTTGTCGATATAAGGAACGTGGTTTAAACGAAGAATCAAAAGAATGTTTGGCTAAAGCTTTTGTTTTTGAAGGAAAGTTTATGGATGCTGCAGACAATTTCGTATTGGCAAAGCAATACAAGGAAGCTCTTGATACTTATTGGAAAGAACTAGGACTTTCGGATACACCTATAGGAGTGATACGAAAAATTAGCCAATTGAAAGGTCATGTTGAAGATTTGCGTCTTACTCGTTGCTGTGATATATCAGATAGTTTCACTTTGCGTAGTTTCAAGAATCTTTTAGCAGATTGTTTAAGCTACATACGTAACAATGCTAAACAAGACAATAGTCCTTGGCAAGTACTTATTAATTATTCGTTGACCAAGGTAAAGAGTGGTAATATAAACGCTGATAGCGATGAATTGCGTACTGCTATCAAGTTAAGTGAAGAACTTGCTGGTTACTCTATAAATATTGATTCATTCAAACTCGCTTATATTGCAAAAGAGTGTGGTAATGATGATGCTGCGATAAAACTGTGGGAAAAATGTGGTCAAGAACTACCAAGCGATTATTTTGCGCTTAAATACAAAAATACAAAATATCCACAGAATATAGAATTTGCTCCAAAGAGTAATAATCCAAATTGGTGTTCTGATGTCATAGCAGATTATAGAAAACATAAAGATGCAACTTTATCAGAACTTCAAAAGAGTATTATATGTAATGCCATTTCCTTTAAAAGAGACTATTCCGATGTTATTATTGACTTCCTACCTTATCAACTGAGAAAGGTGCAGAGTCTAGAAGTTTTGATAAGCTTGTTAGACGAAGCTTATAACATTGGAGCAATAGCTAAAGAAAATGGCGAACCTGTAGAACTTCTATTTGAAGTCAAGAATGGCAATGCCCAGAGTCTTCAAGTTCCTTCAGGTACGTTTGCAAAGGAAACTACTCTATTGTTCTATAAGGCTATTAATGAAATAAAAAAGATTAGAACAAAAGAGTTCAAAAACCATGTAAACCGCAAATTTGACCATGAGACAGTGCATATGTCAGAGTTCCTTGCGCCATGGAAGCAATTTGCAAACACGCCTCTTGTTACATTGGTGTTAATAGAAGTAGGAAAGATTCTTGAGCATCGTGAAAAGAAGGTTGATGCTATCCGCTTTTACGAATATGCCAAGAATTTGTCGAATGATACAGAATCCAGAAAAGAGTTAGACAAGCGATGGATTTATAGCAAAGAAAAGTTGGCTGAAATAACAAATATGGAACAGCCGGCAAAGGATGCGTATGAGAAACGTAAACTTTTGCAGATTGAGAATGTAGCTATTCCTGATAAACCAAGTCTTACGGATTCTCAATGGGAAAAGCTTTTTAAAATGGCATTGGAACTTGATATGAGTCTTCTGCCTGTAGAAATTTTAAGTGACGTTAAGAATATAGCGCCAACCAAGGAAGTAGATGTTTTACAACAACCAATTTTAAAACTTAGTGAAAAGAAACAAGTTCTCTCCTATGGTGAAAACTATGAAATTACCTATTTCCCACAAAAAAGTGAGGTTAAATTGGAATACAATACTGAAAATGATAGTTTTATGGGCAAGTTTAAATCAGGTAAGTTAACTGGTAGCTCAGAATTTGTTATTAAAGAAAATCGACTTTATACGGAAGAAACGGATATGAAAACTCCTTTTGTAATCAGAAAGGATGATAAATATTTGTGGATTGATGTCTATGATGACGATGTTCCTACAGGAATTTCAATAGCCACCTTACTTTAGAGGATATGACACAAGGTGAATATGAAATGCGAGTGAGAAGACAAGAGTCGTTCTTGCTCGCACAAGATGGACAGTTCCTTGGAATGTTATCATCCAATAAATATCAGTCTGATTCCGTGATGAATGAATATGGAAGCTATGGAAGCAAATATTCTTCAACTTCAATATTCAATCAATATGGCCAATCAAAAGTAATGCTAATAAAAATACAATATCTTTCTGCTAGAATTTAAGTAGAATCATTTAATAATAAAGAATAAAACAGTGCAATGGAGATACAAAATAAAATAAGAGAAGGTAATTTTGAGACATTCTATACAGTCTTGGAGGAAGCTTCCAAAAAGGCATCCTCATCTAACTTTATACTCAATGACTTGATAGAGGTGTTTATATATCTTACATTTCTTTTTGATAATGTAAATGAGATTTTTATTTTCAGTGAGGATTTAAAATATCTGTCTGATATTTATCAAAAAGCCAAAGAGAGTTGCGTAATGGATCCAAAACGAAAGGCAAAACTGGATGATTTCTGGAAATCTTTCGATAAATTTGTCAAAAAGGAAAAAGGCATCATACAATTCTTGTATAAGAATGACAAAGCTGAAGAGGCTTTGGAAAAATCAGAAAAAATAAAAGTATTCCTTGATGATAAACAAGGTAAGATTACTTTTAATCTCAAGCAGTTAAACCCAAATCTATCTTTGGTTGAGGGATTGAATTTCTTCATATTGGTACCTCAGTATGATATGCTTTATACAACGCAAGAGATTAATGGAAAAACTTGGAATGCATGTTATTTTAAAAATAAAGAGTTATATGATAATGCTAAAGACATTTTTGATAATTTCTTAAAATTATCAAAAGAAACGATTCAACAGAAAGCGAATGGCAATGGAGAATAGTGTTAGTTTATTAGGTGATAGTCAAACTTTTGTTGGAATATTGGCGACATTAGTTATCTTGTGCATAGCTCAAAACGCAAATAATTTTATGTTTGAAGTCTTAAAGGATATAAAAGAGGAAATAGTAAGATATACCCAAAAACTAAAACCTACAATATCTTTGGACTCGATAAAAGAAAGTTCTGACTACAAATCTCTATTTTTGTTTACGGAAAACAAAAAGCAAAAAGGAGAGGATGATGAGTTTTGTAAGGTTTGTAAAGAAGCTGTAGCTAAAATAGATAGAGCAAAGTTTTCTTTGCAGCCCAAATTGACTAATTGGGATAAAAGTGTCATAGACTTTGCAGATGCTATTGAAAACAAAAAAGAGCAGCAAAAGGGACCAATGTTTGCTTTTGCCTATTGTATAGTTGTTTTTATATGTGATGAATTGTTACGTTGTAGCTATATAACATTCAACCAAGAGCTGTTAGTGGTATTAAGCCTATTTACTGGTTATGTAGTTATCTATTGGATTGTAAAATGGCTAGTCTTTATGTTAAGAGCTGATTATACAAAGCAAGACGTAGATACTTCAAAAAGCAACATTGTGAAGAGAAGTTTACGATGGGTTGTTTCTTTGAAAAACTTTATTCAATTCAGTTTGCATCTTCTCTTTACATTCACTTTACTTTATAAATTACCAGAATATATAAACACTAAAGAGGATGTTAGAGATACCATATTTATATTTATAGGAATATGTTATGCTCCATTTTTATTATTTGGACTTGTACATTTATTTGCACAGGAAAAGCATTCTGCAGAGAAAGAAACTATGCATTACGTATATCATTTTTTCTATATGTTCTTTTTGTCATTGGGTATTATGTTCTTCACAGAGTATCATATCCCCGATCTCTTAAATGCATTTCCATTTCAAGATAAGAAATATCTTTTTTATTTGAAGTTTACAATGATTGGAACGATTCTTTGTGTAGGTCTAATATGCCCTTTTATTTGTACATTGATTAAGTATAATATGGTTTATGTACGAGCTTGTTTCAAGTTGGTGGGTGTTCAAATTCAAAAATGGAAAAAGGTGAATAGTTTACGAATTGAATTTATGGAATTGGCTCAGAAAATTAAAGTGTAAGGATGTAAAATATGTCTCAAACATCTGATAATAACAACCGAAATGCAAAGAATACTCTGCCTCTGTATTTTCGAATACAGTTCTTGATGGTTGTATCATAGTTTATGAGGCGATGTATATTGCAAGGATGTTGAAATGACAGAGAATATTATGAGCGAGGAACAATACAATGAATTGCTGAAAGCCTATACCAAGGAAGCTTTGGCAAGCATGATAAAGGCTGATATACGCAATAGGTTTCCCGAACCTTATGCAAGTATGTATTGCCAGCATTTTGATAATTTCAAGAGTCTTGCAGATTTCTTGGAATTTGCAGCCAAGTTAATGAGAAGATAACATTTATAAATAGTTTTAATAGAAGAAATGGATTTTATTATTGAAAATGTACAGTTAAAGTAAGATACTTCAAGTACAGTTAAAGTTGTAGGATATCATAATGGTGAAAAAGTTGTAGTAAATAACTGTCATTTAGGTATTCCGCCATTTTATGATATGAGAAGCCCTTGCCTGTTTGGTAATTTAGTGAGTGTGGGTGATATTTACTATTATAGAGCAGCCTTTGTTACCTATCTAGGAGGTGATTGGTATAAGGTTAGGATTAAATAAGAAAAAGTTTGGGTTCAACTTCATGGTCTTAAACAATACCATCTGTTATGTTGGTAAAACATGCAAGTATGGTTTAGTTCATGCTGCCGATGAAAGCAAGGTCGTAGTTCAAGGCTTGGATGGCTATATCGTAGCCGAGAAGAATGGACAACTGCTTGTTTGCTCATTGCGAGAGGTACAGAGAATTAAGGAGTTTGGAAATTGACGATGAACTTTTCTTTTATATGCGGCTTCTTTTGTAAATAATATAAAAAATTAACCCATGTCAAAGCAAAAATATAATTTACAAAACTATCGTCTTGCTGTTAATCGTAAAATTAATGGTTGGACACTTTCTCGTAAATTAGGTAGAGGTGGTAATGGCGAAGTTTGGCTATGCCGTAATGCAAACAAGGAAGAGTTTGCCATTAAATTTCTTAAATGGGGAACAGGAGATGCCTATAAGCGTTTTTATGACGAAGTTTCATTTATGGAAAGCTATGCAGGAACAATGGGAGTTATGCCTATTATAGATAAAAACATCCCTGATTATGCACATCGCTATTCACATTTAGACATTCCTTATTACTACGTTATGCCTCTTGCAACTCCTATATATGATCAAATAGCCACTGCTTCTTTTGGCGAAAAAATCGAAATCATCAAAAGTCTTCTTAATCTTCTTACACAACTTCATGCCAATGGAATCGCTCATAGAGATATAAAACCAGCTAACATTCTACGATATAATGGGAAATACGTATTTTCTGATTTTGGTTTGGTGTTCTTTCTAAATAAAACTTCAAAGACACCTAAAGGAGCAAAACTTGGTCCAAGAAGTACGATTTCTCCGCAAATGCAGCGAGATGCAGTGACAGCTGATAAATTTAAGGCTGATGTGTATTCTATGGCAAAGACTATTTGGATGATTGTTACAGGTGATATGAAATCATTTGATGGTCAATACAAAATCAATAGTGCTTTTGGTCTTAGACAAGTGATGGAAGAGAAAGATGTTTATTGGTATCCATTGGAGAAATTGTTGATTCAATGTACTGATGTAAATGAAACTGCAAGACCTTCGGCAGAAGAATTGGAGAAAGAATTTGATGAATGGCTTAATATCAACAATGATTGGGAACGCCAGAATCTGATACAATGGCAAGAAGTTCAAGAACAACTATTCCCCTCCTATGTACCAAGTCATGCAGAATGGACTGATTTAGATGATATTATTTCTGTTCTGAATCTTTTAGGTCAATATGACAGTTTAAACCATTTGTTTTTTCCTGATGGAGGAGGACTGGATTTGGCAGGAGCATCAAGTTCTTATGAAGAAGGTTGTATTGAATTACATTTTGGGGAATTTGCTTATATAATAAAACCGAAACGGTTATTATATGAATATGTCGATAAGACTTGTGAATGGAATTACTTTTATATAGATTTAGATGAGATGGGTGCAATAACACAAGTTTTATCGCCTACATGTTTTTGCGAGGAATTCTGCGAAGTCGCTCCTAAGGAGTATCATCCATTGGAGCTTTTTAAAGAAATGCCTTTGAACGACTTACGGAGGATTAAGCCAAGGCATATAGTTAGGTATTTGAAAGGCAGTATGGTGGCTTTTCATAAAGACTCAATCTATAACTGTATGATATCTAAATATAAAGGTGAACATAGTAAAATTACAGCTGATGGCTTTCGTCAATTCATCGCAAATTTGGCTACTAAATTTAGTGGAGAAACTATGAAATCATTGAGAGATAAGCATAAAAATAGAACGCCTTATGTCAAATCAAACATCAGATAATAATAAACGAATAGCGAAGAATACATTGCTCTTGTATTTCCGTATGCTCATCACTATGCTGGTAAGTCTATATACTTCAAGGGTTGTTTTACAGACTCTTGGTATCTCTGATTACGGATTGTATAATGTTGTTGGAGGTGTTGTAACAATGTTCACTTTTATAAATGGAACTTTGGCTTCTGGCACACAACGCTTCCTGACTTTTGAATTAGGAGCAAACAATAAGGAAAAGCTACATCGGGTTTTTAATACCGCCATGGCACTGCATGGATTGCTGGCTTTGGTATTATTCTTTTTGGTAGAAACTATTGGTTTATGGTTTTTATATAATAAGATGAATATTGAACCAGGAAGAATGGATGCAGCCTTTTGGGTTTTCCAGTTTTCATGTATAACGATGCTTATCAATGTAATACAAGTGCCATACATGTCTAGCATAATATCTCATGAAAAGATGGATATTTATGCGTACATGAGTATCTTTGATGTGGTGATGAAACTCTTTATAGTTTTTCTTATTCAAGTTGTTGATTACGATAAATTGATATTATATGGCTTTCTCTTTCTTGTCGTGAACTGTATTTCTGCTTTGATTTATAATATATATTGTAGAAGACATTATGAGGAGTGTAAATTTAGCAGAGATCTTGATAAGAAGATTTTCAAGGAGATGATGAACTTCTCAGGATGGAATATTTTTGGTTGCGCATCTGTGACGTTTCAGGGAGAAGGAGTCAACATACTTTTGAATATGTTCTTTGGTACGGTAGTGAACGCTGCTCGCGGTATTGCTTTTCAGGTAAATGGAATAGTGATGCAGTTCGTCAATAACTTCCAGATGGCAGTGAATCCTCAGATAGTAAAGCATTATGCAGCTGGAGAAACGGACCAGATGATAAAGTTATCTACTGTAAATTCTAAACTTGCAGCATTCCTCTTACTTTTCATTCTTGTGCCACTATTCATTGAGATAGACTTTGTTTTGCACATATGGCTTGGTGAATATCCTGCTTATGCTCCTATATTCTTGAGAATTATATTGATACAGTCTGTAGTACAAACCATGACGCGTCCTATAGTCATGATGATTCATGCTGTAGGTAAGATGAAATTGGCAAACATTACATCAGGTGGAGCTCTTTTGATGATTTTGCCCGTTAGTTATATTCTATTAAAACTTGGAGCATCTCCAGTAACAGTATTTATCGTGAATGTTATTCCTTGGTTCATTGAAACTCTGTTTGGTCTGTTGTGCTTAAAGAAATATATTGGATTATCGCTTTTACCATTCTATAAGTCTGTATATTGTAGGGTTTTTCCAATTGGTGCATTGATGTTTGTTCTGCCATATACAACTTATTATATGATGAGTGATGGTTGGCTAAGATTTATTTCTGTTGGTATAGTAAGTGTGCTGTCATCATCTTTGTTGATCTATTTCTTAGGCCTTGATAAGAATATGAGAACTTTTGTGATAAATAAAATTCGTACAATTTAAAAAAAATAAAACTATGATTAGAAAGTATGTGCAGTATTTCAAGAATATGTTGAAATATATCAAATCGGGAGGGGTGGTCTATGCCAACGTAAAACAAGTTTTGCCATCCGAACAATTTAAAGGAAAGAAGGTTCTAATAACTGGCGGTAGCAGTGGATTTGGCTTTCAGATGGCAAAAGACTTTATTGCTCAAGGTGCAGAAGTTATGATTACTGGTCGTAATACCCAAAAAATTGATGAAGCTATAGAAAAGATTAATAATTCCAAACTTCACACAATTGTATGGGATCAAGGTGATTGTAGTTGCATTATAAATAAGCTAAATGAAGCCATACGAGAATTGGGTGGATTGGATATTGCTATTAACAATGCTGGTGTATGGAATAATACAGACTGGCATACTGTAGATGAAAGCGAATATGATAAGATAGTTGATATCAATACCAAAGGTCTTTATTTTTTATGTAAGGCCGAAGTTGATTATTTCCGTAAAAACAACATCCCAGCTAAGATTATCAATATTACATCAATAGAAGGTAATCGCCCTTCATTTTTACCATATAGTATTTCAAAATGGGGAGCCAAATGTCTAACAGAGGGCTTGGCAAAAGAAGTTGCTCAGTTTGGAATTCAAGTAAATGCTATAGCTCCTGGTGTAGCATTGACAGATATTAATATGCAATTAAAACAAAATCAGAAAGATAATTTCTATTTCCCTCAACATAGAACGGGGCGTTTTACTGCAGTCGAGGAAATTTCAAATTTGGCTATGTTTTTAGCCAGTGATCAAGCTAGTAATATCGTTGGACAGACTATTGCTGTAGATGGAGGTTGGACAATATTATAATATTTATGATGAATTTTTTTTTTATATTGATTTTTATATTTTGTGGTGCTTTTTTTGCATTCATTTTGAATGCTCTCTATAAACGGACAAATGACTATCGAAACATTTTTGCTGATACAGAGAAGTTTCGTAATGATGATAGTATTCCTAATGGATTACAACTAGTAAATTTGGGTAGTAATCATCCTAAGTTTGGTTTCCATTATGATGGATTGAATGTGAAGGCGATGAATTGGGCAGTAGGTCCTCAATCATTGGAATATGACTTTGCTATACTACGTAAAGAATGCCATCATTTAGCTGATAATGCCGTTGTATTGATACCAATATGCGTTCTAAAAATGTTTTTGTATCGACATCCATTTGGTGAACATCTAAAGTATTATGGTATATTACCTAAAGATGACATCGTAGGATATACACAGAAAACGAAAAATACTCATATAGATTATCCTTTGCTATTTCATCCTAAAAAGATAAAGCGTTTAATCAAGGATGTTCCGGCTGTAACGAACAACCTGTTGATTGATACCAATCCGATGAATGAGACTCAGTTAAAAGCAGATGCAGACTTTTGGATTAATTGTTGGAATCGAGAATTTGATATAGACATCAATAATCTGGTTCTCTCGGATATCAATAAAACTAATATCAAGCGTAACATTCATCTCTTGAATGAGATGATTCAGTTTTGTTTGGATAGGAAACTTCGTCCAGTAATCTGTATCTTGCCTGTTACTGATTATTTGGGTAGTAGATTCTCTGAAGATTTTGTCAAAAATCAGATTTTGGCTTATGTCAATGAGGCCAATACTCAAAAATGTCCAGTATTAAATCATTTGAAGGATAGTCGATTTACAGATAGTTCATTATATATCAATTCATTCTTTTTCAATCTTCAAGGCAGAAAGCAGTTTACCAAGATGATTATAGAGGAATTGAAAGACAACCAAATTTTATGAAGGAAATAATAGAAAAATCTAAGTGTTGTGGCTGTAATGCATGTGGTGATGTGTGTCCAAAGGGAGCCATTACCTTTCAGACTGATAAGGAAGGTTTTTGGTATCCCGAGATAAATCAGGACTTATGTATTGATTGCGGCTTGTGTCAGAAGACCTGTCCGGTATTGACAAAGGCAGATAATGTAATCCGCTATGATGAACCTTTGGTATATGCAGCTTATACCAAAGATGAAGCTATTCGTACAGATAGTACATCAGGCGGTATTCATTCGATGTTGGCATTGGCTATGTATGAGCAGAATGCTTATATTGGCGGTGCAATCTACAACAAAGATCATACCGTAAAACATATCATTTCACCAGACCGCCAACTACTCCCTGAGATAAGAAGTTCCAAGTATCTCCAGAGTTCCATGGAAGGGGTTTATAAGGAGGTTCGAGGTTTGTTGAAGGCAGGTGAAAAAGTGTTCTTCTGTGGTACTCCATGTCAGATACAGGGATTGTATAAGTTCTTGCGCAAGGAGTATGACAATCTGACCACCTGTGATTTCATTTGTCGTGGTGTTAATTCTCCTAAGGTATTCCTGTCTTATATGGATATGTTGGAGAAGCAATACGGTTCAAAGGCTACACAGATAAAGTTTAAGAACAAGAAGTGGGGATGGCATAATTTCTCAATGCGTGTGAACTTTGAAAACGGACAGGAATATTGCAAAGATCGTTGGCATGATTTATTCTTTATAGGTTATTTGCAGAGCGGAAATTTTGCTCGGCCTTCCTGCTACCAGTGTACATTCAAAGGCTTTCCGCAAAAGGCAGATATCACATTGGCAGATTTTTGGGGAATAGAGAATATTGATCCTTCTATGGACCAGGATAGAGGAACTTCACTTGTAATGGTCAATTCAGATAAAGGTAAAGCTCTGTTTGATGCCATCAAAGATAAAATCAATTGGCGACAGTTTACGATGAAGGATGCAGAAGCTGGTAATCCAGCATTGAAATCTTCCCTTACCTCAACTTCTCCAAACAGAGATGCATTCTTTGATGCATTAGATAAAATGCCATTTGATAAGGTAGCTGAAAAGTTTTTCCCTTTGCCTACATTCAAAAATCGATTAAAGAATAAGTTAAAAAATTATGCCCGCAAGTTGAAGAAGTTGTTAAAGCTATTCAGTACATTGGGCGTATCTGTTAGAAACTGGAAAACTTTCCTTTCTCTTAATATATTTTCTTCTCATGTAAAAAGAGGGAAAAAACTAGTTGCTAAGATTTTTCCACATGTAACTATAGAATTACGTAAAGGCTCTGTTTTGAACCTAAATCAAACTTTGACGCTTGGTAATCCACAAGTAAAGGGATCACATAAGGAAACGAGATTGTTGTTAGAAGAGAATGCGACAATGACAGTCAAAGATCAGTTTATGATGTATGCAGGATCTTATGTAAGAATCATCAAGGGAGGACATTTAATACTTCATGGTGGTTTCATCAATGAGAATGTACAGATTACCTGTGGCGATAGAATCGAAATCGGTAAGGATTGTGCTATTGGTCGTGATGTAGTGATTCGGTCATACGACGGACATACGATAGAGCAAGAAGGTTATAGAATTTCTGAACCTATTGTTATCGAAAACCATGTATGGATAGGACAGGGCGCACAGATATTGAAGGGTGTTCATATTGGCGAGGGCGCCATTGTCGCTGCAGGCGCTGTTGTTACAAAAGATGTGTCAGCTCATGCCGTTGTAGGCGGTGTTCCTGCAAAGGTTATCAAGGAGAATGTAAAGTGGCATTAATAATTGCTTATAATATGAAAATAAAATCACTAACTGTCTTGGTTAAGCTGAGAGATTTGGTTAAAGAAAAAGCTAAATCGAAAGTCTCGATAGAGAAATGGTCGTATGATGGATTGATAGAGGGATTGGATAAATCCATCAGAAGGGCGAATGGAGAGTCTAAGATAGAATAAACGAATTAATAACTTATAGAGTCTCAGATATGCAAACTGTCATGAGCAATTTTATTAAGCTACTTTTCTGATTGTTGCAGGGAGTATCCCGAGACTTATTTTAATGAGATATACAAAACTATGAAAATAGGAATATTATCTTTAGTTCTCCATACTAATTATGGAGGTATACTTCAGTCTTATGCATTGCAGACAGTACTTGAACGTTTGGGACATGAAGTTTATGTTTTTAATAGAGAGCAGCAATATGATAAAACAAGATGGAAATATATTCCGAAAAGATTTGTAAAGAGAATCATAGGTCGTGACGTTGTCATATTTCAGGAAGCTCGATATAAAAAGGAAGCTCCAATTATTTGTCAGCATATTTGGAATTTCCGCAAGAAATATATTCATGAATATATTATCAAATCATTCGATGATATAAAGAAAATGAATCTTGATGCTATTATTGTTGGTAGTGATCAGGTTTGGAGACCTTGTTATTTTAAAAGTCAATGGAATGCCGGTATAGAAAATGCATTTCTTTCTTTTACACGTGATTGGAAAATCAAAAGGATTGCTTATGCGGCTTCTTTTGGCGTTAATGATTGGGAGTTTTCAGATCAAGAAACTCAATTGGTTGCTGAAGCTGGAAAGCTATTTTCTGTTATCTCAGTAAGAGAGGACTCAGGGATAAAATTGCTGAAGGAAAAGCTTAATTTAGACTCTATTCAGGTATTAGATCCAACTCTGTTGCTATCAAGAGATGATTATGTTAAGTTGATAGAAAAAGCAGATATAGGTAAGAGTTCTGGTAATCTCTTGACTTATATTTTAAATCCAAGTTCAAAGAAAACAACTTTTATAAATGAAGTTGCTAAAGCTAAGGGCTTGATACCTTTTTCTGTCAATAATTCAAATGTCAAACAAACCGCTCCGATTGAACAGCGAATAATGCCGTCTATAGAAAAATGGTTGCAAGGTTTTAATGACGCAAAATTAGTGGTAACAGATTCTTTTCATGCTTGTGTCTTCAGTATTATATTTAATAAACCTTTTATCGTGTTAGGAAATCATGAACGAGGAAATGCTAGATTTGATTCGTTGTTAAAGTTGTTTGATCTTCATGATAATCTTGTTGCAAATCTTGATAGTTACAGTTTTGAGCGTATCTTATCATCACGTATAGAAAACAAAAAAATAGAAGAATTACGTATCAAATCAATACAGTTTTTAAAACAATTTATTTAATGGAAGCAAATTATATTATATTGACCAGCATAGTGTTGTTTTTAACTGCATTTTTGCTATATAGCATTAGATTTACAAAATTTAAAGGATTGGATGCCTATTCTTTTGTTAGCTTGTTTTATGCATTTTCCGCATTTTGTAGTTTTGTGTTTTATAATGCATCTAATGGCTTGTTTAGAAATTATCAGAATATAACGGTGCCGCCAGCAATATATTGGAATTTTTGTATATTAGTATCTTTCATTCCATTGAGAAAATATTGTGTTTCAACCCCGAAATTGATAGTTAGTAATAAGCAATATTTCATAATAGACAAATTGTCGGTATTTATGTGTGTTATTGCTATATTACCTTTTGTAGAATCTATATTACATTTACCATCGATAATAGCTAACCAAAGCGCAGTTGCTGATATTTATGACAAAAGACTTTCGGGTATAGCAACAAATGATTATTTATCTTGGTTTGGGCGGAAGTTTTATTTTATAGAGATGTTATTTTCTTTAGTAACACCATGGCTATTGTGCTTCCAGTTGAAGAAAGACAGGCTTAATAAAAAACTAATTTTTGGTTTGATAGCTTGTGTATTAACAGATATTATTCACGAAATGTCTAATGGTGGTAGATCTGGATTAGTTCAAAATTTCTTGTATCTATTTATGGTTTATATGTTATTTAAAGGACAAATGTCGCCAAAGGTAGTTAAGAAAGTGAATTTTTATGGATTGATAATATGTGGGGTTGCTGTAATGGGCCTTATGTTAGTAACTTTAGCCAGATTTGCAAGTGATGATAATGGAAATATGGACAATCCATTTATTTGGATGTCTTTATATGCCGGTGAGGGGCTGCTAAACTTTAATAATAACTATTGGTATATCAATCCTCCTTATAGTGGTTATGGTGTTAATTCATTCTTAATGGGTATAATCGATGGACATTTTAGAACTGTAGAAGAATCTTGGGAGGCAGGCTTTAAACTGGGAATACAAGGAAATATTTTTTATACTTGGATAAGCTCTTTCTTTTCTGATTTTGGAAAATACGGTGCATTGATGGTCATTTGTTTAATGTCATTTGTATTATCTACATTTCGTTCTTATAAGAGGAAACGGATTTCTGTTTTATCATTAGGCTTACTTTGTCTATATTCAAAGATATTGGTAGTAGGTGTTACTTTTTATACATATACAACAACTTACAACCAGATGGCCTTATACATAGCAGTCGTATTCTTATTATATCTCAATAAAATGAAAAAAAAATAAGATGAATAGTTTGGTTACATTTATATTACCTGTATATAATGCTGAAAGTACTATATATAGGTGTTTAGATTCAATTCTAAAGCAGACTTATTGTGATTATGAAGTTATAATTGTCGATGATGGAAGTATTGATAATTCTGGTAAAATTTGCGATAGCTATTCTTTAAATGACAATAGGTTTAGAGTTGTTCATAAGGAAAATGCAGGAGTTGCTTCAGCACGACAGCTTGGCGTGTCTTTAGCCACTGGGGAGTATGTCATTCATATTGATTCTGATGATTGGATAGAGTCAAATATGTTGAGCGATATGATGAATGAAATAAGTGATGCCGATATCCTAGTTTCTGATTATTATTATAATACTAAGCATGGGCAGACATATGTTAGACAGGTAGATTGTACAACATCTGAAGAACTACTGGAGAAAATCATTAAAGGCGAAGTCTTCGGTTCTTTGTGGCATAAACTCATACGTCGTAATTTATACCAAAATATAAAATTCAATACAGATTTGACTTTCTGTGAAGATCAATTGTTGCTGTTTAAAATACTCACAACTTATCAATGTAAAGTCATTAATCTACATAAGGCTTATTATCATTATGAATGTAATGAAGGTTCTATTACTCAAAGAACTGATCGGGATTATTTTGATAATAAAATTAAATATGAAGACTATGCTTTACAGGTATTGAGTCCTTTGAGTTTCAGAAATATTAGGGATATTTTTGTTCTTGATCGTATGAGGTCGTATTCTGACCCTATTCGGCATGATATCTATACAAATAGTGAAATTAGATTAATTATAGGACGATTACCAGAATTATATTCAAAAAAAAATAGGTTTAATTTTATTTTTATTAAGTACATATTATTGATAATTCAATTTTTAAAAGTTCCTGTTTCCTTGAAGATAATATTAGTACGCATTTTACGATTTTTAAAAATTTTGTAAATAAATTAATATATAAGTTATGGTTAAAATTACAGCAGTAATTCCTATTCGTAGTGGATCACAGCGAGTAAAGGACAAGAACCTCCGTCCTTTTGCTAACACTACGTTGATGGAGAACAAGATTAATTCATTGCTTCAAGTACCTGAGTTAGATTCCATTATTGTGAATACAAACTCAGAAGAAGCAATTGAAATTGTAAAGAAAAAGTATATGGGGGGGGTAAAATGGCATCGTAGAGAAGAGTATTATGCTTCGTCTCAATGCTCTGGAAGTGAGTTTTTTCAGCATTTAGGTGAGGTGACAGATACCGATATATTTGTGTATGCACCATGTGCATCTCCTTTTATTAAACCAGAAACCATTTCACAGTGTATCAAAGCTTATCTCAACAAAACTGATGATTGTGATTGCATTGCAACGGTTAGTTCCATTAAAGAGTTTATGTGGCTTGATGGTAAGCCTGTTAACTATAATCCGTTGAATGCACCAAACTCTCAGAACCTTCCAAATATAGTAGCCCTAAACTTTGGAGCAACAGTTACATCACGAGAGGATTTGATTGCCAATCATAATATCATTGGTAAACATCCGAAATTCGTTGAGACATCTGATATTGAAGCCATTGATATTGATACTCCGTTGGACTATTATATCGCAGAACAGATTTATAAGAAACTTTGCATTGAAGGTAAAGGCTTGTTGGATTGATGTGGTTTACCTGAGCTGAGGGCACTGTGGTAATATACATATTATGTTGATGAAAACAAAGATTTTAGATTGTACCCTTCGTGATGGTGGTTACTATACGAATTGGGATTTTAGTTCTGATGTTGTCAAGACTTATATCGAGACAACCAATAAACTTCCTGTAGATTACTTGGAAGTTGGTTATCGTAATAAACCAACGAAGGAGTATATGGGAAAGTTTGGTTATACGCCAGTTTCCATATTGAAGAAACTACGTAAGAGCTCTAACAAGAAACTTGCGGTAATGTTGAATGAAAAAAGCACATTACCAGAAGATTTGGATGAGCTTCTTACTCCTATCAAGGGATTAGCCGACATGGTTCGTCTGGCTGTTGACCCAAAGAACTTCGAGCGTGCTGTTGTTTTGGCTAAGGCCGTAAAGGCTATGGGATTTGAAGTGGCATTCAATACTATGTATATGTCAAAATGGAGTACAGAGTATAAGGGATTCTTGGATAATCTGTCAGAAATCAATGGAGTTGCAGATTTGTTCTGTATGGTAGATTCATTCGGTGGTATTACTCCTTCTGAAGTAAGAGAAATTACGGCAAAAGTAAAGGCAAATACCACTTGTGCTGTAGGATTTCATGGACACAACAACTTGCAGCTCGGCTTGATTAATACTTTGACTGCTATTGAATGCGGTGTAGACTTTGTTGATGCTACTGCTTTGGGTATGGGCAGAGGTGCAGGTAACCTGAACATGGAGTTACTTCTAACTTATCTTAAGAATGAAGGCTTAGAAGTAGATTTCAATGTATTAGGCGATTATGTCTCCAACTTCCAGCCATTGCTAGATGAATATCAGTGGGGCACTAATCTGCCATATATGATTTCTGGTGCCAATCGAATTCCACAGAAGGAAGTTATGGAATGGGTAACCAACCGTGCGTATAGTTTCAATAGTATCGTTAGAGCTTTGGATAACAAACGTAATTGTGTGGCAGACAATGCTCATTATCCTCTTTTGGAAGCAAGACCAACAGATAAGGTCTTAATTGTTGGAGGTGGCAATTCTGCAATTGAGCATCAGGAGGCCATTAAGGAGTACTTGAAAGCTCATCCTTCTGTAGCTGTGGTTTTTGCAACTTGCCGTCATGCTGCTTCTTATCTTGATATAGATAATGATAAATATTATTGTCTCGTAGGAAATGAGGCAAAGCGAATGAAACGCAATATCAAAGCGAGTGAATTCAATGGTAAGTGTATTTTAGCTCCTTTCCCGAGAAAGATGGGAACTGAAGTTCCTGATTTTGCTGAAGACTCAACTTTTGAGTTAAAAGACATTGCATTCACCCAGGATTATTTAGATTCTTGTACAGCTATTGCTTTACAAATAGCATTGGATTTGGAAGCTAAAGATATATTTGTCATAGGATATGATGGTTACAAGGGAGAAGTCCTTTCTGAAAAGGAAATGGACTTGACCAATGAAAATAGAACTTTATTTACTGGTTTTGTTTCTTATTTCAAGAAACCATTGATTTCCTTGACAGATACACTGTATAAAGAATTAGAAGTTAAATCAATTTATCAATACATATAATATGGATAAAATAGCATTCTTTTTGCCAACCCGCAAGGGTAGTGAACGAGTTAAGAACAAAAATACTCGCCCTTTTGCTGGTATGGATGGAGGACTTATTGAGAATAAGATAAGACAACTCCTGGGGACTAAGTTGATAGATGAGATAATTCTTTCTACCAATGATGAAAAGTGTATGGAAGTAGCGCAAAAATATGCATCAGATAAGAGATTGCGTATTATTCCAAGACCTGATGAACTCTGTCTTAGTTCTACTAATTTGCAGGATTTGATTTGTTATGTTCCAACCATTACGGATGCAAACCACATTCTTTGGGGACATGTAACTACTCCTTTGGCTGGAGCAGAAGAATATGACAAGGGTATAGAGTTGTATCTCTCAAAACTCAATGAGGGTTATGATTCGCTGGTTGGTGTAACAGAACTGAAAAACTTCTTGTTGAATAAAGAGGGTAAGTTGGTGAATAATACAACGGATATTCCTTGGCCGCGTACTCAGGATCTGGAGCCTCTGTATGAAATCAATCATACAATGTTCCTTGCAAAACGAGAGGTTTATACAGAATTGAAGAATCGCTTAGGTAATAAAGTTCTCCTTCATGTGATGGATGAGATTCATTCTAAGGACATTGACTGGGAGGATGATTTTACTATTGCAGAAATTATGTATAAGAATTTGTATGAAAACAAATAAAGTTGTAACATTTGGAGAAATCATGGTGCGCTTAGGCGCACCTGATTATCTCAAATTAATACAGAGCAATAGCCTGGATGTTAGTTATGCTGGTGCAGAAGCTAACGTTGCAGTGAGTCTTGCTCATTATGGAATATCTACAGATTATATTACTTGCTTGCCTGAAAATCCTATTGCAGAACATTGCATTATGGAATTGCGTGGTCATCGTGTAGGAGTAGACCATATCCAACGTTCAGGCAAGAGAATGGGTATTCTCTATCTTGAGACAGGTAGTAATATGCGCCCATCCAAGGTGTTTTATGATCGCGAATATTCTTCGATAGCAATGATAGAGCCTGATAGTATCAATTGGTATGATATATTGAAAGATGCTACTTGGTTCCATTGGACAGGCATCACTCCTGCTTTATCACAAAATGCTGCAGATGAATGTTTGAAAGCTATTCAAGTAGCTAATGAATTAGGTGTAACGGTATCTTGTGATATCAATTATCGTGGCAATCTTTGGAACTATGGCAAGAACGCTTCAGAAGTGATGCCAGCTTTGGTTGAAGGTTGTGATTTAATCATGGGTAATGAAGAAGATTGCGAGAAGGTTTTTGGTATCAAGCCAAAGAATTTTGATGCAGACAATACGAAAGGTAGTATCAACCAAAGTACTTTTGAGTCAGTTTGTCAGCAGATGATGACTCGATTCCCTCGTTGCAAGAAGATGGCAGTAACTCTACGTGGTGCTATCAATGCCAATCACAATACCTGGTGTGGTATCCTTTATGATGGAAAGCAACTATATCAGTCTGCCAGATATGATATCACGGATATCGTAGATAGAGTTGGTGGTGGTGACTCCTTTATGGGAGGTCTAATTTACGGATTGCTTCATTATAGGGATAATCAAAAAGCTTTGGACTTTGCAACTGCAGCTAGTGCTTATAAGCATACGTTGAAAGGTGATTTCAATTGGGCTACTGTAGATGATGTTGAGGCTTTGATGGGTGGTAATGTTAGTGGTAGAGTAAAGAGATAATTTTTAATATGTCTTGCTGAATATAATTAATGTATTTCGAGGGACTTTAAATAATTAATAATTATTTTTTTTGTAATAATATAATGAGAAAAATATTAAGTTTTTGCTATCGTTATATTTATATGACGATAGTGAGTTGGTTTAATGTCACTGCCTATAATTTGAGTGGTGTCGACAAGAGTAATCAAATTCTTTTGAGAGAACTTAAGGGCAAGTACAAAGGAAAACGTTGCTTTGTTGTTTGTAATGGTCCAAGTCTTCGAACAGAAGATTTGACGAAAATTCATAATGCAGGTGATATTTCTATTGCGATGAATATGATTGGTAGAATCTGCAAAGATACACCTTGGCGTCCGACGTTTCTTAATAATACAGATGCTTGCAATTATCTTCGGAAAAACAAGAAGGATTCCAAGAATACAGAATGTACTTATCGCATAATGACACCCAAACGCTATTTAAATTCTTTTTCTCGTAAGGGTAAATTGGTGTTTATACGTTTAGATGGAGACCGAAAGTTTTTGGATAATCCAATATTTGATATTGATATCACAAAACCATTTCCAAGTATAGGAACTACAACATATGAGTGTTTGGAGATAGCTGTATATTTAGGATGTTCTGAAATTTATATTATTGGTTGTGATATGTCATATAAAGTGAATTTGAACAGGGATGGTAGCGTAACATATAATGAGGCGGGTAGAGATCATTTTTATGCTTCAGAAAAAGAAGCAGCTGCTTCTACTAAATTACGTCCAAATCCAACTTGGGAGATGGAAATCGCATACGAGGCAGCAGCCAAGGCTTCTCTTGAAAATGGCTATAATATCAAGAATGCTACTCGTGGAGGTAAACTGGAATATTTTCCACGCGTGGATTTTGATTCCTTATTTTAGTTAGTGTGTAACAATAAACTAGTTGTTGATTAGAATGGAAGTTGTAATTATAACAATAGAATACCATAACGGATTATCTATTATTGAGAGCTTGGGGCAAAAGGGAATTTTAACCAACGTCATTGACGTAACTGATGAACCTAAGCCTTATATGCTTTGCAGTAAATTTGTTAAGCAAGGGTGGAAGTGTAAGACTAATGAAAATGCTATTTCTATCTTATTGAATGACTTTAAGGGTGATGGAGAAAAGGCATTGTTGATTTCTTGTTCAGATGATGCAACTGCTATGTTGGATAAACATTATGATGAACTCAAAGATAAGTTTATACTGCCTCTAACATCTTTTCATGGGCATCAAGAAGAAATTATGAGCAAGCAATATATGGCAAATCTTGCTCAGAAAATAGGTATGAATATACCTGAATCTTGGCTTTTGGAAAAAGGTCAAGAAATACCGGAGGATATCTTTTATCCATGTATTACTAAAGCAATATCAAGTGTTGCCGGAACTAAGATAGATAATATCCGTGTCTGCAATGACTATGAGGAGTTGAAATCGTTTGTTGAAAGTTCTGGTCATAGTGCGACTCTACAAATCCAGCGATTTATAGATAAGGCTTATGAATTTCAATTCCTAGGCTGCTCTTTTGATGATGGTAATGAAATAATCATTTCTGGGAGGACTCATATTGATAGACCTAATGGGCTAGAAAATGCATATTTTCTTCGATTCGATAAGGTTGAAGAAGAGTTAAAACCTCTGGAGAATAAGGTTCGAGAGTTTATTTTGGAAACAAGATATAATGGTCCGTTTAGTGTAGAATTCTTGCGAGACAAGAATGGTACTGATTATTTTACGGAGATGAATTTTAGAAATGATGGAAATGCTTATTGCCAGACATGTGCTGGTATAAATGTGCCTTACATAATGTATCTATATTATTCTGGTGGTGATTATAAAGCTGAGTTGCGAAAATCTTATGTACATCAAATATATATGGTACCAGAGATTCGATATTTACAGTATAAATTAAGTGGTGAATTTGGTTGGAAGGAATGGTATCGCAATATGAAGAAGGCAAATTGTTATACTACCTACTTTAAGCAGGATAAGGCTGTATTTAGACAGTTCCTTCTTAATCGTATTTCGGGTTTTGTTAGAAGAAGACTTAATCGACTTATTAAATAGTATAAAATGGGTAAATTTGTGTTGCAATTTAAAGAAAATATCAAGGAAGATGAATGGCATTTAGGTATTTGCCTTCATGGATTTGATGATTTGAAAAATAATCAGATACATTGGATTAGCAATGGTAAATATCAAGGTAAGAAGTGGTTTGCGGATCCTTTTATATTAGATTTTAATGAAAAGGAAATCCATCTATTAGTAGAAGAATTTGATTATTCACTCCATAGAGGACGAATTGCTCATCTTGTTGTTGATAGAGTTAAATGGGAAGTAATTGATTGTGTTATTATCTTAGATTTGACTACCCATTTATCATTCCCTGCTATTTATCGAAAAGGGGATAAAGTTTATGTCTGTCCTGAGAATCATCAGTCAGGGGAACATGATTTATATGAGTATGATCGAAAAGCAGAAAAGTTGATAAAATTGAAGGCTCTTTGTTTGGAAGAATTGACAGATACTACTTTGAATGAATATCAAGGGAAATGGTATATGTTTACGACTTCTATTCCTCACCCAAATGGAGATACTCTGGAAATAAAAGTTGCAGAAAAAATAGAGGGACCTTATGAGCAAACACAGTTGGTTAAGTTTTCTGAGCATATCGGACGAAATGCAGGGCAGTTATTTATTTATAACGATAAGCTAATTCGTCCTGCACAGGAATCATATGATGTTTATGGTCATGCTATAGTTTTCCAACAGGTTTGTATTGATGATAATGGTGAGTTTCATTTTGAAGAGATTTATCGTTATCATTCAACCCATCCGAAATACAATATCGGTGCCCATACGTTTAATGTATATAAAGAAATGGCTGTTATAGATGTTAAAGGTTATAGGCATAATCTTCTAGGTCGTTTTTGGAACTGTATGATAAAGTTGGCTGTTAAAGTTGGATTAAAATCTCCTATAATATTTGATTAATATGCATATTCTTCATGTTCAATTCTTATTTATTACAGGTGGTACAGAAACAATGTTAGTAGATATCATTAATGAGCAAATTAAGACTAACGAAGTTTCTCTTCTAGTGATAAATGATAAGTGTAACAAGGCCTTGTTAGACAAAATAGATTCACGTGTAAAAATATATTGTTGTGGTCGACCTGAAGGTAGTAAAAACCCATGGTATTTTTTGAAGGCAAACTGGTTGCTACATAAAATTCATCCTGATATCATTCATACTCATGATGATAAACTAAGAACATTGCTTCGATGGCGTGGCAAAGCAAAATTAGTTTATACCAAACATAATGTCATGGATGACTCAAACGGTGCAAAACAATTTAATCTAATCGATTCTTGTTATGGTATCAGTAAGGCTGCATGTATAAAGATGCAAAATTATGGTGTGCCTGCTAAACTCGTTTATAATGGCATACATCCAGATCTAATTAAAAAGAAAGAAAAAGACTGGATACCAGGAAACATCCTTAATATTATTGAAGTTGGCAGGCTTGATGTTGAGAAAGGGCAGCAAGTAGTCATTGAGGCTTTAAGAATATTGAAAGAATGGAAAGTGAATGGTATCACAATGACATTTATAGGAGATGGAGCTAATAGACCAATACTAGAGAATATGGTTAAAGAATATGGCTTGTCTGGTATAGTTTCATTTTTGGGTATGCGTGACAGAATATATATATATTCTCATCTTTGTGATTATGACTTGTTTATTCAGCCTTCTTTATCAGAAGGCTTTGGATTGACGATTGCTGAAGCAATGGCGGCTCGTTTACCAGTAATAACAAGTGATCAGGCTGGTCCTTTGGAAGTGCTTGATGGTGGACGTTTGGGTTTGTCATTTAAGACTGGTGATGCAAAGGGACTTGCTAATAAAATACTTGATTATTATAGAGGTATTATTAGTGTTGACGTTGACGAAGGACTTTCTTATGTATATGCTAATTTCGATATAAAGGTTACAGCACAAAAATATGTTGAGGAATATACAAAAATATTGTGTTAATGTGTAACTACTCAGCACCCCTATGGGCATAAGTAATCGTCTTACTGTTGTACTACAGCAAGAATTGCATTGAATTTCGAATTTCCGTTCTTCATAGCAGTTTCTACGATGGAGTGCAGCTTGGCAAAATCATCGGCACCGCTGTCAGTTCGGAAGCAACCGCTGACTTTCTGCTTTATCTTGATTTTCCTAACTCCCCGCTCACTGGCATTATCCAAAAGTTGTGATAATGCCAGCGAACGCCTGATCCGTGACATGGTGATGGGTAAGAAGGCTTATACACTCTTCTTCCTGAGTTCTGGGAAGATGAGGAACAATAAAAATGAATTTAAAATTTAGTCAAATTAAGGTATAACCTCCATTAGCTTGTGCTGATGGAGAGCTAAACTTCGTATTCTTGTTTCAAGATTAGGAAAATGATGCCGCCGTGCAAAGTTACAACATTATTTTGAGATATGCAATACGGCGTTGAGCGGATACTTACATTTTATAATTAATTAATTAATATGGATTATACGAACAATATGGGGATTTCTGCTTTTTTAGAAGATGCAAAAAGATTTGAGACAAAACCAAATTTTAAGGATTTTATTCTTCATAATGAAAAATGGTATATATATCGCTATATAAAACAATTACGTTATGTAGAACAATATTATAATAAATGTAAATTGTTGTATTTATGGCATTTTTTCTTATATAAGCGTTTGGGATTTAAACTGAGAATGACCATTTATCCTTATACTATAGGTCCTGGCTTTAGAATTTATCATGCTGGCGACTTTGTTCATGTGGGACCTAATGTAAGAATTGGGCGTAATTGTACAATGTTGCCTGGTGTTGTTTTTGGAAACAAAAGTGAAATTCCGGATAACACCCCTGTTGTTGTAGGGGATAACTGTTACTTCGGCTTAGGAGCAAAAATTCTGGGTGGGGTAAAAATAGGCAATAATGTAATAGTTGGAGCTAATGCTGTTGTAACGAAAGATATTCCAGACAATGCTGTTGTTGGGGGAATTCCAGCAAAAATATTAAAAATAAAAAATGAATTGTAAAATGTTATTTTTTGGGGGGCAAAAACTGACCCTTATTCCATCTTATCTTTATGATAAGTTTCTTGCTATTTTTTATAGAGGAGCTATGAAGTATTGTGGCAAACATGTATATCTTCGCCCGTCAAGTTCTGACTTCAAAGGTCTTTGGAATATGAGTGTTGGTGATTATACAAGCATACCTAAAGGAAGTGTTTTCTATTGTACAGAGGCTCCTTTAATCATTGGTAAGAAGGTTATCTTTGGTCCTCGTCCTACTATTATTACTGGTGATCATCGTATAGATATTATTGGTAAATACATCATGGATTCCAATGACAAATTGCCTGAGAACGATGCTGCTGTTGTTATAGAAGACGATGTCTGGACGGGGGCTAATGTTACTATACTCAAAGGTGTAACGATTGGAAGAGGTTCTGTCATTGCTGCAGGGGCTGTGGTTACTAAATCATGTCCTCCATATTCAATCATTGGTGGTGTTCCTGCAAAAGTATTGAAGATGAGATTTACTCCTGCAGAAATAGAGAAACATGAGAGAATTTTAAATATTTAAGAATATGATAGAGTTATCTGAATTAGAAATTTTAAAAAGAGCTCTCCCCGTATTAGAGGGACATTATGAAATGTACCTAGAGGAAAGAGACAAGTCAAATTATTCCCGGTTAAAGAAAGATAGGGAGCATGCTAAACATAATATGTATTCTCATGCGAACTATCTAGAGAAAACCTTGACAGAAAATCCTTATATTTTGGCTGCTGTCTATGATGGAAACCAATTCCAATTTGAGGATTTTATCAATTTTGTAGATAGCGATATGCCAGGATATATACAGAAAGTTAAAGATAAAATAGAAAAATTAGAAGAAGAGAAGCATAAGGAGGTATAGATATGGGTTTATTTAGGCTTGTTTTTATATTGCAATCGTATCTTTTGCTCATATTCATCTATCTTCTTAATCATTCTATAACAATTGGCACAATATTGAAAAACTTAGGAATCGAAAGTGACCAAGTGGCATTGCCTGATTTGCCTAATTGGATTTCATATATAGTTTATCTTTTGTTGGTTTTGGTTACAAGTAAATTGATGCTGTTGTGGGTTCCGTTATTAAAAGATAGTATAGAGGTTAAGTCTGAGAACATTGACAAAATATATCCAGCAAGTGAAAGCTTCCTTCCTACATTTTTTGCATACGTGTTCTTAGGCTTGAGTATTAACAATTGGACATCTTTGTTTTTCGTGTATGTAGCACTAGGTATCTTTTGTCTATGTTCAGAAATGTATTTGTATAATCCTCTCTTCTATATTTTTCAGTATCGTTTCTATTATGTTGAAATGAAAAGTGGCTCTAAGATTTTGGTAATGAGTAAGTATATTTTTCAATTAGGACATAAGAAGAATTTTACAAGGCTGAAGAAAATTAATGATTTTAGTTTTATTGATTTAAATGATGATTAGTATATGGATTATTTATTGGCAAAAATAAAGGGAAGAAATGGTGGGCTATCTATGGTTTTATCAGATGAAACAGTTTTTGATTGCGTACCTGATTTTAGTAATGCTCGAGCATACGATGATGATTATAAGTTGCAAGATGGAGAATGGTTTGTAGTGGATGAATTTAGTACCAAATCATATTGTTTGGATGTATTGAAAAGCAATTTTGATGCAACTGCATACTCTAATTTGTCCAAACATCTTTATAGAAAGATTGCATACGTAATTTCTGTTCAGGAAGATGAAGAGGGCAATGTGATTTATATTTTTCAAAATGTAACATCTTCACTTTTATTATCTAAGCAAAAGTTTATTTCTTTTGGTCCTATTGATTTAGGTATTGCGGGTGTTACAAACACCGATCAAGCGAGTCTTGTAAATAATGAGAATATATTGGTTCTTAAGAATTTACCAGATTGTTATTATATAAAGGCTGAAAATAAGCTGTATTTTCGTAATTTAAGCAGTATTACTTCTATATTTAATGGTATCAATGAATTGTATAATGAAGCTACAGACGAAGAAGTTCAAACTTTATTTGATATGGAAATGATTAATATAGGGGCTGATTTCGGAATAGATAAGGTCAGAATCCCTAACAGAAGAAAAATCAAGGAAGCATTGATGAAGTATGAATCTTTTTCGGAAGAAAAAAAACAACTATTACCATCGTATGTAGGTAAGTATTGTCCAACGTTGTTTGATGAAGATACCCAGATGTTTAATATCAACAGTGAGAAAGAACTAACAGAACTTTTAAATGGCATGAATCAAAGATATTATACTACGGAGATTGATGGTGAGAAGAGAATTGCTAATTCTGTTACTGTTGTTAGAGATTAAAGCCTATGAATTCAAAAGTTTTAGTTATAGCTACTTCGAGAAAAACTCGTGGTGGTATAACTTCTGTTGTAAAGGCATATGAGAACAGTCCATTGTGGGATAAATTTCATTGTAAATGGATTGAAACTCATAGGGATGGTGGGGCTTTTACCAAATTATCATATCTCTTGAAAGGCTTTTTGCAGTTCCTATTGTGTGTGCCTTTCTACGATATTGTTCATATTCATACAAGTGAGCCGCCTTCGGCATTGCGTAAGGTGTTGTTTATGGCAGTATCGAAATTGCTGGGGAAGAAAGTCATAGTTCATTTCCATTCTTTCTCTGTAGATACAACAATCAAGAGTAAGTATCAGAATGTGTATCGCTATCTTTTTGGTAAGGCAGATGTTGTATTGGTTCTGTCAAAGTATTGGCAGGATGAACTGTGTCGAACTTTCGGGTTTAAAGATAATAAAGTAAAAGTGCTTTATAATCCTTGTACGACAGAAGTTTCTTCAAAAGTTTATCCGAAAAGAAAACAGATTTTATATGCTGGTACAGTAAATGCACGCAAGGGCTATGCTGATATGATCAAGGCTTTTGCTCAGATTGCAGATAGATATCCTGATTGGAGCATCGTATTTGCAGGAAATGGCGAAATTGAAGAGGGCAAGGCTTTGGCTTCACGACTGAGTATTGCCAAGCAGACGGTTTTCTTAGGTTGGATGAGAGGAGAGAAAAAAAATAAGGCCTTCAAGGAGGCTTCCATCTTCTGTCTTCCAAGTTATGCTGAGGGCTTCCCTATGGGAGTACTTGATGCCTGGGCTTACGGGCTGCCAGTGATTACTACTCCAGTTGGTGGCATACCTGATATTGCAATAGACGGAAAGAACTGTTTGTTGTTTAATCCTGGTGATTTAGATGTTCTTGCCAAGCAGATGGATAAGATGATGTCTTCTGAGGAATTAAGAAAACTCGTTGCATCAGAATCCAATGAGTTGGCCAAGGGAATATTCTCTGTAGAGAAGGTGACAGAAAGGTTGGGAATCTTCTATCAAAATCTCTAGTGTGCAGCCTCTTATGTCTTAGGTTGGCCAAATTAAAGGATATTACAGAACTTCTCCCAGACTTCGCTGTCTAGCATGAAGTAAGGAATAGCTTTTCTGCTATCCTCCTCAAAATAGAAAAACAGATGTTTGATGTCTGGGGCATCAGAATATTCGTAGGCTTCGATTTTCACAATGTCGATGCCTTGCGACTGAAGAGCCGCAAGTAGTTGCTGACGTTGCTTTTTCGTAAGCTGCTTATACTTCGTATATATAATATTAATATCGTATGTCATAACCGTTGTTTCTAGTTTATGAAATGATGGGATTCTGATGGAACCCGCAGTTTGTGGCTGCGAAGATAACAAAATAATTTCAAATACAGTTATGTTTCGATTAAAAACATTAACAATTTTAGGTAGTAAGGCGGAATTAGCCTCATTACCAGAGGGCAAATTGCTCATTAATACAGTAAATGCTCACTCTTTTAACACCGCAAAGAAGGATCAGCTCTTTGCTGATGCTCTGACTAATGGTGATGTGCTGATTCCGGATGGCGTGAGTATCGTGAAGGCGTGCAAGTGGATTAAGGCTAAGAGTCAGCCTAAGGAAAGAATAGCTGGCTGGGACTTGTTTTTCTTCGAAATGAACAAGCTGGAGAAAAAGGGTGGTACGGTGATGTTTATGGGTAGTTCGCAGAAGGTACTCGACCTGATTGTAAAGCGTGCTGCCGTGGATTATCCTCACCTGAAGGTGGTGACTTATTCGCCTCCTTATAAGCCTGAGTTCTCGGATGAGGACAACAAGGCTATCATTGATGCCATCAATGCTGCCAACCCCGATTTGCTCTGGATTGGCATGACTGCTCCTAAGCAGGAGAAATGGACGTACTCTCATTGGAATGAGTTGAACATCCACTGTCATGTAGGTACCATCGGTGCTGTCTTCGACTTCTTCGCTGGTACCATGGAGCGTGCCCCTATCTGGTGGCAGGAGCATGGTTTGGAATGGCTCTATAGATTGATCAAGGAGCCTAAGCGTATGTGGCGAAGATATATCATCGGTAATAGCCTGTTCCTTTGGAACATGACGAAAGAATAGGGGAACTAAAATCATCCCGTCCTTCTTTATCATTAAAGAAGGCTCCACCTTTCTCACCAAGCCTCTCTTCCCTCAGGGACGAGAGGATGTAATCGCCCCCCGGTGCTCAGAACCGCTACGCTATAAGGTTGGCGGACCATCAAAGGTCTGCGCCAGGTTATGCGGGCTGGGACCGCCTGGAGTAGGGATTCTCGATTGCTTTGTGCTGCTGATCTGAACAAACACTAATTGTTGTGCTATTGTTGTATGTTCTGAGGTACAATTGTACAATACTATCGTCTTGAATTAATAAAGTGCATAAATTAAAATTTGTTTTATATTATGGCAATTTTTATAAAAACAAAAGAACCAAAAGAATTATTGGGCTTGATTCGGAGCCAAATAGATAATGATATCATTAAATACTGGGTATATGATCTGGATGGTGATATTACTTGTATTAGAGAAGAATTATTGGGTAAGGCTTGGTTACATCCATATTTATTGGATGGCTTCTTGGCTTTTGGTATTATGGGTAGGAAAAATGTTCAGCTGTCTATTGATACCTATTCTATTTATCATGGTGAATTTGTTGAAATTTTGTTGAATAAATTGGGTAGTCATTATTCTTCTATAATAATAAAAGCACCTTTTGAGAATACTTTGGATACAAAAAACATAGAAAATAGTTACGGTTATGAGTAGTTTAAAAAATATTGAGTTAAATGCTCAAGAAGCATCTTCTTACGATTGTTTTAAGGAAATTGATTTGTTGAAAATAAAGGATAAATTAGCTGATATTTTGAGCCATTTACGTGACAATGGCTCTTTTAAGGAGTACACTCAGCATGATATCTCCCATATAGATGGTATGTTGAAGATATTGGAATATTTAATTCCTGATAAGACAAAGAAAATAATGCATCCTGCAGATTGGATGATGTTGGTTTTGTCTGTTTATTTTCATGACTATGGAATGTTGGTGACGCAAGATGAAGTTTCTAACAGGAATTTGGATGAAGCATTTTTGGAATACAAGGAAACTTATTCTGGAATGGATAACAATACAATGACAGAAGATGAATTATATGAAAATTACGTGCGTATTCATCATGCAGATAGAATTCATGACTGGTTGAATATTATAGCAAAGGAGGAAGAATGTCCGACCCGATATGAGGCTGCTATTGAATTGCTAAAAGGTATGTTGGGAAGTCTTGACGCTAATATTTTGAAATCCTTAGCTATGTTGTGTAAGTCTCATCAACAGAAGATGGATGAAGTTTTCTGCCTTTTCCGTGATAAAGTAGATTATCCTTTTTCTATGGCTCAAGAAACGGAAGCTAATTTGTTGTATGTAGCTAGTTTGCTTCGAACTGCAGATCTCCTTCATATAAATTCAGAACGTACACCTTTAGTTGCTATGCGGATTATTTCTCCCCAAAATTCCTATAGTAAAACAGAATGGGATTTTCAAAAGTCAATTACTCGTATACGACCTAAGAAAGAAGTAAACAGAGATGGGAAAATAGATGCGTCAATTCCATTACATACAATTGAAGTTATAGGAAGTTTTAAAGACGAATTTGCTTATCAAAGACTAAAAGAATATTTGGATTATGCAGAAAAAGAATTACGCGAAACTTTTAAATATTGCAGAGTTTCACAAGAGGATAATTCTAATGAGTATAGTTTCCCATGGGATTCTATAAGCCGAGATGCTATAGTTACTGAAGGCTTTTATGCACAACCTGTTCGTTTTGAATTAGATAAAAAGAACATTTTGCAACTATTGGTTGGACATACATTGTATAATAACCCAAATGTAGTATTAAGAGAGCTAACCCAAAATTCTATAGATGCTTGTCGTTTAATGAATACCAGCATTAAGGAGGGTTCTACTGTTTATGAACCTAAAGTAAAAATAACTTGGGATTCTAATAATAAATATTTGAAAGTTCAAGATAATGGAACTGGTATGACTGATGATATTATTTTGAATTATTTGGTGAAAGTTGGCGTTTCTAGATATCAGTCTGAAAGTTTTAAAAAGGAAAATCCGGGTTTTCATTCTATTAGCCGTTTTGGTATAGGATTGCTTACATGTTTTATGATTAGCGATCAAATTGAAATGTACTCATTGTGGAAAGGAAATGAAAAGGCTTATAAATTAAGAATATCAGAAGTAAGTAATGATTATATTTTAAGAAATGATGCTGATACTGATGAAATCTTGGAAGGAAAGCATGGTACTACTTTTATTTTAAAAGTTCATGAAGATGTGGATTTTTCAAATGTTCTTTATAGCTTAAAAAAATGGATTGTAGTACCTCAATGTAATGTTGAATATATTGAAGATGGAGTAAGTTCCATAATTGGCTATAACTCAGAAGAAGATGCATTGAGGCAATATATGAATAGTGTAGGTTTGAAAATTGATGATCAGGTTTTCCGCTTGCGTCAGAAAAAATATAACGGCTATACTATTTGTTGTGTGGAAAAGAAAAATGAATATCTAGGTGAATGGTCGCTGTTTACATTAGAGGGTAGAGGACATTCTGATATTTTCCTTCCTTTAGGTACCTGTATTGAGGGTATTATGGTTTCTACAACAACGCCAGGTTTTGTTTCAAGAATGTATCTGGCATTAGTAAATTGCACAGGTATACATGCTCCGAATACAAATGTAGCAAGGGATCAGTTAGAGGAAAGTTTAGAACTGGATAAATTGAACAAGTTCATCTATACCTTTTATCTTAGTTTAATTTCTGAAAAAGTTTATGCTCTAGAGAAAGAATATTCTCTACCTTGGGCTGTAAAAATGTCAGATAAATATATTGATTCGTTTTTAGCTTTATCTAACAGAGATATTGAATCTTTTGAGGATTATAAACTATTTAATTCTTGCCTTGCTGAAATGAAATGCTTTTTAGTAGACAAAGATAATAAATATTATCATTTGTCACTAAAAGAATTGGGTGATGAAGTTTGGACCATTGATAGTTATGCCTTTAATTCTGCAATGCATCTTTCGCAAGAACTCACAAATTGTCAAGTTACAGCATTGAATATATTAGACAACTTGGATTCTAGATATGGTTTACAAGGAAAAAATGTTTTATCTGTCATTGATAGTACTCATTATACATATGATTTGTTTACCGATAAATATGAGATAAGTGCTATCAATATAGATAATATTAATAGAAAGATAGAATATAGATGGAGTTTAAAATGTGAGCGTTGGTATAAAATTGATTTAGATGATTATTATTACGAGAATGCAATAAGAAAAGTCTTTGTTGCAAAGAATCTGTCAAATAATAATTTCGCAGAATCGATTGAAAGTCATTATATTAAATCTAAATTTGGTCTGCTGATTCTTCCTGGTAGCCAATTTTGTTCCTATCTTTGTTCTTTGATAGAACAAGATAATAATATTCCTTTAAGGTGCGCAGAAACTATTTGTTCAAATTTTGTAAGAGCAGTTTCTGATAATGATGTTTTTTCTTTAGATTCATTTTTTAGATTTTTGGAAGACGATATACCTATAGACTTGCAGGATTTTTATGAATTTGTTGATAAAGATAGACTTAAAGATATTTTGCAGAATGAGAAAATAGAAATTCTTAGCTTAGATAAATTTTACAATAGTTGATTGCCGTAAATATCATCTTTGTTACAAACAATAATCGTAAAATGGAAACTGTAAAAGTATTAAATATAGATATTCAGAATATTACTCGTCAGGAACTCTTGGAGAACCTGAAGGAGGGTGTTCTTGTGCCTCCTAATCTTGACCATCTGATCAAGTTTCAGAAGGACAAGGAGATTTATGACGTGTATCAGAAGTCTGAATGGGTGGTGTGTGACAGTAAAATCCTCTACCTGTTCGGCAAATTGTAGAAGATTTCAATCAAGGAAGCGATTCCGGGTTCCAGCTTTTTCACCTCTTATTATATGTATCATAAGGATGATGTAGACAACAAGATCGGAAGGAGGATGATAGCTGCTATGTAGGATAATATGATGCGTATGGTTTGTTTCATGCGTACAAAAGTACAACTTTATGTTGAAACAACAAAAGATTTTCTTTGATTTCCTGCGATTCTGTATTGGTTCTGCCAAGGAAATACCTGATTCTTTGAAGGAAGCGGATTGGAAGGAGCTGTATGCTATTGCCAAGAAGCAATGTCTGGTGGGTGTTCTCTTTGATGGTATCAAGAAACTACCTGCGGAACATGTAGGGATGGAGAAAGAGTTGCTACTCCAATGGATGGCGGAAAGCCAAATGTTGGTGAAAGCGAATGTTCGGCTGAATGATGCTGCCATCCAGGTTTCTGAGTGGTTCCGGAAGAAGGGATTCAGAACCTGTATCCTAAAAGGGCAAGGGAATGCATTGATGTATCCGAATCCTTATTCCCGGACTCCTGGTGATATTGATATCTGGGTGGAAGGGGGCGACAAGCGGGTCATCTCCTTTGTACGCTCTATCTCGCCTCATGAAAAGGCATGCTATCACCACATCGAGTTCCCTTCGTATAAGGGAGTGGAGGTGGAAGTGCATTATCGGCCTAGCTTCCTGGTGTGCTTCTGGCATAACAGAAAGCTTCAGAAATATTATGAAAGGGTGAAGGAGGAGCAGTTTTCGCATCGGGTAATGTTGGGAGAGCAAGGGGAGATTGCGCTTCCGACAGCGGAGTTTAATCTCATCTTCCAGTTAACTCATATTTATGCTCATCTGATGAATGAGGGGATTGGGTTAAGGCAGCTTCTGGATTACTACTATGTTCTTTGCGACTTTTATAAAGTCTATCAAAATTTTTCGAAAACCCACCCGTCCTCCCTTACCCTTAAGGGAGGCTCCACCGCTTTCCCCAAGCCCCTTTCCCCTCAGGGGACAGGGGATGTAACCGCTCCTCCTCGTCGCTCGGAACCGCTACGCTCTAAGGTTGGCGGACCATCAAAGGTCTCGCCAGATAGTGCGGGATGGGACCGCCAGGATGTTAGTGGGGATACGACTTCTGATACTGTTTCTCACTCTGCTACAGTCTGTGCAGGTTCTACTGCAATTGGTTCTGTTGCCTCTTCTGCCTCTTTTTCTGCTGCTATCGATAGGGTGCAGGAGAAATTGAAGGAGTTGGGATTGTGGAAGTTTGCCGGGGGTATCATGTATATCATGCAGGAGGTGTTCGGCATGCCTGCCTCTCGCCTTATTGTTCCTCCGAATGAGAAGTATGGTAAGTTTGTGTTGAATGAGGTGCTGGAAGCCGGGAATTTCGGAAGGCATGATGCCCGGAATCGGTTTGGCAGGTCACAGCTTGGACATAATCTCCAAAGGGTGTATCGGGATATGAGGCTCGTGAGGTATTTTCCTGCTGAGGCTCTATGCGAGCCTTTGTTTAGGATATGGCATTTCTTCTGGAGGATGAAGAACAAGAAATAATAGATATCAAAAACTGCGGTATTCCAATATAAGTGTGATACCTTCTATCACCCTGAGGCTGATGGGGGTATCTCTATCTTAGATGAATCGCTTGGTATCGATTGGCGCATTCCTACGGAACATGCTAATCTTTCAGAGAAGGATACAAAGCATGAAGTATTGAAGGACTTTGAAAGTCCTTTTGATTTCTAAAATCATCCCGTCCTTCTTTACCA
>ERZ839489.463-NODE-463-length-41941-cov-24.081220_pt1 | contig 41941 bp, 33 predicted proteins | sample MGYA00519938_ERZ839489 | MGnify/ENA primary metagenome ERZ839489 (study PRJEB31850, sample SAMEA3708846) | human gut metagenome | biome: human gut; feature: human-associated habitat; material: faeces | place: China | collected 2014 ...
AATCCCGTATTGATCCCGTATCGATCCCGTATCGTTCTCCTATCGTTCTCCTATCATTCTCGCTTCCAGAAGCGGAAACAATACGGAAACAATACGTAAGCGATGTGGGTTTGATACGAGGTCGATAGGAGGAGCAAGGAAGGAACAAGGGAGAAACGTCCCCGTTGGCGTCAAATAACGTGTCGATAGATAGGTATATAAAAACATTCGCCACGATTCTTGCGTGTCATAGGTGAGCAAATGTTAAAAATCACCATGCGTCTTTATTATTATCCTTGAAAATTACCAAGACTGGGAATTTTATGTTACCTTTGCACAGTAAAAGCATTTCACCTAAATGAAGATAACTTTCAAAGATGAAGCGTTGTCCGAACTGTATGAAACTGGTAAAACGAAGGATCGCAAATACAAGCAATTGTGCAAAAATAAAAGACTCGTAGATGGTTATATTCGAGCAGTTGGAGTGATGTATAGAACGGCGACGACACAGGAGTTGCGTCAATACAGTTTCCTGCATTACGAGAAACTGGCTCATGATCCAAGAAGTTCGATCAGAATCGTCAATGGCATGGTTGAGCGCCTGTTGTTTACAGAAACGGATGACGGAATAGAAGTAGAATTAATAGAAATAGACAGTACCCATTATGGCAACAAAAAGTAACAGATTAGTTCCAGCAAGGGCTATCCATCCGGGAGAAGTCTTGCGCGAGGAGTTGCTGGAACGAGGTATTAAGCAAAAAGATTTTGCCCGAACCATTGGCGTCCAACCCACGCATCTCAATGAGTTTATTAAGGGCAAACGCAATCTTAATGAAGGCCTGGCTATCAAATTGGAAAAAGCACTTGGTATTTCTTACACAAACTGGATGAGTCTACACGCTGGCTATCTATATGATTGTAAGGCCATAGAAGAGAAAAAGAATGAAGAGCTGAAGGCCTTAGACTTTGAGAACGCATGTAGTGATATGTTTAACCTGAAGGCTTTGTACAAAAGGTTGGATATGTCATTGATGCCATGCGTGGACCGTGTAGCGCAACTCAAGGGCATGTTGTCTTTCGACTTGCTTTCTGCTGAACACCTACGGCTGCAAGTGGCTGGTTTGTACAAACACAGTGAGAAGGTGCAAATAGATGAAAAGAACATGCTGACATGGTTGATACTCAATAAAATCGAGATAGATAAAACTCCAGGGTTGCGGACCAAATACAATGAAGGGGATGCGAAGAAGGCTGCATGTGATCTTTCAGAATTGGCCAACCGAGGGTGTTTGTCTGTTGGTGCCATAAAAGAACTTCTTAATCGTTATGGTATCCAGTATATCCATGTCGAAAATATAGATAAAACACCTATAGACGCTTTCTCGACCATAGTCAATGAGCATCCTGTTATCACCGTGACCTATCGCTATAATGATATGGATAAATTGGCCTTTGATATATTGCACGAGCTCTGTCATATCGATAGGCATTTTGGTAGCGACCAAACAGCTTTTATTTCTATTGATGGTTTATACTCCAATGACCCAAGAGAAAGAGAAGCTAATGAGTTTGCGCGCCAAATGTTGATCCCAGATAAGGTGTGGAATGAAATGATGAGCGTTGGTTGTAATAGCTTGTCGCCTTATAAGATAGCGAAGACGATAGCACAAGCCGCAGGGTCAAGGGGCATTAGTCCTTCAATAGCCGTGGCGCGATATAAACACGATACGAAATGGTATAATACATCATCATATAGGTCACCAAAGATTTTTTGAAATCAACTATTGAAATTATAATTTGTCCGCTTCAATACATCTATGTAGCGGATTTTTTGTACTTTTGCATTCAGATAACAAAATACCAAGCATGAATATGGAAAAGAATTTCAAGCGCACTACGGTGACTGCGGCCCTGCCTTACGCCAATGGCGGCGTGCATATCGGCCATTTGGCAGGCGTCTATGTGCCGGCAGACACCTATGTCCGCTATCTCAGACTGAAGAAAAAGGATGTGGTCTTCATCGGTGGAAGTGATGAGCACGGCGTGCCTGTCACGATCCGTGCCCGCAAGGAGGGTATCACCGTCCAGGAGGTCGTCGATCGCTATCATAACTTGATCAAGGACTCGTTTGAGAAGTTCGGTATCTCGTTTGACATCTATAGTCGCACGACCAGCTCCATCCACAATAAGTTTGCCTCCGACTTCTTCCGCAAGCTCTATGATGACGGCAAGCTGGAGGAGATCACCGAGGAGCAGTACTGCGACGAGGTGACGGGAGAGTTCCTGACCGACCGCAATATCGTCGGCACCTGCCCCCGCTGTGGTGCTGAGGGCGCCTACGGCGACCAGTGTGAGAAGTGTGGCGCCACGCTCTCTCCCGAGGAACTCATCAACCCGACCAACAAGAACAACCCCGGGCACGGACTGGTGAAGCGACCCACGAAAAACTGGTATTTGCCGCTCAACCAATATCAGCAATGGCTGAAGGAGTGGATCCTCGATGGCCACAAGGAGTGGCGCTCCAACGTCTATGGACAGTGTAAGTCGTGGCTCGACATGGACCTGCAGCCCCGCGCCATGACACGCGACCTCGACTGGGGTATCCCCGTGCCCGTGGAGGGTGCCGAGGGTAAGGTGCTCTACGTATGGTTTGACGCCCCCATCGGCTATATCTCCAACACCAAGGAGCTTTGCGACGCCGACCCCGCGCGCTGGGGATCGTGGGAGAAATGGTGGCAAGACCCGGAGACGCGCCTCGTCCACTTCATCGGCAAGGACAATATCGTCTTCCACTGTCTGATCTTCCCCACCATGCTCAAGGCCCACGGAGGCTATATCCTGCCCGACAACGTGCCCTCCAACGAGTTCCTCAATTTGGAGAACGACAAGATCTCTACGTCGCGCAACTGGGCCGTCTGGCTCCATGAGTATCTGGTCGATTTCCCGGGCAAGCAGGACGTGCTGCGCTATGTGCTCACGGCCAATGCCCCCGAGACGAAGGACAACAACTTCACGTGGAAGGATTTTCAGGAGCGCAACAACTCGGAGCTGGTGGCTATCTATGGCAACTTCGTCAACCGCGCCCTGCAGCTCACGAAGAAATACTGGAACGGCGTGGTGCCCACACCGGGAGATTTCCTCGATGTCGATCGCAAGGCCGTGGAGGAATTCAAGGACGTGAAGGACAAGATGGAACAGCTCCTTGACGGATTCCACTTCCGTGAGGCGCAGAAGGAGGCTATGAACCTCGCCCGCATTGGCAATCGCTACATCACGGAGTGTGAGCCCTGGAAGGTGTGGAAGACGGATCCCGACCGTGTGAAGACGGTGCTCTACCTCTCGCTGCAGCTCGTTGCCAACCTCAGCATCGCCTTTGAGCCTTTCCTGCCGTTCTCCAGCAAGGACCTGCGCGCAATGCTCCGTCTCGACAGTTTCGACTGGAAGGACCTGGGCAGCACGGAACTGCTGAAGCCGGGCCATCAGTTGGCCGAGCCGCACCTGCTCTTCGAGAAGATCGAGGACGAGGTCATCCAGAAGCAGCTCGACAAGCTCGCTGCCACGAAGAAGGCCAACGAGGCCGAGAAGGCTGCTGCCGACTACAAGGCGACACCGATCAAGCCGAACGTCGATTTCAGCGAGTGGGAGAAGCTCGACATCCGTGTGGGTCACGTCAAGGACTGCCACCCGGTGAAGAAGAGCAACAAGCTCCTGCAGTTTACCATCGACGACGGATCGGGCACGGACCGCACCATCCTCTCGGGTATCGCCAAGTACTATAAGCCCGAGGAGCTGATCGGCAAGGACGTGCTCTTCATCGCCAACCTCGCTCCCCGCAAAATGATGGGCATCGAGAGTTGTGGCATGATCCTCTCTGCCCTCGACTTCGATGGAAACCTCGCCGTCACCTCCCTCCTGCGTGGGGTGAAGCCCGGCAGCCAGGTGGGATAAGATAATAGCAAACCATCTATCGCCCCATACGACAAAGGCCATCGTAACAGACCTTTGTGGTATGGGGCGTTTGTTGGTTAGCCCGGAACCGAGAAATAGGGGGGGGCGCTGTGTCAATACTGTCTGCAGATTAAGGAAAACAATCAAAGCAAGAAATAAGATTGTTTTCGGTAAGGTGAACCCTAAATATGGAATGAACTTCTTTTTTATGGGCTCGGATAAAAAAAAACTTGCAAAATTTTTGAATATTCGCTTAAATTATTAACTTTGCAGCCGAGGACAATCTATATACATTCAACTAAGATTCAGAAAACAGTATCTAAAGGAATTGTATGTTGATGACAAAGCTCATGACAAGCGGCATCGTTGTCAACCTTCATAGTCAAGATTCATCGCAAGATCATAGAATTGATGGTGAGTCAAGAAGGGGTTCTAGGACTAGCAAAATAATGACTGCTGTATTATGAGTATTTTCGTGGTAACAAAGATGGTCTTTTGTCGATAAGAGTAAATGACCAATATAAACAGATCTTGAGGAGTTTGTCAAAGATAAGAATATAACTTCTTCTGCGATATAACCCCGTAAAGTAATCAATATAAATCAAACAAGGAGGAAAAAATGGTAAAAAACAAGGGAGCAATAGCCAATGAACTTAAGCCGTTTGAGCCAACGCACCCAGGTGAAGTCCTAAAGGACGAGATAGATTGTCGTGGGATATCCCAAAGGCAACTAGCTCACGAAATCGGCGTGTCCAGTTCTTTACTCAACGAAGTGTTGAACGGCGAAAGAGCCTTGAACACGCAATTGGCTCTTCTGTTGTCCGCAGCACTCGATATAGATGCGGAACCCCTGCTAAGATTGCAAGCCAAATATGACATGCTGACCGGCCATAAAACACCATCGTTCATCCAACGTCTTAATATTTATTCGTCTTAAAATTATGAAAAAAGTCAATTACTTTCTGGTCTTCTTGTTTGTGATTATCGCATCGCTGAAGGCCAACGCCTTCAACATTACTGTTAATGTTGATGATGCGTCTAGAGTTACAGTGTATTTGGGCTCGTCCAAGCTGGCATTGTCGAATGGAGACAATGCGTTCGATGTGAAGACCGGCGACCGTCTCTACTTCTCCGCTAACACAGGCTATGTGTTGAAGTCGGTGATGAACGGTAGCACGGCCGAAACCATCAGCTCGCTGACGAGCTGCATAATCGGTCTCGACGAGGCCACCCATACAGACGCAAAATGGGTAGTGACAACCAGTCCGCTCGATGACGTGCGTACGGCAACGTGCAAGGTAATAGTGGACGATGCCTCCAAAGTGACCCTCGGACTGTCGGGAACATATACTACGGTTGCCCTCGTGACAGGCGAGAACAATGTGAAATTCGTTCCTGATGTGGAATCTCCGTTTGCCATTTCTGCCAAGGAGTCTTCCGCAACTCTCTACAGTGTGAAGAAGAACTCCGAGCCAGTCTCGCCGTCGTATGGCACCTATAGAGTAGATGTGGCAGACGGTGACATCATCGAGATCCAGGCTAGCTTCCCGGATGAGGACTACAGCGTGAAGTTCAATCTCAGCGAGAAGGCAGCGGGCTTTATAACCAAAGTCCAGGTGAACGGCACAGAAGTGGAAAACTACATGGACGACATCTTCACGGTGAAGGCTGGTTCGCAGGTTGACGTGGAGGGCAATACAAACGATTACACGCTTGAATCCTTCAAGGTGAATGGTAGCAGCGTGGATTTCTACGGTAGCTACAGCTTCATGGTAACAGGGCCTACCACGGTGGACATCGTGGCACGCAAGTTAGGCAATCTCAGTGCGATATTGGACATCGACGACGCATCTCATGTGGAAGTATATAAAGGCTATTCCTATTACGGTAACAATGTAGAGGTAGTAACGGGTAAAAACACCATCGAGGTGCCCGAATCTGCACCGATCATCGCCGTAAAGGCAAAGGATGGATATGCACTCGTGAGCGTGAGCGACGGAACGACAGACTACGTGGACCGAGACGGCAACAGCGAGGTGAACGTGAAAGTGACAGACGGCATGATGGTGACAGTGAAAACGACAGAACTAGTTCGTGACAAGACTGTGATGATCTATGTTGACGATGCTGAAAGGCCATCGAAAATCTTCCTAAAGCGCAAGGACTATACCATGATAGACCTGGCTACGGGCTATACTTCGGTGGCGTACTATGCTGGCGACCTTCCGCTGACTGCTGCTTTTTATGGCGTGACAAGCATGTGCCTCTACAAAAACGACGAACTCGTTTCGCCCGATTATGATGGCTCAACCACCTATACATTGACCCCAGAGGACATGGACGTGTTGAAGGTGTTCTTCACCAAAACACCTTCAAATGTGATGACAAATATCAAGGTGACAGGCAATGCCGAGGAACTGGTTGTACTGAAAGACAGAATCGTACCTGTAACGGATTTCTCACAGTCGATCATGGCACTCGAAGACACAGAAATCTCGTTTAGAGCGAGCGGTGCATCAAAGATCAAATCGCTCAAATACGGTATGAATGCCGTTGAACCACAGGAGGATGGTACATACCGTGTGGTGCTCACAGTTGATAGCGACATCAATGTGGAAGTGGGCGTAGCCTCGGGCATCGAGAACGTGATGCCTTCAGACGAGGAGGCAAATAACGTTTATACGATGGACGGTATTTTGGTAATGAAGAATGCCTCGCGCAGTCAGATTGACGGATTGGCAAAGGGCATGTATATCATCAATGGCAAGAAATTGATACGTTGAAAAGAATATGAAAAGACAGAATTTTTTTGCGGGACTAGCATTGTGCTCCCTCGCCTTGGGCGCACATGCCATATCCCCTGACGATGCGCAGGTGTGTGTCGTCATGAAGGACTGGAGTACGAAGAACTACAAGATCAGTGATCTGAAGAGGATCGTATTCCATGAGTCAGAATTAGGCATCATCGACCGTAGTGACAATGAGACCAAGTCGGCATATTCCGATGTGCGGAAGCTCTGGTTCATCGCAGACCCAACTGGAGTTAAGAGCGCCACGGCGAAGCACCTCACTGTGGCATACAGAGACGGGGTCATCTATGTGGACGGTTGGACGGAAGGTAAAACCGACGTGATTTTTTATGATCTAAGTGGAAATATGCATGGCAGGATCAGCGCATGGAACGGCGAACAGATAAACGTCAGCCACCTGCCCAAAGGCATGTATATTCTGAAAATCAAGGGTTATTCAATGAAATTCATCGTAAAATAAAAACAAGGGAAAGAAATGAAAATACGTTATTATATCATTGCGTTTATCGCATTGTTCATGTGCAACACGGCAGTTTTTGCGCAGGAGCGCAATCCGAACAGAATGGTCTTCCACAAGGGCGATAAGATTCTGAAGACCTATTCAGTGGGCGAGCTTGACGACATCACCTTCGACTATGTGGAGAACAAGGAAGTGGAAATATCTATATTGAATGTGGGTAACAATGGCTGCAAGGTGAAGTTTACTATGCCGGACAACTGCACGTCATATCTTGTTGGAGCGATACCGGCCGATTCCAATGAGGACCTTGTGGAATATATCCAAAAAAATGCTTCGGGCAACTTTACGGAGAGCACAGAATTTGAGTTCAACAACCTGAAGTCGGGAATTGATTATTATATTATGGCGTTGCCATTCGATAAGTATGGATTGTCCACTGTGCTTTCAAAGCAGATGGTGAAGACCAGTTCGCTTGAATACAAGAATGAAACGTCGAATTTCTTCGATGTGGATTATTGGGGAGACTATGCCTCTCTTGGCTATCAGAACTTCGTAATCCGTCTGGGTGATTGTCCGCACGATGGCATCAACCCGAGAGGTAACGGCAAGATCTATAGCTTCAGCATACACTGCAAAACAGCCGACGGCACAACCGAACCGATGCCTCTGCCTGGTACCTATACATATTATATTGATGGAAATCCCACTGACATGACAATGGATGGCCAGTGTGAGTTGGATAAGTATTCCAACTACCAGTCAGAGACCAACTATACAGGTGAGGGCATGAAGTTCAACCAGGCTACTCTTACGATAGAGAAGAATGCAGACGGTACTTACAAGGTGATAGCTAAGATACAATTGCAGAACAATGAGTGTGTAGCCGTAACATATACCGGAGTTTGCAGCGTATATAGGGACAAAACATTCAAGGGTTATACCGGACCAAACCTTGACAGAGATCTCGAGTTCACTTGCGATTATGCCTCTCCATACGACCTTGACGGTGTCTGTTTCGAAATAATGGATGGCGGCAATCCTTATGCAGAGGGAGCTTCATGGTACAAGCGCAACCGCATCATGATTTTCATGGAGGATGATGGTCATGGCAAACCGCGCGTGGGTACATTCCCTGTGACAGAAGATGGCGCAAACGGCACTGTGGCTAAGGGCTACTATAAGATTATGGGTGCTGGAGTATATGGCCAGGTAGGTACATGTTATCAGTATTTGGACAATCCAGCTGTTATGGCAACATTTGGCTTCGTGTCGAGCGGTTCTATCACAATCAGCAAGGATGAGGCGACAGGAGATTATACAATCTCTACAGACTTCGTTACAGACAAGGGCAAGTCTATCAAGGCCACATACACTGGTCCGTTCATCAGCAATGGAAAGGCTGCACCACGCAAGCAGCGTGAGGCTCGTATCAGTCCACTCAACAAATAGAACCCCGTTGGGACACAGACAATACCGACCGACAGTTTATAGTTGGAACGTATTAATAGCGATATGGTAATTAGAATCTCATCCTGTGATCAAGGGTGAGATTCTTTTGTTAGTATGCTCGGCACGAGTATTGTCTAACGGGTGCAAGTCCCAAGTAAGCCCTAATAGCGGAAATTACATAGCCAAAGGCAAGGGTGTCCATCGTGAGTTGGAATCTGAAAGAAACCGGCGGCAAACATCTGACCTGACGGACAGAAACTTCATATAAGGTATATGACCGAGGATAAGACTGCAATACAAGCCAAAGCCCGATAGCTATTCGGAACGGTCGGTGGAGTTTCCTTGAGCTTGCGAAAAAATGAAGTGGGTATAAGATGAAAAGATAATGCCCTTATCCGAGGAGGTCTCACGGACGCTTCAAATAGTTTTTTTACGAAAGAAGCGGAGTAAAGCTTGCCGTGAGAAGTCAGCAGATGCCATAGTAGTGCAATACTCGATAACGTTGCACGAAGGGCTGAACCTAACAATTAAACGATAGTAATTGAAACATACCTCATGAAGGAAAGAATGCAGAAAACATTATCCCAAGTTAATGGCTGCCCCCAAAGAAATAGGTCGGAAACCGAATGGTATGGGGGAGTGCAGACCTTTATGTGGATGTGTGAAGACAACATCGTGGAAGTACCATTCGACAAGGAACACCTTTTCGAGCAAATCCTCACTCCTTCAAATCTCAGCCGAGCCTACAAGGCAGTGATGAGAAACAAGGGCTGTGGTGGTATCGACAAGATGTCGTGCGAGCAGCTGCTCCCATGGCTCTTGACCAATAAGGATGAACTCATCCGTTCCTTGATGGACGGTTCTTACCGTCCGAACCCAGTGAAAAGGGTAGAAATCCCCAAGGACAATGGCAAGATGCGCCTGTTGGGAATACCTACAGTAGTAGACCGTCTGGTGCAACAAGCCATAAACCAAGTATTGACTCCCATCTATGAGAACCAATTCTCCAAGACGAGCTACGGCTTCCGACCGAGAAGAGGATGCCATGACGCACTACGAGGAGCGCAAAGGATAATCAACGAAGGCCACATATATGTAGTGGACCTTGACCTTGAACGCTTCTTCGATACGGTGAGCCATAGCAAACTCATAGAAATCCTCAGCCGTACGATAAAAGACGGCAGAGTGGTCAGTCTTATACACAAATATCTCCGAAGTGGTGTAATGAACAAAGGCTTGTTCGAAGCGAGCGAAGAGGGAACTCCCCAAGGAGGACCGCTAAGTCCGTTGTTGAGTAACATCATGCTCAATGAATTGGACAAGGAACTCGAACGCAGAGGGCTTCCCTTTGTACGCTATGCCGACGACTCGATGATATTCTGCAAGTCTAAAAGGGCTGCAATGCGAGTGAAGGAGTCTATAACCCGATTTATAGAGAAAGTTCTATATCTCAAAGTCAACAAGGAGAAGACCGTAGTGTCGTATGTGCGCGGGGTGAAATATCTCGGCTACTCCTTCTATGTGATGAAAGGCAAATGCCAACTCACGGTGCATCCAAAGTCCAAAGCCAAGATGAAGTCAAAGTTGAAAGAACTGACAAGTCGCAGCAAGGGATGGGGATATGCCAAGAGAAAGCAAAAGCTGAAAGAATACATAAGAGGGTGGGTCGGCTATTATCACCTTGCCCATATGAAGCGTCTCTTGCTTGTAACAGACGAATGGCTAAGGCGTAGAATCCGCATGTGTATATGGAAAGCTTGGAAGGAACCCAAGACAAAAGTGGCAAACCTTATTAAATGTGGTATCAATAAATACCAAGTATACGAATGGGGTAATACTCGCAAGGGCTATTGGCGTATAGCAGACAGCTACATACTGCATAGAGCTATAACAAATGAGCATCTATGTAGGGCAGGGTATGCTACTTTAATGGATGCGTATCTCGAATGGTATCCAAAATAGGAACCGCCGTATGCGGAACCGCACGTACGGTGGTGTGAGAGGTCGGAAAACGAAAGTAGGAAGAAAACTGCTTCGTTTTCCTCCTACTCAATTGTTGTCATTTTTTAAGAAGACTTTATCGTTTTACTTGATAGGGCTTGGATATATAGATGCGTTCTTCTTATTTTGAGCTCCCTTTTGTATTGGAGAAATTGCCTTTGCGTTTGATGAGCTAATAAATTTAGTTCTAAATGGTTCGCCTATTTCAACTTTTCCATCATTATATTTGACATATGGGTATATGACTAATGTTGGATTGTCTTGGTTGAACATTATCGAGTTAGAGACAGTGTGCGTTCCATCAACATTCTCAACCTGATAGTACTCCCTGCGATTGTGTATGTAGTCAATGCAATATCCACTTTCTATACAGTTTGCAGCCCCTTTGATTCTGATGTCAACATCATATTTAAATCTATGATGGAATTTAACACCACAATTATCATCGCAATCATGTTCTTCTTGTTTATAATAAGTCTGACGAACAGACAAAATTTCGACACTAGTTTTTCCTTTTATCTCAAAACAGTTTTCTGTTTCACAAGGAATTTCTTCGTTGTTTATTTTAAAAATCAGACAAGGATGGATACAATATTTGCTGTCATTTAAATTGGATAGTTTAAATTTGATGAAGGCATCTTGTGTGATTGTCCTTGGAGCTTCAATCTTTTGACATTTTAGAATATTATGATTAGCGTCGTAAATGTTAATGGCAGGAGTTACTGGGAAATATTTCCCCAAAAATCCAGAATTTACAATATAATTTCCATTAAAATTTCCTGTAAAGCCTGCTCCTGCTATACACATCGAATTCTTTTCATACATTGGAATAAGCGGCCATTCTTTGTGGTATAAACTGTTATCTAACAATTTAACCTTTGGTCCTAGTCTTAGTTTTCCGAAGAAATCCATTACAAATTTTGCTTCAGCTCCAACACCCATGTCAAAACTGGCAACACAATCCATCATATTCTTGTCTTTTAGATTTTCGTTGCGAAAATTCAATCCTAGTCCTGTTGAGAAGTACGGATCCAATTCTACGGCAACGTCCTTAACATATACACCTAACCCTACGTCAAATATACCTTTGAATTTTAAACCAACATTACCATTAATTGATATACCTTTTATAATGTCAGCAGGTGGTGTGTGTGACAATGTGTCGGCATATGCTCCTATTCTTTGTTTGTATCCCCATTTTGTATGCAGGATTTCTTCGAGGTCAATAGTTAATGCACCTGAGCCATTAAAGTCGACATATCCTTCTGCTGCAATATAAGGTCTTAGTACTAAAGGACCGATAGGTAATGGGCCTAAATCTGCTTTGCGAGATTTAAATAATGGATTTTTGAACTCATCTACATCTTGCCAAAGATTTTTCTTGTATTCAAGGTTAATCCCTGCTTTAAGTTTAATAGCAAATTTGGGCTCGAAGTAGTATTCGAATGTGTTCTCCTCAAGACTGCCTTCTGCATGAATTTTGCCAGTCAATTCAATCTTTCCCGATACACCAATTCCTTTTTTGGATAAATTATCAACTGGAATTTCGATTATATTTAATGGTTTATTGGACTGTACGCCCCTTGATATCATAGATTTGCTATTGGAAATACTGTCTTCTTCTTCATATATTTCCATGTTTTCTGTCAGTTTTGATATATTGTCGGAGTCGTACACAAAATCAAGTTTGTCATATATCTCATTTAGGGCGGCTGACGTAGTAGTACATTTATAGTAAAATCCTGTATTGTTTATTGATAATACTTTATTACCCAAACCATACGGAGTCGTTTTAGTAATGCGTGAAGAGACAATATCTCCGATTGATGGCAGAAAATCGTCGGGTGTGTATAGCTCATAGTATAGTATGGTATCAGCTTCTATATGGTGTATATAATTAATACTTTTTTCGTCATATACAATAGTTGATTTGTTGTATTTGTACGTGATATAATAATCATCTCCTGTTTCTGTAATAGGATAATCAATACCTGCAATAATATTGCCAGTGTCATCAATTGTATTTGTTTCGCATGAGGCTATTGCGATGACAAATAATGTGATAAACATATATGCTAATCTATTCATAACTTATGTGCTCGGGTGTTATTTTTTATAGTTTATCTTGGGGTAATATGAAACATATTTTTATTGTTACATTAAAACTTAAATGTAAGATATGCTCTTAAGCCAGAGACCCTTGCTTTAAAACTGTCAGAATCAGCAGATTTGAATGGCCTGTAAACTAGACTCCCGAACCTACCCTCTATACCAAATCCAATGACCCCGTATGAAACATTGCTACCTGTTGTCCATACAGAAGCATAATTTCCATAGAATGCATTGTTGTTTCCAGTGTAAATTGCTGCAAAAGTTGGCGTATAATGAAAGTAACCATGGAGAGTAAAACCCTTAAATGGCTCAAGTGTTATGGAGGGACCAATATGCATTGATACTTCACCTTGATGATGTTGGTACTTGTTTGTTTCCCAAAAAGTTATATGCTCAATATTATAATTGGTGTAATTGATATCTAACCAAGTTGTATCAATACCAAATCGCAACATGTTGCAAATTGGTTTGTGCAAGAAATATGTTCTTCCAACAGAAAAGCCTGCTCCATAATTACTTTTCAAATTCCGCACATTGTCTTGAGATAGTGTAGCTTTAGAGAAACTCAAATTAATGAATTTTTCACGCCATTCTTTGTTCGTTTCGTGAGCGAATGAGTTAATACAAAAAATGATAAACATTGCTGTTAAAACTGTTTTTTTCATATAATTGCAAATTTTATTTCATACAGTGTAACCTTGGTCTTAAAATATATGTTTTATGACAAAAGTCATCTAGACGCTTTAATTCTTCTTTAGAAAAGCTTCGATTTTTGTCCACGATTCAAATATTGTTAGCTATTTAGGGTCCGCTAATTTATCTTGCTCCAGCTGACTTGTGGCAAGGGTAAAACTCCTACGAGGTCGTCGATGGCGCTGAGAACTCTCTTTTGAGGGCCTCCAAGCCTGTTTTTACGAAAACGAGACCAAGAAGCCCCCTTAGGAACTTCATTACGTTTTTAGCGAAGAAGCAACCCCCTATCCACGTGTCAGCCGTATTGTCAAGTTTCGCCCGGATGTCGTTCGCCCGGTAAACCCTCTTGGATGTTCCAAACGTCGCCTCTATCTCGTTCCGTTCACATATGGCCCTTCTTTTCTCCTCGGCGTGCCTGTCGTTGTCCTCCTTGGGAGGCCTGCCCAGTGGGCGGTTGTAACACTCGACATTGTTGTCCTTGAGATACTGCCTGTTTGCTTTCCCAAGATAGATTTTGTCAACCTGCACCTCTCTGGGGAGCATGCCGAAACGTTTTCTGTAGAGTTCTATCTGCATGGCAAGGTCGGATGATTCGTTATAGGCATCCCAACTGAGATGGTCCACATAAGTGTAACCGTTCACGATACTGGCCCCGATCTTCGCCCCAAACTCGACCTTGGCTTTTGCCTTACCCCTGACAATGGGACGGAGATGCGGCTGGTAGATGCTGATGATGCGTTCGGCGCAGCTGCGGACATTCTGCTCGAACATCATCTTCTGCTGCTCGTACATCTTGAATGCTGCCTTTAGGCACTTGTAGTCATGGCGGCTGAAGCAAGAAAGAAGATGGTCCGCCTGTTTGCCAAGGAAATCAAGAAATACCTGGAAATCAGCCTGCAAACAACGTATTTGGGTCAGTTTTGTCTTGCTGACAAGTTTCTTCCCCTTGCGTTTTTTCTTGATCAGCAAGATGAACGCACGCCTGGCTTCCATACGGTGAGTCTGTGGCTTCCTGATCTTGTGACGTGCACAGAACTTGTCAAGCAAGCGGTCTACCAACCTGCTGCCATCTTCCAAAAGGTTGGAGTCTGTCGGATAGCGGACCTCGGCGTCACAACATGTGGCGTCGCACTTCATCGTGCCGCCGTGGTCATTGCCGTCCTCGTCGGTGCCATCCTTCTTCGGCTTGCTTCCGTCCGCTTCGCTCAGCATCAAGGTCAGCATGTTGAAGAAGTCCTGGTCAAGGCGCTTGCGGATCAAAACGAACAACTCGGGTACGAACACGGGCTTTTCCGTGAACTTGGAAAGCCCAAGCAGATACTGCATGTACGGATTCTCCTGGATGACCTGGATGGTCTTCTCGTCGCTCAAGTTCTCTACATGCTTCACTATCAAGGCACCAACAACCATGCGGGCGGGCTTGTTGCCAGCTCCGCAATGGATGTTCCTCAGACGCTTGTTGTATTCTTTTTCGATTTTGGCCCAGGGAAGGCGGTCGGCAAGCTTGACCCAGCGGTTGGACTTGCTCAATCCAGAGAGAGACTCTTGGAGTTCAAACAAGTCGTGGATACGATATTGTGAGTAGTATTTCATGTCGCCCTTACGAGTTTTAACACCCAAAAGTTATCATTTTATCTGAACTGAGTAAATATTTTGTAAGTTAATTTCTTGATTATCATAAACTTGCCTTAAATTAGCAGACCCTAACTATTCCTTCGTATTCATTTAGCAAAGCCCATCCCATGCCAAAAACTTCCATTGCGGCCTTTCCTCATGCCCTTCCCCCAGTTTTATCCGCCCATAGGTTGCTATCTCCAATCTCTGCCAGCAGCCAAGAAATGTGTATTTTAACTTGTTAAAATTGCGGACAAACGAAATGGTCAAGTTTGAAAATCATTTACGACAAAGGCCACTGAGCCCCAAGGAACGTTAGTCCTCTTAGTCCCAGTGGCTTTATAGTATTTTATCCCGAATTGGGGTAGTATCTATGACAAGAACTCTACCCTGTTATGGACGGTTGATTTAATCTCCTCAAATATAACTTCAGTATTTTCTCCATCTTTATACTTGTTAAGGAAAGTCGCTAAATCATTACCGAATGACTCTTGGAATCTTTTAACCCCTTTGCCTTGTGCTAAAATCAATAGGAATTTAATTTTTTCGTCAATTGATTTAAGATTAGAATGGTTTACCTCTTTACTCTCAAGTATAGTATTTACACCATCCTCCGAAATATAGGGTTCCCCAGTAGAGTTGCTGAACTCAAAATCGGTAACATTGAGACTCTCTTCTTCCAAAAAACGGTATAGCTCACCAGGCGATGATATTTCTTTATCTATATGCTTTAAAAGAGACACATAGGTGTCTTTTTCAATCGCACCTAATAGTCTTGAGAAACTATAGTCCGACGTTAAAGGAATATTAAACTGACCAAATAGTTTCTCAATACTACATAAAGAAAAACCAGGATTTACTATTGGTGTCGCAACAACATTCTGTGTTTCATCCGAATGATTTTGAGACGGGTCGTTTGGTAGTATTGAGGGATTGTCTTTCTTGCAAAGGCAATCTTTCAATTTGTAGCCAAGGCCAAATCCAAGCGTGGCCGAAAATAAGATAAGTATTATTGGGGGCATAACTATTTTATATTAAGTAGCATTTGAAGTTGTTTTTCCGCCCATTTTAATTCGTCCTTAAAATGAGTTACTTTTTCTTCTGCTTTGGTAATCTTGTCTTTTATTTCGTTGGGCGTTTGGCTGAGTTCTCTCATCAGTTCTTCTTCCATTTGAAGAAGCATATCTATGATAAATGACGGAGCACCGATATCCTGACTTACTTCTGAATATTTCAGTAACGCAGCATCAATTGCCTTATCATCGTAATGATTGCCGAAGTCTGTATATAGTCTTGACCATTGCTCAGCATTTCCAGAGGGAAGTGATGTAACTGAATATGCAGGTATTACCACTTTGACTTCTTTCTGAATTTTGGATTTTGCTTTATTTTTAGCTTTTATCTCAAAATTATCGCGACGTTTTTCACTAATTTGAGGATTAACCAATGAAAGGATGGTTGTTCTAATGTACATATTCGTAGTGGACTCCAAGCACCTTGAAAGAGACTCAAATTCGCCTCTTAAAATAGATTGGAATCTGAATAGAAAAGTATTATACTGTCCTATGTTTGCTTTTGTCACCCCGGAGTCGAAGGGTCCTGGTTCAGGGTATTTTGACTTGGTTATGGATTTCTGTTCCTGTTCTCTTTTAGAGCATATACTCTGTTTAGTCTTATCAACCTTTTCAAGAAGCAGGACTTCCAGTGGAGCAATATTGACCGATTCTTTAACAGATTTCATGAACTCTTTTAAGCCTTCCAAATCTGACAATGCTGAATTCCTATCCTGTTTTAACAAGTTCAAATCAGATTCGGCTGCTTCGATATCGGATTTGATTAATTCAATTATGGCTCGCAGTTTGCCAATCAAAGTATTTAAAGGCTTGTCAATCAAATAGTGTTTGCCATTGACAGCAATATTGTTGAGAATTGCTAAGATGCTACTGATGTTACTATATTTGACAAGGGCATCTTCAAGAGAAAGGCTTTCATCCTCTGTCAATTCCGGGTAACGTTCCTCAAATTTTGCAATTTGGTTTTTAACGAAATCCGACCGAGACTCTTTGGGACGTAAACCACAAAGTGCCATAAAAGCACTTATAGCTACTGCGTCTGAGTCCTTTATAAGAGAATAAACAACAGATAGTTTCTCTTTAGATACATATTCCTCTCTATCCTCTAAGAAACTATTTAATTGTTGTTTCCAATCTCTTAAGGACAAAGATTTGCGCGAATCCATTTTGTTGAAGACGTCAACAAGTTTAGAAATACCTGCATACTTTATCTGAGTGTTAAGTAGTCCTGCATCAGTTTCATCGTACCCATCGCTATTATGAACAAACAGGATGACATGACAATCGCTTAAGAACTTGGTTGTTGTTTCACCTCGTGTTACTACAGGGTCATTAAATCCGGGAGTATCAATAATAGTAATTCCTCTAAGGTTATTATTATTGACTTCCATTATCACAGATTTGACAAGTCCACTATATTCTCCGTTTGAGGCAATATATTTTTTTAAGTCTTCGTTAGGAACATCTGGCAAAATCTTCCCAAGAAACTCTTTATAGTTACTTGGCAAATTTGCTAATATTTCTTCTGCCGCCTCTTTTTGGGAAATAAGATTAGAATCATTTCCCGAATAATTTGCAGACTGAACTAATGAATCTATATCGCGCTGTGATAAAAACTCTACAGAAGAAATGTTTTTCTCTCCGTAGGTTATTTTGGTGAGCGTAACCGTAAGTGGTTCTGGACTGGATGGCAAGACATCATTTTCAAATATGACGGAATTGATTAGAGCCGATTTACCCGTCTTCATTTTGCCTGCCACGCCTATTTGGAGAGTGGGGTGGTCGTATGAAGAATAAAAGATTCTCTTATATTCATCATCAATGCGACCTTTCTGCAATAATTCATCGATTATTGTAGAAATGGAGTTGTTGATTTTTGCGAGTTCAAGCATACTATTCGAAAATTTTCTTTAAACTGTTTATGGTTTCGAGTATTCTTGCCGCTTGTTTAGAACGGTAATCCAAGACACTCATACTTGCTGTTGCTTTACCGAAGTCAACCAGTTTATTGACGTCAATAGCATCATCTGCATTTGACATTTTTTGGAAAGAATCATTATACGAACTAAGCAGGTTGCAAATAGCATTTGCTGCTCCTCCGCAGAATGTTGCGCCTGCGCAGCGTTCTTTGAATGTATGTGTAACATTTGACATGATTCGGCAACACGTATTGAATTCCGTAACGAATGAGCGACGCGAACGCTGATAAGCCTCCAGTAGGTTGTCTCTTTTCTTGTCGAGTTTATTATACTCTTCAGTAACATACTTTTTATAATTGACAATTGTCTCCTCCAAGGTGCATATGGTAGCATAGATATGTGTATATGGATTATATGCTTCATGCTTTTCTGCTGCCGATTTCAGGCTATCAACAATTTTTTTGCGGAACTTGGACAGAATAGCGGATGACTCACCTAAATTGAAGTACTCTTGAACTTCAATACTGCTTTTGATAAAACGATCTTTAATGACCTTAATAGCTGAGTCTGGATTTTCGCATTCGTCAACAAATGACAGAACGACATATAAAGTTCTTTTGCCAATGTTTTCTTGGATGAATTTGAGGTCGTTGTTTGAAATGCTATCGGGGACTTTGACGAACCAAATTACAGCATCACAAGAGTGCAATGCACTAATAGTCGGTTCGGAATGTTGAAAATTCCTACCGAGTCCCGGTGTGTCGATGAAAGTCAACTTCTCTAATAATTGACTTCTGTTTTCTTTGACGATATAGTCAAATATGCGAGCGAACGGAAATCGTCTTTTCCCTTCAGCATAATCCAGCGCTTTACTATCCTCTTCTTTAAGAACAAGAGTTTGTCCGGATTTAGTTACGATAGACATCTCACTGTTACTACCATTAATGAGATATGCAGCAAGGGCGGTGTTCTCATTTTCATTGGTCGGTAGATTTTCGGATAGGATGAGATTTAATGCCGTCGTTTTGCCAGCACTAAAATGTCCGAGTAAACCTATCGTGAGTTTATCCTTCAGCCAAGGTTTTTCAATTTGTTCTTTCATGCGCTCAACCGGGAAGTTCACATGCTCCGAGATGAACGGAGCAAATTTGAAATCATCGGTTAACGCATAGATTTTCATTGCTTCTTCGAAGCAATGAGTGAGCTGCCATTTTAGAGCTTCGTAAAACTCTTCGGCATCTACGGCTTCTTTCGACTTGGTCCTTACTTCACTATTTAGCAGCGATGTTAGCCTTTGAAGAAAAGCCGCATTGGATTCTTTAAAATCAGTCATTGAGTAAATTTTGAGGGTTGTTTATATTTCTGAGTCTCTTAACAATATCCTTGTGAGAATCGTTGTTTTCAATATTTAATAACCGGATGTTATCAAGGAAATATTCAGGGATGGAATATTTAGTTGACACCCGTTTAATGCTTTCGCAAAGAGTTAGTTCCATATTTATGGCCTGATATATAGGTAATATACCTTTCATCAAGGCTGCATTTATTAAAGATGAGTAATAAGCGCAGATTTCATTGTACATGAAGGATATGTTTTCCAAAGTTGACAAGATACTTGGCAATTTTGGAAGAGTGCCATATTCGAACAAATGAAATGCGTCAGCGTACATACCCACTAACACTTTGAATATGTTAGATACGGTATAAGCATATTTTTGGCGTATTGCGGTGTTAATCTCCATCGGAGTTGAGAGTAGCGTAAGAATACGTTCTCTTTCGTCATTACTTAAGGAGATTTCTTTGTTCTCAAATATTTTCAGGATTTGGTCGTTTTGGAGAAGTTTGTCACTCGTGGGCTTTTGTTTTGTCTTCTTTAGAGTTGCACACATTTTAGAATTTTCAGAAGCAACGATTCGATTATACAATGCTTCCAAATTAATTGTGCCAAAATCAAAACCTACAGGATAGGTAAGTTTTTCACCTAAACCCCAAGACCATACTTTGAACCTTACAGCTGCGCCATTGTTTATGTATTCAGGAACCATTACCATTACAGGTTGACCTTGCAAACCTTGAAAGAGATATGTAATTGAAGCATCATTAACAGGCACATTACTTTTCCATGCACCAATATCAGATATAACGCCATGTTCTTCATTGGTCTTGTAATGCTCAACTAAGAATATAGAAAGTTCACTGTTGATTGTTGAAGCGATAGGATGAGCAATATCAAGATGCGCAGAGATAAAGCGGAGAGGTACTATTTCTTGCGCATTCTTTGTCAAGACCGTTTTTAACTTACAGCTTTGTAATCTTTGTGTTGCTTCATTATAAATCGGCTCAATTGCTAAAGGAGCATCAAAAGGGTTTCTCAGTGGCCAACAGTCTTGAAGATACGTCTTCATCTTGGCCTCTGAATGGGCCAAGAAAAATTGAGATTCTGCGTCTTCGCGCCTTTCTCGAATTTGTTCTCTCATTTCTGAAAGTCGTAATTGATGCTCTCGTTCAGCGGCTTTAATTCGGTTAAGATAAGCGCGGTTTTCTTTCTCAATTTCTTTTTCTTCTTTTCTTCGCGCAATTCGCTTTCCCATGTTCGTTTCATTTTCGAAGAAATCTTGAGCAATAGGACCAGCGACACGACCTAACATACCTCCAAGAAGAAGACTTATTATGTAACTCATTATTTTTTGTATCTTGAATGTGCAGAATAGGGATGACCACAATATGTGCAAATATCGCCATGACCACCAAACGAGCCACAACCGCATGAGCAACGGCCATATCCGGTAAATGAAATAGCAGAACCTTTATAATTCTTATGTTGTTCTTGTACATCTTCAGCGTCTTCGCCCTCATTTGAAGATGTTGATGTAGATGTCCATTCTGTTTCCGAAGTATCAGCATCATCCGTATTTCCTGACGGAGATTGGTCTGCAAATGGATTTGGAGTTAACCATGGATCATCCTCATTTTGGGGGTGTTCTGGTTCAGAATGAGTACCCCAATCATCGTCATGTAGGTCATCATCAAAAGGAGCTTCTTGAGGCGTCTCAGTTGGCTCGAAATTATCGTTATCAAATAATTCGTCTTCCATAAGCTATTCAATTGTAATGTCTATTTTTTGACAAAATGCACTAGGCACATATGCCGTCATTGCGGTCGTCAAATCTCCTACTACGACACCAACCCTCTGTTGACCTTGCCATCTTGCGACCCTTCCTATTACTCCCTTGAATTCTCCTTCAACCACTCTTACCAGCTGTCCTTTCTCAAACTTTTCCACTTTGACTGGTGACAAAATGGTGTTGCTCGTGTCTGCTGAACAAATTATTTTTAGACTTTCCATCTGATAGCTGGGAATTATGATCGGGCTCTTTTCAATCCTACCGCCTACGCGTTTGTGATTGTAATAAAAGCGAAGGTATGGAAGGTTTGCGTTATCATAAACAAAAGCTTTGATCTGATTTTCAGTACCGAAGGCGAAAAAGATATTGGGCAAGCGGGATTCGGTAACTTTTTTGCGTTTACCATTTATCAATTTCACTACTTCTATGGTAGGGTAGAATGCCGTAATTCCTTGTGATACCATGTAGTTGTAAGCTTTCTTCTCTCTGCCGTATGTACAGCGTAAGACATACCAATGTGGGATTTCCCCTTGTTTTTGTGGTTGAAACATTATTTCGGATCGTGCATTTCTAGTGGACACCCCTGTTTGTGAACTCTCTGCAGAAGTAATGCTTTGAGCTTTGGGGAGGGCGTTGGAGGCAAGTCCAGCGCAGGGAGGAGATTCACCACCTCCTTGGGTGCGAACATCGTCTGATGTCCATTCATCGATTATCATATCGGTGCTAACTTTATTCTAGACAGAAATCAGTTAGATGTTGACACAAAAAAGCGTGGAACCGACCTGTTGTCTATTCCACTCTCTGAGGCTCTAGCAATTGCCTATTATTGTTGAACAGACAACGTCAGAGCCCACGCTGATATGAAAATCATATCCGTAAAGAGACCTATATAATACATTAGACTGCGCCCAGCAAGGTACAATCCATGCCTACAGGTCTCCACGGGATTGATTTAATCACCCCTGGGACATCTACCGTTGACCACGTTCAAGACAATAATTGCTGTGAACTTGCTAGATTTACAGAGAGTCTCAAACACAGCGTCGATAAACGCCTTCAATATGTCTTGGGCTATCATTACTCCTAGGCACGCTTTGTATGGGCATACATGGCACAAGGAGAACTGTCTCGTAAATGCGTTCTTTAGGACACGCCTTTTGATTGCATTTCGTTGAGGTTTAATAGTCCTTTTGCAAAGTTATGCTTTTTTTCTCAGATAAAAAAGCAATCATCAACAATTAACATTTATTAGTGGTATTTGGCGTGGGTTAATATCGGTAGCGTTCATGGTTTAGGCGTGGTTAGAGTTGTTCTAAGGCGTACTTTCATGGCAGCGTGGCCTCTCTCGTCTGCTCGTCAGAACAAAACGTCTGCTCAATAAACAACAAACCAAAGACGCGCCAAAACAAAAACGTTATAATGTTAAACGTTAAACGTTAATAGTAGGCATGGGGTGAGCTCCCCATCTCCCCGGTCGCATACTAACAAACTGACGTTTTTTTTCGTATGCGGCAGGGGAGGGTAAGGTGAGGAGGGAAGACGGTCTTTGCAGCTAATTCTTTCCGACTTCTTAGTCTTCTCGGATTATCCAGTCGCTGATCGTGCGCTGGGTACTATCGTAATTGACACCTATCTTGAACAGGCGCTTGCCATCGGCAGAATAGGGAATCAAATAGCCCTTTTCGTCTATCTGCCGGATCGCTTCCTCTGCAGAGCCATCATACTTGAGCTCAAAAACAAAGACGGCATCGGGCATATACACCACGGCGTCGGCCCTGCCAATCGCACTATCCTCCTCAACCCGCATGTGGGCACCCATCAGGTTGAAGACGAGATAGAACACGGTCTGGAAATCGCGCTCGCTCTTGTTGCTCAGACGATTGGAGATGCTGGCAAGGTAGGCCTTCAGGCGAACCATCGCCCCCTCAACGTCTGCGTCATAAAGCTTTTCCAGGAAATCACCCACCAGACTGTTGTTGTCCAGAGATATAGGCGAAAGATAGTTGGGCGCAAGGCTCTTGAGCATGCCAATCTTTACCTCCCGGTTAGGATACTCCAACGTATAACGATGCAGCATCGGGTTGTACTTTTTGATGGTGAGGTAGCCGCTCTGATAGAGCAGCGGGAGCGCCGAGGTCATCATTTCGGGCGAAACATCAAAGTCGTCCACGTCACATGACTTCTTCTCAATATCCATCACGTTGACATGATATTTCTGCAACGTCTTGATCAGATAAGTTGGCGTACCCGAGCCAAACCAGTAAGGAGCAATCTTGCGTGCATTCAGCGCCTTCACCAGGCTGAAGGGATTGAAGACGTCCTCTGATTTCTCGCTGAAATGGTAGCCGTCATAGAATCGCGTCAACTCTGCCAGGCACTCCTCATACGTCATGCCAAGGGCTTCGCCCAATGCCTCAACATCCGGTTTCATCTGCGTAGTAAGTTCCGTCTTGCTAATGCCGCAGATGGCCGAATACTGGTCGAACATGCTGATATTGTCGAGGTTGTTGAGCTCGCTGAAGATGCTTAGTTGCGAAAACTTGGTGATACCCGTGATGAAACAGAACTCCAGGTATGGGTCGAGCATTTTCAAAGGACTGTAGAAGTTCTGCATGATGCGGCGAAGTGGTTGCAGGTTTTCCTTCTCATGCACCACGTCCAGCAAAGGGGCGTCGTATTCATCGATGATGACAACTACTTTCTCGCCCGTCTGCTCGTAAGCTTTCTTCACCAGGTCTTTCAGGCGAAGGTTTGCGTCCACCTGATGAGTCTTATATCCCCAAAGCGCCTCCTGCTCCTCAAGCATGTCAGCCAAATATCTTTCCAGTTGCTCCACACCCATGTGCTTGGCACCGCTCAGGTCGAAATGAAACACAGGATGCTTCACCCATTCCTTTTCGTAATCGGCAATGGCCAATCCCTCGAAAAGTTCTTTTCTTCCCTCGAAATAGGCTTGAAGGGTAGAGGCAAAGAGCGACTTGCCGAATCGTCTTGGACGATTCAGAAAGATGAACTTCATACCTTTCTCTCTAAATTCCGCGATGTATTGGGTCTTGTCTATATAGAGATAACCTTTCTCGCGTATCTTCGAGAATGTCTGTATTCCTACGGGATATTTGTTGACTATTTTTGCCATATTCCACTCGCTTTGCATTTTGCGCAACTAAGTTACGAAGAAAAAATGAACTACTCAAGTATATATACTATTTTTAAGCTATAATTCTTTTTCCCTTGTGTCATTCTTCCTAAATCCGTTTTCGAAAACGTTAAACGTTAAAACTCTGATTGTATTTAGAGCCTTATAATTAACCATAACTTACTATGACCAACCAAACATAAAGCCTTGATTTTCAGTATCCTTTGATTTTAATACTTATAAATAGGCAGAAGAACGACGCTAACAGGCCCGCTAAGCATATATCATTAGGAATCATCAGGGATAACACTTGTCGAGTTGGTCGTCTATTCCGTATATTCCTTTCCGCCAATGCTCAATATGCGGGCATCGCCCTGTCCTGGAAGTGGCTCATAGACGACAACCTCAACTTTTTTTTGTTGTTATCCACGCATTCATAACGATAGTTTGTTCCAGCCACAACTTGTCGAGAAACCTTGAGGGGTTTCAGCTGCAAGTTGCTGTGCGACAGGACAACAGCCTTGAAGAGAGAATCTTCTTCTGTCGTAAGTTTTGTACTCTTGCCGAATGCACCTTCCATTTGAGATCTTTGGGTGCTGGCGCATGAAGCCATACCAATGATGATGGTCGCTAACGCCAAAGTTTTTATTATATTCATATTCTTTATGATTTTATATTTCTTAATTGTTACTTACCTATAGTGTATCTTACACCTACATTGAGATTGAAGTTCAGCGGTTTCTCCTTGTAGATAGTCTGGAGCGAAGAATGGTCGTCTAAATGATAGCTTACGCCCGGCTCTGCATAAATACCGACATTGTCAAGCACGTCAAACTGCACGCCGAAAGCCGCATTTACAGACATTTGCAAAGGCTTGCTGTCAATGTTGACAGTCTCTTTCTTCTTTGTCGCATTATTGATGACATATTCTTTCGTGACATTTCCCGATATGCATTTTTCTGCAAGTACACCTGCCGAGCCATATAGATTGAACCTTTTGTATGACCATGCATTATATTTCATGTTGACAGGAATTCCTACATAGTTCAGCCTTTGCTCGCCCGTAAAGTAGTTCTCTTTTGTTCCGTCTTTCATGTCGGAGGAGAGGCGAGTGTATGTAAGTCCGCTTTCGATGCTCCAATGCTCGTTAAATGTGTATGCCACTTTCACACCAATGCGTACAGGCAAGCGGTGCTTGTATTCTGTCTTCACTTCCTTTCCCTGATTGAATATGTTGATGCCGAGCATAGGGCTGTCCTCCCAGTCAGAATCATCAGGACCAGTTGCAACAACAGGGTCGCCAATAGATGTTATGGTTCTTGATGACCCCATCGATCCCATTGCACTTGTACTTACAGTCCAACGTGGCGATGTGGACGAAGAGGCGTGACGCCTGGCGTCAGAGTTGTAAGCCACAAGGCTGCCGTAATTGCTGTTTTGATGATAATTGTTTGCTTTCTTGCTCTCATTCTCACGTTTCGGCAATTTTTCTTTGTCGGAAGTTGTATTCGTTTCTTTTGAGCTGTTGGCATCATCCCCCTCATGGTTGTCAGACGCTGTTTCCAAAGATTTCTCATCATTAGCATAAGATGACAATGTATCAATGTCACCAACAGATTTGTGTACTATGGTCGTATTGATGCGTGGTATAGGTGAGTTGCAGGCAATAGGATTGTTGCCGTCGTCAGCAACGATATTGCCTTTAGGGGATTGCTCTGCTGGTGTATGTGCTATTTGTAGATTTGTCATTTCTGCTGGCGTTTGCTCATCGTTTGCGTATTCAGAATATATTGAATATCCTATCAACAAAGCCACGCTTGCAGCGGCAGCAGTATACGTTGTGCGCCGTAGCCAGTAGGTTTTGAAAGGTCTGCCGCCGTGCATATAGCCACCATTCTCATCAGTCGTTCCTTTGCGAATGTCCTCCCAAAGTCCTTTTGGTGCATCTTTCTCATACTTGCCCAAACGGTCGTGTATGTCTTTTTGCCAATTATTTTTCATACATTAAATGGAATTGATGGTTCTATAATGTTTTATCTTCTGCGCCAGCATTGATTTGGCCTTGTGCAGCTGCGAAGCTGAAGTATTCTCCTTTATGCCGAGCAATTGGGCTATTTCCTTGTGACTCTTGTCGTCAATGACATAGAGATTGAATACAGTTCGGTATCCATCGGGCAACTCACGTATAAGCTGATGAAGTACATCGGTAGGTATGTCCTCAGTCTCCATACTGTCGCCATCTGCAATGTTCATATCTTTATCATCGATACTATCAATGGGCAAACGGCTGTTATTGCGTACAAACTTCAGGGTCTCATTGAGAGTAATTTTTGCCATCCATGCTTTCAAAGACCCCTCTCCACGATACTTGAAACTATCCAGAGAAGTAAATATCTTGATGAACGATTCTTGTAGCACGTCCTTAATGTCTTCGTCTTCTGTGATGTAGCGTGAGCAGAGTGCAGACAGGTATCGCACATGCCTGCGATAAATCCACTCGGTGGCAGTATTGTCGCCATCGAGTGCCTTTCGCAACCATCGTTCCTCTTCCGTTTCTTTCCTGAATGTTATGCCGAACATGAGGTTTATAGGGTTAAAAGCTTTGGAAACAGCGAAGTGCAAATGCCTTTACCATACAGCAAAAAGCATTTGCACTATCTCGTAACAACGAGTTCCTTATTTTGTTACTGTAACAACTACCGTAGCAGTTTTTTTGTTTTTGTCTGTGATGGTGATAGTTGTGCTTCCAGCCTTCACTCCCTTTATGGTAAGTTTGGCGTCCTTGACGGTAGTAGTGGCGATCTTATCATCTTTGCTTGCAGCCGTATAAGGTGTTGTACCTCCACTGATGTTTACTACATCTTCCTTACCAACCGCAATACTTGTCTTGGCTTTGTCCACGACAACACCATCAACCACGGTAATGCTCAAGCTGCCAGTCACCTTCTTGGAGTCAGTAACAAGAACTGTAGCCTTGCCAGCCTTTACTCCTTTTACCGTAATTGTAGCTTTGTCAACAGTTACGGTGGCGGTCTTGACATCGCTTGATTTAGCGGTGTAAGTACCATCTCCACCTGCTACCTTTACATTCTGTGTGCCGCCAACGGCAACTGAAACGGTTGAAGGATTGAACTTGATGGCGGGAGTGTTGTCATCATCGTCAGAGCATGAAGCAAATGCCATTGCAAATACGGCACAAACGATTAATGTTGCAAACTTAAAGAAATTCATTGATTTCATTTTATTCTATAATTTTGTCGTTTAACTTATGCGCCACGGCATGAGTATGCGTCCATCTACAGCCTTGGCACGATTGTTTTTTCGAGTACTCTCATTCCCTTAAATGAAGAGCAATGTGAAATCTTGCCTGGGAAAAATATTTTTTTCGATTTTTATTCTATACGATGCAAAAATGACGGTGTTTCGGCATTGTACACCGATGTGACCGTATGCATTTTGAGCGACAGTTCGGCAGACTTTTTGCCACTGAACGACAGCCAATTGAGTTTTATCTTCAGTTCTTTAGGATGTTCCTTCCATAGTGAGTTGAGGTCAAATGCTATTAGTGCATCCCCCATTCTTCCGTTGGTGTCACCTTGGGCATTGTGGCGCAAGTCGAACTCATATACATTATCTTTGTTCACACCGCTCACAAGATTAATGACATGCTTGGTAGTTCCTCCCCACAATGTGCGTATGCGGAGCGTAACATATCCGTCCTCGGCAACAGAAACCCAATCACGGACAATTTCAATAGGGTCATTTCCAAATGCTTTCGCATTTTTTTCTTCTGATCCTTGCGTCATTACTGGCTGTTTGGTACGGATGCTGTCAATCCAATTTACATACACACTCTGTTGGTTGCCTCCGTAGCTTCGTTCTTCTATTGTATAGTTCACCAAAGCCCTCACATTCTTGTCTCCAAACGGTGAGGCTTTCATATTGGTAGGTATAAGCGACGTTGATTCATCAAGTTGCATGAAGAAGCCGTCAGGCGCAGAAGGATACACCGTTACAAGGGCAGTTGGGCGCTGTAACACCTCATTGTTATCATTGTCATCGCATGAGTTCAGCGTGAGCGAACTGGCTATCAGACCTATTGCTAGAATTGTATTCTTTGTTATTCTCATATTTCTTGCTTTTTACTTCTACTTATTAAATCATCAAAAAGCAAGAATCTTGCCTGTAAAAAGAGTTTTTTTATGAGATTTATCCTTGCTCCAACAAGTTCTTCCAAGTATTTCTTACGTTCAAATATCATATTAGGGTACCATTTTTGATACTAGTATCATATTTTACACCGCAAAGATAACGTTTTTTATCTCGAAATACAGCATAAATAATGGAAAACTGCGTTTATCAAGTAAAAACAGCTAAACGTAGCATCGTAAACTACACAAAAATGCTTTTTAGAACAAAAGGGTATGACATGTAATCACACCCCACGTTCAAGGGAGTCGTTTCAACCGTACCCCTTTATGAATTTAGTCCTATAACTTCCATTCACCACACTATGTAGTCAGTTAAAAGCGCCCCTCCCAACCATTATTCCGTGATTCCTGATGTGATCGAAAGTTAAATACGTTAAATATTCACCTTTTCGTATCTAATCAGAATCCATACGGTCACTTTTCTACCGTTTAGAGCGTATAGCACTGATAATCAACTAATAATAGATACTGTGGATGTTATAACCTTCCATATAAAATAGAATCTGATATCATAAACCGTTTTGGCGAAAAAGTCTTTGAATAATGATAGTGATAGAATCCAAGCGCAGGAAGCGCAACACACTGAAGAACATGCAGAGAACCTGCAGCCATTATATCCGAAAAATGCAAGCTTTGCAGCGTCACTAAAAACATTTACTTAAACCATACAATATGAAAGTATTAATATCTTTTCTGACGTTCCTGACCTGCTCGCTTTGCGGCTATAGCCAGACCTCTATGACGGGTGCGCAGCAGACTGTCGCGACGAAGCGTGCGACTTTCAATGATATCATTGGCATTGGTGAGCTGATAAAGAGTGTGAAAGAGGGCAACGTTGGTATTAAGGAGATTGCGGAAAGGAGCGGCTATGCGTTTCGAGGTCGCTATCACGACCCTGAGTTGAACGATTCCTACTATGAGGATGTGTACTATAAGAATTGTATGGTGGCGGCAGACGGCAGTCCGATTAAATATGGTAAGGGTAACTCTTCTGTGCTGATAGCTGGAAGCGTTGGTTTCGGATCTTTCGTCTCAATCCGTGTCTACAACAAACGTGCCTATAACTACATAAAATCGGAACTAAGGAACAAGTTCCATTTCAAAACCGCGGAGGTCGATGGCAAGTGGGCAACGCTGAAGAAAGGAAATGTGGTTGTTGACGTATCCGTGGATGGGAATGCCTATTGTTTCACCTTTTACATCAAATAGACGTTGTTTTTTTCGTTAACTTTATTTGCCAAATAGTTTGTATTATTTTGGAGCGTATGTGCATTTTGTACTTACTCTTTTTTTGACATCTTTAGATAGAGTTAATTAAAATAAGAATGGAGTTATGCCAACCGCGGCATAACTCCATTCTTTTCCATGCTTCTAATTTGCTTAATATCTTGCGTTTGAACATAGCGTTTGTTTTAATTCATGGGCAAAGATACAACTTTTTTGTCTCAAATCAGTGGCAATAGCTATAAATTTTGTTGCAAATCATGGGCAATATGACCTCGGTTTTGTTGCAAATCAGTGGCAAGTGAGGCTTTTCTGTTATGTTTTTTAGCGGATGAGTTTATGGAAATCACATTTATTTGCACGAGTATTTGATGTAAACTTACATTTATTTGCACGAGTATCTGTGATAAAGATATTAAAAGAAGTAGTTGTGCCACAAAAAAACTGTATCTTTGTGTTTCGTTACTAACGTAGAACAAATAATTGATACGACCTTGCAACAATGAAAGACTTTGCAGCTATAGATTTTGAAACCGCCAACAATGAGCGTTCTTCGGTATGCGCTGTTGGCGTGGTTATTGTTAGAGGAGGTGAGGTGGTGGATCGTTTCTACTCGCTCATCAAGCCAGAGCCAGAGTATTACAACTACTGGTGCAGTCAGGTGCATGGTCTTTGCGCTTCTGATACAGACAGTGCGCCGGTCTTCCCCGAAGTATGGAAGCAGATTGAGCCGAAGATAGCGAGGCTTCCGCTCGTGGCGCATAACAAGGCGTTCGACGAGAGCTGTCTGAAAGCCGTCTTCCGTGTCTATCAGATGGACTATCCCGACTACGACTTCTACTGCACTTGCATTGCCTCGCGCAAGGTCTGGCCCAAAGGTCGTCATACGCTTGACGTTATAGCAGCCCGCTGTGGCTATGACTTGACACAACATCATCATGCCCTCGCAGATGCGGAGGCCTGCGCAGCTATTGCGCTGGAAATATTATAAAGGCTGACAGATAGGCTGGCAGATAACTTATGTTTTTAGCTATCTGTCAGCCTATCTGTCAGCCTTTATTTTGTTTATACACAGCTTGTTACGTCGCTGCTGATAGATATGGTAGATTTATTGCTTGTAACCAATTTTTCTCAGTACCCATAGTGCTGAGAAAAGCATCGCTATACCTAAGATCCAGGAAATGGTAGCACTGGCTACGATGCCGAGCTGCTGTGTGAAGCCGGCTACGACAAAGGTAAGGAACGACACAGCGGCTACTGTCAGGGCGTATGGTAACTGCGACGATACGTGGTGAACGTGCTTACATTCGGCACCTGCCGACGCCATAATGGTGGTATCGGAGATAGGAGATACGTGGTCGCCGCAGACTGCACCTGCCATGCACGCCGAGATGGAGATGATGCGCAGCGGAGCGGTAGCAGGGAATACGGCGATGCAGATAGGGATGAGTATGCCGAATGTTCCCCAAGAGGTGCCGGTGGCAAAGGCGAGCAACGCTGCAACAATGAAGATTATAGCCGGCAGCAGCATCTGCAGACCAGAGGCAGTGCTTGACACAACGCCCGACACGTATTCGGCAGCGCCAAGTGAGTCGGTCATGCTTTTCAGTGTCCATGCAAGGGTGAGAATCAGTATGGCAGGAACCATCGCTTCAAAGCCTTTTATAAGACAGCTCATGGCATTGTCGAACTTCAACGTGCGGCGTGCCACGAACATTGCTATTGTAAGAATCAACGCTGCAAGCGAACCGATAACCAAGCCTACAGAAGCGTTGCTTGCAGCAAACGCGTCTACGAAGTTGTGGTAGCAAGTGCTTGTTGCGTCGAAATATCCTCCGGAGTAAACCATGCCAACCATGCAGAACACGATGAGCATAAGGATAGGCACCACAAGGTCGGCAACCGAACCCTTTGTCGTTGTTGGTTTCTTGCTGTCTTGCTTGGCACCCACACCGTGCTCCACGATTTGCAGTTTGGTGTCAATCACCTCATCCACCTGACCGCCGGTGCGCTCGTACCATTCCTGCAGACGTGCGTCGTACTTGCTCATCGCCTTGAAGTCGAAACCCGACAACACAATCATAAATATGAAGATGATAGTGAAGAAAGCGTAGAAGTTGAACGGTATGGCTTGGCAGAACAACGCCAGACCGTTCTCGCCGCCCGACACGAAACCTGACACGGCAGCCGCCCAGCTCGATATGGGCGATATGATGCAGACCGGAGCAGCGGTAGAGTCGATGAGATAGGCGAGCTTTTCTTTTGTAACGCCATGGCGTACGGTTATCGGACGCATCACAGAACCTACTGTGAGACAGTTGAAGTAGTCGTCGATGAAGATGAGTAGACCGAGAATGATAGTTGCAATCTGCGCACCTATCTTTGTCTTTATGTGTTTGGAAGCCCAGCGTCCGAAAGCAGCCGATCCGCCAGCCTTGTTCATGAGCGACACGATGGAACCCAGAACCACAAGAAACACGATGATGCCCACGTTCCATGTGTCGGACAGGCAGAAGATAAGACCGTACTGCTTGGCGTCAGCTCCCGTGCCAACGGTGTCGTTGAGCAGATGAGTCAAGAAGCCTTCAAAACCTGTGCCCATCGACATGCTGTATAATATAGCGCCGAGCACAATGCCGATGAACAACGAAGAATATACCTCCTTGGTCTTCAGTGCAAGTGCAATTGCCACGACGGGAGGAAGAAGAGACCAGATAGTCCCGATGAAATTAAAATCCATAATATTATTATCCCTTAATCTTTTTCGGAGTGCAAAGGTAAGGCTTTATTTGGATTGTTGCAAAAAGTTGCAACAAAAAAACGGATGGCGAGCCGTTTGTAGCTTACCATCCGTTTTGTCGGTTATGTTAGCGTCGCTTGTTGGCGATGCGTTGTCTTACAGTTAGGACGTCGCTTTTACTTCGCGATTACCTCGAATACCTCTACATTACCCTCAATCTCAGCCTTCGCAGCCTTGTTGTTAAGGTTGACGGTGAAGAACGAGTTGTTGATGTCGGTAGAAGCGAGGAGCTTACCCTTCTTGTCGTACTGGTTGAACTTAACAGCATTGCCTGGCTCTACATTGAGGAGCATGGTGTAAGCCTTTGTGCCAGGAACAACAGAGAACGAAGTCTTGCCGCTGTTGCGGAATGATGTTACGGGGTTCTTGTCGAAGCCGAACATGGCAGCGTCGAGATTTGCTGATTCAACCTTGAAGTTGAGGCTCTCTGGAGTTGTGGGGTTAACCATGAACTCGCGAACAGCAATCCAGCTCTTCTTCTCCGATTCAGCCTTGCGGATGCGGACGTAGCGTGCCTTTACCGGCTCGCCCTTCCAGTGGATGATGTAAGTCTTGAGTAATTCGCCAGTGAGCTGTGTCCACGACTTGCCGTCGGCAGAAGCCTCGAGCACAACGTTGTCGAAGTAGTCGACGTCGTCTACCGAGTTGCGACCCTGAAGAATCTTCACCTCACGAACGTCGCGCACTGCACCAAGGTCGGCACCCACCCAGTCGCCAGTAGACTGGCTCTGACCGCAGTGGTAGTATGTAGTAGAATCGTTATCGAACATCAGCTTGCTCTGTGTAGTAGCGAGCGTTGGGTATGTGCCCATGCCCTTATAGAAAGCAGGCACCTCGCCGGTTAGGTTCTTGAAGAACTCCTGCGCCATGTCGTCCATAGCGTTCTCGTAGAACGGCTGCAACTTCATAGTGCCGAGCTTGTGCTTCTCGTAAGCGGCGCGAGCCTCCTTTGTCATGCGGTTAGCCACGAAAGCGTTCCAGAAGTTCTGTGCATTGCCGTTGCGGAATGTCTTCATCAGCTTCAGTGTGCTCTTGCCACGCTTGCCGAGCAGTTCAAACTGCTCAAGCCACGGCTTCAGTTCCTTCATCAGAAGCTGGTTTTTGCAGTCGCGCTCCATTGTGCTCTTCGTCTTCTCCACGCGGTCGAACTCGCCATAGAGGTCGTTGTAAGCCTTCTGCGAGAAGTCGGCAAGTCGGAAGGTGTTAGTCTCCCACGACTCGGCACGGCGATATCCTGTCTCTGTATCGCAAGAGTGGATGGCGAAGGTGCGGTAAGCCTCGTGAGCCTCAGGGGTGAGGTCAACCAGACCGCGCTCCCAGTTGTCGATAGCATTGTAGTCGGCTACGTTCCAGTTGTAGTCAGCCACACCGTAGAGCGCGAGCTTCGAAGCCTCGCCGTGCTCCATCGGATTAGACAGTACGCCAGAAGTCATCTTATCTGTGATGTCGGTTTCCAAACCGTATGTCGGGCCCTGCATGATGATGTGGCGGGCATAGTCGGTAACGGGGAAGTTCCACCAGTAGTAAGCCGGGCGCTTGATACGAGAGTCGACGAAGTCGAGAGTCTCCTTGGTGAGGTCAGAGCAAACCACAGCACCTGTCCAAAACACCTGTACCTCAGGGTCGAGCTCGTTGCCGTATATGGCGAGCGGACCATCTGGTCCTGGTTTAGCCCAAAGCTGCGAGTAGTCGGTAGGGCAGACAACGAGCGGAGCAACGTCGCCCTTAGCCTTCACGAATTCCTTGGTGAGTCGGTTTACGAGAGCCACCTGCTTGCTTGGGTTAGTGCCCTCACCGTCGATATCGTCGAAGTGGATGGCGAATGAGCGCACACCGAGGTCATACATGAGGTTGAACTTGTTTACGAGGTTGTTATAGTCCTCCTCGTTCCACTTGATATCCTGACCCGGGTGGATAGCCCATACGAAGTCGACGCGGTTGCGGCGGCAAGCCTCTACGAGCTCATGAATGTTCTTAGCCTGCTCGGGAGGGTAGGGCAGACGCCAGTTCGGGCAGCTGTGATAAGGATCGTCCTTCGGACCGTACACATACTCGTTGAGTTTGTTGCGTCCGTAGTAGTCGATGAGCGAGAGACGCACCTGATGCGACCATGGTTCGCCGTAGAAGCCCTCTACAACGCCACGCAATGGCAGGTCGGGATAGTCGTTGCAGGTGAGTGCCGGTACCTTGCCCTGCGCAGCTGGACTCTCTACAATCTGGCGCAGAGTCTGAAGAGCGTAGAACGCGCCACGCTCGTCGTAGCCCACGATGTTGATACCCTTCTTGTCGACAGTGAGGAGGTATGCTCCCGACACCATCTTCTTCAGACCTGCCTTCTTAGCCTGCTTCTCGCCGAAGACGATTGTGAGCGGGGTGCCCTTAGCATTCTGTTTGAGGAAGTTGACGTCGTTTGTAAACTTACCCGCTTTGTCGATGAGCTTCACACCGGCGCTGAGGTCGGTCCAAGTCTGCATGTCCATGTTGAGGTTGTGCGGTGTTGGGTTTACGACGATACCATGGTGGTCGAGCAGTTTGCCCGGCACCATGTTCACATCCTGTTTTTCACCACGCTGCGAGTTGAGGTCGAAGCTCTCGGTCTGCGCAAAGGCGCTACCGCAAGCGGCAGTGAAGAGTGCTGTGAGAAGGAGATTGTTTTTAATCATTGTTATGTTTGTTTTTAGTAAAATCGATTAGGTGTATGTTGCTGTTCATACATCAGTACAAAGTTACTTATTTTGTGTTGATTGGTAAAATAGGCAGGGCTCTTTTAATTAATTTTAGTAAGTGCGGAGCTAAAACGTGTGTGACGGAGAGGGTAGAATGGAAAAAAATGTGTAACTTCGCAGTTGATGATAGACCATGCAACGATAGAAAGGATAAAAGATGCTGCCAACATTGTGGAGGTGGTGTCAGAGTTTGTTACACTTCGCAAGAGTGGAAGCAACTATAAGGGTTTGTGCCCGTTCCACGACGAGAAGACCCCGTCGTTCTATGTGTCGCCGGCACGCGGCACCTGCCATTGCTTCGGATGCGGTAAGGGCGGCAACCCCGTAGGCTTCATCATGGAGCACGAGCAGATGACCTATCCCGAAGCGTTGCGATGGCTCGCACGAAAGTATCACATCGAGATAAAGGAGCGCGAACTCTCCGACAACGAGAAGCGAGAGCAGAGCGAGCGCGAGAGTATGTTCATCGTGAACGAGTGGGCTGCCTCCTACTTCCAGCACCTTATGCACGACACTGCCGACGGCGTAGCCATCGGTATGCAGTACTTCCGCAGCCGTGGGTTTCGTGATGACATCGTCAGCAAGTTCCAGTTGGGTTACGACGATACAGACCGCCGTGCCTTAGCGCAGGAAGCACTGCGCAAGGGCTATAAAGAAGACTTCCTGCTGAAGACCGGCATTTGCTACAAGAACGACCGTGGCGAACTAATCGACCGCTATGCCGGACGCGTCATCTTCCCGTGGATAGGCATCAGCGGAAAGGTGGTGGGCTTCGGCGGACGACTGCTCGATTCGCGCACAAAGGGTGTGAACCAGAAGTATGTCAACTCGCCCGACTCGGATATTTACCATAAAGACCGCGAGCTGTATGGCATCTATCAGGCTAAGAAGGCGATAGCCAAGGAAGACCGTGTGTACATGGTGGAGGGCTACACCGATGTTATCTCCATGCACCAGTGCGGCATAGAGAACGTAGTGGCCAACTCCGGTACGGCACTTTCGGTGCACCAGATACACATACTGCACCGCTTCACGTCAAACATCACCCTGCTTTACGACGGCGACGCGGCAGGTATACATGCTGCGCTGCGCGGTACCGACATGCTGCTCTCGGAGGGCATGAACCTAAAGGTGTTGCTGCTGCCGGACGGCGACGACCCCGACTCGTTTGCACGCAAGCATTCGGCAGACGAATTCCGTAAGTACATCGAAGAGCATCAGACCGACTTCATTGAGTTCAAGACCGACCTGCTGCTGCGTGGCGAACGCGACCCGCTGAAGCGTTCGGAGGCAATCAACTCCGTTGTGCGCAGCATATCGTTCGTTACGAACCCTATCCTGCGCGACACCTATCTGCACGACTGTTCGGTGCGTATGGGCATCAACGAGGCTACGCTCATCAACACGCTTAACAACTTCATACGCAGCAACCGCGAGGCAACCGCTTCCTCATCGGACAATTCGCAAACGACGAAGCCGACGACTCAAAACTCAAAACTCAATATTCAAAACTCTCCTTCCCCTTTGCAGCAGGCATCGAAGGTGGAGCAGATGCTCGTAGAGTTGATTGTGCGCAACGGCGATACCGTCATATATAATAATGTAGAGACGGAGGACGGCACGACGGTGAACCTTAACGTGGCGCAATACATAGCCTATAACCTCGGTGTGGACGGACTGAAGTTTGCAAATCCGCTCAACTCCCGCATCCTCGACGAGGCGGTGAACCATGCTGGCGATGAGCAGTTCTGTGCCGAGCAGTTCTTCCTGCACCATTCTGACATTGAAATATCGCGCATTGCCACCGACCTTTGTATGGACAAGTATCAGTTGCTCGACGAGCAGAAGGCGGCACGTGCCGACGAGGAGAAGAATGCTGACGAGCTGCGCGTCGAAGAGGAGAACCGCATCGAAGCACTGCGCCAACAGACCGAGCATCTGCTCAACGACTTCCGTATGGACTATCTGGAGCAGCGTCTGCGCGACCTGAAGCGCGACATATCGCTCGCAGTGAATGACCCCGAACGCCTGCAGCAGCTGATGGAGGAATACAAGACGGCACACGAACTGCGCTCGCAGCTCGCCCGGTTGTTGGGAAATAATATTATAGCATGATAGGGGGTGAAGTGGTGAGATGGTGAGGTGGTGACAAATGAAGCATATCTCAACATAACAACATCTCAACATAACAACAAATAATATGTTCTACATCCATTGGGTATTCATATTAGCTTACGTCTTCATTATTGTCAGCATCATGCTGGCTGTATTGATGGACAACCGTCAGCCAGCAAAGACAATAGCCTGGGTGATGGTGCTACTCTTTATGCCCATTGTTGGAATAATACTTTACGTATTCTTCGGTCGTAACACTCGTAAGATGACGTTTATATCGCAGCGATCGCTTGACCAGTTGTCGAAGCGGTCGATGTTGGAGTTTGTGGAGCAACGCCAATTGACGTTGCCCGACGACTATCGTTCGCTCATACAACTCTTCACCAACCAAAGTCTTGCCCTTCCGTTCAAGGACAACGAGGTGGAGTTCTACACCGACGGCTACGAGTTCTTTCCCGCATTGCTGAAGTCGATAGCTTCGGCACGCAAGCATATACATCTTGAGACATACATCTTCGCCGACGATGCACTCGGACGATTGGTGGCGGATGCCCTCATCAGCAAGTCGAAAGAGGGCGTAGAGGTGCGCCTCATCTACGACGATGTGGGATGTTGGCGTGTGCCGCGCTCACTATTCGAGCGTATGCGCCGTGCTGGGGTTGATGTCAACGCCTTCATGCCTGTTAAGTTCCCTGCGTTTACGAGCAAGGTGAACTACCGCAACCACCGCAAGGTGTGCATCGTGGACGGCGTTGAGGCATTCGTGGGTGGTATGAACATCGCCCTGCGCTATGTGAAAGGACTGTATGGCGGACAACTGCCGTGGCGTGACACCCACGTCCGAATACGTGGTGGAGCGGTGTACGCCCTGCAGCGTACGTTTCTCGTCGACTGGTACTTCGTCGATCGTACCCTCGTCACCAACTCGAAGTACTATCCGCCGATGCCGTGGCGCATAGAGAACAGCTGCTTGATGCAGGTAGTGACGAGCAGCCCGATTGCCAAATGGCCGGACATCATGCAGGGATATGTGCGCATACTGCTTGAGGCGAAGAACTATGTATACATGGAGTCGCCTTATTTCCTGCCTACTGAGCAGGTGCTCTTCGCCATGCGCACGGCAGCACTTGCCGGCGTAGACGTGCGACTGATGATTCCGCGTCATAGCGATTCGCGACTGCTTGAGCTGTCGTCAATATCGTTTGTTAAGGAGGTGATTGAGGCAGGCGTGAAGATATTGCTATATGAAGGCGGCTTCAACCATAGCAAACTGCTCGTTTCTGATGACACGCTCTGTACCTGCGGTTCTACAAATATCGACTTCCGTAGCTTCGAGAACAATTTCGAAGCCAACGTCTTTATCTACGACCGCACAACGGCACTGCGAATGAAGGAAATCTTTATAAGTGATGAGCAAGAATGTGTAGACTTCCTGAGTGTGAACGGCGAACGGAAACGCCCGTTCATGCACCGTCTGGCGGAGTCGTTAGTTAGAGTGTTCTCACCACTCTTATAAAAGTAAAAAAGTAAAAAAGTAAAAGGGTAAAAAGGAAAAATTAAAGGTAAAAAAGTAAAAGAGTAAAAAGAATTGGATGTTGGCATTTTGCCCGTATTCCGCACCCTATCTTTTTACTCTTTTACTCTTTTACTTTTAAATGATTTCAAAGTGTTTCAGCGTATTCGTTATACCATCCTCATCTACGCTGCTCGTGATATAGTCGGCGTGCGCCTTCACCTCGTCGAGCGCATTGCCCATAGCGACACCAACGCCCGCTGCACGCAACATCGTAAGGTCGTTGCCGCCGTCGCCGAACGCCATCGTTTCGCTGATGTTGATGCCCAAGTGCTCGGCAATGGCGCGGATGCCGTTCGCCTTGTCGGCTGTGGCAGACGTAAGGTCGCAGAACGCAGGATACCAGCGTGCAGACGTTGTGCCTGGCACGTGGGGTAGGATAGTGTGCTCTTGGTCCTCGGTGAGGAACGGCGTAATCTGCAGTATGCCCTGCTTTATAACCTCCTCAACCGGCACGTCGAACTTGTTGTACGTCACCTTCAGCATGTCGTAGAATACATGGTTCACGCTGTCGTTGCGGTTGATGATCTGCAGATCCTTTGTGCCCACAACCACCGCCGGCACGCTGAGACGGTTGCAGAAGTCGACTATCGCCTCTGCCTCGTGAGTAGGGATGAGGTCCTGGCGCACTACCTTGTCGCCATAAACGCATTGAGCACCGGTGGCAAGAATGAAACCATCCATGATGTCCTCCACCTCCGTGATGTTGTTGAGCAACTGGCGTGGGCGACCAGTAGCGGTGAAGAGCTTCACGCCGCGCTTGTGTGCCTCGCGAAGTGCTTCAATTGTAGACTCCGGTATCTTGTGCGTATTAAAGCTGACGAGCGTTCCGTCGACGTCGAAAAACAGGGCTTTTATCATATCCTTATATTTTTATTTACTCTTTTACTTTTACCTTTGCAAATGTACTGAAAAAAGTAGAAAGGTAAAAAAGTAAAACGCTAAAAAGTAGGAGGTATGGGCATCTTGCCCGTACCACGCAGCCACAAAACATATTTTAAATTGTAAAAGCGTAAAAATCAAAAAATAATTACTACTTTTGTAATTCATTGTTCACACAGAACACATATTAAACAACCATTAATCAGCAAAGGAAATGACAGAGCAGACGCAACTCGCTTGGGACATAATAGAGACAACGAACACCAACCTCTTCCTCACCGGTAAGGCTGGCACGGGAAAGACTACCTTCCTGCGCCGACTGAAGGAGGAATCATCGAAGCGTATCGTGGTTGTTGCGCCTACGGGCATCGCTGCCATCAATGCCGAAGGTGTGACCATCCACTCGTTCTTCCAGTTGTCGTTTGCGCCGTTCATACCCAACTATAACCTTAAGGAACAGCAGTTCCGCTTCTCAAAGCAGAAGATTAACGTAATACGCTCTATCGACACGCTCGTCATCGACGAGATTTCCATGGTGCGTGCCGATTTGCTCGATGCTGTAGACAGCGTGTTGCGCCGTTTCCGCAAGAACAACCTTCCGTTCGGTGGTGTTCAGATGGTTATGATTGGCGATTTGGGCCAGCTTGCTCCTGTAGCAAAAGACGATGAGTGGCAGATGCTCTCGCGCTATTACGCCACGCCTTACTTCTTCTCGTCGCTCGCCCTGCAACGCACACGCTACGCCATCGTGGAACTCACTAAGGTGTACCGCCAAAGTGACGAACGCTTTCTCGATATATTAAATAAGGTACGAGAGAACCGTGCCGATGCTGCGGTGCTTTCTGCGCTCAACTCGCGCTACATACCCGACTTCAAGCCGCGCAAGGAAGACGGCTACATACGTCTTACGACGCACAACTGGCAGGCGCAGCGCATCAACGACCACGAGCTTGAACTGCTCCCCGGTAAGTCCTATACCTACACTGCCACCATCGAAGGCAAGTATCCAGAGATGCTCTTCCCGACCGACGAGACGCTCACGCTGAAGACCGGTGCGCAGGTGATGTTCGTTAAGAACGACTCGTCGGCAGACAAGGCTTACTACAACGGTATGATCGGCACCATTGCCGAGATAGACGCCGAGGGCTTCACCGTTACGGCGAAGGACACCGGCGAGAATATACGTGTGCAGCCCGAACAGTGGGACAACACGCGCTACGTGCTCAACGAGAAGACCAACGAGATAAGCGAGGAGGTGGAAGGCACCTTCACGCAGTTCCCCGTGAAGACGGCTTGGGCTATCACCGTTCACAAGAGTCAGGGTCTTACGTTCGACCACGCCATTATTGACGTGCAGCGTGCCTTCACCCACGGACAGACATACGTGGCGCTCTCGCGTTGTCGCACACTGGAGGGTATGGTGCTGAGCGCACCACTACCGCAGGCGGCTATCATTCGCGATGAGGCTGTTGACGAATACGCCACGCACGCCATTGAGCACACGCCGAGCGAGGGACAGATAGAACAGTTGCAGCGCGACTACTATCTGTCGGTGGTGAGCGAACTGTTCGACTTCCGTCCGCTCATGGATGCCTTCAACCGTGTGCTCGACTTGCTCGACGGTCATTTCCGCCGTTCCTTCCCGAAGCTCATTGCCGAATACAAGGCACGCACGGGCACTATAAAGACCGAGCTTATGGATGTAGCAGAGCGCTTCAAGTTGCAGTACAGTCAGATCGTAATCGCTTCTGCCGACTATCAGACGAATGCCCTGCTGCAGGAACGTCTGAAGAAGGGCGCCGACTACTTCGCTCGAAAGATTACCGATGTGGAGGAGCTTGTGAAGAAGACGTCGGTGAAGACCGAGAACAAGGACGTGAAGAAACGCTACAACGATGTGTTCCCAGCGCTCAAAGAGGTGGTGATGCAGAAGCGCGCCCTCCTCAACTGTGTCAAGGCTGACGGCTTCACTCTGCACAGCTATCTGCGCCAGCGCGCACTTTTAAAAGTAAAAAAGTAAAAAAGTAAAAAGTAGGAGGAAGGTGTGTCAAAACTCCCTTATTCTAAAAAAATCACAAAGCCCTGACTTTC
>ERZ839489.467-NODE-467-length-41640-cov-5.054779_pt1 | contig 41640 bp, 32 predicted proteins | sample MGYA00519938_ERZ839489 | MGnify/ENA primary metagenome ERZ839489 (study PRJEB31850, sample SAMEA3708846) | human gut metagenome | biome: human gut; feature: human-associated habitat; material: faeces | place: China | collected 2014 ...
TGGCTCACGCCGAGCTGGTCGGCGAGCAGCTGGGAGAGGAAGGGGCTCGTGGTGTCCGTGATCTCCAGGCGGATCGGCGGTCCGAAGCGGCGGCGCAGCAGCTCCTTCTCCATGGCGTTGAGCAGGTTCTCGGCGTCATCCTCTTCCACGTCGATGTCCTCGTTACGAGTCACGCGGAAGGAGCGGGCCTCCTTGATGATCATGCCCGGGAACAGGGATTCCAGATGCGCGGCGATGAGCTTTTCCATGGCGATGAAGCCGTAACGCTCGTCCTTGGACTCCTCATCGGTCATGTCGTCCACCGGCACCAGGCGCGGCAGGTTGCCCGGGATCTTGACGCGGGCGAAGTGCGACTTGCCGGAGGCCGGGTTCTCCACAATCACGGCCAGGTTGATGGAACCGCCGGAAATGTAGGGGAATGGGTGGGCCGGATCCACGGCGAGCGGCGTCAGGACCGGGAACACCTGCTGGCGGTAGTAGCGCGAGAGGCGCTCCTGCTCGGAGGATGTGAGCTTGTCCCACGTCAGCAGGACGATGCGCTCCTTCTCCAATTCCGGCAGAATGGTGTCGATCGTGTAATGTGCGTGCTCGTCTTGCAGACGGTGTGCGGTCTCGCTGATCGCGCGCAGCTGCTGACGCGGGCTCAGGCCGGCGGCAGACGGCACGGCGATGCCCGAGTCGATACGGCGCTTCAGGCCGGCGACGCGGACCATGAAGAACTCGTCAAGGTTCGAGGCGAAGATCGCGGCGAAGTTGGCGCGCTCGAGCAGGGGCATGTCTTCGTTCTCCGCACATTCGAGCACGCGCTGGTTGAACTTGAGCCAGCTGAGCTCGCGGTCGAAGAAACGGTCCTTGGGCAGCGGTGCCTCGCCTTCCTGATCGACGCGGCGGTCGTTGTTGTCGTTTTCGGCAATATGCTCTGCGATTTGGCTGCGCAGAATTGCCTTCGAGGGTGCGTCAAATATCTGTGCCATAGCTTATATCGTAAGCTTTGGCGTGGCCGGAAAACGACTGAACGCGCCAGAATTCAACGGGTGTTCATGTTAGTTCGGTGTTGGTTGGTTTTGAGTGTGCTAGCGTCGCTCGCGACACGCCGTGAACGGCGGTGAAACGAACGAAATCGAACATCGGACGGGTTCGATGTGAACGGTTCAGCTCGTTTTCCGATAGCCAGAAAGTGCGATTGAACAGTTGTGATAAAAAACGCACAACGACTCTCTGCAGGTTGCGAGAAACGGGAGTGATGAATAGATTATGAGGTACAAGAACAACTGAACAGAGCAGAGCCCACAAATAGTGTATGGTCACGAGGACTGTTACGTTGGACGGGCATTGGAAAGACTTACCGTTACAACGATGATGTTGTGCAGAGATTCTGCTCCAGTAGTTGAACTTGTAGAAAAGGCCCGCTCCGGCGGGCCTTTTCGTTTGTGTGTACAGTGGAGGGCATGACGGAAACACAGCGTACGCCAGAGGGGATGTCGTCGAAACCTCGTATCAAGCCGGCCGATGCCGAAGACGGCCGCCCGGTCTCTATCTCTGCGCGTCTCGGACGACTGCAATTCCACTATTCCGGCAAGTTCCGCGTGCTGCAGATTGCCGACATTCAGGATGGGCCGAAAGTCTCCAAAGACACCATCACCCTGATTGAGGCCAGCCTTGATGCCACACGGCCTGATCTGGTGATTTTCTCCGGCAACCAGATCGCCGGCTACGATCCGGCGTTCGCCGATTCATTCCGTAAACGTCGCTGGTGTGACGAACCTATTGCCGAATCCGCGCTGAACCATACCCGAGCGCTGGTGCGCAAGGCCATTGGCCAGTTCACTGAGCCGTTGGCGGCGCGCGGCATTCCGTGGGCCGTGACGTACGGCAACCATGATTTCCAATGCGGGCTAAGCAATGCGGAACTGGACGGTATCTATCGTGAGTTCCCCGGTTGTGTCAATCCGCCGAGTGAGACCTTGCCGAACCAGATTGCATACACCTGTGGAGCGGGTGGCGCTGTGCAGACGCCGTCTGGTGCCACTGGCTCCGGTGCGGGGGTTACCGCGAAGGCTGATACGCTGGGCGTCGTTGACGATGCTGGTGCCGATGCTGTTGTGCCTTCTGCTGTGTCTTCCCCCGCATCCGCAGTGGGTTCCGGTGAACCAGGCACCTTCGCGCTGCCGGTTATGGACGTTGACCATACGCGCAATGTGCTGGGTCTGGTCATTCTTGACTCCGGCGATTACGTGCATGGCGGCGGCTTCGGCACACCATCGCCCGCAGCGCTCGCCTTCCTGAACGCCGTGCCCGACCGTATCGGTGCGAAATCAATGGTGTTCCAGCACATGCCGATGCCCGAGTATTACAACGTGCTGAAGCCAGTGGCGGCCAACGCGGCGTTTGCCATGCAGGGCTATCGTTCGCACGCCGATACCTACTACGTGCTGGACGAATTGCAAACCCAGCCCGGCGGATATTTGGGAGAAGGCATATCCTGCCCTGATACGTCAGGCGAATTCGAATTGCTGCGCGAGGGGTATTTCGGCGTCGTAGCTGGTCATGATCATCGCAACGGTTTCGTCGGCGAACATGAGGGTCTGTTGCTTATCGCTACGCCAACCTGCGGATTCAATACGTACGGACCGGCTCCGGCCAAACGTGCCACGCGATTGATCGAATTTGATATCCGGCACCCTTACGAGCCGCGTACGCAATTGCTGGAGTTCGGCGAGCTGGTGGGTAAGCCCAGTTCCAAACGCGCCTACACCTATGCGGTGAACCAAACCGCGCCTGGCGAGGGTGAGGGCGATGATTTGCTGCGTAAGCCGTCGCTATGGAGTCAACTGTCCGGTTTATTCAGGTAACTGTTCCTGATAGAGGCGGGAAGCGGCGCGAAGTATTCGAGGTTTCGGGGGCCTTCCGCTGTGTATTAGTGGCAGAAATCCCGCGTCTCGACGGATACCTCGCGGGATTTCTGCCGGTTGGGCTATCGGTTGGATTGACTGGTATGTTTCAGCGAACGGCTTTGACCAGTGCCTCGGTGAGGTACTTGCCGGCGGCCATCACCAGCGGCGCATAACGGCGTCCGGGAGCGGCGCCCATGCGGCCGGTCGGCCCAGAAATCGAGATGGCGGCGATGACCTGGCCGGAGGCGTTGCGGATCGGGGCGGAAATCGAGCACACGCCCTCTTCGCGTTCGTTCACGGACTCGGACCAGCCGCGCTTGCGTACGGCGGCCAGCTTGGTGGCGGTGAACTTGGCGTGGCGCAATCCCTGGTGCAGACGGTCGGAATCCTCCCAAGCCAGAAGAATCTGGGCGGCGGAACCGGCTTCCATCGACAGCATGGCACCCACGGGAATGGAATCACGCAGGCCGGAGGTGCGTTCCACAGCGGCGATGCACACGCGCTGATCGCCCTGGCGGCGGTAAATCTGCGCAGACTCGCCAGTGCGATCGAGCAGGGTCTGCAGGATCGGGCCGGCGGCGGTCAGCAGACGATCCTCGCCTGCTGCGGCGGCAAGTTCGGCGAAACGGGATCCGAGTACGAATCGGCCATGCTGGTCGCGCAGTACGAAACGGTGGCGTTCCAGTGCAATAGCCAAACGATGTGCGGTCGGTCGAGCGAGACCGGTGGCGGCCACAAGCTGTCCCAGCGTGGACGGGCCGGACTCCAGTGCGTCAAGAATCTTTACGGTTTTATCAAGGACGCCAACGCCGGAATGGATTTCCCCATCGTCCTTGGCGGTGGTGTCTTCGACCGGCTCGGACTCGGTCAAGCTGTTGTTCAATGGCTCTTCTTGGGAATCAGTCATAATAAGGGCGATTATGCCATCTCACATAGTGAAATAGCAAATTGGGGAAGTGTCTCACAGGGTGGCCGTGAAGTTGAAGCGGCGTTCCTGGACGCCGAAGAGACATGTCTGGAGTGGAACCGAGTCATGACTAGGTCATGTTCGAGTCGGATCCGAGTCATATTGAGGCCATCATTTGACCGTATCTCAATATCCGGCATGCTCATGGCCGGGCCCATCGCAAGCACATAGGCTAATACCACGAACAAGGCGCGAACACAATACCTCGCGCGGAATTTTTTGGAGGAATCACTATGGGAACGACACTGGCCGAGAAGGTCTGGGCCGATCATCTGGTGCGCAAGGGCGGCGACGGAGCTCCTGATTTGCTGTACATCGATCTGATGCTCATGCATGAGGTCACCAGCCCGCAGGCGTTTGAGGGCCTGCGCTTGGCCGGCCGCAAGCCGCGTCACGTGGATCAGCTCATCGCCACCGAGGATCACAACACGCCGACCGTTGATATCGATCGCCCGAACCCGGACGAGACGAGCGCGTTGCAGTTGACGACTTTGGAGAAGAACTGCAAGGAGTTCGGCGTGCGCCTGCACCCGCTGGGCGACGCTGATCAGGGCATCGTCCACGCGTTCGCCCCGATTCTGGGCCTGACCCAGCCGGGCATGACCATCGTGTGCGGTGATTCGCATACGTCGACGCACGGCGCGTTCGGTGCGCTGGCGTTCGGTATCGGTACTTCCGAAGTCGAGCACGTGATGGCCACGCAGACGCTGTCCCTGAAGCCGTTCAAGACCATGGCCATCAACGTCGAGGGCAAGCTGCCCGCGGACGCGACCGCCAAGGACATCATTCTGGCGATTATCGCCAAGATCGGCACCGGCGGCGGCCAGGGTTATGTGATCGAATACCGTGGCGAGGCGATTCGTAACCTCACCATGGACGAACGTATGACCGTGTGCAATATGTCCATCGAGGCCGGTGCGCGTGCCGGCATGATCGCGCCGGACGAGACCACATTCGAGTACCTGAAGGGCCGTCCGCACGCGCCGGAAGGCGAGCTGTGGGATCAGGCCGTGGCGTACTGGAAGACGCTGAAGACCGATGACGATGCCGTATTCGACAAGGTGGTGGATATTGACGCCACCAAGCTTGGTCCATATGTGACGTGGGGCACCAACCCCGGCCAAGGTCTGCCGATCACCGCCTCCGTGCCGGAACCGGACAAGATCGCCGACGCCACCAAGCGTGCCGCCGCCGAACGTGCGATTACATACATGGGTTTGAAGCCGGGCATGCCGATCAAGGACATCGCCGTGGACACCGTGTTCATTGGTTCGTGCACCAACGGTCGTATCGACGATTTGCGCCAGGCCGCCGCGATCATGAAGGGCCACCACAAGGCCGAGAACATTCACCGCGTGCTCGTGGTGCCGGCCTCCTCCCGTGTGCGTCTGCAGGCGGAGAAGGAAGGCCTCGATAAGGTGTTCAAGGACTTTGGTGCCGAATGGCGTAATGCCGGCTGCTCGATGTGCCTGGGCATGAACCCCGACAAGCTGGTACCGAACGAGCGCTCGATTTCCACTTCGAACCGTAACTTCGAGGGCCGCCAGGGCAAGGGCTCGCGCACGCATTTGGCGTCGCCGGCCGTAGCCGCCGCCACCGCCATCCGCGGCACAATCTCGTCTCCCGCCGATCTCTGAGTCAATACACGTGAGCCCCCTCTGACGAGGGGCTGTCAGTCGAAGACTGACTGGGGGAGAGATCCCCGAAAGGAAAATTGTTATGGAAAAACTCACCACACTGACCGGCGTGGGCGTGCCGCTGCGCCGCTCCAACGTCGATACCGACCAGATCATTCCCGCTGTGTTCTTGAAGCGCGTGACCAAGTCCGGCTTCGATGACGCCCTGTTCTACGCATGGCGCCGAGACCCGAACTTCGTGCTCAACAAGCCGGAATACGCCGGTAAGGGCCAGATTCTGGTCGCCGGCCCCGAATTCGGCATCGGCTCCTCCCGCGAGCACGCCGTGTGGGCGCTGCACGATTACGGTTTCCGCGTGGTCATCGCGCCGAGCTTCGCCGACATCTTCTACGGCAACACCGCCAAGAACGGCGTGCTGGCCGCGATTATGCCGCAGGAGTCCGTCGAACTCCTGTGGAAGCTACTGGAGGAAGAGCCTGGTCGTGAGATGACTGTCTCGCTGGAGACCCGCACTGTCACTTGCGGCGACGTGACCCTGCCGTTCGAGGTCAACGATTACGTGCGTTGGCGTCTGATGAACGGCTACGACGATATCGATCTGACGCTGCAGCACGAGGACGACATCGCCGCCTACGAAAAGATGCGCGCCGAAAAGTTCCCCTTCAAGCCCAAGACCATCCCCGCCAAACACTGGGCCGAAGAAAGAATCGAGTCCGCCCGCGAGCCTGAGGACGCAGACTGGACAGGGCCGTTGGCCGATCGCGGCATTATTTAGCCGCGATCGGCCTGCTGAAAGCCCGGCGGGCTTTCAGCAGGCCCTGTGCCGAGCTGCGACAGCAGCGAGGCCGGCATTGAGCCTCGCCGAAAGGCGAGTCCATAATTGCAGGCCCAGGGCCGTTGGCTCTGTGTCTGATTGAGATTATTGGGTCGCTCGCATCGCATCAAACAAAGGTCTCACTGGTGCCCGCGCCCCACATCCATTGCGCGGCGGGCAGGAGTTGCGGCAATATTCCCTTCAGTGCCAACAACGCCATACGGTCGTTATCCACCGCAGCCACCAACACCGGCGTGGCGGCGCTTTCCTCAACACTCATGAACTCCGTCCTAGCGTTCGAAATACTGTGCCTGAATTCGTACACATTTGTGGACATAATCAAGATTCATCCAGTAATGACGGTTAGGTTGAGCATCATGACCATGAATGACATGAATCCGTCGAACGATTCCGATACGGCTCCGGCGCAATCGCTGTCAGCGCAACCGTTGCCACCTCGACCGGCACCGCAGTCTGCGGCACAGTCACAGACGCCGATGCCACAGACGCCACAGTATGTTCAGCCTGGGCCGAGCATGCAGCCGCAATATGCGGGTCAGCCGGAGGCATGGGCACAACCGCTACCTCCACAAGATGTTTCACGGGGTGTTCCACGGATTGTTTCACAACCTGTGCCGCAAGCCGCAATACCTGCTGTGCAGCCTGCACAATACGCCGCGCAGCTCGTATACCCGACATATCCCGTCCAACCTACGTATCCTGCCCAGCCGATGTATCCCACGCAGCCGACGTATCCGGCGCAATCCGCCTATTCCCCATACCCGGCGCAACAGTCGGCTCCACAGCCCCTCGCTCATCCGTACTACGCTCAACCAGTGGGCTACGCGCCACAACCCTATTCCGCTGCGCCGCAACCATTCGTGCAAACGGCTCCGGCAATGCCAGTCACAATGCCCAACGCAATGCCTGCCACGATGCCCGCAGCAATGCCCGTGGTCATGCCGATCGATCCTCGCCGTGTATGGCGCACGTGGCGTCGCAAGGTGGTCAATCGTGTAATGGGACTGACTCTCGCCTATGAAGGCATGATGCTCTTGGGCGCAATGGTCGCCACCATTATCGTCGGCGTAATAACCGCGAGCGATTTGTCCGGCGTGCAGTGGGATGGCATCATCAGCCTGATATCGGTGTTCGTCGCGTTCGGATTTCTGCTGCTCATGCGCCACCGTGACATCTTCACCTGCGAATTCTGGCTTGGTGGCCAGCATCGCGACTCGTACGGGGAGCCCAATCAGCTTGGCCACATCAGCCAATATGGCGGCGGGCGCATGCAGCCTCTCTGGGCGTTGATGTTCATCGTGCTGGGCATGGGCGTGCAAGGCATCGTTATGTTGGTGCAGGTCGCTTTTTCCAGGCTGGGCACCGATCTTGCCTCTCCCACGTCAGACAGCATCGCCGAATCCAGCGTCACCGTAAGCATGTGGCTGTACGTTGGGCTGGTCGCTCCGATTTGCGAGGAAGTACTGTTCCGCGGCGTACTGATGAAGGAGCTCAAGCCGTTGGGCAAGAACTTCGCCATCGTCACCTCGGCAATGGTGTTCGGCCTGTTCCATGACGACGTAGTGCAAGGCACATTCGCGTTCCTCTTTGGCCTGATTCTGGGATTCGTGGCCATGGAATACTCGTTGGTTTGGTCGATTGCACTGCACATCTTCAACAATGCGATTCTTTCCGGCGCCATCGATACCCTTGCCGGCAACTATCTTGATGACAACGCATATTTGATATTCTCATTGTCGCTATCTGTGATCGGCGTGATCGGATCGATTATCATATTCGTGATATACGGCAAAGAGATGCGCCAATATCACCGTACGAATCGTAGTATTCCAGACACGTACTTTGGCTGGGCAGCTCCGACGTTCATCATCTTTGTGGTAGCCAATGCCGCTTTCGCCATTATTTCGTTTGTCGGCGCGATGATGGGTTGAGTGTGCGTGTGCGCATGCAGGTTGGCTTATCGTTGAAGCATGAGTGATTTTGAGCCGTTTTACGATGTCAGCCGCAGTTACGAAGACAACTATGAGCAAGGGCCGTTCGGCTCGTTCGCCGAGGCGCTGAAGGATGGCAACGGTGCCGATGCCGCCGGAACCACCAGCGAGGGTGCCTCCGAGGGTGCCTTGGCCACCTTTTTGGGCCAGCCGGTCAACCTGCCTTTCGGCATTCCCGCAGGCCCGCTGCTTAACAGCCGTTTCACCACGGCCGCTTTCCACATGGGTTTCGATCTGGCGACCTACAAAACCGTGCGTTCGCGCGCCTGGGGCTGCAACCCGTTCCCGAACGTGCTCGCCGTACACCCCAAGTCGGCGGACGGTTCACTGACGCCGGGCAGCGCCGAACTGGACGAAGGCGTGCTGGCCGACACCAACTATGAACAGCCGATTTCCATCTCCAACAGCTTCGGTGTGCCCTCGCAGAGCCCTGACGTCTGGCAGCCGGACATGCGCGCCGCCATCGAGGCCGCCGGTCCCGGTCAAGTGCTGGTCCCGAGCTTCCAAGGCTCGCGTGTGGAGGGCATGAGCGAGGAGGAATACATCGCCGACCATGCCACTACCGCCCGCCTGGTCAAGGAGACCGGTGCCAAGCTCATGGTGATGAACACCAGCTGCCCCAACGAGGGCCACAACCGCCTGCTATGCCACAATCCGCTGCTCGTGGGCCGCATCACCGAGGCCGTGAAGCAGGAGATCGGCGACATCCCGCTGATGGTCAAGCTCGCCTACATCCCCAGCGACGACGCTCTGGAGCTTATGGTGCGTTCCACCGTGGGCCACGGCACCGTGCAGGGCTTCAGCACCATCAATACGATTTCCGCCAAACTGGTCGATGCCAATGGCAATCAGGCCCTGCCCGGCGCGGGCCGCGATCACTCAGGCGTGTGCGGCAATGCGATTCGTGGCGCCGGCCTCGACATGGTCGCCCGTCTGGCCGCGATTCGTGAAAAGCTCGGGCTCGATTTCGCGATCAACGGCGTCGGCGGCGTGGTCTCGCCCGCCGACTACCAGGCGTACCGTGACGCCGGCGCGGACTCGGTGATGTCCGCCACCGGCGCGATGTGGGACGCCGAACTGGCCCACAAGATCAAGGCCAGCCGGTAAATCGGCTCCAAAAACAAGCAACAGCCTGTACGGGCCGTGATTCCCAGACGATTCCCAGACAGTGCCCATGTTGCATTGAAACTGTTGCTGTTATATGTAATCACGGCCGAACAAGCTGCATAACTTAACCTCTTTCTTCTTCTCTCCTTTCTCTCCCCGGCGCCCATCACGCCGGGGTTTCTTTTTTGCGGTGGGTACAGCCGTCTTACTCGGCCGCCGCCTTCATGGCCACGGCGCCGACGTAGTAGACCGGCTTGTCGAAGTTCGGCTGGAACAGGAAGTCCACGTTGGCGAGCTGGTCGATGGTGAAGCCGGCCTGAATCGCCATGGAAATCACGTTTGCCGCGCCGGAGATATCGGCCTTGGAACAGAACTGGCCGCCCTTGACCTTGCGGGTTTCCGGGTCCCAGGTCAGAATCGACGTGACTGGGGTGGTGGTGAGCATGAAGTCCGGGCGATAATCCTCGGTGAGCGAGGTCTCGCGGACCGTGAGCCCGCGGCGTTCGGCACCGGCGCGGGTCAGGCCGGAGGCGGCGAGCGAGAGATCGTACAGCTGCACGGCGGACGTGGCCTGCGTGCCCATGTACTTCACGGTCGGCGTCTCGATGTTGCGGCCCACCAGCAGGCCCTGGCGCACCGCGTTGGTGGCCAGCGGAATGTAATCGTGCTGGCCGGTGGGGTTGTAGAACACGGTGGCGGAGTCGCCGGCGGCGTACACGCCCGGCGCGGACGCCTGCATGTAGTCGTCGACCACGATCGCGCCGTTCGGCAGCATGTCCACCTTGCCCTTGAGCAGGTCGGTGTTCGGCAGGAAGCCGACGGCCAGAATCGCCATTTCGGCCGTGTACTCGCCCTTTTCGGTGACCACAGTGACGGTGTCGTCGTCATTGTCGCGGAACTCGACCACCTTCTGGCCGAGCGCGAGCGTGACGCCGTGCTCCTCGAACGCGGCCGCCACCTGATCGGTGATGGTCTTATCGAAATTATTGGCCAGCGGGCGATCAAGGCCGTCGACCAGCGTGGTCTTGACGCCGGTGACGCTGAACTGCTCGGCGATTTCCGCGCCGATATAGCCCGACCCGATCACCACTGCCGACTTGGCGGTTTTCGCCTTTTCCTTGATGGCGATGGCGTGATCCCAGTTCTTGCACAGCAGCACATGCGGGCTGTCGATGCCGGGGATCGGCGGGGTGACCGGGCGCGAGCCGGTGGTCACGACCAGTTTGTCGAAAGCGAGGGTCTGTTCGGCGGGGTCTCCGGCCTCGTCCAGCGCGCGGTAGGTGAGGGTTCTGGCGTCGAGGTCCACGGACGTCACGTCGGTGCGCATATGCATGGTCGCGCCGGCTTCGGCCAGAGCGGCAGGGGAGGAGTAGAACATTTTCTTCGGGTCGGATACGTGGTCGCCCACCCACAGGGCGATGCCGCAGGAGAGGAAGGACAGCGTACCGTTGCGCTCGAAAACATGGACGGTCCAATCGGGGTGCTCGGCGAGAATCGAGGTGGTGGCGAACGTGCCGGCGTGCGTGCAGCCGATGACGGCGACTGTGGTCATGAATGCTCCTTTGCTTGTGGCCATGGCGTCTGATGCCATTGCCCTGAATCGTAGCGTAGAAGTATGGAGAACGCCGTGGCGGCAAATGTGAGAAAGATCACGTTATCGGTTTGATTCGACGGGGGGTATGGGATCCGTTGTGCACGGTGATCAAAGTTCGGCTGGGGTGCATTTCACGGAGTCGGCACATGGCTTATGGCAAACTGGACGGTAGCATTTTTTGAATCTTGATTGATTGAGGAGAGTGGCGTGGCTGAGAATCCGGATGACGTGTTGCATGTCGAGGGCGGCAAGCCTTTGAATGGCACGATCAAGGTGCGTGGCGCGAAGAACTTCGTGAGCAAGGCGATGGTCGCCGCGTTGCTGGCACCGGGCAAGTCGGTGCTGAAGAACGTGCCGGAGATTCGTGACGTGCATGTGGTGTCCGATTTGCTACGTCTGCACGGCGTGGACGTGGATGTGGACGGTGCGAACGGCATTGTGACCATCGACGCCTCGCGTGTGCAGCTGGCCGATGTGGCCGACGTGGATACACTGTCCGGTTCGTCGCGCATCCCGATCCTGTTTTCCGGCCCGCTCGTGCACCGTTTGGGTGAAGCGTTCATTCCCGCGTTGGGCGGCTGCGCGATTGGCGGACGTCCGATTGACTTCCATCTGGAGACGCTGCGCAAGCTGGGCGCCACGGTGGACAAGGAACACAAGGACGGCATCCACATCACCGCGCCCAACGGCCTGCACGGCGCGAAGATCCACCTGCCCTACCCGTCGGTGGGCGCCACCGAGCAGACTTTACTGGCGGCCGTGCTGGCCGAGGGCAAGACCGAACTGTCGGGCGCGGCCACTGAGCCGGAGATCATGGATCTGGTGTGCGTGCTGCAGAAGATGGGCGCAATTATTTCCGTGGACGTGGACCGCACCTTCCGCATTGAAGGCGTCAAGGAGCTGCAAGGCTACACGCACACGTCGCTGACCGACCGTATCGAGGCCGCGTCCTGGGCGTCCGCCGCGCTCGCCACGCACGGTGACATTTTCGTCAAGGGTGCCACCCAGCCGGAGATGATTACGTTCCTCAACGTGTTCCGCAAGGTGGGCGGCAAGTTCGAAGTGACCGATAAGGGCATTCGTTTCTGGCATCCGGGCGGCGACCTAAAGCCCGTGGCTATCGAGACCGACGTGCATCCCGGGTTCATGACGGACTGGCAGCAGCCGCTCGTGGTGGCTCTGACGCAAGCCAATGGCCTGTCGATTGTGCACGAGACCGTGTACGAGAACCGCTTTGGCTTTACCAAGCCGCTGGTCGAGATGGGTGCCACCATCCAGTTGTACCGCGAGTGCTTGGGCTCGCTGCCCTGCCGTTTCCGGCAGCGCAACTACAAGCATTCCGCCGTGATCTTCGGACCGACCCCGCTGACCGGACGCGACATCGACGTGCCGGACCTGCGTGGTGGGTTCAGCCATCTGATCGCGGCCTTGGCCGCGTCAGGCCCCTCGGACGTGCACGGCATCAGCCTGATCGACCGAGGCTATGCCGACTTCCGCGGCAAACTCGAAGCCCTCGGTGCCGACTTCGACTAATTCGGCCGTTCCTCGGCTCCCCTCTTTGAGGGGAGCCGCAATTCTGTTCTACAACAACCCGTCCGCCTCAAGTGCGGCGGCCATGCGGTCGAAGCATTCCTCCAGTAGCGGGTAGGGCATGGCGAAGTTCATACGCACGCAACCGCGCCCGACCTCGCCGCATTCACGGCCGTCTGTCAACGCCACGTTGGCCTTCTTAAAGAAATAGTTGGCCGGGTCGCCGATGCCCAGTGGCGAGAAATCCAGCCACGCGATATACGTGCCCTGCGGCTCCACATAGCGCACCTTGGCGAATCTCGTGCGCATCTGCTCGTTGACCAGCGCGATATTGCGCTCGATATATGCCATCACGCCCTCGAACCATGCCGCGCCGCCGTCATAGGCCGCAGTGGTGGCTATGGCACCGATGGTGGCCGTCTGGTGCTCGGACCATTCCGCGTTCCTCATCCATAGTTCCAGATCGTCCGGATTGGTGAGAATCACCTGCGCGCACTTGGTGCCGGGAATGTTGAACGACTTCGAGGCTGAAGTGGAGGTGAAAGCCTGCATGGCCGTCTGCCGGTTGATTGAGGCGAATGGCACATGCGTGTGGCCTTGGTAGACGAACGGCGCGTGAATCTCATCGGAGAATATACGCACGTCGTACTTGGCGGCCAGATCGGACAATCGCAGCATTTCTTCGCGCGTCAATACCTTGCCGATCGGGTTGTGCGGGTTGCACAGCACGAAGGCATGGCAGCCGTTCGCGAACGCCTGCTCAATGGCGTCGAAATCGAACAGCCATTCATCATTGCGCCCGCTGCTCTCGCCGGCGCCCGCGCACAGCATCGGAATCTCAAGGACCTCCACGCCATACAGACGCGGCACACTTAGGAACGGCATATAGGCCGGAGTCGGTACCACGATGGAGTTACCGGCGCGCACGATCTCGCGCAGGAACACTTCGAACGCCTCCAGCACGTCCGGCACCGGGCGGATGCACGTTGGATCCACCTCCCAGCCGTAGCGGCGCTGCCATGCGGCGCACGAGCGGGCGACCTCCTTCTTCCACGGGTCGGGAATGTAGCCGAGCGCGCCACGTTCAGTAGCCTCTTCGATGGCTTCGGCCACGCACGGTGCCAGACCGTAATCCATCTCGGCGATGAATGCGCCGATGCAGCCGGGGTAACGGGTCCATTTATCCGAACCGACCTGCTCCAGATCCTCGATGGTCGTCACGTCGATGTGATTGGCATCAAAGCAAGAGGTGCCGGCGGTTGTGTTGCTCAAAGTCGTTGACTGGGGAATGTTGTTCATGCTCATAACATGTCATTGTTCCCGGTGCAGAAGGGCTGCTCAACGGTCTGGCTCCCCGAAATCGTGATGGCGCTCGCAAGCTTGCTTATCGCTGTGCGACTACTTGGCACTCAAATATTTGAGTGACGTGCGCTCGAGCTCCTCGAGCAATGAACCAAGCGCGGGGCGATGGTCGCCGGCACGAGTCACGATGCCGACCTCGCGCGCCGCAAAATCGTCGGCAATGGGACAGGCCACCAGATCGCCCTGCAAGTTGATATGCGTATCGAGCGCCGGCACCAGCGAGACGCCCATACCAACCTCGACCAGGTTCTGCGTGGCCCAGTAATCATCCGTGCAGTGGCGGATATCCGGCTTGAATCCGGCACGGGTGGCCAGTTTCACCAAATTTGCGCGGCAGGTGGGGCAGCCGGCGATCCAATGCTCGTCTTTGGCGGCGGACAGCGGCACAGGTTCGCCGGTCTCCTCGAATCGTTTGGCGATGCCGCTGGAGCGGCGCACCAGCAGTCGCATCGGATCGTAACCCAGCGAATGGAAGGTCAGGTCGTCGCCGATGTGCAGGAAGTTCGGGATGCTGCTGTAGCGGAACACGGCGGCGGTATCGGCCTTGCCTTGGGAAATCAGACCGATCGCCTCCGGCGGCTCCATCTGAATCAGGCTCAGCTCGATGTCCGTGAACATACTGAGCTTGACCACGGTACGGGCCGCGATAGTAGAGCAGATTGACGGTGGGGCCACCAAATGCAGGTGATCAAACCGATGATGCCGATAATCCTCGACTTCACGGGCCGCCCGCTCCAGCCGATCGGCGATGGCCTCGCCGTGGCGGGCGAGCATCGAACCGGTGGCGGTGAGTTCCACGCCATGCGAGGTGCGTTGCACCAGAGTCGAACCGCACTGTGCCTCCAGCTTTTTGATCTGCTGGCTGATGGCCGGCTGCGACCAACCCGTGGCCTTGGCCGTGGCGGAGAACGAACCATACTGTTCGATTTGCCACAACGTGACCAATGATTGGGGGTTGAGCGTGGCCATAGGTACCTCTTTCGTGCCTTTTCGTGCCTTTTCGTGCCTTTTCGTGCGGTGATTCAATTATGGCCGGGCGGCAGGATGTGGCGTGCGCGCCGATCGTCAGTCCTCGAACTGCTTGGCGAGCGGAACCATCAGCACGGTGAGCACGGCGAACAGGGCGGTGGTGATGAACAGCACGATGGCGACCGGCATTTGGTCGTAGGCCCAGCCGTACACCATCTGGCCGAGCGGCTGGGCACACATGCTCACGGCCGCGGCCATGGACATCACTTTGCCGGTCATCGCCTCGGGCGTACTGAGCTGGATGGCGGGCACGGCGATGAGATTCGTGAAGCAACTGGCAACCATCGTGCCGCAGGTGAATACGATCAGCACCACGAGTTTGGTCCATGCGTCGACCGGCAGCAGGAACACAATACCCTGTGGGACCATGGCCAGCGTAAGCGTCGCCATCAGCCCCGGCAGCCAGCGCATCGTGAGCTTGGCGGCGAACAGGCCGGCGATGAATGCGCCCGCCACGCCGGAAACACCGATCAGGCCGTCGGCGATGCCGTAGACAGTGGCGTCGAAGCCGAGCACTGTACGAATCGTGTACGGGAAGCCGACGCCGGAATAGCCGATAAGCACAAAGTTGAGCGCCGCCGCGAACAACAGCAGTCTGAACACGTTCGGCCGGTCCTTGATGAGGAATCGCACGCCTGCCTTGAGGTCTTCAAGTGGGGTGGGCAGCTCCTCGTCGCCGCGATCCGGGGCACCGAGGCGGATGAAGCATTCGAGCGCGGCTGCGCCGGCGAAGCTTGCGATGGCGATGATCATCATGAGACGGATGCCGAACATCGCATACAGCACGCCGCCGAGGAAGCTCGGCAGCAGACTGCTTAGTTGTTGGACCTGATTGATCACGGCCATGCCTTGGCGCATGGTGGCCGGGCCGTACTGCCGGAACATCTGGGGGAGTGCGGCCTGCACGGTCGGGGTTTCGAAGGCGCCGAGCACGGCGAGCAGCACCTGCATGGTGGCGATGGCTACGATATGGAAGCCCGTGGTGGTGAAGACGATGGCGCTCGCCAGCACGAGCACGGCGGAGATGGCGTCGAGCGCCACCATGATGGTGCGGCGGTTGACGCGATCGGCCAGCACGCCTCCGAACGGGGAGAGCAGGATGGTCGGCACGATGGAGATGGCCAGCACCGAGGCGAAGATGGTGGCTGAGCCGGTTTCGTCCAGCACCCACATCGACATCGCGAATCGCAGCATCACATTGCCGAACAGCGAGATGCCTTGTCCGGCGACCAGCAGCACGAAGTCGCGGGACAGCAGCGGGCGTTGGGTGGCGGTGCCGGCGATGTCATTCTCGGGTTTCACTGTGCTATTCATTCTGAGCCTTTCTCCGGCTCCCCTGCGAACGTCATCATGCCCTTCGCGGCGACCGTGATGAGCTCGTCATCGAAAATCGGCACGCCGATCGCGTCGAGCATGGTGGCCAAGCAGCGGATGCGATGCTCCATTTCGGGCAGGGTCACCGGGTAGAAATACGGCATCAGCCAATAATTCGGCAGCAACGAAAGCAGCTCTGCGGCCTCGCGCGGATACTCGGTGGGGATGGAGCCATCCTTGACGCCCGCCTCGATCAGCGGCAGGAAGCGTTCGGGCAGATGCTTGCTCCATACCTGCATATTCGCGGCGAACGAAACCGGATCGCTCAGCATCGGCATGGCGGCTCGCATGATCTGCACGTGGTCTTGCTCGGTCATCGAATGCCGCCATAGCACGCGGAACTTTTCGAGGGCGGTAAGGTCAGTGCGATTCATGACGGATTCGTTGAAGTCGTCCTGCATATTGTTGTCTCGGTTGATGAGCTCTTCGAGGATGGCTTCCTTGGATTTGAAGTGATGGTAGATCGCGCCTTTGGAGAGGTCGCCGAGCTCGTCCACGATGTTCTGGATGGAGGTGTGCTCATAGCCCTGGGCCATGAACAGCCGTTGTGCGGCGTCGAGGATGCGGGTGCGCGTCACCTCGGGGTGAGCGTTACGTGCCATGGTGGCCTCCCTACTGTGCTTGATGTTGCAGATCACTATACATACCGACCGACGGTATGTATAGCGGTTTCGGCGAGCCTCCAACGATTCCGGCGATTGTCGCCTACCCTTTTTCGCTTGGTATCTTTCGGCTGTGTGCTTGCCCCCGCCAGCAGGGGCAGCATATAGGCATACCAGGGCGCAAGTGTCGCCGTTCTCAGTATCCTTAGAAGAATGAGTCCTGAAGCCTTAAGTGAACTGATTTCCAGCATTGCCCACAACCTCGTCGCCGCCGGCCAGGCCGGCGCGTTGACCGACGAGCTGATTCCGCCCGTCGACAAGCTCGCCGTGATGCGCCCGAAGGACCGTGCGCATGGCGACTGGGCCTCCAACATCGCCATGCAGCTGGCCAAGAAGGCCGGCATGAAGCCGCGCGATCTGGCCGAGCCGTTCGCCGCCGCGCTCGCTGAAGCCGACGGCATTGCCAAGGTCGAGGTGGCAGGCCCCGGCTTCATCAACATCACGCTTGACTCCGCCTCGGCCGCCGCCGTGGTGGACACCGTACTCGCCGCCGGTGCCGTGACCGACGCCGACAAGCATCTCAACAAGGTCAACGAATACGGCCGCAACGACCATCTGGGCGGCCAGACCCTGAATCTCGAGTTCGTCTCCGCCAACCCCACCGGTCCGATTCACATCGGCGGCACCCGTTGGGCTGCCGTCGGCGATGCCATGGCCCGCGTGCTCGAGGCCAACGGCGCCAAGGTGGTGCGCGAATACTACTTCAACGACCACGGCGAGCAGATCAACCGTTTCGCCAAGTCGCTGGTCGCCGCTTGGGCCGAGGCCAATAACTTGGGTGAGGCCGGCTACCAGACCGAAACCCCGTGCGACGGCTACAAGGGTGCCTACATCAACGAGATCGCCGCCCGTGTTCAGGCCGAAGCCGAGTCCGACGGCGTGGACCTGACCGCACTGGCCCACCAGGATCAGGGCCTGAACGATGACGGTGAACCGCTCGGCGAGGCCGATACCGAAGTGCGCGAGGAATTCCGCAAGCGCGCCGTACCGATGATGTTCGACGAGATTCAGAAGTCCATGAAGGACTTCCGCGTGAACTTCGACGTCTGGTTCCATGAAAACAGCCTGTACGCCGACGGCAAGGTCGACGCCGCCATCGAAGAGCTCAAGTCCCGCGGCGACATCTTCGACAAGGACGGCGCCACTTGGTTTGAATCCACCAAGCACGGCGACGACAAGGACCGTGTGATCATCAAGTCCAATGGTGAGTTCGCCTACTTCGCCGCCGACATCGCCTACTACTGGGACAAGCGCCATCGCGCCGAAAACTCGGCCGACGTGGCCATCTACATGCTTGGCGCGGACCACCACGGCTACATCGGCCGCATGATGGCCATGTGCGCGGCCTTCGGCGATGAGCCCGGCAAGAACATGCAGATTCTCATCGGCCAGCTGGTCAACGTGATGAAGGACGGCAAGCCCGTGCGCATGTCCAAGCGCGCCGGCAACGTCGTGACCATCGACGATCTGGTCTCCGTGGTCGGCGTGGACGCCGCCCGCTACTCGCTGGCCCGCTCCGACTACAACCAGAACTTCGACATCGACCTGGCCCTGCTCGCCTCGCACACCAACGACAACCCGGTGTACTACGTGCAGTATGCGCACGCCCGCTCCAAGAACGTGGACCGCAACGCAGCCGTTGCCGGCATCAGCTACGAGGGTGCCGACTTGGCCCTGCTCGACACCGAGGCCGACGGCGAGGTACTTGCCGCCCTCGCCCAGTTCCCGAGCGTGATCGCCACTGCGGCCGACGACCGCCAGCCGCACAAGGTGGCCCGTTACCTCGAAGAACTGGCCGCCACCTATCACAAGTGGTACAACGTGGAGCGCGTGGTGCCGATGGCCCTGACCGATCCGGAAACCCGTGGCGACGACGAAGCTCGCAAGGCCTTGGAGATCGCCAAGAACCCGGAGCCGGCCCGTGCCGCCGCCCGCCTGAAGCTCAATGACGCCGTCCAGCAGGTCATCGCCAACGGCCTCGACCTCCTCGGCGTCACCGCCCCCGAAAAGATGTGATTATGCCTATTTCTCCAATTTGGCCGGCCGCTACGGCTGTGAATGCCGAAGGCTCCATCGAATTTCATGGTCGTACCGCCGAATCGCTGCTTGACGAGTTCGGCTCGCCGCTCTATCTCATCGACACTGATGAAGTAGTCGCACGTGCTAGGCACTTCGTGCGCGCTGCCGCCGAAGCATTCAACACCTCCACTACGCACGTGAGCTTTGCCGGCAAGGCGTTCTTGTCCAAAGAAGTCGTGCGATTGGTCACCGAGGCCGGCATGTTTGTGGACACTTGCACGATGGGCGAGATGAAAATCGCCCTCGCCGCTGGCGTTCCCGGACGTCGTCTGGTGCTGCACGGCAACAACAAGTCCGATGAGGAAATCGCGCTGGCCATCGAACAGGGCTTCGCCAAAATCGTGATCGACGAGCCCGACGAGCCGGAGCGCGTTGCTGCCATCGCCCGCAAGCTCGGCAAACGCGCCCGTGTGATGCTGCGCGTCACCGTCGGTGTCCACGCCGGCGGCCACGAGTACATCTCCACTGCTCACGAGGACCAGAAGTTCGGCGTGCCGCTGCTGGCCGCCGGGGCCGACGCCGCCGTGCTCGACGTGCTGAACGACCTCAAAGACGTGACGCCTGCCGCTACCAACGCGCGTATCTCTGCGACGCATTCCCCGGAAAATGGCGCGGAAAAGACCGAGAAATCAGAGCGCGAGCTGCACTACGACGTCAAGTACCCGTACGACCTGAGCCACGAGGAAGTCTCCGACACAGACAAGGCGCTGGCCGCCGCGATGGAAGCCATTGCGGACGGTCCGTCCATCGCCGTGCTCAAGACCATCCTCGCCAACCAGGACGTACTCGAACTGGTCGGAGCCCACTCGCACATCGGCTCCAACATCCACGATGCGGACGCCTTCATTCACGCGGCCAAGCGCATGATGCTGCTGCGCAAGACCCTGTGGGCCACCGACGCCTACATCCTGCCCGAAATCGACCTCGGCGGCGGCTACTCCGTGGCCTACACCGATGGCGAAGATTCAATGGACATTGATGTGGAACTCGCTCGCTTGGCGGATGCGGTCAACAGCACCAACCGTGCGCTCGGCATGCCCGCCCCGGCCATCAGCTTCGAGCCCGGCCGCTACATCGTGGCACCCGCCGGCGTAACCCTGTACCGCGTGGGCACCATCAAGCACGTGCACTTGTCCGATGCCAAAGACAGTGACGGCAACCCGATTGCCGAGCGCGTGTATGTGTCTGTGGATGGCGGCATGTCCGACAACATTCGCCCGGCACTCTACGGTGCCGACTACACCGCGCGTCTGGCGAACCGCACCGGTTCCGCTGAAACGATGCTTGCCCGTGTGTGCGGTATGCACTGCGAATCCGGCGACATCGTGGTTCACGAAGTGCAGTTGCCCGCCGATTTGAAGCGCGGTGACATTCTCGCCGTGCCGGTTACCGGCGCATACGGCCGCACCATGGCCAGCAACTACAACCAGACGCTGATTCCGGCGGTGGTTGCTGTCAGCGAGTCCGGCGCGCACGTCATGCTCCGCCGCCAGACCGTAGACGACCTACTCAACCTCGACGTCAGCGAGTGATCCACGTGCAGAGGCGAGCGCCTGACAGTCTGTAATGTGCGGCCAAATCCGTCATAATACGAAAAGGGCCGTCAGCTTTGATGAGTACTTTCGGTCTGCTGTCGGAAATAATCCGTAAAATAGCGGTGGGATATAGAAAACTTTTTGGAAGGACCCTGAATTGGCTCGCAACAACGAAACCCCGATTCGCGTAGGCCTGCTTGGTGCCGGCACCGTCGGCTCCCAGACCGCCCGCCTGATTGTCGAGCAGAAGGACGAACTGTCCGCTCGTATCGGCCGCCCGGTCGAACTGACCGGCGTCGCCTGCCTCGACCCGAAGGAAACCGAGAAGTTCCCGTGGATCGACCAGTCCATCGTCACCACCGATACTTTGAGCGTGGCCACCAACTCGGACATCGTCATCGAGCTCATCGGCGGCACCACCGTGGCCCGCAAGTTCGTGCTTGCCGCCATCGAATCCGGTGCTTCCGTGGTCACCGCCAACAAGGCGCTGCTGGCCAAGTACGGCCCGGAGATCTACTCCGCCGCCGAGGCCAAGGGCGTCGACATCTACTTCGAGGCCGCTGTGGGTGGCGCGATTCCGTTCCTGCGCCCGCTGCGCGAGTCCCTGGTCGGCGACAAGGTGACCAGCATGCTCGGCATCGTCAACGGCACCACCAACTACATCCTCGACGAGATGACCACCAAGGGTCTCCAGTTCGACGACGTGCTCAAGGACGCCCAGGCCAAGGGCTACGCCGAAGCCGACCCGACCGGCGACATCGAAGGCTACGATGCTGCCAACAAGGCCGCCATCATGGCCACCCTCGGCTTCCACACCTCCGTGACCATCGACGATGTGTCCGTTGAAGGCATCACCAAGATCACCGCCGACGACATCGCCGCAGCTACCGCCGAGCACAAGGTCATCAAGCTGCTCGCCGTGGTCGAGAACGGCGAGGCCGGCGTTTCCGCCCGCGTCTACCCGGCCCTGATCGATGAGAACCACCCGCTGGCCTCCGTGCATGGCTCCTTCAACGCCGTGTTCGTCAAGGCCGAGGCCGCCGACGACCTCATGTTCTACGGCCGTGGCGCCGGCGGCGCTCCGACCGCCTCCGCCGTCGTGGGCGACGTGGTGACCGAAGCCCGCCACATTGCTGCTGGCTGCACCGGCCCGTCCATCCCGCTGTACAAGAATCTGCCGAAGGCTCCGATTACCGCCTCCAAGGCTGCATTCGCCGTGCGCTTCCTGATTCACGACAAGCCGGGCGTGCTGGCCGCCATCGCCGCTGAGTTCGCCAAGAACGGTGTCTCCATCAACGGTGTGAACCAGGACCTGAAGCCCACCATGACCGATCCCGGCTACGACGGCGAGATTCAGCAGTTGCGCGTCGTGACCCACCTGACCGACGAGGAAACCCTGCGCAACACCGTCAAGGCCGTGCAGGCGCTCGACTTCGTCACCGGCGACCCGTCCATCCTGCGCGTGCTGGACTGACAAGACCTAAGCTCCCTCTGATGAGGCGGTCGAACGGTGAAAGCTGAATACCTAAGCTCCCTCTGATGAGGGAGCTCCTTTTTAAGGAACAACCATGAATCCAATCTGCAATAGCGTTCACGTGCGCGTGCCCGCCACGTCCGCCAACCTCGGCTCCGGCTTCGATACCGTGGGTCTGGCGCTCGACTACCATGACGAGCTCACTTTCACGCTTAACGACGACCCGAACGACGGCATTGCCCACGTGATCATCCACGGCGAGGGTGCTGACGCCCTCCCATGCGACGAAACCCACCTCGTGGTCTCCACCTTCCGCCGTGCCTGTGCCACGTTCGGCCTCGGCCGACTCGGCTTCACGCTGGAAGCGACCAACAACATCCCTCAGGCTCGTGGCATGGGCTCTTCCGCCGAGGCCATTGTGGCCGGCATCGCCGCCGCCGCGGCCTTCGCCCAGACCGGTGACCTCAACCGTCCGGCCGTCTTCGATATGGCCGCCCAGATTGAAGGACACCCGGACAATGTGGCCCCGGCTGTGTTCGGTGGCCTGACCGTCTCTTGGGACTTCGAAACCGCAGAAGGCGTCGGCTCGGTCGCCGTTCCTGGTGGTGAACCGCTGCACGGCGGATTCCACGCCGTCAACTACCCGGTGGACCCGTCCATCACCGCCGCCGTGTTCGTGCCCGACTATGAGCTGTCCACTGAGAAGGCCCGTCAGGCGCTGCCTAGGGAACTGCCATACAAGGACGCCGTCTACAACGTGTCTCGCGTGGGTCTGCTGCCCGCTGCGATGAATCCCGTGGTGCTGGCTCAGGCCGCCCAGCAGGGCAAGTCCGGCGTCGCCGCTGCCCCGGCTCAGGATGCCGATACGTGCGCTTGCTCTGGCGGAACCCGTGAATCGGCGTTCGCCGACGAGCTTGCGGCCGCTCAGGCCCAGTCCAACGCGCTGCTGTTCACCGCCACGCAGGACAAACTGCACCAGCCGTATCGCGGTGCCCTGATGCCGCCGTCCACCGAGCTCATTGCGCTCTTCCGCTCCAAGGGCTATGCCGCCGCAGTCTCCGGTGCCGGCCCCTGCGTGCTCGTGCTGCATTACGGCAACGCCCGCGAAGCCATCGACCAGATCGCATCGGAGCAGCTTGCTTCCGGCCATTGGCGTGTGCTTCACCTGCCCATCAACACCGCCGGCGTCGAAATCGAGCGTCGCTAAGTCGAGGAGAAGGCTCCCGCTGGCGGGAGCTGGCCGCCGCAGGCGGTCTGAGGGTGGTCCGCCATACCGGCAGAGACCACCCTCAGTCTCACTTCGTTCGACAGCTCCCGCCAGCGGGAGCATAAGGACTTAAGTCATGCCCATTCCACTAATTCTTGCTTCCAAGTCCAAGCCTCGCCGTGACGTGCTGTATTCGGCGGGTATCTGCCCCACAATTCGCGTCTCGCATGTGGATGAGCCTGCTGCGCTGGAAGCGGCCGCCCGTGAAGAAGGCGTCACCGTCGACGATTTGAGCATCAAGCAGCGCGTGATGATTCTGGCCGCGGCCAAGGCCGAGGCCGTTCATCGTGCGTATCGTGATGTGGCCGATACTGCCGCCGCTGCGACCGGTGACCGCGTGATCGCCTACCCGCTCAAGGCCAAGGAAATCAAGGATTCGGAACGCGAAGCTGCCGTCGAAGACTTGCGTGAAGCCGCCGCTGGCAAGCCCATTGACTATTCCAAGGCGGAAATCGCCACCACGCGCGACTTCTCCGGCATCGATATGCCGACCGTCACCGAACCCATCGCCACCGCTATTGCCGGACAGCCGGGACTGACCGAGGCGACAGTCGGCCCGCTGATTCTCGGCTGTGATTCGATGTTCCTCTTGGGCGGCGAATGCTACGGCAAGCCGCACAGCGAAGCCGTGGCCCGCGAACGACTGAAGCGCATGAGCGGCGCGACCGGCGAACTGTGGACCGGCCACTGCCTGATCGATTTCGCGACCGGGCGTACCGTGCGCGGCGCAAGCCACGCCAAAGTCCATTTCGGCGAATTCACCGATGCCGACGTCGAACGGTACATTGCCACTGGCGAGCCGCTGGAAGTCGCCGGATCGTTCACGCTGGAAGGCTTCGGTGGTGCGTTCATCGACAGTATTGAGGGCGATCCGCACGGCATCATCGGCCTCAGCTTGCCGCTGGCCCGGCATCTGGCCGGCGAACTGGGCATCACGTGGACTGACCTGTGGAATGTCGGCCGTGGTGAACTGGAACCGGAAAGCAAGGCATCGGGCAACCAGCACGCTGGCATTCTGCCGCCGGTCGAAAACGTACACCAGCCCGGCGATGGCTGGGTGGACTGCGCCTGCGGCCGCAAGCATTGGGGCACCAACGGTGCTTCCGGTATTCTGCTGGCTCGTCGCGACCCGGTGAGTGGCAAGGTGACCCACGTGGTCATGCAACATCGCGCCGCGTGGAGCGCCGAAGGCGGCACGTGGGGTATTCCCGGCGGTGCCACCGCGGACGGCGAATCGCCCATCGAGGGCGCGCTGCGCGAAAGCTATGAGGAAGCCAACATCACTCCCGAAGACATCGAGGTAGTCGGCTCCTACCGCGAGGACCACGGCCCGTGGGCCTACACCACCGTGTTTGCCTTCGAAAAGCCCGGCCACACCGTCGAGCCCAAGGCAAACGACGACGAAAGCATGGAAATCTGCTGGGTCCCGATTGACGACGTGCCCAACCGCAAGTTCCTCACCGCCATGAAGACCGACTGGCCCCGCTTCGCCGCCCGCCTGGACGAGTTGGCTACCGCGCAATAATGCGCGTAGCGCCTGAATGCAATGCTCATAATGACCGGCACCGAATAGTGGTTGCCGGTCATTAATCATTTGCGTATCTCTAATCCTTGCGGATGAGGAGCGGGCCGGTAATCCAGAAAGGTTCATACCGCAGCCCGATGGTCGGCTGGGCGTTCGCTCCGTACGCTCGGGAGTATGAATACAGCAGCATCGCAATTGCAGCAGCCTCAGCCGGCGCCGGGACCGGCGGCTCAGCCTCAGCAGTCTCAGCAACCCCAACAGTTCCAGCAGCCGGCATCGCACACCCAGCAGTGGGCCCCGGTCATCGAGGCGCACGACCTGGTCATGGACTACACCGCCAGCATGGCCCGCGCACAGGCAGGGCACGGCGTCACCGGCGTGATGCCAGCCGGCACGGGAGCCGGTTATGCGTCGGCGAATCCCGCTGCGGCCGGACCGGGTGCCATTCAGGCCGGCCAGCCATCCCAGCCAGCCCAGCCCGGCTTCGCCATGCCGACCATGCACACGCTCGCCCTGAACCACGTGAACTTCACGCTCCGGGAGGGTGAGACAGTAGCCGTGATGGGCCCGTCCGGCTCCGGCAAATCCACTTTGCTTCACGCGTTGGCCGGCATTATCAAGCCGACTGCCGGCACGGTCGTCTTCCGTGGCACTGACCTGAGCCATATGAGCGACGCCGACCGCACCAAACTGCGTCGTAATGTCTTCGGATTCGTCTTCCAATCCGGCCAACTGCTGCCCGAACTTCCGGCCGTCGAAAACATCGCCCTGCCAATGATGCTCGACGGCGTGCCCTACCGCACCGCCACGGACACGGCGATTCTGTGGCTGGAACGTATGGGTTTGCGCGCACTCGCCATGCACCGACCGGGGGAGATGAGCGGCGGCCAGATGCAGCGCATCGCCATCGCCCGCGCCCTTGCCGTCAAACCTGCCGTGGTCTTCGCCGACGAGCCGACCGGCGCACTTGACCAAGCCACCGGCCGCGAGGTCATGGGCATTCTCATGGCCGCCGCGCGGGACAACGGTTCCGCTGTGGTCGTCGTTACTCATGATCCCAACGTTGCTTCGTTCTGCGGCCGTACCGTAATGATGCAGGACGGCCGTCTGCACCAGACAGGCGCCAACCACAACTTCGCCCCCGCTGGCGGGAGCGAAACCAACGCAGGAGGCGCGCGATGAGCACGTTCGCCCTCTGGCGGCTGTTTCACCGCCCCGGCTCGCGCGGCAGCGCCGGCCACACCTCGATGCTGGCAATCATCGCCTTCGCCGCAGCCACCACCATCTTCCTCACCGTGCTCGGCGGTGTACATGGTTTCATCTGGCGTGCTTCGGCCGACCATACCGTCGCCTGCGCGTTCGACCTCGGCGCCTGCCGGCCCGACACGGTGGCCGCGTGGAAACGGCAGATCAGCGACCCGACGAACTTGGCCCAATTCTCCACCGCCTACGTGGTGTTGGCGGTGTTCGCCTGCATGCTGCTCGTCGTGCCGTTCGTGGCGCTCGCCGGTTCCGCCGCACGACTGGCCGCATCCCGCCGCGACGCCCGTCTCGCCGCCCTGCGCCTGGCCGGCGCGACCACCGGTCAGGTGGTGCGTCTCACCGCGCTTGACGCCGCCGGACAGGCGCTGATCGGCGCGCTTATCGGCATTGCCGGCTATTGCGCCCTGATGCCGGCAGTCATGCTGATTCCCTTCCAGGAGCAGCGGTTCACCTTCGAACAGCTGTGGGTGGGACCGTTGGCTCTGGTGATCACCTTGGCCGGCGTGGCCATCTTGGCGCTGATTTCGTCGCTGGTCACGTTGCGTCGTGTGGCGATCACCCCATTGGGCGTCACCTCGCGCACCGCCACCGCACTGCCCTCGGGCACCCGTATGGTGCTGTTCGTGGTGGTCATGGTGGCGGCTGTGATCGTCTTCAAGAACCCGGCCATGCTGCCTCAGGCCGGCCAGGCGGTGATGGACGCCGTGATCATCGGTTTCATGCTGCTGTGCTTCGCACTGGTGAATCTTATCGGCACGTGGGTGGTCACCGCTCGCGCCAAGGCCAAGGCCAAGCGCCCCAAGGATGCGGCCACGATGATTGCCATGCGCCGTATTCTCGACAATCCGAAGCGCGCCTGGCGCAATGTGTCCGGCATTGCACTGGCCGTGTTCATCGCCGGCATCACCTCGATCTGCGGATTCTTTGGCTCGGCCGCCGTGGCCGGTGACGCCAACGACCCGTCCACCGTGTTCATTCGCGACATCGGCACCGGCGGCATCCTGACGCTAGTGTTCGCCGCTGTGCTTGCCGCGGTCAGCTCCGGTGTGATGCAGGCCGGCAGCGTGTACGATCAGGCCGGCGAATATCGCATGCTGGTGTTGGAGGGCACTGATGTCAAGACCTTGAACCGTGCGCGATTCATCGAGGTACTCACCCCGCTCAACATCGTGGTGATCGTGGCCGGCGGCTGTTCCATGCTGCTTATGGCCCCTCTGTTCGCCGCTTCGATGACCGAACCGGCCACGCTGGCCAGCTTCTTCGGCGGGCTTGTGCTGTGCTATGCGCTGGTTTCGGTGGGTGCGTTCGCGTCCAATCGGGTGGCCGCCAGCTTGAATCTGACTGATTATCGGGCTGATGACTGAGCCGAGCTGCGCAGCGAATCGTTCTCAATAACAACTGTGCGTACTTTCGTATACGCAAATCGAACGTAGCAACGCTGAAATCACCGTAAATATGTGGATGAGCAAATGTTCGTTTGTGCGATATCTGTGCATTTGCGCGCACGGATACTATTGAGAACGCTTCTCTGCGCACCCATCACGACAGCAGCGCCGCGATGATCGCGATAAACACCGGGCTGGTCATGGTGCTCATCAGAATGCCGTCGCGCGCGAAGGTGAGGCCCACGTTGTAGCGGGCCGCGTAGTTGTAGACGTTCTGGCCGGTGGGCAGAGCGGCGAGCACCACGCAGGCATACAGCTCGGAGCCGCGGAAGCCCATCACGAAGTAGGCGAGCAGGAACGCGATGATCGGCATGATGATGTTCTTGAGGACCGCGACCGTGAAGATGGCCGGTCGATCGCCCTTCTGCTGCAGCGGCTTGGTGCCGTGCAGGGACATACCGAACGCCATCAGGATCATTGGCACCGCTGAATCGCCGATCATGTCGATCGGGTCGAAAATGAATTTCGGCACTGGGAACCAGCCGCTTTTAGCGGAAATCGCAGAGACCACAATGCCCAGCAGCGAGCCGATAAGCAGCGGCTGATGCAGCGGCTGCTTGGCGATTTCCTTGATGGAGACCTTGCCCTTGGTGGTCACGTCCAGCACTGTCAGGCCCACCGGTGTGAAGATGGCCTGCTGCATGACCAGAATCGGTGCCACAAGAGCCGGATTGCCCAGAATGTAGGTGGCGATTGGCAGGCCGATGTTATTGGAATTGAGGTACAGCGAATTCAGGGCACCGATGGTGGCGTCCGGGGCATTCAGGTGGAAGAACATACGGTTGAGCACCAAAAACACCACGCCTACCAGCACGGCGGAGAAGAACGCCACGATAATCGAGGGGTGGAAGATGTCGAAAATCGGCTCCTTGGAGAGAATCGCGAACATCAGGCACGGGCTCGATACGAAGAAGGAGAACCGGTTGAGCACCATCTGAGCGGACGGCCCGCCGATTCGCATTCGTGCGGCAACATATCCCACCGCGATTACGATGCCGATAACGCAGAAGCCTTGCATGGCGCTGATTAGACCTGGCATAATCCTCCCTTTCGCCACCCCAGTGTGGCACATAAAAATGTATTCGGCCGCAAAATCTCATGTAGTGAGTGTGCTGGGCCCGCCGCCCACGCGGTACGCTGTTCACATGACGCTTGAATTGAACCGCACCGCATCCACTGCCGAGCAGCTGAACAGCCTGCTCACCCAGATCATGGAGAACTTCTCCGTGTCCGACCACGAGGGCCCCCTCACCGACGAGGTCGAGGCCTTCCTTAACGAGCAAGAGCACCTGACCGTCCGCCGTCACGGCGACACAGTGGTGGCCAGCACCGACTTCGGCAAGCCGAGCCGTGTGATCTTGGCCGGGCACCTCGATACTGTGCCGGTCATCGACAATTTCCCACCAAAGTGGCTGGAGCCCGGCGATTCGCTGATTCGCGAAGAAATCGCCCACGCTCATCCCGAAGACCGCGTGCTGTGGGGCCGCGGTGCCACCGATATGAAGGCCTCCGACGCGGTGATGCTCTACCTCGCCGCCACGCTCGACGGCCGCACGCCGGAAACCACCCCGAAAGTCGACCTCACCTACGTCTTCTACGACCATGAGGAAGTCGTCGCCGAAAAGAATGGCCTACGCAAAGTCGTCGAGGCCCATCCCGATTGGATCACCGGCGATTTCGCCATCATCGGCGAGCCCACCAACAGCGGCATCGAGGGCGGTTGCAACGGTACGATTCGCTTCGACGTCGTAACCCACGGCGTGGCCGCGCACTCCGCCCGTGCATGGATGGGGGAGAACGCCATCCACAAGGCGGCCGACATTCTGAACCGACTCAACGCCTACGAGCCGGCCACCGTGAACGTGGACGGGCTCGATTATCGCGAGGGCCTCAACGCCACGCTGATCTCCGGCGGCAAAGGCACGAACGTCATTCCGGATGAATGCCGCGTACACGTCAACTACCGCTTCGCCCCGGACAAGTCGTTGGCCGAGGCCAAGGCTCTGATGATGGGCGCGGACGCCGGTGCCGAACTCGGCAATGGCGAGCATGTGGCTACCGGCGGCGTGTTCGAGGGCTACGGCATCGAAATGAAGGACGAAAGCCCCTCCGCGCGCCCGGGCCTGAACGCCCCGCTCGCCCAGGATCTGGTCCGACTGGTTAAGGAGCGCACTGGCCGCGACCCGCTGGCCAAGCTCGGCTGGACCGACGTGGCACGCTTCTCTCAGCTCGGTATCCCGGCCGTCAACCTCGGTGCCGGCGATCCGCTGCTGGCTCACAAGCACGACGAGCAGGTGCCTGAATCCGACCTGACCGCCATGGCCGCAATCCTTACCGACTGGCTGGTCTGACACCTCTCTAGCTCCCCTCCCTGAGGGGAGCTGTCACCGCGGGGGAGGGGAGCCGAGAGAACGTCAGCCTCGCCGGGCCACGCCCGCACAAAATATGTGGCATACTAAAGGATGGTGGTTCTGCATAACCATCAGCGTGCGAGATGGCGTCGATCCCCTTGCGGCTCTTGAGAATGAGACAACGCAAGCGCCGGTGTCCGCCACCCGCAGGACAGACTTGAGACGAAGTTGCCTTTACGCGGCGCGTTTTCGTGCGGCCACGGTGAGAGCGTGGTGTGAGACAAGCGTATAGGCCTGGAAATAGGCGTCGTGATGCAGCGCGCCGCGAGGAGCATTGTGCCCACTGACAACCGTGAAGGTTTCGTCAACGACGGAACCGATAATTCAACCGTATCCAATGCCGATTCGGCTGCAGCCGTGAACGCTGCGCCTGCCGCCGCCTCCCAGCCCGCCGAACCTGTTCGCCGTCGTCGTGGCGGCCGCCGCGTGGTCCGCGGCACCGGTGCTGCCGGCGCTTCTCTGGAACTGCAAGTGCAGGAACGCGCCCCGCTGTTCGAAGCCCCCGCGCTTCCCGATGCCGGCACTGCGGCCGATTCCAAGTCAGCCGATTCCAGCGATTCCGATGAATCCAGCGATTCCCAGGATTCCGCCGAACGTCCAACCCGCCGCCGTTCGCGCCGCGCCGCTTCCGCAGTGGCCGACTCGGATAGCGAGGATGATCGTCCTCGTCGTTCGCGCCGCACTGTCAGTGCCGATGATTTCGATGACGATGACGCCCCACGTTCCCGCCGCCGTTCGGTTGTGGACGATGACGATTACGACGAGGACCGCCCGGTTCGCCGCCGCTCTCGCTCCCGCCAGTCCGACGATGATGACTACGAGGATCGGCCGGTTCGCTCCCGCTCTCGCCGTGCGTCTATGGATATGGATGATGATGACGAGGACCGTCCGGTTCGCCGTCGTTCTCGCCGTGCAGTTGCGGATACGCACGAGGACACCCCGGATGAGCGCCTGTTCGACGCGGTCGAATCCCTGCCCTCTGGCCACGAGGCCGTGCGTCGCGGCAAGCCGATGACGTCCCTGCTCTTCCAGGAACCGGTACTGCCCGCCGCTGTGGATGCGCACGATACCGCTGACACTCGTGATGACGATGTTGACGACGACGAACGTCCGTCGCGTCGCTCCCGCCGCTCGCGCAGCCACGATGATGACGACGCGCAGCCGCGCAGCCGCCGCCGTGACGACCGTGACGATCGTGGCCGCAATGCCGCCGACCGTGATGCGTCTCGTGACGCTTCCCGCAACGCTGCCGCCGGTGACGCCAATGCCAGCGCCAACACGGACCATGATGATTTCGATTCCGATGACGCTTCCGACTCTCGCCGTTCCCGTCGCTCCCGCCGCCTGAACGCCCAGGAGCGCCGTGCAGCCGCCGAAGTCGAGCAGATTGAGGAAGACCTCGAGCTGGACGATATCGCCTACTCGCCGATTGCCGAAGAGGAGGGCGACGAAGAATCCGACGCCACCCGCACCCGTTCGCGCCGTCGCCGCCGTCGCGGCTCACGCGGCGAAACCGGTGCCAACGGCGAGCACGATACCGACGAGAACGATGCCGAAGATACGCGTTCCCGCCGTCGTGACGATCGCGATGATCATGACCGTGATCGCGATGAGGACGATGAGGAGCAGACCGTTACTCGCCGTCGCCGTCGCCGTCGTGGCGGCAAGAACGGCGAGGGCACCGACGACCAGAGTCAGAACAGCGAACAGCCGCTGGTCCGACGCTCCCGCAAGCAGCAGTACATCGACGAGATCACTGATGTGGAAGGCTCCACTCGTCTCGAGGCCAAGAAGCAGCGCCGCCGTGACAACCGCCGTGAGCGCAGCCGCCAGAGCCAGCTCATGGAACAGGACTTCCTCGCACGCCGCGAGAACGTGGACCGCCTGATGGTGGTGCGTGAGAAGGAACATCACACCCAGATTTCCGTGGTGGAAGACAATGTTCTGGTCGAGCATTACGTCTCCGACATTCAGGAAGTACAGACCGTCGGCAACATCTACCTTGGCCGCGTGCAGAACGTGCTGCCCAGCATGGAGGCCGCATTTGTGGACATCGGCCAGGCCCGCAACGGCGTGCTCTACGCCGGCGAGGTCAACTGGGATGCCGCTCGTCTCGAAGGCCAGCCGCGCCGCATCGAGCTGGCGTTCAAGTCCGGCGACCCGGTGCTCGTGCAGGTCACTAAGGACCCGATCGGCCACAAGGGTGCCCGCCTGACCTCTCAGGTCACGCTCGCCGGCCGCTTCCTGGTGCTCGTGCCATCCGGCGGCATGACCGGCGTGAGCCGCAAGCTTTCGGAGCGCGAACGCAGCCGTCTGAAGAACATCGTCTCCAAGATCGCCCCGAAAGACATGGGCGTGATCATCCGTACCGCAGCCGAGGGCGCATCCGAAGACGCCATCGTCAAGGATCTCGAATCACTGGTCCGCCAGTGGGAGCGCATCAACGCCAAGCGCGAGGAATTCTGGCACGGCAAGCGCCCGAAGCTCCTGCAGGGCGAGCCCGACGTGGCCATCCGCGTGGTGCGCGACATCTTCAACGACGACTTCAGCAAGCTCATCGTGGAAGGTGACAAGGTCTACGACCGTATCGAGGAATACCTTGACACCATGGCCCCCGACTTGAAGGACAAGCTGGAGAAGTGGGACCCGGCCGAGCATGAAGGCAAGGACGTGTTCGACAAGTGGTCCATCGACTCCCAGCTGCGTAAGGGCATGGAGCGTCAGGTCTACCTGCCGTCCGGCGGCTCGATTGTCATCGATCGCACCGAAGCCATGACCACCATTGACGTGAACACCGGCCGCTTTATCGGCAAGGGCAAGTCCTTGGAAGAGACGGTGACGCGTTGCAACCTGGAGGCGTCTGAAGAGATCGCCCGCCAGCTGCGCCTGCGCGATATCGGTGGCATGGTGATGATCGACTATGTGGATATGGTCATGCCCGCCAACCGCGATCTGGTGCTGCGCCGCTTGGTCGAATGCTTGGCACGCGACCGCACCAAGCATCAGGTGGCCGAAGTCACCTCGCTTGGTTTGGTGCAGATGACCCGCAAGCGCATCGGCCAGGGTCTGGTCGAGGCGTTCTCCGAGGAATGCCCGACCTGCAAGGGCCGTGGTTTCATCCTGCATGATCAGCCGACCGTTTCGGCCGACTACGACGATCCCTACGCGCTTCGCGGTGGCGACCCGTTCGTCAAAACCAACAAGCACGGTCGCGGCACCGCTCCCGCTCCCGAACCGGCTGGTTCCAGCGCCGACGTCAAAGCCAAACTGGCTCAGATTGCCGCCGCTGCCGTCGCTGCCAACAACACGGCGGAAGAGTAAGCGGAAGAGTAACAGGTGTGTCGTGCTTGACACGCGGGCAAAAATCATTTGATTTAGTCCGCATGGTGGTGTAGATTCGAAATTCGGTGTCTGACCGCAAGCTCGGTGCGTGTTAGGCAAGGTAGCTTTCCAAAACATAAAAGGAACGATAATGTACGCGATTGTGAAGGCCGGTGGCCATCAGGAAAAGGTCGAGGTTGGCGACGTCATCCTCGTGAACCGTCTCGACGCTAAGAAGGGCGATACCGTGGAATTCCCGGTCTCCCTCGTTGTCGATGGTGACAAGGTCACCCTTGCCGCCGCCGATCTGGCCAAGGTGTCCGTCAAGGCTGAGGTTGTGAACGACGAAGCCAAGGGCCCGAAGATTAGCATCCAGAAGTACAAGAACAAGACTGGTGTTGCTCGCCGTAAGGGTCATCGCCAGAAGCTGACTATCGTCAAGATCACGGCGATTGCCTGAGTTATAGAAAGGACCATGAATCATGGCACATAAGAAGGGTGCGTCCAGCTCTCGCAACGGTCGCGATTCTAACCCGCAATACCTCGGCGTGAAGAAGTTCGGCGGCGAAGCCGTCGTGGCCGGCAACATCATCGTTCGCCAGCGTGGCACCAACTTCCACCCGGGCCACAACGTCGGCATGGGCAAGGATCACACGCTGTTCGCCCTCACCGATGGTTCCGTGAAGTTCGGTGTGCGTCGCGACCGCAAGGTTGTCGACGTCATCGCCTGAGCGATATAGCGTCAAGCTTTTTTCAAGCCGCGCCCGTAAGGACGCGGCTTTTTTGTAAGGTAATCAATATGAGTGATTTTGTGGATCGAGTAACCGTCCATGTCAAGGGCGGCGATGGGGGCAACGGTTCGGCCGGCATCCGTCGTGAGAAATACAAGCCGTTGGCCGGCCCGAACGGCGGCAATGGCGGCGACGGTGGTTCCGTGGTGTTCGTGGCCGACCGTAACGCCACCAGCCTGCTCGACTATCGTTTCATGCCGCATCGTGTCGCCGGCAGCGGCACCATGGGTTTGGGCGACAATAAGGACGGCTCCAAGGGCGAGGACCTGATTCTGCCCGTGCCCTGCGGCACCGTCGTCTTTGAGGCGCGCGGCGAACAGGGCAAAGCCAAGCATCCCGGCGCACAGCTCGCCGACCTGCGCCACGAGGGCGACCGCTGCGTCGTCGCCCAAGGCGGTGCCGGCGGCCTCGGCAACATCGCCCTGGCTAACAAGACCCGCCGCGCCCCCGGCTTCGCCCTGCTCGGCGAACTCGGTGAAGAGCGCGACGTGATTTTGGAATTGAAGTCCATCGCCGACGTGGCGTTGGTCGGTTTCCCCTCGGCCGGAAAGTCGTCCCTGATTGCGGCGATGAGTTCCGCCAAGCCGAAGATCGCCGACTACCCGTTCACCACGCTGGTGCCGAATCTCGGCGTCGTTATCGCCGGCGACTCTCGATACACCATCGCCGACGTGCCGGGCCTGATTCCGGGCGCCTCCGAAGGCAAGGGCCTGGGACTGGAGTTCCTGCGCCACATCGAACGTACCGAAATCATCGCCCATGTGATCGATTGCGCCACGCTTGAACCGGACCGCGACCCGATGTCCGACTACCACGCGCTGGAAAACGAGTTGGCGCTCTACGCCGACAAGCTCGAGCTGCCGTTGGGTGCCATCCCGATTCCCGAACGCCCGCGCATCGTGATTCTGAACAAGATCGATGTGCCCGAGGCCAAGGAATTGGCTGAGTTCGTGCGTCCGGAGTTCGAGAAACTCGGGCTGAAGGTCTTTGAGATCTCCACTGCCTCGCACGAGGGTCTAAAGGAGCTCAACTTCGCGTTGTCTGCGCTGGTGCACGAGATGCGTGAGGAAGTGGCCAACCGCGAGCAGGCCGAAGAGGAGGCTCGCGTGGTCATCAAGCCATTGGAGACCAAGGGCCGCCGTCCGCGTCGTGCTGACGAGGGCGGCAGTGCGCTTGAGTTCACGGTCGAGCGCCGCGAACTCGGCAATGGCGAAGTGTTCTTCGAGGTGCGTGGCGTCAAGCCGGAGCGCTGGGTCATGCAGACCAACTTCGACAACGACGAGGCCGTGGGCTACCTGGCTGACCGCTTGGCCAAGCTGGGCGTGGAGGACGAGCTGCGCCGCAAGGGTGCTCACCCCGGCGACGAAGTGCGCATCGGTCGTGGTGCCCGTATGGTCGAATTCGATTGGGATCCGACCATCTCCGCTGGTGCCGAAATGCTCGACGGCTCCAACCTCGGTGCCCGAGGCAAGGATCTGCGTCTCGAAGAGCTGGACCCGCGCACGCACCGCCGCTCCAACGCCGAACGTCGTGCCCAATACCACGAGATGATGGACGCCCGTGCCGCCGTGCGCGACGCGATGATGGCCGAACGCAAGGCCGGCCACTGGGCCGACCCGACCGTTGACGACGATCGCCATGACGAAACCAGCCTGTTCGGCCACGGTGAGTCCAGCGAAGATGGTGAAACCGAGGAATAAATGAGCACTCCGAGTCAGGCCGAGGTGCGGCGCATGATCGCCGCAGCCGGAACCATTGTCGTGAAAGTCGGCTCCAGCTCGCTGACCCAGCCGAGCGGTCACCTCGCCCCGGACAAGCTCGACGCGTTGGCCGCGGCCTTGGCTCAGGTCCGATTGATGGGCGGACGTGTGGTGCTGGTCTCGTCCGGTGCTATCGCCGCCGGTTTCGGGCCTCTGGGCTTTGACTCGCGGCCGGTGGACGTGGCCACTCAGCAGGCCACCGCAGCCGTCGGCCAAGGGCTACTGATGGCCCGCTACGAGACTGCGTTCGGTCGATTCGGTATTCGCGTCGGCCAGATTCTGATCACTGCCGAAGATACGATTCGTGCCACCCAGTACCGCAATGTGGAACGCACGCTGGACCGTCTGCTTGACCTCGGCGTGGTGCCGATCATCAACGAAAACGATTCGTTGGCCTCGAACGAGATTCGCTTCGGCGACAACGATCGACTCTCCGCGTTGGTGGCCAACCTGGTGCGGGCCGAAGCCTTGGTGCTACTGACCGACGTGGACGCGCTGTACACTGCGCCGCCCTCGCAGCCCGGCTCCCGCCGTGTGGAATATGTGCCCAACGTGATTGATGCGCTGGGCGACATCCAAGTCTCCGGCTCCGGCTCCAAGGTCGGCACCGGCGGCATGGTCACCAAACTCGAGGCCGCGCGCGTGGCGGCCGTCTCGGGCATCCCCACGGTACTCACCTGCGCCTCGAACGCGGGCCCTGCGATGATGGGCGATCCGGTGGGCACCGTGTTCGCACCGGTTAAGGCCCGCGGCTCCTCACGCCGTCTGTGGATCGGCTTCGCCGCCGACCCGCGCGGCACGATTGTGGTCGATGCGGGTGCCGGCCAGGCGATTCGCGGCGGGCGTGCCTCGCTGCTGGCGGCCGGCGCGCTCGAAGTACATGGCGATTTTTCCGCCGGCGATCCGGTCTGGATCGATGCCGAAAGCGGTGAACACCTGGGCCGAGGCCTCGCCGGCTTCGATTCCGAAGAAATTCCGCAGATGCTCGGGCGTAACACCGCCCAACTCAAGCGTTTCCTCGGCCCCCAGTACGCCCACCCACTGGTTCATCGCGACAATCTCGTGCTCGTGTGACTGATGGAATCTGTCACACGACAGATTCCATCACCATAGTGCGGCTCTGGCGATTTTTCGTGCTGTAGGTTTAGCATGGGAGCCATGACTATGGCGCAATGGCAGACTCTTTCCGACCGTATCAACACTGTGGCACCGAGCGCTACGCTCGCCGTCGATTCCAAGGCCAAGGCCATGAAGGCCGCCGGACTTGACGTTGTCGGCTTCGGCGCAGGTGAACCGAATTTCCCGACCCCCGCAAACGTGGTCAAGGCTGCGGCAGATGCCTGCCTTGACCCGAAGAATTACAAGTACACGCCTACGCCGGGCCTGCCCGAGCTGCGCGAAGCGATTGCGGCTAAGATGCTGCGCGATTCCGGCTATGAGGTCAATGCCGATCAGGTCGTGGTGACCAACGGCGGCAAGCAGGCCGTGTATGAATCCTTCCAGATCTTGCTCAACGATGGCGATGAGGTCATCATTCCCGCTCCGTACTGGACCAGCTACCCCGAGGCTGTGAAGCTTGCCGGTGGTGTGCCGGTCGAAGTATTCGCCGGTGCCGACGTGAACTTCGAGCCCTCGCTTGAGGCGCTGGAAGCGGCCCGTACCGAGCATACGAAGGCAATCATCGTCAACTCCCCGAACAACCCGACCGGAGCCGTCTGGAAGCCGGAAACCGTGGAAGCGATCGGTCGTTGGGCCGTCGAGCACCACATTTGGGTTATCTCCGACGAGATCTACGAGCACCTGAACTATGACGATGCGCACACCACCTACATCGGTGCCGCCGTGCCGGAATGCCGCGGGCAGTTGCTGGTGCTGAACGGCGTGGCCAAGACCTATGCGATGCCGGGCTGGCGTGTCGGCTGGATGGTCGCTCCGCTTGAGGTGGCCAAGGCCACCACCAAGCTGCAGGGGCATATGACCTCCAATGTGGCCAACATCTCCCAGCGTGCTGCTTTGGCTGCTGTGGCCGGCCCGCTGGATGAGGTGCACGAGATGCGTAAGGCCTTCGACGCGCGCCGCCGTGCGATTGTGACCGCCTTGAACGATATCGAGGGCGTCAACTGCCCGACTCCGACCGGCGCGTTCTACGCTTTTGCGGACATCGCCGCTTTGCTTGGCAAGCCGCTGGGTCCCAAGGGCACAGTGTCCGATACGTCCGCTGACTTTGCCGCTGCACTGTTGGATGAGGCCCACGTGGCCGCCGTCCCCGGCGAGGCCTTTGGTGCTCCCGGTTACCTGCGTTTCTCCTACGCACTGGCCGACGAAGACCTAGCCGAAGGCATGCGTCGATTCAAGGAATGGGCTAACTGAGAAGAGTCGCGTGCTACGCGCGCGACACGCGATTTGCGATAATCCACCGGAGCCGTTACTATAACGACTTGGCGGTTTCGCCGTGGCGAAGCGTTCTCTACGGAACGCACGCCGAGGTGGATTTTCACCTAGGGAAGTGGCGCAATTGGTAGCGCAACGGTCTCCAAAACCGTAGGTTGTGGGTTCGAGTCCCGCCTTCCCTGCCAAGTTTCTAATAATCAAGCAGCTGACGCGAGGTACGGAATGGCTAAGACGAGCAAGAGTGAAAAGGCAGTCAAGCCGAATGTCTTCATGCGTATCGGTCTGTTCATCAAGCAGATCATCGACGAGCTTCGCAAGGTCGTGACCCCTACCGCCAAGGAACTGTTCTTCTGGTCTCTGGCCGTATTCATCTTCGTGCTGCTGCTGATGGCCCTCGTGACTGGCATGGACTTCGGTCTAAGCAAGGCCACGCTGTGGGTGTTCGGCTGATCCGCACAACCTAAGGTGAATAACAACGCATGAGTGATGAACTGAATCTCGAGAACCTCGACGCCGTCCCGGCTGAGGAGCCTGTTGTCGAGGCTTCCGAAGCTGCTGCCGATGAGGCAGCTGCCCCGGTCGAACCGGTCGCTGACCTTTCCGCAGAATCTGACGCATCCGTCGACAATGCAGATGTTGAGTCCGACGCTCCGGCGGCGACTGAATCCGCTCCCGTTGCTTCCACTCAGACCGAGACCGTTTCTCTGGATGAGGACGAGGAAGAAGTCAACGAATCCGAGCAGGCCGAGGAGACCGATGCCGGTCAGCAGGCCGTTGACGAATTCTCCAAGTCCCTGCGTTCCCTTGATGGCAAGTGGTACGTGCTGCACACCTACTCCGGCTACGAGAAGCGCGTGAAGACCAACATCGAGTCCCGCGTCGCCTCCTTCGGCATGGAAGACCAGATCTTCCAGGTCGAGGTGCCGATGGAAGAAGTCGAGAAGCACACCGAGAAGGGCAAGAAGGTCATCACCCGCGTGCGTGTTCCTGGCTACGTGCTGATTCGTATGTGGCCGGATGAGAACGCCCGCCGTATCGTTCGTGAGACCGAAGGCGTGACCGGCTTCGTTGGCCCGACCAAGGATCCGGCGCCGCTCTCCCGCAAGGAAGTCGTGGCGATGATGGCTCCGATGATTGCTTCCGAGGCACTCAAGGCCGCCGGCGACAAGCCCGCCGCCGCCAAGAAGCGCAAGGTCGAAGTCTCCTACGCCGTTGGCGATCAGGTCACCGTCACCGATGGGCCTTTCGCCACCATGGCCGCCGTTGTTTCCGACGTGGAGCCCACCACTCAGAAGCTCACCGTGCTCGTGTCCATCTTCGGCCGTGATACGCCGGTGGAGCTTGGCTTCCACCAGGTTCAGAAGCTAGATTAACTCCCAAACTTTGCAGAGCCCGACCATCGTGGTCGGGCTTTTTGTGTTGTCCGGGTGGATTTGCATAATAGGAAAGCTTGTGTCTGGAGAGGAGACTCGCTAGCACAGCACAGCAATATAAGTTGCGGGAGGAGACCGACCACAGGCCGATTGCCTGCAGCATGCACGGATAAATAATGAGTCAAGACCGAGCATGATGGCAGACAGCCGAACCTGAGGACGGCGACCATTCGAACCGCGTTATAGAAAGAAGAACCATAATATGGCTCCCAAGAAGAAAGTCTCGGCGCTGATCAAGCTCCAGATCCAGGCTGGCAAGGCCAACCCGGCCCCGCCGCTGGGCCCGGCTCTGGGTTCGCATGGCGTGAACATCATGGACTTCTGCAAGGCATACAATGCCCAGACGCAGGACAAGATGGGTCAGGTCATCCCTGTCGAGATCACCGTTTACGAAGATCGTTCCTTCACCTTCGTGCTCAAGACCCCGCCGGCTGCAGCTCTGCTGAAGAAGGCCGCTGGCGTTGAGAAGGGCACCGAGAACCCGCTGACCCACAAGGTCGGCTCTGTCACCAAGGCGCAGGTTCGCGAAATCGCCGAGATCAAGATGGAAGATCTGTCTGCTCGCGATATCGAGGCCGGCATGAAGATCATCGAGGGCACCGCTCGCTCGATGGGCATCACGGTTACGGACTGATAAGGAGAAGGACAGATGGTAAAGCGTTCCAAGAAGTACCGCGAAGCCGCTGAGCGCGTCGATCGCAACAACCTCTACACCGCCAACGAGGCCATCGCTCTGCTCAAGAGCATGCCCTCCTACAACTTCGACCAGACCGTCGAGGCTGTGTTCCGTCTGAGCGTTGACCCGCGTAAGGCCGACCAGCTCGTGCGTGGTACCGTCAACCTGCCTCACGGCACTGGTAAGACCGCCAAGGTCCTCGTGTTCGCCCGTGGCCCGAAGGCCACCGAGGCTACCGAGGCTGGCGCCGACATCGTCGGTGATGACGACCTGATCGCAAAGGTTCAGGGCGGCTTCCTCGACTTCGACGCCGTGGTTGCTACTCCGGACATGATGGGCAAGGTCGGCCGTCTGGGCCGTGTGCTCGGTCCGCGTGGCCTGATGCCGAACCCCAAGACCGGCACCGTGACCATGGATGTCACCAAGGCTGTCAAGGACATCAAGGGCGGCAAGATCGAGTTCCGTGTCGACAAGAACGGCAACCTGAGCTTCCTCATCGGCAAGATGAGCTTCGATGAGTCCGCTCTGGACGAGAACTTCAAGGCTGTGGCCGACGAAGTCAAGCGTCTGAAGCCGTCCACCGTGAAGGGCCGTTACCTGACCAAGGCAACCATCACCTCCACGATGAACCCGGGCGTTCCGGTTGACCCGAACACCCTGGCCTGAGGCTAGCGAGCTTCAATAGCTACTGAAAGGGACTTCCCGTAAAGGGAAGTCCCTTTTTGCATATGCGATGACCGGTTGCGAGAAGGTGAACCTGGATGGTCACGCAATCGAATTCTTGCAACACGCCGGTGAACACATGAATTTGTTACGCATCGGCAATGCAAAACGGATTATTCTGATATCAGAACAGCGCAAATAGGCTGTTTGCGACACGCCGAGGGAACCGTGTGATTGCAACGATTCCTTGGGTTTTTGCGTGCCTTGATTTGCGTGAATCGGGACATGCGTGTAAGTTATTCACCTGTTGCCGCTCAGCGCGGCGGGTTCCTTCCTCTGGTTGGTTTCCCGTCTGGCTGGTGTGGTGGTGGTTTGAGAACTCAAGAGCGTGTTTGTACTACTTCTTTATAGTCAATGATTGCCAGTTCATTCCTCGCCTGATTGCCTGTCGTGGTGGTTGGGTACCCGGGAGGGTTTGATGAGGGGTGAGGTTTTTTGAGGGCGTCCTTCCTTAAGGACGTGCTCGTCAATTTTTGTTTTGAGAGTCATCTATTCGGATGCTTTTCATGAAGTTTTTTTGTGGAGGGTTCGATTCTGGCTCAGGATGAACGCTGGCGGCGTGCT
>ERZ839489.499-NODE-499-length-39897-cov-29.686838_pt1 | contig 39897 bp, 29 predicted proteins | sample MGYA00519938_ERZ839489 | MGnify/ENA primary metagenome ERZ839489 (study PRJEB31850, sample SAMEA3708846) | human gut metagenome | biome: human gut; feature: human-associated habitat; material: faeces | place: China | collected 2014 ...
CGACGTAGCCTGTGCCGGCCACGGCAACCTTGATATTTTTGAAATCACGCATATTTTTGATTATTTCTTTTTACAAAACAACTTTGAGACAGATAAATCTGTCTGTGGGGAATATAAGAAAAACAACTTGAACAACGGGGACAACTTGAACAACTTTGTCAGACAGATGAATCTGTCTTTGGGAGAAGTTGAAAAACAACTTTGGACAAAGGGAAACAACTTGAACAACGTTGGGAGACAGATGAATCTGTCTTGGGGAAAAGTTGAAAAACAACTTGAACAACGGGGACAACTTGAACAACGTTGGGAGACAGATGAATCTGTCTTGTAGGGGGAGTAGAAGAGGCTACGCGTAGGCATACAATTTTACCTCTGGGCTGGATTTGCGTCCTGTCCAGGAAGATGGTTGCCCTTTGGAAAAGAGATACTTTTCATGTCGATAGAAAAGCAGTCGTTTCGTCGGCTGTAGAACGAGCGTCAGAACTATCCAGTGTCTAATACTCCCCTACTTTATGTCTTTTGACCAAGCCTTTGTCTCACAAAGGAATTGCGTCCGTCTTGCAAAGATCATAGTCATGACATTCTTTGTTTACCAGCCATTTAGAAAAGCAAACATGTGGCCTAAAAACTTCAAGCGGATCAAAGTTCAGCTCCTGCTTGCAAATTCCATGTGGCTAATTTCCTACGATTTTCTGCGGGCCTGCTTTCACACAATGCCCGACTTTGCCCGCAAAGGTAATGCTTTTCCCGCATTTATTGCCATTTCTCACGAAAAAAAATCGCGTGGAGGCTGATTTTTGAGCAAAATCGTTTCGGGGCATGAGGGAAAGCAACACTTGAGACATGGGGAAAACAACGCTTGGGACAACAAGTACAATAAATAAGGTTCTTCGGGAAAATGGAGTAATTCGACGTGGACACATAGAAGACAACTTGAACAACCTTTACAACAAGTAACAACTCTTTTTGCGGGGGGAATAGAGAAAATGGGGAATAAATTTGGTGCATCGTGGCGATTGTGGTATCTTTGTGTCCTCAAATCCCTGCGTACAGACGGGGGCAGACAAGCACAGAAAAAGCAACTATGCAACAACGAGACTACTTCATACGCATCATCGAGGAGTTTATGGCCGCCGTGGCCCGGTTTTTGGAAAAGGCCGAGGGCAAGCGCAACGACGACGAGCTGCGCGACCTCTACCGCCAGTATGTCGGCGACTACGAGCTGCTGCGCAATATGACCGTGGAGGAGGCCATCGGCTACGCCCACGAGCAATGGGCGGAGGGACAGCGGATGCAGAAACTGGAGATGCTCGCCGAACTGCTCTATGCCGAGGGGAGCTACAAGCAGCAGCCCCTTCGCGGGATGTTGCTCGACAAGGCCTTCCGCCTCTACGACTATGTGGATGGTCACAGCAGCGACTTCTCAATCGCCCGCAAGCAGCGGATCGCAGAGATACAGGGGATGATAGCCCGAGGAACACAAAAATAGATTATGGAGAACATTGAAGACAAGCGCATCGCCGTATTGCTTTCGGGCGGTGTCGATAGTAGCGTGGTGGTCTATGAGTTGGCCCGCCAAGGACTGCACCCCGACTGCTTCTACATCAAGATAGGACCGGAGGAGCAGGAGGAATGGGACTGCAACTCGGAGGAGGACATGGAGATGGCAACGGTCGTGGCACAACGCTACGGTTGTCGGCTGGAGGTGGTGGACTGTCACCGGGAATACTGGGACCAGGTGACACGCTACACGATGGAGAAGGTGCGGGCGGGATTTACGCCCAACCCCGACGTGATGTGCAACCGCCTCATCAAGTTTGGTGCCTTCGACGAGAAGCGGGGCCACGACTACGACCTCATCGCCACGGGCCACTATGCGCAGACGGAGTGGATAGACGGGCGCAAATGGCTCACGACGAGTCCAGACCCCGTGAAGGACCAGACCGACTTCCTGGCTCAGATACACCCATGGCAACTGAAGAAGGCGCTCTTCCCCATCGGCCACTACATGAAGGACGAGGTGAGGCAGGTCGCCGAGCACGAGCATCTGATCAACGCCCGCCGCAAGGACTCGCAGGGAATCTGCTTCCTGGGCAATATCGACTACAACGAGTATGTGCGCCGCTATCTCGGCGAGCAGCCCGGAGATATCATCGAGCAGGAGACGGGGCGCATTATCGGACAGCACAAGGGTCTGTGGTTTCATACCATCGGACAGCGGAAGGGCCTCGGACTGGGCGGCGGACCGTGGTTTGTCATCCGCAAGGACGTGGAGCAGAACATCCTCTACGTCTCCCACGGCTACGACCCAGCGACGGCCTATAAGCGCGACTTCGCCATCCACGACTTCGACTTCCTGACGGAGGGCGTGACGAGCGTGCCCGACCGCATCACGTTCAAGATCCGACATACGCCCGAATTCCACTGCGCCACGGTGGAGACGCTGTCCGACGGAAGAATGATGGTCCACTCCGACGACCCGATCCACGGGGTGGCCCCGGGCCAGTTTTGTGTGGTCTATGACCAGGCACACCACCGCTGCTACGGTTCGGGCGAGATCGCATGGGCACAGGAGACGCCGAAGGCATGATCCAACGGGCGCATCCAACAGAATAGCCCGACAAGGGTCTCCAACGGATGGACCTGGGACTACGGACTACGATCTTCTTCAACCAACACAATGGAACAAGACAAGGAACAGAACAAGGAACAGAACAAGGAACAAGACAAGGAAAAGGAGCGCCGGCCTCGGAGCAGCTTCGGCAGACGACTGCGGAGCAAGCGGACCTGGGGGACGGTGGTTCTGATGGCCGTGATCGCCGTCATCATCTGGCAACTGACGCCAATCTCGGACGCGGAGGTGCGCCGCAACGAACTGGTGGTGGAGGTGAGGTCGTGGTATGAGCTGCGCAACGACAGCGGCGTGGTACTGACGGTCGGCGAGATCGAGGGCGACACGGCCTTGACGAATATCAGCACGGACACCCTGCAACCCGCGGCCCACGTGGAGCTGTCGGCGGGCTACTGGGTGAACCGCTTCCGAAGGTTTCCCTCCTGCCACGGGCGCATCGTCACGAAGGCTGCCCCCGCCTCCTCGCAGCTGGTGGACAGCGGGAGCCAAGACCTCCACACAGTGGTGCGACGCCAGGCGGAGCGCATCGAAAACGAACTGGCCAGTCTGCAGACGCAGCAGAACGAGCTCCACTACTATCGGCGGACGCACAACGTGCAGGACTACGGTTATGGGGCCATTGCCACCTACTCGGTGGGGATCGACCACCGCATCGATTCGCTGCGCACGGTAGCGAAGCATCTGCTTGCCATCCAGCCCGGCGAGCGGCTCAGTCTGCGGCGCGTGATCCGCTACAAACTGGTCCGCAGCGCGCAGGGCAAGCGTATATATAATAAGGAGTGTGAGCTCTGGAGCGACGAGGAGGACGGCTATGTGGTCGTGCAACTGCCCCATCATCATACGCCCGTGGGGGTCGTGACCCACATGGGTATCGGCGACGGCAAGGAGGCCATCGCCCAGCGCCAGGCGAAGCCCAGCAAGAAGAAGGTGGGCAAGCACGACGACCGCACGATCCGCGACTCATTAGGCATCTATACCGGCCAGCTCGACTCGCTGAAGCGGCCGAGCGGCTACGGGCGGCGCTGGGGACACCAAGGGGAATACTACGAGGGCCATTTCGAGGCAGGACTGCCCGACGGCTTCGGATTCTATATCGCGCCACGCCAGTACTTACAAGCGGGAGAATGGCGCAAGGGCGTGTTCAAGGGGGAGAAACTGACCTATAACAAGGAGCGCATCTACGGTATCGACGTGTCGCGCCACCAACACGAGCGGGACGGGAAATGCTATCCCATCGACTGGGCCCGACTGCGCATCACCCACCTCGGCACACTGAGCGACAAGCGGGTGAGGGGAAAGGTCGATTATCCGGTCTCCTTCGCCTACGTGAAATCGACGGAGGGCTGCACGGTCTTCAACGCCTACTACGAAGACGACTACCGCGACGCGCGCAAGGCGGGAATCAGGACGGGCACCTATCATTTCTTCTCCCTCACGTCGGGGGGCAAAGCGCAGGCCCGCCATTTCCTGGAGAAGAGCCACTACCGCAAGGGTGACTTGCCGCCCGTGCTCGACGTGGAGCCCACCGACTGGCAGATCAGCCAGGCGGGCGGAGCGGAGGTGATGTTTCGGCAGGTGCGGGCCTGGCTGCAGGAGGTGCAACGGGAATGGAAGGTCTATCCCATCCTCTACATCAGTCAGTCGTTTGCGCTGAAGCACATGCCGCTGGCTCCCGACCTGGGCGACAACTATTTTGTCTGGATAGCGCGCTATGGCGAGTATATGCCTCACTTCAAACTGACCTACTGGCAACTGTCGCCGAACGGAAGGGTGAGAGGAATCCGCGGAGATGTGGATATCAACGTCTATAATGGCTACGAGAACCAGTATCAGCAGTTTTTGGAACGCCACGGGAAAAAGTAGCTTTGAAGGGTGCTGAAATCCCTATTTTGAGCCTCCGAGACGGTCTTTTGGGCGGTCTCGGAGTTTTTTTTGAAAAAAGAGAAAAAAAAGTGGGAAAAAGTTTTGGTGGAAAGAAAAAAGTGCGTACCTTTGCACTCGCAATCAAGCAATGACGGTTGCTAAAAACAATGGGATATGGTGTAATGGTAACACTACAGATTCTGGTCCTGTCATTCCTGGTTCGAGTCCGGGTATCCCAACTGCTTCGAAGTCCAAGTTGAATTTTCAACTTGGATTTTTTTGTTTTATCCCCCTCCCTTACTACAATAGGGCACAAAAGGGAAAACAACTTGCTAATAAGGGAAAACAACTAAAACAACAAGTACAATATATAACACAAAATGCTGCTGAAAGGGAAACAACAAATAACAACACAACAGGACCGTAAAGCTGCCCCTACCCTACTGTCTTTTTTCTAAACAACCCTGCTTCTCACCCCTTTCTTGGACTGAAAAGGGGTAAGATGAACAGAAAAATGTAGGAGAAAACAGAAAAACGAACCAAAAATTTGGAAGTACAGAACAATCTACATACCTTTGCACCCGTTTTTCACCAACGAACGTAAAATAACGAATGCAAAGAAAGAAACTTGCATGCATTGCGATGGCAATGCTTTCGCAGACCGCCGTCTTCGCGGGTGGTCTTCTGACCAACACCAACCAGAGCTTCATCTTCGGTCGCAACTTCGCCCGTGATGGTGTGATTGCTATCGATGGAGTCTATTCCAATCCTGCCGGCGTGGCCTTTTTGGGTAAGGGCCTCCATCTCTCTCTCGGTGGTCAGAGCGCCTCACAGACGCGTACCATCCGTAGCGGCATGACGCTCCTCAAACCTGCTGGTCTTCCCATGACCGACGAACAATGGATGCAGTCGCCCTACGCCCATCCGCTGAGCCTCAACGGAGGCGATGTCAACGGCATCAAGAGTTTCAAGGGTGAAGCTTCTGCTCCGTTCGTACCTTCGGTACAGGCGGCCCTGAACTACGACAAGTGGGGATTTCAGTTTGCCTTCGGCCTCGTGGGCGGTGGCGGTAAGTGTACCTTCAACCGCGGTCTCGGATCCTTCGAGCGCCAGGTGGCCCTGCTGCCCTCCATCCTGCAGTTGGCCAACAACACCTACCAACAGCAGTATGGCATCGACCTCGGACTGGGAAGCAACACGCCGGGCTACTCCGTAGAGAGCTACATCCACGGTCAGCAGTACGTCTTCGGATTCCAGTTTGGTTCCACCTACAAGGTCAATGAGAACCTGGCTGTCTATGGCGGCTTCCGCTTCAACTACATCTACAACAAGTATGAGGGAAGCATCTCCAACATCACCGTGAACATCAACGGCCAAAACGAAAACCTCTATAGCTACCTCGGCACCAAGGCGGACGCCCTGGCCAACCAGGCGCTCTCCTATCAGGAGCAGGCCAACAACTATACTCGCTTGGCCCAGGAGGCAACGCTCGCTGGCAACGAGCAGGCCGCACAGCAGTATGCTGCCGCTGCTGAGCAACTCACGAAGGGTGCGCAACTGGCGCAGGGTGGCGCGCAGGCCATTGGTGGCGTGCGGAGTCAGGTGGCCGACCGCAACCTCGACTGCACGCAGCGCGGATGGGGTATCACGCCGATCATCGGTGTTGACTACCGCTGGGGCAAACTCAACCTCGGTGCGCGCCTGGAGTTCACGACACATCTCAACATCGAGAACGACACGAAGGTGGACGACACGGGCCTCTTCGCCGATGGTGTGAACACGCCCAACGATATCCCGGGCATCCTCACCGTGGGTGGTTGCTACGAGATACTGCCGACCTGGCGTGTGATGGCGAGTTACCACTACTACTTCGACAAGGACGCCCGCATGGACAAGGACAAGCAGAAGTTGCTCAGCAGCAACACCTGGGAGTGGGCCTTGGGATCGGAGTATGACATTTCGGACGCCCTCACGGTGAGTGCGGGAATGCAACGCACGAAATATGGTCTCGGCGACGGCAGTTACCTCACGGACATGTCATTCACGACGAGCAGCTACTCCTATGGCTTTGGCGCAAAGGTGCGCGTCGCCCCGAAAGTCACGGTGGAGGCCAGTTATTTCTGGACCAACTACGAGACCTTCGACAAGGAGTATGACCAGGAGTATAGCGCAGCCGGCATGTCGGCCAAGGCCCACAACACCGACCAGTTCACCCGCACCAACAAGGTGTTTGGTGTCGGCGTAAACCTCGATTTCTAAGAAAAGCACACACATAGACGCCCATTGCCCAGCAATGGAACAACGAAAGCGGAGAGAGACTACGGGTCGGGGCTCAGCCCTCCCACAGTTTTCGCTCCGCTTTTTTATTGCGAGCTATTTGAGGGTGAAAAGAAAAAACACGCGATTTTCTACCCAAATCTATGCCAAGAAGGGAGATTTGGGTAGAAAATCGCCCATTTTTGACCTAAATCAAGCCATCACTCATCCTGTTGCTACAGGACGAACAGTAGTATCATCACGCTATTAATCTATGCCAACATGCTATCTATAGTAAGCAGCTTGCCAAGCGATAAAGGCTATAAAAGCGGTATGGGAATCTTGCTGCGAAATTCCCATACCGCTTATATTCAATGCTTCGAGCTGAGATAAAGATAATCAGCTTGTGAGCGATTAGTACTCGTCCTCGTTGAAGAGGAAATCCTCCTTGGTGGGATAGTCGGGCCAAATATCCTCTATGCCCTCATAAACCTCTCCTTCGTCCTCGATCTCCTGCAGGTTCTCGAGCACCTCCAGAGGTACGCCCGATCGTGTGGCATAGTCTATCAGCTCATCCTTTGTTGCGGGCCATGGCGCGTCTTCCAGCTTTGAAGCCAATTCAAGAGTCCAATACATAGTCTTCTGTCTTTAAGTTTATAAAAATTTGCGTGCAAATATACTATATTTTATTTGAACTGCAAGCGCTATGGCGTATTTTTTCGCACACACTGCAAACAAAGTTGAAATAACTACCTATATCAATAGAAATAGCCACGAATCTTGGGGGCACACGGAAGCCTTTTGCACTAAAAGTTGATCTTATAGTGCTGCTTATACTTCTTCTTGTCGAAGAAGAGAAGGCCACAATAGTAGAGGTCGAAACTGACGCGTACGCGCTTGTCCTGCAAGATGCGCGCCCAGCTGCGGCGGGTCTCTCCATTGCGGTGGATGCCCTCCACGATGAGCAGGGAAGCATCTGTGGCCCGGTTGATCAGGGCCAAGACCTGCTGCTCCATATCCTGTCCATGGGCCACGACAGCCAGCGAGAAGGAATCCTCAGTAAGTGAGCAAGCCCCCTCCCCCATCGAAGAAAATACCATCCGGAGGCAACCCGCATGAAGGTAGGCCCGCTTGGCCTCCGAGACATCGCCCACCAGCACGGCCTCGCCGGCCTGCTGGTGGTTGGCGATACGGAAGTAAAGTTCGCAGACCCTCCGTTCCCGTTTTGAAAGATGCGGAAACAGGGGGCGGAGGTCGTCGTAGGCATAGTAGGGATAGTGCTCATTGACGACATAGCGGACGAAGCGGTACGCCCAGGGCGACTGGATACCGAAGCCACGACAATACTTTGCCCGGCTCATCCACAACACGCCACGTCGCAATCGAGACAACATTGCCATGGTTTCTGAGACAAGACCTAAGGTTACGCCTCGATGGGCTTGCAATGATCCTGGAGCCAGGCCAAGTCTTCGCCATCGAGGTGGGGAGCGAGCTTCTCGCAGACCATCTGGTGGTAGTCGTTGAGCCACTGCTTCTCCTCGGCGGTGAGGAGGGAGCAATCGACGGGCGCAAGGTCTATCGGACAGAGCGTCAGCGACTCCATCTGCAAGAAGCGGCCCAGTTCGGTCTCCATATAATCCTTGATCAAGCACGTGTTTTCAATGCGCACACCAAAGCGGTCGGCCAGATAGATGCCCGGCTCGTTGGTGACGGTCATTCCCGCACGCAAGGCAGCCGGCATATACTCCATGCGCACCTGGTGGGGACCCTCATGGACATTGAGATAGGAACCTACGCCGTGGCCCGTGCCGTGGAGGTAGTTGAGACCCGCGCGCCATAGCGGTTCGCGTGCCAAGGCGTCGATCTGCGTGCCACTGCAACCATCGGGGAACTTTGCCAACTCCAACTGGATATGGCCCTTGAGCACCAGCGTATAGACGCGGCGCTGCTCTTCGGTGACAGGGCCCAAAGCTATCGTGCGCGTGATATCGGTCGTGCCGTCCTGATACTGCGCACCACTATCGATCAAGACCAAGCCACGGGGCTCCACGGGGATATCCGTCTCGGGAGTGGCCTCGTAGTGGACGATGGCACCATGGGCCTCATAGCCCACAATGGTATCGAAGGAAATGCCACGGAAGAGATCTTGCTCCGCACGCAGGGCCGTGAGTTTCTTGTCGAGGGAGATCTCCGTCTGTCCTCCTGCCTCCACAGCAGGCTGAAGCCAGCGCAGGAACTTCACCATCGCCACGCCGTCGCGCGTCATGGCACGGCGGTAGCCCGCTATCTCGGTTTCGTTCTTGACCGCCTTCATGGCGGGGATGGGCGACGGGGCAAACCTCACCACCGATCTCTCGAGGGCACAGGAGGCGAGATAGTAGCAAGTCTTCACACTGTCCAGCAGCAGACCGCCCTCGAAGGCATGAGACCGCAGGTAGTCGGCCACGGCAACATAGGGCTGCACCGCCACGCCAAGGTCGGAGAGGTAGCGACGCACCGCGTCGTCGAGTTTCTCCTCGTTGACAAAGAGCGTGGCACTTTCCTGCTCTATCATCAAGTAGGAGACGAAGACAGGATTGCAATAGACGTCGGAGCCACGCAGATTCAAAGTCCAGGCAATATCGTCGAGGGCTGAGACGAGCATGGCCTCGGCATCACAACTGCGCAGCGACTCACGGATGCGGGCGAATTTGCTCTCCGTCGTCTCGCCAGCAAACTCCAGGGGATGGAGCTCCACCTTCGCTGTCGGGATGGAGGGGCGGTCCGTCCAAATCTCGTTGAGCGGGTCGAAATCGGTACGCACCTGGATATCGTAGCCCTGGAAGAAGGCCTGCATCCTCTGCACCTCGTCCGTGCCATTGACCCATCCGTCGAGACCCACCACAGGATGGGAGGCCCCACGGAGTTGTTCGGCCAGCCAGTCGGTGATCGTCGGCGTGCCCTCCACCTTGAGTTTCATCAGCATGATACCCGTGCCGCGGAGTTGCTCCTCGGCAGCAAGGAAGTAGCGGGAGTCGGTCCAGAGCGCGGCAGCATCCATCGTGACGACGACCGTGCCGGCCGAACCATTGAAGCCTGAGATCCACTCGCGACCCTTCCAATGGTCGGCGACATACTCACTATTGTGTGCATCTGTGCTGGGGAAGATGAAAGCCCCCAGTCCCTCACGCTCCATCACCTGGCGGAGCGCGGCTATTCTTTCTACGATCTTAGTCATTATATATAGGGTATTTGGTTGATGGTTTCTGAAAGTTATTATCGGTCCTACTCACACATCGCCCGGCAGATGCGGTCCTGCAGCCCATTGGCCTGGCTGGCGCGGATGGTCCCCTGGTTGAGGATGCAGAAGGCCAGGCGGTGGCCATTGCTGGCCGTGCAGAATCCTGCAAGCGTCTTGACACTCGTCACCGTGCCCGTCTTGGCCCGCACATTGCTATCGGCCGCCGTGCCACGAAGCCGCTTGCGGAGCGTGCCGTCGCGTCCGGCTATGGGCAGCGTGGGAAGCAGGGCCTCGTAGGCCTCCGTGTTATGGTAGTTGAGGCGCAAGAGGTGGACGAGGAGGTCGGCCGTGACATAATTGTAGAGCGAGAGGCCACAACCATCGGCCGCGTAGTACTGCGCAGGATCAAGGCCTGCCGCACGCACCACCTGGTTGATCACCTGTCGGCCCTGGCGCGCACCTGCACGCCGCACACCTGTGCTCTTGGCCAACTGGTAGAAGACCGACTCGGCATGGAGGTTGTCGCTCTTCTTCATCATCCGCTGCAACACCCGCTTGAGGTCATGGGTCTCCTCGGCCAGCAGCGTGGATCCTGCGGGGAGCGTGGCGTCATCCAGCGTTCCCTCCAGGACAATGCCTGCCGCTCGCAGGCGCGAAGAGAGTTCGGCCAGGAAGCGGTCGCGACGGTTGTAGAGCAGGGGCGAGAGCGGCGGATTGCTATCGTCGTCGTCCCAGCACCAGCCCTCTCCCATCGGTTTGTCGTCCTTCATCGACTTGTCGGCCAGCAGGTCGCCCGTGATACGACGGATGCCTTTTTCACGCAGCGCACGGACGAAGGCGCGCATATTGGCGTCGCCAAAGAGGGGGTCCATGCCACCGACACAATAGAGCGAACCGTGGAGCACACCCGTGGAGTCGATGTCGCCACGGCAATAGAGGCGCGTGGAAAACTGATAGTCCACGCCGAGGCGGTCGAGGGCCGTGATGGCGGTGACACACTTTTGGACAGAGGCCGGGCGCATCCGCTGGGCCTCGTTGAAGCGATAGACACACTGGTCGGCACTAAGGTCCCAGACCATCACTGCCATTTGGGTGCTTTGAAGCAGTGGATCCTCAACGATGGCGGCCATGCGGTCGGCAAAACTATCGGTCCAAAGGCGGTCGAAATCGGCGCCATCGGCTACGACGGGACGGTCCGCCAAAGGAACCGTATCGGTGTCGGCCACTTCGGCGACGGGGGCTGCCACCAGCCCGGCGTCCTCGGCCAGGAGACGAGCCACGCGGGCACTATCAACATAGACGAGATTGACCTGCGCCTGCATGGGCAGAGCCAGCAGGGCGGTCAGGAGGAAGAAAAGTTTTCTACGAATACTTGTCATTGTTCTTTTGTAGGTTTTTAAGATTAAGATTCTGTTTCTTTTTCTTGGCAAGTGTTCTTGGCAAGAGAGACACGCTTGCCAACTGCCTCGACAAACGAGGCTTCGTTCTCCGGGGTGAAGATACTGATGTTGTGGTCGCCATGCTCCACCATCACATAGCTGCCCGTGAGCAGGTGGCGGGGCATACGGCGAAGTGCCGTGATGGTCTGCAATGGGATGGCCTGTCCCCGTTGGCGCCCTATCCTGCCACTTTGCGTGGTCAGTTGGTCGTCGTCGAGGACATAGTCGGTATGGATGCCACGGTCGATGCCCCGCACGGCCACGGCCACAAGCAGCGCACCAAGCACAGCCATGGGCCACGTGCCGAACCAAAAGCAATAGAGCGAGGCAAGGGCGAGGAGCAGGATGCCGCACAGTTCGCCCGGCGTGAGTCGATGATGAAATACTCTTGTCATAGTTCGACTGCAAAGGTACGAAAAAAATGGGGAGCCACTCCCATTTCGATCCAAGAAAAATAGATCTACACCTTGCCTTGGGCGATAAATTCTCAAAAAACATGCAACTTCCTGCCGTCACAAAGGAACTAAGCACAAAAATCGGGAGAAACATTCGCCCATCTGCCAATAAATGAGTAATTTTGCGGGCGAAACGTTATTCCGCTCCCCATAGGGAGCACAACTGTTTGCTTAGAAATGATTCATAAATACGATTTCCTGATCATCGGCGCTGGTATCGCCGGAATGAGCTATGCCTTGAAGATAGCCAAGGCGCACAAGGGAAGGGTTTGCATGATTTGCAAGACGACGCTCGACGAGGCCAACACCTCGTTCGCGCAGGGCGGTGTGGCTTCGGTGACGAACCTCGCCGTAGATGACTTTGACAAGCACATCAAGGACACCATGATAGCAGGTGACTACATCTCCGACCGCAAAGCCGTGGAGCAGGTGGTGCGCAACGCGCCGGCACAGATCCAGGAGCTGGTCGAATGGGGCACCCAGTTTGACCGCAAGGAGGACGGCAGTTTTGACCTCCACCGCGAGGGCGGCCACAGCGAGTTTCGCATCCTGCACCATGCCGACGACACAGGCGCCGAGATCCAGCGCGCCCTGATGGAGGCCTGCCGCAACCATCCACGCATCGAGATCAAGGAGAACCACTTCGCTGTGGAGATCATCACGCAGCACCACCTCGGCGTTGAGGTGACGCGGCGCACGCCCGACATCGAATGCTACGGAGCCTACGTGCTCAATCCGGAGACCCAGAAGGTGGACACCTATCTGAGCCGCGTGACGCTGATGTGTACAGGCGGTTGCGGAGCGGTGTATCAGACGACGACCAATCCCATCATCGCTACGGGCGACGGCGAGGCCATGGTCTATCGCGCCAAGGGCACGGTGAAGGACATGGAGTTCGTACAGTTTCACCCCACGTCGCTCTACCATCCGGGTGAGACCCATCCGGCCTACCTCATCACCGAGGCTATGCGCGGCTACGGCGGTATTCTGAAATTGCCCACAGGTGAGACCTTCATGGAGAAATATGACGAGCGCCTCTCCCTGGCCCCGCGCGACATTGTGGCGCGGGCCATCGACAAGGAGATGAAGACGCACGGCCTGGACCATGTCTGCCTCGACGTGACCCACAAGGACCCGGAGGAGACGCGCCAGCACTTCCCCAACATCTACCAGAAATGTCTCAGCATCGGCATTGACATCACGAAGGAGATGATCCCCGTGCGCCCGGCGGCCCACTATATGTGTGGCGGCATCAAGGTGGATCTCAACGGCGAGAGCTCCATCCATCGTCTCTATGCCCTGGGCGAGTGTTCCTGCACGGGACTGCACGGTGGCAACCGACTGGCCAGCAACTCGCTGATAGAGGCCGTGGTCTATGCGGACGCAGCAGCCAAGCACAGCCTGCAGGTGGTGGACGGCTACGATTGGAATGACCGTGTGCCGGAGTGGAACGACGAGGGCACGATGACCAACGAGGAAAAAGTGCTCATCACACAGAGCATCAAGGAGGTGGGACAGGTGATGTCCAACTATGTCGGCATTGTCCGCTCCGACCTGCGACTGAAGCGCGCATGGGACCGCCTCGACTTGCTCTATGAGGAGACGGAAGCACTCTTCAAACGCGTGAAGGCGACGAAGGACATCTGCGAGCTACGCAACATGATCAACGTCGGCTACCTCATCACACGACAGGCCATCGAGCGAAAGGAAAGTCGCGGACTCCACTACACCATCGACTACCCGAAGCACGCCTACGACCTCGAGAAGTAGGACTTCGGGGCCAGAGACTCAAGGGACCTAACGGCTTTGAGAGAGAAACAACACGATTTTGAGAAATACAATAAAATAGCAAATCCTAATATCTATCCCCCCGCCCCCATCGGCAAGTGCTGATGTGGGGCGGGGAAACAACCAACCAAAGTATGAGAAAGAACCAAATTTTAGCGGCGGCTCTTCTCTGCCTCACGATGCAGGGCCATGCGCAGACGCCGACCAAGGGTGGTGGCATCTCCAGCGAGATGCTCACACAGATCGAGCGCAATGGCGTTCAGAGTAGTGACCGCGTGATCAGCAATGCGCTGGCAACCAACAAGATCGACGACTTGGCCTTGAACTTCAAGGAGCAGGGCCGTCTGGACACCTACTTCAGCGTGGAGACCCCCGCACAGAGCATCCACAACCAGAAGAGTTCGGGACGCTGCTGGTTGTTCTCGGGCCTCAACGTGCTGCGTGCCAACTTCGCCCGTCTGCACAAGGACAGTATCCGCGTGGAGTACAGTCAGGTCTATCTCTCCTTCTACGACCAGCTGGAGAAGGCCAACCTGATGCTGCAGGGCGTGATCGACTGCGCCGATAAACCCATTGACGACCAGCGCGTGCAGTTCTTCTTCAAAAATCCGCTCAATGACGGCGGTACGTTCTGTGGTGCTGCCGACCTGGCTGAGAAGTATGGTGTCGTGCCGATGGAGGCCATGCCGGAGCCCTACTCCGCAGAGAACACCTCACGTATGGCGGAGCTGATCTCCTCGAAGTTGCGCGAGTTTGGTTTGGAACTGCGCAAGATGGTGGCTGCCAAGAAGTCGAAGCGCGACATTCAGGCCCGCAAGACTGAGATGCTCGGCACGGTCTATCACATGCTGACCGTCTCGCTGGGCAACCCGGTGAAGGAGTTTACCTACGCCTTCAAGGACAAGAACGGCAAGACCGTGGGCAAGCCCCGCAAGTACACCCCGAAGGAGTTCTACGACGAGACCGTGGGCCATCCGCTCAACGGCACCTTCGTGATGGTGATGAACGACCCGCGCCGTCCCTACTGGAAGACCTACGAGGTGGAGTATGACCGCCACACCTACGACGGCCACAACTGGAAGTATCTCAACCTGCCCGTGGAGGAGATTGCCAAACTCGCCATCGCCTCACTCAAGGACAGCACGAAGATGTACTCCAGCTACGACGTAGGCAAGCAGCTTGACCGCAAGCGCGGCTACCTCGCCATGGACAACTACGACTACGGATCGCTCTATGGAACAACCTTCCCCATGGACAAGGCCGACCGTATCAGCACCTTCGATAGCGGTTCTACCCACGCCATGACGCTCGTGGCCGTCGATCTCGACGAGAACGGCCAGCCGAAGAAATGGAAGGTGGAGAACAGCTGGGGCGCCAGCTACGGACAGAACGGCTGCCTGATCATGACCAACGAGTGGTTTGAGAACTTCATGTTCCGCCTGGTGGTCAACAAGAAGTACTGCTCCGAGGAGATCATCAAGGCCGAGCAGCAGAAGCCGATCATGGTGATGCCGGAGGATCCGCTCTTCCAGGCTGACAGATAATTTCTTTGGCCTGAGGGCCAGGGACCAAAAAAGGGGATGGGAAGCAATTGCTTTCAATCCCCTTTTTTCTATATCATAGCCGCCTGCGGCTATTCTATATTAGGCCTCGCTGCCTTCGATACTGTCGCCGTCGTTGGTTTTGGACGCTGTGCTCGCTGCAACCTTCTGCTCCTCGGAAGGATTGGTTATGGCCTGCATGATGAGCGCTTCCAGCTCCTCGCAGAGTTCGGGATTGTCCTGGAGCAGTCGCTTCGTGGCGTCGCGGCCCTGCGCCAGGCGCGTGTCCTTGTAACTAAACCAGCTACCGCTCTTCTTGATGATATTGTAGGTCACACCCAAGTCGATAATCTCACCGGCCTTGGAAATGCCCTCACCGAACATGATGTCGAACTCCGTCTTGCGGAAGGGCGGCGCCACCTTGTTCTTGACCACTTTGACGCGGACCTGGTTGCCGATGACCTGGTCGCCATTCTTGATGGAGGAGATCCTGCGGATATCCAGTCGGACGGAGGAGTAGAACTTCAGGGCGTTGCCACCCGTGGTGGTCTCGGGACTGCCGAACATCACACCAATCTTCTCGCGCAGCTGGTTGATGAAGATGCAGCAGGTGTTGGTCTTTGAGATCGTACCCGTCAGTTTGCGCAGTGCCTGGCTCATCAGGCGCGCCTGGAGTCCTACGCTGCTATCGCCCATGTCGCCCTCGATCTCCTTCTTCGGAGTCAGGGCCGCCACGCTGTCCACCACCAGGATGTCGATGGCGGAGGAGCGGATGAGCTGGTCGGCGATCTCCAGGGCCTGCTCTCCCGTGTCGGGCTGCGAGATCCAGAGGTTATCGACATCTACACCCAACTTCTGGGCATAGAAGCGGTCGAAGGCGTGCTCCGCATCGATAAAGGCGGCCACACCGCCCATCTTCTGTGCCTCGGCAATGGCGTGGATGGCGAGCGTTGTCTTACCAGAAGATTCTGGTCCGTAGATCTCGATGATACGGCCACGGGGATAGCCGCCCACGCCCAGGGCTGCATTGAGGCCAATGCTGCCCGTGGGGATCACATCGACGGGCTCCACATGCTCATCGCCCATGCGCATGATGGAACCCTTGCCGAAATCTTTCTCTATCTTGGCCATCGCTGCCTGAAGGGCCTTCATCTTGTCGGCCTTCGGGTCCTGCGCGGCATCTTCTTTCTTTGCCATATTTTTTTCTATGTGTTATCTTGCTAAACCTTCCTCCTCCCCTGCTTGACCGGAAGCCACGGAGGGTCTTCGGCGAAGCAGGGGGAGAGGAAAGGGATGATTACAACTCCAAGTCCTTGTCAAACTCCTCATGCCAGGGCAGTCCCTGCGTGTTGAGCAGCTCCATGAAGGGATCCGGATCGAACTCCTCCACGTTGTGCACGCCCGGCTTCTTCCAGACGCCCTCCAAGAAGAGTTTCGCACCGATCATGGCCGGAACGCCCGTCGTGTAGCTCACGCCCTGCATACCCGTCTCCTTGTAGGCCTCCTGATGCTTGCAGTTGTTATAGACGTAGTAGGTGTGCTCCTTGCCGTCCTTGATGCCACGGATACGGCATCCGATGGAAGTCTCGCCCTCGTAGTTCTCGCCGAGGTCCTGCGGATTGGGGAGGACGGCCTTGAGGAACTGCAGCGGCACGATGTTGACCTTCACCTTCTTCGTCGGGTCGTCGGCGAGCGGTGCCTCGTAGGTGACCTCGTCGATGCGTCCCATACCAAGGTTCATGATACAGTCGAGATAGGTGAGATACTGCTGTCCGAAGGTCATCCAGAAGCGACCGCGCTTGATAGTCGGGAAATTGAGCACAAGGCTCTCCAGCTCCTCATGGTGCATGAGGTAGCTCTCGCGCGGTCCCACGTTGGGATAGTTGAGCGTTTTGTGGACGGCCAGCGGGTCTGTCTCGAGCCATTTGCCATCCTCGTAGTAGAGGCCCTTCTGCGTGATCTCGCGGATGTTGATCTCCGGATTGAAGTTGGTGGCGAAGGCCTTGTGATGGTCTCCAGCGTTGCAATCTACGATGTCAAGGTAGTGGATCTCATCGAAGTAGTGCTTGGCGGCATAGGCCGTGAAGATGCTGCAGACACCCGGGTCGAAACCACAACCGAGGATGGCTGTGAGGCCCGCCTGCTCGAAGCGCTCGCGGTAGGCCCACTGCCAACTGTACTCGAAGTGGGCCTCGTCCTTGGGCTCATAGTTGGCGGTGTCGAGGTAGTTGCAGCCGCAGGCCAGACAGGCCTCCATGATGGTGAGGTCCTGATACGGCAGGGCGAGGTTGATGACCAATTCGGGCTTGTAGCTCGACATGAGGGTCTTCAACTGCTCCACGTCGTCGGCATCGACCTCGGCCGTCTGGATGTCCATCTTGTAGCCTTTGTCGTGGATGGCCTTCACGAGCCGGTCGCATTTCTCCACATGGTGGCTTGCGATCATCATCTCGGTGAAGACGTCCGTGTTCTGCGCAATTTTGAAGGCGGCGACGGTAGCCACGCCACCCGCGCCGATCATTAATACTCTGCTCATTCTATGTTTCGTTTTATCTTGTTATTTCATCTTTTGGTCTATCTCTGCCTGGGTGATGCCGAGGGCGTCCATGAGGGAGAATCCGAGCATCTCCTCGCGGCAGCCGGCAGTCTGCGTGGGCTGCATGGTGAAGAGCGTGACGTGCTTCTTCTCGTCATCGACATCGCGGAGGGCCTGGCGCAGCTCCTGCCAGAGCGAGGAGTCACTGCCATCGGGGACTATCATCAGGCGCGTCACTTCCTCTTCCGAAAGCAAGAGGCGGACCAGGTCGGTCAGCACGGGACCTTTCGCCTGTCCCTCCTCGCCCGTGGCGATGCAGTTGATGATAAACTCGCCCAACTGTTCTGAGCGGAAGGCCTTGCCGTCGAGTTCGGTCTCATAGTCGGCGGGGGAGAAATGGAGGAGCTTCGGGGTCTTGCGGTCGTGGAGCAACACGACCTGGGTCTCGTGGTCGCCCGGGCGAAGGCGTCCATCGAGGGCGACGTCCACCAGCCATTGGCTGAGGTCGCCCTGGGGGATACGACGTCCCAACATGCGTTCAAAGTTGACTATCAGGTCGAAGGCGACATGATCGACGAAATCAGCATCGACGATGATGATATTCTTGCTCCAATTGACGGGATTGATTCCTTGCTTTTTCATTGGCACAAAGATACGGTTTTTAGCTTAGTGGGCCAAACTTTTCCTTGTTTTTCTTTTGGTTCATCCGATAAATGGAGCGACTGGGGTGTTTTGATCATTGCTTGTTATTGTCCCAACTCCTCTTTCTCATTCTCAGCCTCGACGGGCGGGATTTTGTCCTCGGCGGGCTTTACCTCGGTAGTCTCGGACTTTACCTCTACAGGCTTAGTCTCTACCTTGGTGGGGGCGGGCTTTACCTCGGCGGGGGGTCCTCGTGCTTGGCGGGATTGACCTTGACTTCTCCCAATTTCAGACAACGCTCCACATCGGAGAGCAGGCGGCAGTAGGGTTCCGACTGCATGAAACCCATGTTGCGGCGGAGCGTCGGCACAATATCGACCGTGCTATGGTCGTAGCAGGACAACTCGTTGAGGCGCTGCGTGTTGTGGACCGCCAGACGGTTGATCTCATTCTCACGGGATCGGATAAGCTGGTCGCAGACCTTCTGCATCATCGGCACGACGACACCGTCGAAGAGATGATGGCCCTGGATGTAGAGATAGGTGGTCTCGGGCGTGACACCCAGTCGGCACAGGTCGCGCGACAATTCACCGAGCTTCTCCTTCGTCCCCGGATTGCCCTTGCGCAGGGCAGCGAGCTTGCGGTTGACCTTGCGCTGCAGGTTGTCAAGCAGAACGGAGGCCTTGCCCGTAGAAAAGGCGCCGAGAGCCACGACATTGTTGAAGTCGGCGATGGTGAAGAGGTTGTTCTTCCTCCTCCGATAGAAGAAGATGTTCCACAGAAAGAGGGGGTAGATGATCTGACTATAGCGGCGCAGGAAGGCGTCGAAGTCGAAGGTCTTGCGGTCGTTGAGGGTCACAGAGACACACATATCGTGGAGGCTCGGTCCGTAGCACTGGTAGTTTTCTATCGCATAGACGTAGGTGTGGAGGACGTAAGGATTGTCGCAGACCTGTTTCGAGTCCTCCGTCCGCCCCTGGAGGAGGTAGTCGTAGTCGGCATCGACGCAGGCCAGCATGTCCTTGCCCGTGCCGTGGAGCAGCAGGCTCGTCAGCACCGACTTCTTGCCGCGCGAGAGTTTTTTGCGCGTGGGTAGCATCACCTCGAAGTAGCGATGCTCGTTCTCGTAGCGGGCAAGCACCATGCGCCAAAAGAAGACATCGTCGTAGGCCTCAACGTAGGCCACGATCCTGCGCCTCGCCTTGCGCCCGTTGAGGCGGTTGGAGGCAGTGACGTAGTCGGAGGTGATATTGTCTTTCAACCGTTTTGCCATATCGCAGCCTTCCCTATTATTCGTCCTCCGTTATCTCCGACACCTCCGTCACATTGTCGAGCCAGCCGTTCATGATGACAGCGGGACTATGGGTGGTGAGGATGATCTGTACGTTGGGGTTGAGTTCGAGTATCAGGTCGATGAGCCGCTTCTGCCATTCGACGTGGAGACTCACCTCGGGCTCGTCCATGAAGAGCACGTAGTTTTGCCCGTCCTCGATGAGCACGGTAAGCAGGATGACCAGCATTTGCTTCTCGCCGCTGGAGAGTTGATAAGGCATGAGCGTCTCGCCGATCTGTTCGAAGCGAATTTCATTCTCCGTGCGCACGATCTTCTTGCCTGTCTCGGAGAAGAGGTCGTCGATGAGATCCTGGAACTTCCGCTTCGGTTGGCTGATGCGCTGGGCCTCCTCGGCAGCCTCGGGTGTGGCCTTCTGCAGGGCCTGGATCATGCGGTTGCCGATATTGACCTGGTAGTCGAGATACTTCCGCTGCAGTTTGTAGATCTGCCAGTCGAGTTCGGTGACGAGGGAGGCGTCGATCTTGTCCGTTATCTCCGTACTCATCAGCGGGCGGTCGAAGGACCGGATGATATCGAAACGTACCCAGCGTGCTTCCTCAGGCGCCACACGCAGGCGGACCCCCTTGACGGGATGGCTCGGCAACTCGCCGCCACGGGCCAGGCTCCGCACCACCTTGTTGAGGATGGTACTCTTTCCCACACCGTTGATGCCGCTCAGGATGTTGACCTGTCGGTGCAACTCCCAGCAGACGTGCTTCTTGCCGCTCCAGAGCGAGTCGATCTCTATCTCCTTGATGTATTCAGCATATTTCTGCATAACGTTCAGGTATAATTGTTTGTTGGGAAGCGCGTGCCATGAGGGCTGGCTTCTCTTGCAAAGTTAGTCATTTTTCTTCATACCAACACGCTGTGGGCGGTCTTTTTTCTTCAAAAACACGTTTAAACGTTTACTATGCTATTTTTCCTCATCTTTTATCGTCTCTCTTACTTACTTTTTTCTTTAGCATCATTTGCGCAATCAGTCCTTTTTTGCTACTTTTGCAACGTCAATTTCAACCATCACCAACCAACGACACCACCAAATAGATGAAACGTATTTTCCTCCTCGCCCTGCTCGCCACCGCGCTATGGGCTCTCTCCACGTCGGTCCTGGCGCAGAGCCAAGACGGTCTGAGACAATATGTGGAGCCGCGCATCGGCACGGCCCACTGTCGCTACTTCCACTTCGCGCCTGGCGCACTACCCTTCGGCATGGCCAAGCCCGGACCCTCCACCAACGGCCACTACGGCAACGTGGACGGCTGGCAGGCCACGGGCTACGACTATCGCGACCGATCGATCGAGAGTTTTCCTTGCACCCATGAGTTCCAGGTGGGCGGCATCAGCGTCATGGCCACCACGGGGCGCCTCATCACCGTGCCCGGAGACACCACGGAGGCGGGCATACAAAAGGGCTACCGCTCCCACTTCAGCCACGACGACGAGGTAGCGACGGCGGGCTACTATAGCGTCCTGTTGCGGGACTACGGCATTAGGGCAGAGATGACGGCCACGCAGCGCGTCGCCCTGCAGCGCTACACATTCCCCAAATCGCAGGAGAGCCACCTCATCTTCGACATCGGCCACCGTATGGGAGAGAGCGGAGCTATCAAGGACGCAGAGGTACGCATCCTCGATGATGGCACTATCGAGGGCTTCGTCGTTACCTATCCCGAATATGTCAAGGCCTACCAGCCCGGGGCAGTCGTGCCCATATACTTCTCGGCCACGACCAGCAAACGACCAAAGCGCTGGGGCACCTTCCACCACGACAACATACATGACAACAAGCGCGAGGCCCGCGGCGAAGGGGCGGGAGCCTATCTCTCCTTCGCCACGAAGGAGGGCGAGCAGGTGACGGTGAAGGTGGGCATCTCCTACACCTCCGTGGAGAACGCACGGCAGAACCGACTGGCCGAGGCGCGGACGCTGACCTTCGACGAGGCCAGGGAAGAGTCGGCGCGCCAATGGGAAGATATGCTGGGGCGCATCCGCGTCGAGACAGACCGCAGGGAGGATAAAGTGAAGTTCTACACGGGCCTCTACCATGCGCTGCTGGGTCGCGGCGTCTGCAGCGACGTCTCCGGCGACTATCCGAAGCACGACGGCACGGTGGGCCACCTGCCGACGAAGGAGGGGCGTCCGGCCTTCAACCTCTACAACACCGACGCCATGTGGGGCGCACAGTGGGGACTGACGCAGCTCTGGGTGATGGCCTATCCCGACCACATGAGCGACTATATCAGCAGCCACCTGCAGGTTTACAAGGACTGTGGCTGGCTGGCCGACGGACTGGCCTGCAGCCGCTTCGTCTCGGGCGTGGGCACCAATCAGCTGAGCAACATGATTGTGGCGGCCTATATGGCGGGCATACGCGACTTCGACCTGCCGCTGGCCTACGAGGCCTGCCTGAAGAACGAACTGGGATGGGAGGACCGCCCGCGGGGAGCTGGCAAGGCCGACACCAAGGACTTCCTGCGCCTGGGCTACGTGCCCCACGTTCATGCTGCGGATGGGGGACTCTACAACTTCTCGGCGTCCCACACGATGGAGTATAGCTACAGTGCCTACGCCGTGGCGCAGCTGGCCCGGGCCTTGGGCAAAGAGGCCGACTACGATCGGCTGATGGGCCTGTCGCACGGCTGGGAGAACCTCTACGACTCGACGTGCAACTTCGTGCGGCCGCGCTACGACGACGGTACCTTCGTCGAGAACTTCGACCCGCTGGAGGTGTGGCGCGGATTCCAGGAGGGCAACGCGTGGCAATACACTTTCTACGTGCCCCACGACCCGCAGGCGATGATCGCCAAGGTGGGGACCGAGGTCTTCAACGCGCGCCTCGACAGCATCTTCACACTCTCGCAGCGGCGCATCTTCAGCGGAGGCACGGAGGTAGAGGCGTTTGCCGGACTGCGCACGCTCTACAACCAGGGCAACGAGCCTTCGCTCCACATCTCTTGGCTCTTCAATGAGTCGGGACGCCCGTCGAGGACGCAACACTGGGTGCGCGCCATCCTCAACGAGTTCTATGGTACGGACGGCATCCACGGCTACGGCTACGGACAGGACGAGGACCAGGGAATGCTGGGGGCCTGGTATGCCGTCTCCTCCATCGGCCTCTTCGACGTGAAGGGACTCGACGACCTCCAGCCCTCGCTGGGCCTAGGCAGCACGATCTTCGACCGCGTGACCATCCAGTTGCACCCGCGCTACTACCCCGGAGGCCAGTTTGTCATCCAGGCCGTGGACAACAGCCGCCACAACGAGTACGTGCAGCGCTTCTCCCTCGACGGCACACGACTGACCACTCCGCGCATCCCCTTCCAGCGCTTCGCCCAGGGCGGCACGCTCACCGTGAACATGGGCTCCACGCCCGTGGACAACTACGAGTAGCCATTGGACAGCACGCAGAGGAAACAAACAATCCAGCGCGACCTTTAGTTATCACTAAGTGTGGTCATCAGCAACCTTCGGCAAGGTAGCGGAACACGCCACGAGACTGCAAGACAACAACATCACCGCTCGCCACCCTGGAGCACCCACCAGACAACCAGCAAAAACGCGGTTCTCGCGGGGGAGTAAAACTCAGATTACACCCACGGCCACGCGGCGATGCAAAAAGTGCAATAAAAACAAAATCGGAGCTTTCTTTTTCAGTTATTCCTGCACGTTTTTCAAGAACAATTCATAACTTTGCATCTGTCTATTCATACTCACAACGTGCCAGTATAGACTACAAGACAAGCGGATTAAAAGTCGTGCCGACCGGCAAGGGAAGGGACTGCCGTTGGCGGCTCGCGCTAAGACCCTGCAACAGTCGGCAGGGAGTGTAGCAACGCGCCACAGTCCATCCTCCTCGCCATGCTGACACGGCAAGCATAGAAAAGGCTCATAACGGCAGAAAAGAAGGGGACGCCCCGTTGGAACATCAACAAAAGCACCAGCCTTCACACTGCAAAGACGATCAAAGAACAAAATATGAAAACTCGCCGCGCTCGTCATGGCCCTGGCCGCAATGGTGGCAGTCTCGCTCTTCGTGCGCAGCCACCAGGATGCAGAGGAAGCCGAAGGCAGGGAGCTGACAGACGACCACCAGGCGGCTCGCCAAGAAGACAACCAGGTCATCGACTACCATCTATGGAATAGACGATAGTCGATGACCTGGAGAAGGGAGGCCCGAAGGAGAAAGGAGGCACGAGGAGGGAAGTATGAGTGGGAAAAGGCTTGCTCACTCCCCGTTCGTACACTCGCCCGTCTCGTAGCTCTTGGTCATGTCTTGCAGGATGGCTATCATCTTCTGCCGAAGACTTTCCGGCTTCAACACCATCAGGTTGCGTCCGTGCCACAGCAGTTCCTGCAGAAAATCGCGGGTGGGACGCACACGGAGCGTATACTCGCGGTAGAGGCCGTCGGCCGATTGGCCCACCTTCTGCTGGCTCTCGTGCAGCGGCACCTCCTCAAGGTAGTTGTACTCGGGATAGAACACGCGCAGGCGCACGTTCTCTATCGGCTCGTCCTCCATGCGCATGATGCCGAAGCAACCATCGTAGTAGTTGTCGGGCGTGAGCATCTGCTTCAGTTTGGGCGACAGAGGACGCTTTGTGCACTCCTCATACATCAAGGAGATGCGGTCGAACGACAGGCAGCGCACCTGCTCTTTCTCGTTCACGCCGACGACGTACCAACGCTGCTTGAAGAACCTCACAAAAGCGGGCGTCAAGGCGACGGACGTCTCCACCCCGTAGGCCGTGGTGCAGCTAAACCTCAGCCGATATTGCTTGTCGATGGCTCTGAGGATGTCGTCGAGCAATTCTGAGTTGCGTGGCGCAGGGTCGAGCATCACCTTGGTGTGGTATTGCAGCATATCGCCCAGCGAGGCCAGCCGCAGGGAACTGAGCAGCCACTCCGTGACATCGTCACACTTCACGCTGTCTTTCTTCAGATAGTAGCGATAGCCGCCGCTCCTGCCGCTACACTCCACCTTGATGCCAAACATCTGCTCTATTTCGTCGCGATGGCGGTGAAACGTGCGCTTCTCCAGCGACTTGCCTTGAGCGTTGGCCGCAGCCTCCAGCCATGCGGCAGCTATCTCCTCATACGTCATGCGCCTGCGTTCGAGCTGGCCTATCAGCCAGGCGAAGAATCTCATTCGCTTGTCCATACCCTGTAGCCCACTATTTCAAGAAGTTTACTATCACCCGGTGCCAGTAGTCCCACGAGTAGCCCACCGAGGGATGGTTTACCGCCATCGCCCTCACCGTCCTGCCGCTTGCCAAGGAGTAGGTGCCCGTGGCCGTGCGACAGCCGTCCACGACGATGTCCTCCCCATCAGTCCAACGCTCGCCGGGCAGTTTGTCCCACAGGCGGTTGCCCCATACGATGAGGCATTCGGGCTGGTATTTTTCCATCACGTCGAAAAGGACCTCGCCAGCCTGGCGGTATTGCGCGGCGGTGCCAGCCTCGCGCGGGCCGCCCATGGCCACTTGCAGATAATTGTAGAACACCACCGACTGCCATATCCGCTGACTCTGCGCCTGATCGGTCTCACAGCCCACGAGCGAACGCTCAAACTTCAGCAACGTCTGCATCCACCTCTGCCGCTCCACGCCCCGGTCGAGATATTGCTCCACTACGCCGCTGGTAAACTCCATGCACTCCCGATGGCGCAGGCAGTTGCCGCAGTCGGCGCAGCCCTCGTCGCAGTAGTGGCTCTCGCCAAGCACCATGATGCGCTTGCCAAACAGTCCTCCGCCAGCGTATGACGCTCCGACGAAAGGACGAAAGAATACTCCGTCTTTCATATATTATTGCTCTTCTGTTTTGTTTCGATACTCATCCTGGGTCTTCCAAATCTCCTTGTACACCCATTTCTGCCACCACGACCAGGCAGGACGGGTGTGCCAGCTGCCACAGGCCGGACATTTCAGCGGCGCTGACAGGGCCGTGCATTGGTATTCGAAGTCCATGCCCACAAACTTGTGTCCGCATTCGTTGCAGACAAATTTACTCCATCCTCTTAACATAGCTTTTTCGTTTTAGACCAATTGGCAAGACAAAGGTATGGAGAAGTTTTTATCCCTGCAAGTCCATGATGGTTCACTGATGAAATCCTCACGCCACCGGTCCCAGCCTTAGTCTGCCACAGTCGGTTTTTTGTTTACGCCGGCAAAGTTACACATCAGCTGTGCCAAAGAGTGTCACCACTGGAAAGAAAAGCAAAAAGAGGCTGAAACAAAACCTGCATCAGACCACGTTATTTGTCGGAATTGAGCATTTTGCAGCAGATTATTAGTCGGAATTGAGCAAATTCCCGCGAATTATTTGTCGGATTTGAGCAATTATCTTATCTTTGCACCTGATTTTTAATCACTTCTCGCCATGCAAGAATATATACAAAGAAATATAGACGTAGAACTCTTGGAGTGGAAGGACAATCCGATGAGAAAACCACTCTTGCTTAGAGGTGCCCGACAAGTAGGCAAGTCCTCTGCAGTAAGACATTTTGGAAAAGAATTCCAGTTTTTTGCTGAGGTAAACTTTGAACGTCACAAAACTGTCAAAACATTCTTCCAAGGAGATATTGACATACGCTTGATTGTCCAAAAGATTGCAATATATATCAACGTTCCAATAGAAGAAGGCAAAACGCTTCTGTTTCTTGACGAGATACAAGAATGTCCAGAAGCAATAATGGCATTGCGCTTCTTCAAAGAAGACTATCCAGGGCTACATGTCATTGCAGCTGGATCTTTACTGGAGTTCACGCTTCAAGAGCTACCTACATTTGGTGTAGGGCGCATACATACTTTGTTCATGTATCCGATGACATTTGATGAGTTTTTGAATGCGAACAATGAAAACGGATTGATAAGCATGAAAAAGCAAGCTGACAGCCAGCATCCCTTGGATGCCGCTTTTCACGAAAAACTAATAGAATATTTTCGCATATACCTTTTGGTAGGTGGAATGCCCGAGGCTGTGCTGGCATGTCTCAAGTCACAACAAAATCTTTTATTTATTGAATATCAGCGAGTTAAATATTTTGAAGAATGTAACTGCTAACGATTTAGAAACGAGCTATATTCTTTTTCTTTCACAACTTTGCAATATACAAAGAACGCTTTGATTACAAGTGCAAAGATAAATTGAAATTTTGAAATACAATTATTTTTGCTCATTTTTTCACTTTCTTTAATGGATTCCCTTGGCAAGCCCTTTGGCACTTTACCTACTTCAAGGTATTGCAAATATATACCGATTTTCGTACCTTTGCAGCCGATTTTGAATATTCAAACCAAGATGAGGTTACGATATGCTTATGTGTCTGTACTTTTGCTCATGTCCTTCTCAACAATAGCAAATGTATGGGCATCGTCTTCCCTTTCTCCTGACGGAAGGGCTTTCTCTTATGCTGTGTCGAGTGATACAGTAAGGGAGAGTCGTGCCTTGTCAGAGGGCGATGGCGACTCTGTGGAAACGCAAAAAGAAGATTCCATCTTTAAGACGCTCAACCTCGGCGAAGTGGTGGTTACTGCTGCCATGAAGGAGGTGGAGATGAAGGGCGACACCACGGTTATCAATGCCAATACTTTCCAGACTCCCGAAGGAGCATACCTCGAAGAACTCTTGAAGCGTGTGTCTGGCTTGGAATATGACAAGCAGAAAAAGACGATAACATATAATGGTCTTCCCATCCACGAAATCAATGTCAATGGCGAGAGTTACTTTGGCGGCAACAGCACCCTCGCCCTCGAAAACCTGCCAGCCAAGTTGGTGAGCAAAATCAAGGTGTATGACAAGCGGAGCGAACTGGAGAAAATCACCAAGGTGCGCAAGGGCGGCGAAAACTATGTGCTCGACTTGCAGACCAAGCGAGAGTTCAACGGCACGCTGATTACTTCGGCTGGCATAGGCAGGGGCAACAACGAAAAGAAGGAAGCCGAGTTAATATCCAACCTCTTCCGCCAGACTGGCGACAACATCTCCGTGATAGCTCGAAGTGGCAACCGATATATGACTTCTCGCTACCCCGACAACCGACAGGACAACGTGGCGATGAACTTTGCCAAGAAGTTCTCCAAGCGATTCACCCTCTATGGCAACATGATGTACAACCATTATGCCAGTGGCAACGAGAGCACCCTATATAGCGAGCAATATCTCACCACAGGCAACCGTTACCAGAACTCGGCATCCACCAGCACCAATCGCAACACGATGGGCAATGGTTCGTTGGGCATGAGGTGGAACTTGGATGACAAGACCTATTTTAATATAGGTGGAAACTTCAGCAAGTCGAAGAGCGACAACACCAGCGACAGCCAGCAATCCACCTCTTCAGAAGGCGATGAGCGTATCAACAGCATCACGAGAAACTCGGATTCGAAGAGCGACAGCCATTCGTTCTCCGTCAATGCCGACATCACCCGAGTGTTCAACGACAAGGGTACGAGCATCAGCCTCACGGGTAGTTACTCCGACAGCAAGAGTACCAACGAGTCACATTCCCTTTCCGAGACCACTTACTATCAGTTGGAGAGCAGTCTGGGTGGCGATTCCGTGCTTTATCGCAACCAATACCAGCACTCCCCCTCCACCAATCGTGCCTATTCCGTAGGCATCAACTTGACGCAACCATTGGCTGAGAACTTGCACCTGCAACTCGGTTATCGCTATTCTGCCAACCGACAGGTGAGCGACAGGATTACTTACGAGAGCGAAGTATATCAAGACAGTTTGAGCAACTATACCCAGAGTCGGACTTATTCCCACGAACTCAGCCTTTATTTCAATTATAATGGCAAGCGATGGCAGGTAAATACGGGTGTGCAGATGAATCCAGAGCGGAGAAGTCTTGACCAGAAGACTGGGCTGCTCTATGCCGATACGGTGAGGACGAGCGTGAATTGGAACCCACAGTTGAATGTGTCATGGCATCAAGGCAAGACTCGCTTCGAACTGAATTATGATGGCAGCAGCCGACAGCCAGACCTTGGCAGTTTGGTTTCGCTGACCGACAATAGCGACCCATTACACGTTACTCATGGCAATCCTTCGCTCAAAGCGGCTTATAGCCAGAACTTTCGGTTGATGGGAAGGAACACTCGCCTCGGTCTTTCGGGCGATGTTAATTTCAGCAACACCTATAACAGTCAAACGCAAGCCGTCTTTTACAACCTTGCCACTGGTGGCACGGAGACTTATCCTGTGAATGTGAATGGCAACTGGAATATGCGTGCCAGTCTTCGCTATCAGAAGCGATGGAAGAAGCGGTTCAATCTCTCTGCTCGCACAGGAGCCAGCTTTGCCCAAAGTGTAGCTCTTGTGAATGAGGGAAAGAGCGAGGAGCAAGACCGCAGCATCACCCACAATACTTCGTATAATGCCAACCTTCGTTTGGGTTATCAGCCGAAATGGGGAGGCTTCGACTTGCAGGGCGATTGGCGTTACCGCCATGCCACCAACCAACTCCGGGGTACATCCAACTATACCCGAAGTTACAATTTTTCGCTGAATACCTATGCAGAGCTTCCTCTTGGTTTCCTGGTCAAGAGCGATGCTGCATACTCTTTCCGTAACGGCACCAACATCAAAAAAGGCGAAGATGACCAAGTGGTTTGGAACTTGGGGGCATCTTGGCGATTCCTCAAAAAGAAGCAAGCCGAGCTTTTGCTCTATTGGTCAGATATTCTCAGTGACAAGAAAAACTTTTATCGCAATGTTACGGCGACAGGATTGACGGAAAGCCGTACCTCACAAATTGGCAGCTACTTCATCATCAGTTTTAAGTATCGGCTGAATAAGCAACTGTGAAAAACATATTGAAAATCTTAGATATGTTATGATTTCTCAACAAGACAGATGAGAAACCCTATAAATCATAACAAATTACTATTGCAAATTTCATTATTTTTAGGTATTGCACATTATTTAATAAATATGTACCTTTGCAGCCACAAATTAAGGGTAATATTTTGATTAATTGTAAATATTTAAAAGAATAATAAAACAATGAAGATTTTTAAGAATTTCATCGGTCTCGCTGCCATGGCACTCTGCCTCGGCTTCGCTTCTTGCAGCAGTGACGACGATGCGCCTTCTTACAGCAATGTGGCTGTAAGCAACTCAGAGTTGATGACTATCCTCAAAGCTAAGGGATACCAGTTTGATGAGAATGGAAAAATGCTCCTTGACGACAAAGCCAACAGCACCACATCTCTCGATCTTTCTGGCACAAAGGTAGATACCTCCGCATTGAAAGAGCTTTCTGTTTTCCCTAATTTGAAAGAGTTGAACCTTAGCAACAATAGCTACGGTGAGACTTTCGATTTTTCTGTTCTTCCAGCTCAGATTACAGGCATCGACCTCACAAATAATAACATTTATAACTATGACAACCTTGTAAAGGTAACTGTAGAGGAAAATGGCGATGAGACAGTGGAGAACCTTCATAATATCACCAAACTTTATTTGCCAGAGGAAGCCAAATACAATATGGCTCAACTTGTGCGTTTCTATCGTCAAAACAAGCCTGCTATTGATGGAGGCACTATGGATATTAAGATGCAGAATGAAAATGGTGTATCTGAAAAGTACAATACTTTGAGAGAAATACCAGATGCAACACTTAGAGCATATCTTAATCAAGAGACAACTTTTTCAGGCTTATTTGATGGGGAGAAAATTGATTTGAGTAAAAGATTGAATAATGAACAAAAGATAAATAATATTTATATTACTTCTTATTTCTTTCAGCAAGCAAATTTGAACATTGATGAAATGTCAACTCTTGAAGGTTTGCAATATATTATAGATAATCCATATTGGGAAGGTACAAATTTGTATATTGCCCCTAATACAAATATGGTAATGCCAAAGATGACATTGGGAAATTCATTGACATTATTAAATCTTCAGAATCTAAACTTGGGAGAAGTCAATGTTACGAATGCAACTCAACTATACTATATAAAATTAATAGGTATAGAAGGTATGGAAACTCTTGACTTGTCTAAAAATACAATTTGGGGGCAACGAGGGATTGCCGCAGAGGAAGATGCAATGACTGGCAGTGTACTTACTGTAGCTGATTGCTCGGACTTGAAAAGTATAGTCTTCCCTAACACAGAACAGCTTCATGCTTCAACTTTAGATATAGAATATCTCCCGAAGATAGAAAAGTTGGATTTATCAAAGTTTGCAAAGATTGATGCTTTTGTCGTAGGAGATTTGCCTGATGAGTTTAATTTAGTCTATCCAAATCTAACACAGTTTCACTCTGTTATAGGAACATCTTCATTTGCTTGCTCAGTAAAGACATATGCCTTAAGTTCTACTGTTGACTTTATTAACAAATACAATAAGGATACAGATTCGCCAAAGCTAACAAGAGCAACAATGATGGCTACAAAGAAAAATAAAGCTGCACGTTGGAAAGTTCAATAATTAATATATTTAGTAACAATTTAAATTTTAACACAATGAAAAGATTTATTTTGATGCTTGCAGTAGTAATGCTTGCAGTATTGGGCGTAAATGCTCAGACAGAGAAAACTCTTAAGGGTAAGTTGACTAACGTTCAAATGAACAATAACAACTATGCCGATGTAGAAGGTGTCACATTCATCTTGACAGACAATGGTGATGGAACTGGCACCTTGGAGTCCGAAGAGCCTATTGGTCCTATTGGCAAAATGCCTGGTGCTATCAATGTTAATATGGCTGTAGCAATTGATAGTAAGGGTGGCTTGTCTGCCAAGGAAGACAGTAAGGCTGGTGTATTGGACCTTAACATTGGAGGTTCTGTTACTCTTTACACAACATCTTTGACTGGTGACACAACAACATTTGTATTGAAGACAAAAGCTCTTTCCGTGTTTGGCAAAGCTATTTTCAATGCCTCTGTAACATTTGTGGCTGAGTAAAATTTGAAACAAAAGAGGGTGCGTCATATAGTTTTATGCCACATCCTCTTTATCTTGTTTTCTTATGAGCTGGATAAAGAGTTTAACACTAATATTTTTAGCATCTTTTACAATGCTTGCTTCTTCATGTAGCAGTGATGATGATTTGAACAAAGAAGCACCTGCTGAAGAATATGTGACAAAAGCAAAAGATATACTCAGCGGCGATATTGTTCTTTCTACTAAGGCTACCATGAGTGGAGTTGACAAGACCCATTTAGCAAATGGATGTCCAACTAAATTCAACTTTACATGGAAAGAAGATGGAACTATGAGCCTCTCATTGGTAGATTTCACCGTAGGTTCAATGCCTTTTGCCGTGACATTCAAGTGCAGTACCAAATTTATGAACTTGAATTCATGGGATAAAGACGAAAGACCAGAAGCTGGTTGGATTAAGTTCCAAGGAAAGGATGGGAATGTGACCACAGACGGTGACGACCCTAAAGATTGTCAGTCAGGAAGTGGTGCTACAGTTGATGGCTACTTGAACGTGTTAACTAATCAGATTGAGTTCATCGTGAACTACAATATGATGAATGTTCGCACAGAAACGTTCCAGCAGACTATCGACAAAAATCGTATTAATAATTTCCAGCAGGAATTTGAACAATACGAAAAGGACTTAATACAATGGAAGAAAGATAATGGAGAAGGATAACTTTAATGTTGTTCATATATAATAAGGAAAGAGGGGTATGCCCAGACATATCTCTCTTTCTTTTTGCAAGTAAAAAATGATGGGAAGAGAAACAAGCCATAGCGAGGCTGAAATCGTGTAAGGATTTGGAAAAAATAGAATGACAATATAAATGAAGACAATTAGAAATGTAATGCTCATCGGCTTACTGCTGATACTCGCCCTCCCTGTCGCTGCACAGCGAAAGGTGAAGTTCGGTATCTTCGACAAAGCCACTGAGCAACCAATCATCGGCGCAGTCATCACCTACGCCGACAACGAGAAATTGAAATCGCCACAGCGTGTTGTTACCAACATGGATGGTGAGGCTACCATCTCGGTGCCTCAGAGTGACAAATGTTATTACCAGGTGGTATCCGTGGGTTATAACCCTCTGAATGGAACCATCGGAAGCGACAACTCCCTCAAACTCTTCATGACAGAAGACGTGATGAAGATGAACGAGGTGGTGGTTACTGGTTCCCGTACCGCCCGACCTATCAAGCTCTCGCCAGTGAGCACGCAGGTGCTCGGCGGTAAGGAACTGGTAGATGCAGGCTATGCCGACTTGACCAAGGCACTGCAACAGGAAACACCGGGTATGAACATCCAGAAAGTGGGATTCGGCAACGAAATCTCCATGCAGGGCTTGGATGCACGCCACGTGCTCTTCCTGCAGGATGGCGAGCGACTGACGGGCGACATGGCTGGTAACCTCGACTATGAGCGATTCAACCTCCATGCCATCGACCGCATCGAAATCGTGAAGGGTGCCAGCAGTACCCTCTATGGAAGCCGTGCGTCGGGTGCCGTCATCAATCTTATCACCAAGAAGACCACCAAACCTATCGACATTCAGGCTGGTGTACGCTGGGGACAGATGAACGAGACCAACTACAAGAATCCTTCCAAGAAGGACTTCCTGTATATGTTTGAGAAGAATGCCGACCGCCCGAACCTGCAGAGCTGGGTATCGGCAGGATTCAATGCTGGCAAGGTAACTTCGCAGACGGACGTGTGGTATTCTTCGAGCGATGCCTTCTACATGTACCAGGCGGAGAACGATAAGAAGGTATATACCAAGGAGGCTAACCCTTGGCTCGACCACGACGTGACCATTACCAGCGTGGCTTCCCGTCCGCCAATGGGCATCGAGGGTACGGAGCATATCTCGGTATCGCAGAAGGTATTTTACGACCCTTTCAAGAACCTGGAGATTCTTGCCTACGGTAGTGCGTTCTATATGAATACCTACGACCTCATTCAGGATATGACCTTCAGTCAGGCGCGTGACTGGACGGCTGGAACCAAGATTAAGTACTCCTTCAAGGATTGGTTCAAGATTACCGCCTCCCTTCATGGCGACTTCTACGACCGCTTCAAGCGACACGAGCGCATCGACGAGCGTACCAAAGTGTATAAGAGCCGTATCTTCCAGCCTCGCCTCTCCATCACCTCGCAGAAGTTCGAGGGTCACGACCTCATCCTCGGTATCGAGCACCTGAGCGATGACCTGACGAGCGACCGATTCAACGGCGATGCCTCCCATATCATGCGCACGCGTTCGCTGAAGGAAACGGAGGCTTTCCTGCAGGACGAGTGGACGATGAACGACCACTGGATGGTTTCGGCAGGTGTGAGAACCAACTTCAGCCGTGCCTTCGGACTGATGGCGATGCCAAAGATTGCCTTCAAGTGGAGTCCTTCGGATCACTGGGCATGGAGAGCCAACTATTCGATGGGCTATCGTTCGCCAAGCATCAAGGAGCTGTTCTTCAACTGGGACCACCTCGGCATGTTCATGATCAAGGGTAACGAGGACCTGAAGCCTGAGAAGAACAACTACGTGAGCCTGGGCACAGAGTACTCGAACGATAACTTCTTCATCTCGGGCAATGTATATGGCAACTTCTTCCGCAAGAAGATAGAGGGTGTATGGCGCATCTACGACATGCAGTATAACTTTGAATACACCAACCTCGCCAAGCAGAACCTCGTCGGACTGGAGACCATCATGCGCTGGCACTTCCTCAACCACTTCACGATGAATGCCACCTACAGCTACGTGAACGTGAGCAAGACGGATGGCATCCAGGTGAACACCACTTCGCCTCATGCTGCTACGGCGAGCCTCGACTATAAGTACAACAAGAAGAACTACCGACTGGGCGCCACCTTCTCGGCAAGCTACATGGGTGAGAAGAAGTTTGATGTGCAGGACCGACTCTCTGTAAACGGCGAGAGCCACGATGCCTACTTCCGATGCAAATTGCCACAGTATGTATTGTGCAACCTGTCGGTGATTCAGACCTTCTATAATAAGGTGAAGGTAACGGTGGGTGTGGATAACATCTTTAATTACGTGCCAAAGACCTTGGGTTCGGGCATCACCATGTTTAACGTGCCAGCCACGGCAGGAGCCAAGGCGCATGTGCAGGTGGAAGTGTTGGTAGATGAATTGGTAAAAGCATTTAGAAAGAAGAAATAATGAAGAAAGCATTACTATATATAATAGGTATGGCAGCCGCAATGACGAGCTGCGTATCTTATGAGGCAGAGGACTTCACTGGTCATACCTTGCCCCGAAAAACAGGTTATAGCACGGGTGTTACCAACGACTGGCTCTATTTCGACCTGAAGACGGGACATCGCTATAATGTGCTGAATCCTAACCAGAGTGTCATCGCCTTTATTGATGGCAAGCCAATAGAGGAGTATTTCCATTACAACGGCACTACTAAATTGGTAAAGTATTGGAGCGAAGGTGTGCAGAAGAACATCTTCGAGGATGCTGAGCGTGATGAGAACGGCGATACCATCTTCACCAAGAATCAATCTACAGGCAAGTTAACCTATAAGACGGTGAAGAGACAAGCCAACAGCATCTTAGTGATGGAGAACAAGGAGGATGACCCCAACACGATGGCTTATCCTGCTACGGAGTGGGACCTCGCCTTCAATGGTTATCAGCTCCGCACCAACAGCGGAACGAGCGGACCAGGCAAGGGCGGTGCTGCCGACCTGGGCTATGGCGAATATGACAAGTGGACGAGCAAGGCGCAGGTGGATGCCTATCTGGCAGAACACAACATGACTTTCGCCGTGGATGATTCAGCAAGCGTCTATGTCACCATGTCGCAGAACGACTGGAACAAATATTGCATCGCCAACAAACTGGATATGAACGAGAACCCTTGGTTCGACCCGAACAACGGACCTGCCAAGCAGTTGGTAAGCGGCAATCCGGTGCTCGAAAAGGCAATGAGTTTCTCTGGTCCACCTCCAGTATATACTCCTTCTTTCCATACCTACGTAATCCGTTCGTGGGATGGCGAGAGATATTACAAGCTCCAGATTATCTCCTGGTATGATGCCAATGTGCAGATAGGTGATGAGGGAGGAAGAATCAGTTATTACTTAGATGAATTAAAGTAATTCAATATCAAACAATAAACATTAAACATTATGAAACAATTGAATTGGTGGAAATCCATCGCTTCGTTCCTCGTGGTACTCTTTACCATGCCGTTGGGACATGCGCTGATGATGATAATGGATAAGACGATGACTCCTGAAGCTGTGCATTACTCAGCCTTCTTCATGGGGTTGGCAGGTCTTATCATGGTAGTAATCGGTGTCTTCGTAAAGGGAGACACCAAACAGACTCTTTGGGGACTTTTCGGAGGTCTGCTCTTCTGGACCGGTTGGATAGAATTCCTGTTCCAGTACTATGCTACCCGCTGGGGTACACAGCCGGAGATGGAGAATGGCGAAGTTGTGACTCGCCCTGAATACCTCATCCTCCCTGCCACCTTCGGCATGTGGATGATGATAATGGTGCTCTACATCTTCTCAACCAAAAACGGATGTAACTTCATCAACTGGTGGCAGCGTGTTCTTTTCCGTTCCCGCAAGAATAAGATTGCCGCCCGTCCGATGACACATCATACAAGTATCGTTACTTTCATGGAACTGAACATGATTTTGTGGACAAGCTATCTCCTGTTGATGTTCTGCTACGACAAGAACTTCCTCGGCGACCATCACCCTGTCACCTCCATCGTGGCAGCGGTTTGCCTCATTGGCAGTTTCTTCATCTTCAGGAAACAGTTGCGTTTGAGCACATGGGGCGCCAATATCCGTATGGCTATTGCAACGGTTGTCGTGTTCTGGGTACCTGTGGAAGTGCTTGGTCGCCTTGACTTTTTCAAGGAGATTTGGATAGAGCCGGAGAAGTATACTACCCAGATGATTTGCATCCTCGTGGCATTCGTGGCATTGCTTTTGTATATCATGATAGCTGCAAGAAAGAAGAAGACACATGAGTAACAGAAAACTATATTGGTGGAAATCCATAGTATCGATGGGTGTGATTTTAGGAAGCATGCCCATCGTTCATTTGGTGGCACGAGTGCTGAAGGACAATTACGACGGCACGCAACTGTTGGGTGCTGGGATGGCTGTAGGCTTCGTGGGCTTGGTGATGGTAGTGGTCGGTGTTTTCGTCAAGGGACAGACTCGCCAAACCTTGCTCGGACTTATCGGTGGCATGTTCTACTGGACGGGTTGGGTGGATTTCCTCTTCATGTATTATGCCCATCGTTGGGGAACACATGCCGAGATTGACCCCACAACGGGAGAGGTGTTGAGCCGACCTGAATATCTCTTGCTCCCTGCCACATTCGGCTTGTGGGCAATGGTGATGTTACTCTACATCTTCTGTTCCCGAAATGCCTGCAACTTCCTCAACTGGTGGCAGACGCTCTTCTTGGGGAAGAACAAGCGACTCATCGCCGCTCGCCCGATGACACGCCACACCAGCATTGTTACCTTCATGGAAATCAACACAATGCTCTGGACTTGCTATCTCCTGCTGATGAACCTCTACGATCCTCAATTGTTTGGTCGTGAGAGTCCAGTCACCTTCGGTGTAGCCTTCGGTGCCTTGCTTTCCGCCCCATACGTATTTCGCAAGCAACTCCACTTGCAATCGTGGGGAGCAAACATCAGAATGGGTACGGCAACGGTCATCGTGTTCTGGATAGCGGTAGAGGCATTTAATCGCACGGGCATCATCGGAAAGCTCATTGCACATCCGAGCGAATATCCTTGGCATTGGGTGGTAATGGTGATAGAACTTTGCTTCTTGGCAGGAAAGATTGTCAAGGATGCAAGGGCGAAGAAAGAAAAGAAATAAGATAGATAATCGGATAAGGAAATCAATGAAGAAAGGAACTTGGAGAAAACAACATAAATGGCTTGGTATCGGCTTGAGCTTCTTCATGCTGATGTTCTGCGTGTCAGGCATCCTGCTCAATCATCGTTCACTCATCAAGGAGGTGAACGTGAGCAGGAAGTACCTGCCAAGTCGTTATGAGTTTCGGAATTGGAACGGTGGATTGCTACGAGGCACGCTTGACATTGGCAAGGATTTAATGGTAGATACCATGAGGAATGTGGATTCTTGTCGCCAACTGTTGCTTTATGGCAATGGTGGCATCTGGCTTACCGACTCCAAGGCTTCCTACTTCAAGGATTTCAATGAGGGGTTGCCAGAAGGTGCAGACTATCGTCAAATCAAAAATGTCATAAGGCTTGATAATGGAAGGATATTTGCTGTCTCACCTTTCGGGCTTTATCGCTATGGAGTGCATAACAAATGGCATGAGGTGAATATGTCACTGGAGGATGAGGAGAAATTAACGGACATCGCTTCGCATGGCGATACCCTTGTAGTGCTCAGTCGTTCCTTTGTCTATACCTCGCTTCCTCCTTATAAGACTTTTAAGCGCATTCAACTTCATGCGCCAAAGGATTATGACGGCAAAGTAACTGCCTTTCGTACCGTTTGGCTACTCCATAGTGGAGAACTTTTCGGAATAACAGGAAAGATTGTGGTTGATGCCATAGCCATTATTCTTGTGGTTCTCTGTATTACGGGTATCGTCTTTTGGCTGAGACCGAAGCGAAAGGCATTACTGCAAACCTCGCTTCATCTGCATGACAGAATCGGGCGATATACTATCATACTTGCGCTCTTGATAGCACTGACGGGTTGGTGTCTCCGCCCTCCTGTGATGATAGCATTAGTGTTAAGCAAGATTCCGTCTATCCCAGGCACAACACTCAGAAGCAAGAATCCTTGGAACGACAAGCTCCGCATAATTCGTTATGATGAGAGCTGCCATGATTGGCTGTTATCCTCATCGGAAGGATTCTATTCATTGAACATCAAAAATGCTACAGTGAAAGTTATTACTTCTGTTCCACCTGTCAGCGTGATGGGATTGAATGTATTACAGAAAGATGCAAATGGTAGATGGCTTTGCGGTTCATTTAGCGGCTTGTTTGTTTGGGACAGACGACAAGGAACTGCTACCGATTACTTTACGAACAAACCTGCACTGAATGAAGCAGGAGCACCATTCGGAAAGAAAGCTGTCGCAGGTATGAGCCAAGACTTTTCCACCCCTGTCGTAGTGGAATATTACGAGGGAACAAACTTTGCCCCTCAACCTTCGAGCATGAACCAACTTCCGATGTCACTTTGGAATGTGGCATTAGAGGTGCATAGTGGCAGAATTTTCATTGGAACGATAGCCACATACATATTCATCTTTGTTATGGGCATTCTTGCGTTTTGGTGCTTGTGGTCGGGCTATAAAATTAGGTTAAAAAAGAAATAACATTGCACAAAATCCAATTCTCATTAGATGCGAAAACAAACTGATGGTGGTGAGGTAATATTTTTGCCACTATCAGTTTGTTATATAGTGTTCCACCTGCTACAATGGTGCAAACACAAGAAACAACATCTTATTATTTCTTGATAAGCCTTTTGATTTCATTTGATTCGTTTGTCAACTTTCTTGCCAAGCTATCTTTGTATGCTGCTATCTCCACCATTTTATGATAACGAAAGATTGAATCTTCATAAACAGCAACACGACTTCTTACATCATCAATAACTTTCTCATCTCGGCAAACAGAGAAATGCTTTTCAATGTAGCGAATATTTGAGTCGTCAGATGGAAGAACCATTTTTAAGGCTCTATACTTCAAGTCTGCCTCCTCCCAATTTTTGTGCTCTCGCCATTGGGTGAGATTACCCCAAATGGAGATAACAAGAGATAAAGCCAAGCCTCCAATGAAAAGAAGAACATACTTTGAAGTAGGCTCGAAACGATGGGTGACAACCTTCTTTTGAGGAATGCTACCCATTGCGTGAAGTTTGTCCTGCACAACTTTTGATGTAGTATTCAGCTCTTGTTTCATCTGATTAATGGTATCAAACAAGAGTTTGCACCGCTGTTCATCTTTGCTTGCTTCTTTCTTGGTAAGGTCGATATAGATACATATCGCCTCTCTTAATTTTGCCAAATTGCTTATAGTCTCTTCTTCTTTTGCAGATACGGAAAGTATGGCTTTTTCAAGTTTACTTGTGTCAACATTTACAGGGACGGGGATGGCTCCTGTCTCTGTCTTCTTTGTGGAGGCAGAAAGTTCATCGACTTTCTGCTCCAATCTCTCAACTGTGCCGTAGATGGCTT
>ERZ839489.505-NODE-505-length-39493-cov-6.967138_pt1 | contig 39493 bp, 38 predicted proteins | sample MGYA00519938_ERZ839489 | MGnify/ENA primary metagenome ERZ839489 (study PRJEB31850, sample SAMEA3708846) | human gut metagenome | biome: human gut; feature: human-associated habitat; material: faeces | place: China | collected 2014 ...
TGGCTCAATTCTTTACTCAGTTCATTGCCGGATGTGTAATCATTGCGATCCCAATTACAATTTTGTTCATTGTAATGCAAAAATTCTATGTTAATGGAATCACAGCAGGTGCTGATAAAGGTTAATCAAATTAAAGTTTATGTGAAAAAAGTGTCCTGTTTAACAGGGCACTTTTTTATTTGTTTGAAGGAGAAAAATATGAAACCTTGGTGGAAAAAAGCGGTCGTTTATCAAGTTTATCCTAAGTCATTTCAAGATAGTAATGGAGATGGAATTGGAGATATTCCAGGAATCATTTCGCGATTAGGATATTTAGAAAAACTAGGAATTGATGCTATTTGGTTATCACCCGTTTACTTATCCCCTGGTGTAGATAATGGCTATGATATCTCTGATTATCAAAAAATAGACCCACAATACGGAGCAATGGCTGACATGGATAATCTGATTAGAGAAGCTAGAAAACATCATATACGCATTATTATGGACCTTGTTGTTAACCATACATCTGACCAGCATCCTTGGTTCATTGAAGCAAGAAAAAGTAAGGAGAATCCATACAGAGATTTCTATATTTGGCGTGATCCGGTAGAGGGCCATGCACCTAATGAGTTGAAATCTGCTTTTTCTGGTTCAGCTTGGAAGTTTGATGAAAAAACTGGTCAATATTACTTACACTTCTTTGCAGATCAACAGCCAGATCTTAATTGGAAGAACCCAAAATTAAGAAATAAAATCTATGAAATGATGAATTATTGGATCGATAAGGGAATTGGCGGCTTTAGGATGGATGTGATTGAACTTATCGGAAAAGATCCCGATAAAAAGATTCGTGAGAATGGTCCAATGCTTCATCCATATTTAAAAGAGATGAATGAGAATACTTTTGCCGGTAAAGAATTAATGACAGTGGGTGAAACATGGAACTCTACTCCAAAGATTGCTGCAGAATATTCAGATCCAGCTCGTCATGAATTATCGATGGTATTTCAATTTGAAAATCAAAGCTTAGATCAGCAAGAAGGAAAAGAAAAATGGGATTTACGTCCGCTTGATTTAGGCGAATTGAAAAAAGTTCTAGTTAAATGGCAGACAGAAATTGATTTTAATCATGCATGGAATAGTCTTTTTTGGGAAAATCATGATATTCCGCGAGTTATTTCACGATGGGGAAATGACAAAGAATATCGAGTTCAAAGCGCAAAAATGTTTGCGATTGTACTGCATTTAATGCATGGGACACCTTACATCTATAATGGCGAAGAAATTGGGATGACCAATTGCCCTGTTAAGTCAATTGATGAAGTAGAAGATATTGAAAGTATCAATATGTATCGTGAAAGAATTGATAAGGGCTACAGTAAGGATGAACTAATTAAAGCAATTAATACTAAAGGTCGAGATAATGCACGACGTCCAATGCAGTGGTCAAATGGAGAAAATGCTGACTTTACTACAGGAACACCGTGGCTAAAATTAAACCCAAACTACAAGACCATTAACGTTAAAGAAGCCTTAGAAGATCCAAATTCTATTTTTTACACCTATCAAAAATTAATTAGACTTCGTCATGAAAATTCTGTTGTAGTGGATGGAGATTTTGAACTTGTTGAAAATACTAGTGATAATATTTTGGCCTTTTGGCGAAAACTAGAAGATGAAAAGTGGTTAATAGTTTCTAACCTGTCTGGTGAAGAACAAAATCTAAATTTAGATATATCTTTTAAAAAGGTTTTGATTAGTAACTATGAAAAACGAGACAGTTTAAAAGATATGGTTTTAAAACCTTATGAAGCTTTTGCAGTTAAGGCATAGTAAAAGACGCATTGAATTTTATCAATGCGTCTTTAATTTATTTCTTTTTATTTGGACGTCGTAAGTAACGTAAAGTATTATTTCGAATATATTTTTGGAATTCTTGATAAATTGGATCAAAAATTTGAGGTTCATCAGTTTCTTTAACCATTACTTTTGGAAAGAAGAAACGTTCATCTCCTTGGAGAGTTCCATTTAAGGATTTAACGAGTGGGCTCAATTCAGATAGTTCGACTAAGCTACCATCAGCTTGCATGATTTCAATTGGACTGTGAGCATTTTTTCCAGTTGGCTTATATGCGTCATATGGCTCATCAAAAGCTGAATTGGTAGCAGTGTAGTAATTAGGATCAAAACCGGCTTGTTTAATAAGATTCTTTAGTTTTGGTAGTAAACTCTTAGTATCTTCATTGATTTTGACACTTTCAAGGGGATGACGGTATAAGTAACGATTTGAAAGATCAGATAAAATTTGATCCCCTGAGTTGGTCCAGAGTAAGAAATTAGTTTCCATTACGCCATCATCTAACTTAAGGTAATCCTCAATAGTCCATTTTCCGTTTAAAAATGCTTCTAGTTGAGGAGTAACTTGAAGTTTGCCTTCTTCATAGATGATTTGAGCTCTTTCAAGTAAGTGATGTAAGATAACTTCCATTGAACGATTGACACGGTGAAAGTAAACTTGTTGATACATTTGGTAACGGCTAATAATGTAATCTTCGACTGAGTGAATTCCTTTATCTGTAAAGCAGATACCATCACGATATGGACGGATTACTTCTAAAATTCTCGTTAAATCAAAGCTTCCGTAAGTAACACCAGTGAAATAAGCGTCGCGTAATAAATAATCCATTCTATCTGCGTCCGCTTGACTTGAAATTAGTTTGACTACCTGAGGATTAGGGTAGGTTTTAGCAATAACACTAGCTACTAATTCTGGAAAATTAGGACTTACTTTTCTTAAGGCTTGATTAACTTCAGTATTTTTATCGGTAATAATCTGTTGGCCCATTTTTTCATGATTAGTACCAAATAGATGCTCAAAAGTATGAGAATAAGGGCCATGACCGATATCATGAAGTAAAGCTGCACATTCTGCTAAGAGTCTTTCATCTGGATTCCATAATCCATCGCCTGGTTCTTTACTTACATACTTTTCTTCAAAGATATCACAAATTCTTCGAGTTAATTCATAAACACCTAGGTTATGTTCAAAACGCGTATGAGTTGCTCCTTGAAAAACATAAGATGCCGGTCCTAATTGCTTAATTCGGCGTAAACGTTGGAATTCCTTTGAATTAATGATATCTAAAATAACTTGATCTTTAACATGAATATAATTGTGAACTGGATCTCTTAATACTTTTTCATGATCTAGCTTTTTACTTTGAAATTTTTCCATTTTTCTTATACTATTTTCTCGGATAATAAAATAAATTTGCTAACGTATAATCAATTTGATTATAACAATAATGCTACTTTAAGGCTATCTTGGCGTGAATGAAGGTGAAAATATGAGCAAGAAAGTTGAGATTAAAATTACTAGTAAAATTCATCAGGAAGATGAGTCAGCCGTTTTTGAAAGAGATGGCTTAGGATCAATTGAAAAAGTTGGCGAAGATTGGCGCATAAAATATAGGGAAAAAAATAAAGAGGGCGATGTTGAAGTAAAATTATTAATTAAGCCAAATGAGCTTGTAATGCAACGAGGAGACGCTAAAGGTGATCATACGCTAATGAAATTTGAACCAGGAGAAAAAAGAAAATGCAAGGTTGTAGCTTCTGGTAAGCAAATGAATTTAGAGTCTTTGACTAATAAATTGAATTTTTCTGAAATTTCTCTAGGAAAGATGCAACTAAAAGTTGAATATGATCTCTTTTCTGGTCTATACTTAGTAGGTAACTATGCAATAAAGATTGATATAATAGAATAGATCTTTAGCAAATTTAGATAAATTGATTACGTGAAAGGACGTGCCACTGTGGGGTTAGATGATTTTCAAGGCCAAAATAAAGACGAATTGTCAATGATCGAAGTTGCTCGTACAATTTTACAAGATAGCGGCAAGCGAATGGCCTTTGCTGATATCGTTAACGCCGTCCAGAACTTTCTGGGTAAGAGTGACGAAGAAATTCGTGAGCGTTTGCCACAATTTTACACTGATATGAACACTGATGGTGAATTCATTTCAATGGGTGATAATGTTTGGGCATTGCGTTCTTGGTTCCCATATGAATCTGTTGATGAAGAAGTAAACCATCCAGAAGATGAAGAAGATGTACCACGTAAGAAACACCATAAGAAAGTTAATGCTTTCATTGGTGATTCTGACGATGATGATATTATCGACTACGATTCAGATGATCCAGAAGATGAAGATTTGGATGTTGACGAAGAAGATACTAATGAAGACGACTACTCAGATGATGATCTTGATGATGCCGATGACAATGAATTAGATGATGGTATTGAAGGCCAATTATCTGAACTTCATCAAGATGATCTTGATGACGATGATGAGTAAAGTACTTGACGGAAAGCAAATTTCCCTTTAGTATTTTGTATGGGCACTCTATGTGCAATTAAGCTCCCATGTATTTGGGAGCTTTTTTTGATTTTAACAGAGAATAAAAGAAAAGAGAGGAAGCACGGCATGACAAAGTATATTTTTGTGACTGGTGGAGTTGTTTCATCACTAGGTAAGGGGATTTCAGCTTCAAGTTTAGGACGTTTACTTAAAAATCGTGGCTTAAAAGTTACCATGCAAAAGTTTGATCCTTACATTAATATCGATCCAGGTACAATGAATCCATATCAACATGGGGAAGTTTATGTTACCGATGATGGTACAGAAGCTGACCTTGACTTGGGTCACTATGAAAGAATTGTTGATGTTAGAACAAGTAAATATTCTAATGTTACTACTGGTAAAATTTATCAAGAAGTGCTTGATAAAGAACGTCGCGGTGACTATCATGGTGCAACTGTGCAAGTAATTCCGCATATTACGGACATGATTAAGAAAAAAATCATGCGTGCTGCCTTAACAACCGATTCAGATGTAATTATTTCTGAAATTGGTGGTACCGTAGGTGATATCGAGTCTACTCCATTTATGGAAGCAATTCGCCAAATGCGTCGTGAAGTTGGTGAAGAAAATGTAATGTATATTCACTGTACATTAGTACCTTATCTTCATGCTGCTCACGAAATGAAAACTAAGCCAACACAACATTCAGTTTCTGAACTTAGAAGTATTGGTATTCAACCAAATATGCTTGTTTTAAGAGCTGAGAAACCAATTGCTCAAGAGTTAAAAAATAAGATTTCTACCTTTACTGATGTTCCAGTAGACCGCATTATTGAATCTATTGATGCTCCTTCACTTTTTGATTTACCACTTGCTTTTCAAGCTCAAGGTATGGATCAAAAGGTTTGCGACTTTTTACACTTGGAGAGTCCAAAGCCAGAAGCAGATATGGAAGCTTGGAAGAAATTAGATGAACGTGCAAAGAACTTAAAGCACGAAACTACCATTACCTTAGTAGGTAAGTATGTAGAACTTGAAGATGCATATATTTCTGTTACTGATGCATTGCAACACGCTGGCTACTTATATGACACTAAAATTAAGGTAAATAAGGTTCAAGCAGAAGACATTACTGAAGACAATATTGCAGAAATTATGAAGGATTCAGATGGATTAATTGTACCTGGTGGTTTTGGTACACGTGGTCTTGAAGGTATGATTACTTCAATTAAATATGCCCGTGAACACGATATCCCATTTTTAGGAATATGCTTAGGTATGCAAATGGCAAGCGTTGAATTTGCCAGAAATGTACTCGGCTTAAAAGATGCTAATAGTGCAGAAGCTAATCCAGACACTAAGAATAATATTATTGATATTATGGCTGACAAGCGTGATGAAGAAAATATTGGTGGTACGCTTCGTTTAGGTCTATACCCAGCAACTTTAAAGAAGGGCACTAAGACCCGTGAAGCATATGATGACCAAGATGTAATTCAAGAAAGACACCGTCACCGTTATGAATTCAATAATGAATATCGTGAAGCATTTGAAAAGGCAGGCATGGTCTTCTCTGGTGTTTCTCCAGATAATCATTTAGTAGAAATTATTGAAATTCCAAATAAAAAATTCTTTATCGCAGCTCAATATCATCCAGAATTTTTAAGTCGTCCACAAAGACCAGAAGGATTATTTAAAGCATTTATTGGTGCAGCAAGTGGTCTTCCAGCACAACATTTTAACTAGACTTTAAAAATTAAATTTCGGTAACAAGAGAGCCATAATCCTCGGCTTCTCTTGTTTTTTTTGAGTTTTTCATTTAATATATTTTGTGATACATTTGGGTATTACAAATAGAGAAAAGGATTGTTTCCCCAATGAAACAGATGATTATTCATGGTGGAAAGCCCCTGAAGGGCGACGTATGGATCGGCGGTGCTAAGAATTCCACTGTAGCATTGATTCCAGCGTCAATACTTTCGCGGACTCCTGTTACCCTAGAAGGGGTTCCGCGAATTGCTGATGTAGATAATTTGATGGATCTACTTAGTGAAATGGATGTAAAGTGTGATTTTCATGAAACTACTTTACGAATAAATCCGGATAACATTAAGCGTAGTCCCCTTCCAGCAGGAAAGATTAAGAGCTTGAGAGCTTCTTATTACTTTATGGGTGCATTATTAGGTCGCTTTGGTAAAGCTGTGGTGGGCTTTCCAGGCGGAGATGATATTGGCCCTCGTCCTATTGATCAGCATATTAAAGGCTTTGAAGCATTAGGTGCAACTGTTGAGAATGAAAACGATCAAATTATCATTACAGCTCCTAAAACTGGGCTTCGTGGTGCAAAAATTCATTTAAAGATGCCTTCTGTAGGCGCAACAATGAATATAATTATGGCTAGCGTAATGGCAAAGGGCCAAACTATTATTGAAAATGCGGCTAAGGAACCGGAAATTATTGATTTAGCTACATTTTTGAATAATATGGGCGCTGTTATTCGTGGTGCAGGTACTGAAGTGATTCGAATTGAAGGAGTAGAGGAATTAAAAGCACAAACTCCTCATACTATTATTCCTGATCGAATTGAAGCTGGAACATATGTGGCTCTAGCTGCCTGCATAGGAAATGGTATTAGAATTCATAATATTATCGAAGAACACCTAGATTCTTACTTGGCTAAAGTAGAAGAAATGGGTGTAGTAATTGATGCTGATGAAGATTCACTTTATGTTTATCCAGCAGGTGACTTGAAAATGATTCAAGTTAGAACTGACGTATATCCTGGATTTGCGACTGATTTACAGCAGCCAATTACTCCACTTCTTTTAACAGCTAAGAGCGGTGAAGGCGTAGTAATTGATCAAATATATCCTAAGCGTGTTGGTCATATTCCTGAACTTCAGAAGATGGGTGCTAATATTCAAGTAGAAGATAATATTATCTTAGTTCATCCAACTCATCATTTGCATGGAGCACATGTTAGTGCTGGTGAAATTAGAGCAGGAGCTTGTTTGATGCTTGCTGGCTTAATGGCAGATGGTGAAACTATCATTTCAAATGCAGGAAACATTTTGCGTGGCTATGATAGAATTGAACAAAAGTTGCGTCAACTAGGTGCAGAGGTATCTGTGATTGATGTTTAATTAAAATAGAACATTAAAAAAGGGCTTGGAATCTCCAAGTCCTTTTTTATTGGTTTTAAGAAAATATTTTTATTTAGCTTTGTACTTCAATTTTTTCTGGGGCAGCAGGAATATGTTGCTCTTCTAAGCCAGATTTTCCTTTAAATAGTAAATTGAGAATCGTAGCACTTAAGCTTGCTACAACAATACCATTTCCAAGGAATAATTGAATAGTTTCTGGTAAAGCTTGGAAAACTTGTGGATAAACAGTAACACCTAATCCGAGACCAATTGAAATAGCTACGATTAGGATATTACGAGTATCCTCAAAGTCTACTCTCTTTAGCATTCTCATTCCTTGGACGGCAATCATTGTAAACATCACAAGCATAGCGCCGCCTAAGACAGAGTCAGGGATGATAGTTACTAGAGCACCAAATTTAGGGAGTAGTCCCATTAACATTAAAAATCCTGATGCCCAGTAAATTGGTCTTTTTGTGGTAATACCTGATAATTCCAGTAAACCTACATTTTGTGAAAAAGTAGTGTAGGGGAATGTGTTAAAGATTCCGCCCAGGATCTGTGCGAGCCCTTCAGCACGATAACCCTTTTTAAGGTCATCGCTAGTGATGTCTTTGTGGAGTAAATCGCCAATAGCAAAGAATACTCCGGTAGATTCTACCATTGAAACGAGAGCAATGATAATCATTGTTAAACTGGATGACCACTCAAACTGTGGCATTCCAAAGTAAAAAGGTTGAGGTAAGTGGAACCAAGAAGCTTGAGCAACTGGAGTAAGTGAAACCATACCAAGAGTACTGGCAATTAATGTTCCTGCAATTAATCCCACTAAAACAGCGATGGATTTGATAAATCCTTTGCTCCAAACTTGAAGGGCAAGAATAATTGCTACAGTTATAAAGCCAGTTAAAAGATTTTTAGGATCACCGAAGTTTTTAGCTGTAGAATTGCCCCCACCAAGATTTTGAATAGAAACCGGAATTAAGGAAAGCCCAATTACTGTAATTAAGCTTCCCGTTACAACTGGTGGAAAGAGCTTTTTGATTTTAGAAAAATAGCCTGCTACTAAAAATACGAAAACCCCCGCTACGATAATTGCACCATACATAGTACCAATGGTGAATTTTTTCCCAATCATTTGAAGAGGAGCTACAGCTTGAATAGCACACCCTAAAACAACAGGTAGGCCAATTCCAAAATAACGATTACGTAAAAGCTGGAGAGCAGTTGCTAAACCACACATGAAAATGTCGATTGAAACTAGATAAGTCATCTGAGTGGAGTTGAATTTCAAGGCAGTTCCAATTAAAAGAGGAACGGCAATTGCTCCCGAATACATTGCGAGTAAATGTTGTAGACCTAGTAAAGCAGCCTTTTTGTGGTTAACTTGTGTATGCTTCATTTATTCTTCTCCTACAAAATGCACTTGATTATTTTCAAAATCAGAAATTCTAGCTAAGGCTTCAAGACGGTAGCCATGATCTTTAACCCATTCGCTGCCACCTTGGAATTCTTTAGCTACAACTACACCAACACCAGCTACAGTTGCATTTGCTTGATCTGCAATATTAAGCATCCCTTTAACAGCTTCTCCATGGGCTAAGAAGTCATCAATAATTAATAAGTGATCGTCACTGCTCAAGAATTTCTTTTCAACACAAATTTTATTATTAACTTTTTTAGTGTAGGAAAATACTTCTGCCCAATAAACAGCATCATTAAGAGTTGAAGGTTTTTTCTTTCTCGCAAAAACCATTGGAACTCTTAACTGATATGCAGCCATAATACTAGGAGCAATTCCTGAAGCTTCACAAGTAAGAACTTTAGTAATTTTTTCGTTTTCGAATAAACGCTTAAATTCCTTACCGACTTCCATCATAAGTTGCGGATCGACTTGATGATTTAGAAAAGAGTTAATTTTTAAAACATTGCCATCTAATACTTCTCCATCTTTACGAATCCGTTCCTCAAGTAATTTCAATTTTATCCTCCTGCAAAAAAAGACTTCTTCTACCCGTAAATTAGGGTAAAAGAAGTCCTTTGTAGTGCTACTTATGACATCGATTACCTATAGTCCAGAATTAATTGGTTCCGGGTAGAAACTGTCGACCTTATTACGACGATATATAGATATTTTGATATCTAGAGTGTAGCAGAATCATTTTCCGAACACAAGGCCTCTTTTTTTGATGTATTATTCTGAAATTGATTTAAAGAAAGGATTGCCTCAAGAATTCCATATGCAATTCCAGCAAGTGGCCAAATAATCCAGCTTTGTTGCCAGTTATTGCTCAGAAAGCTGTAGGTTAAGTAGATAAAAGCAATTATCATCCAATAAATGCTTGTATATTTTTCAATGACTTTTTTGCCAGCTTTTTTCTCTGTAGTATAATCATCTATTTGCAAAATAATATTAAAACTATCGTGAACAATATTAGTTTTAACCAAGAAAAAGACCCCAATACCAACAAGAAAAATTGTAATTGAAGAAAGGCCAGTCATAAAATCATCTAATCGACTATTGGAGAGAGCATCAGTGAATAAAGCACCACTCATAAGAGGAATAGCAGACAGAATACAAAAAGCGATACCAATAATTTTAAAGATGTAGTGTTTGTTTTCGTAATCTCTACTTTCCTTGAGAATTTTTTTATGCAGTTCCTCAGAAAGATTACAATCTTCATATTCATAATTTTCGTTTACTTTTAGCCAGTAATTACCGGCAATAAAGCAGGCAACAGCGATGGCAACGAGAACTAGTGTAGCAATTACTCCAATTCCGGTTGCAAAGTTGATGGATGAAGTTAGAGTACCTAATTTGGTTAGACTAATTAAAAGCAATAAAGTGATCGGTGAAAAAATACAAAGCATCACTCCAGTAGCAATAAAAGTTGAGCTGCGTTTTCTTGCAGTTAAGAATTCTTGAACAGAAGACTGAGATAGATAATTTCTTTCAGACATAAAAGTCACCTCTTTTGTATATAAAGCTGAAGTAATATAGTTTTACTTTAATTTTATATAACAGACTATGAGAGCGATATTTTAATGCTTGTGAAATTAAATTATAAATTAATGATTGACCAATTGAATTTTTCTTAGTAAAGTTTCTAGTAAATAGGGATAAATTATTTTTTAGAAGGAGAAAATTGTGGTTAAGACTAATCTAAATGATTTTGACAAGATTATTGTGCTTGATTTTGGTAGTCAATATAACCAATTGATTACTCGTCGAATTCGTGACTTTGGTATCTATTCAGAACTTTTACCACATGACTTAAGTATTGAAAAGATCAAGGAAATGGCCCCTAAGGGAATTATTTTTTCTGGTGGTCCAAACAGTGTTTATGATAAAGGTGCTTTAAAAGTTGATCCTGAAATTTTCAAGCTTGGTATTCCAATTTTGGGGATTTGTTATGGGATGCAACTCATGAGTTACGATTTGGGCGGTAAGGTTGAAAAGGCTGATAATTCCGAATATGGTCGTGCTGATATTGAGGTAATTGATCCTAATGCAGTTTTATTTAAGGGCTTGCCAAGAGAACAATACGTTTGGATGAGTCATGGTGACTTAGTAACTAAGGCTCCAGAAGGCTTTACTGTAACTGCTAAGAGTAAGAACTGTCCAATTTCTGCAATTGCTAACGATGAGAAGAAATTCTACGGAATTCAATTCCATGCCGAAGTTCGTAATTCAGAGTATGGTTTAGATATTTTGAAGAACTTCGCCTTTAAGGTTTGTGGTGCCGAAGCTAACTGGACTATGGATGACTTTATCGAGATGCAAGTTGATGAAATTCGTCAAAAAGTTGGCGATAAGAAGGTTATCTTGGGCCTTTCCGGTGGGGTTGATTCTAGTGTTACTGCAACTCTTCTTCACAAGGCAATTGGCGATCAGTTAACTGCGATTTTTGTTGATCACGGGATGCTTCGTAAAGATGAAGGCGATCAAGTAATGCAAGCTTTGAATAAGGATCTTGGGGTTAATATTATTCGCGTGAATGCCCAAGAGCGTTTCTTGAATAAGCTCAAGGGAGTAACTGATCCTGAACAAAAACGTAAGATCATCGGTAAAGAATTCATTGAAGTCTTCAACGAAGAAGCTAAAAAGTTAAAGGATGTTGACTTCTTAGCCCAAGGTACTTTATATACTGATGTTATTGAGTCCGGAACTAATACTGCTCAAACTATTAAGTCACACCACAATGTTGGTGGCCTTCCTGAGGACATGCACTTTGAATTAATTGAACCACTTCGTAAACTTTTCAAGGATGAAGTTCGTGAACTTGGTGAAAAGCTCGGTATTCCTCATGATTTGGTATGGCGTCAACCATTCCCAGGTCCAGGTCTTGGTATTCGTGTTATTGGTGAAGTTACTGAAGACAAGCTTAAGATTGTGCGTGAATCAGATGCGATTTTACGTGAAGAAATCAAGAATGCTGGTCTTCAAGAAGATATTTGGCAATACTTCACGGTTCTTCCAGGTATTCGCTCAGTTGGGGTTATGGGAGATGGGCGTACTTACGACTACACTATCGGTATTCGTGCCGTAACTTCAATTGATGGTATGACTGCTGATTTTGCCCAAATTCCATGGGATGTTTTGAGCAAGATTTCTACTAGAATTGTAGATGAATGTGACCACATTAACCGCGTAGTTTACGATATTACCAGTAAGCCACCTTCCACTATTGAATGGGAATAAGAGACTCATCTCTGAAAAAAGAATATAAATGAAAGAAGCCTATTAAATCTTGGTATTGATGAACCATGATTTAATAGGCTTTTATAGTATTTAATTAAACTCAAGCTTATTTGCTTCATCAATCTTAGTTAGGAAAGATGAAACATCGGTAATAATGTCATTGGTATATGAGACATTAATCAGATTGACCCAATTTTTTCTAAGAAAATAGTCATCAATGTCATATCTGACCTTAGCTAAGTATTTGTAACTAATAAATAGTAGCTCAGAAAAAATTACATTACTTTTTTTAGGTTGCATTACAGAATCAAGTAATAAGTCTTTTCCTGAGCCTTTAATAAAGTGGAAAAATTCGCAGTTGATATGTCTAAACGGATGAAAAGGATATAAGATTTGAGAGTTTAGAACTTGTTTTTCAAATTGTTTAAGTAGTTTTTGATCTTTTTTGTTAATGACATAGTCATTGCTATCTAAGTTAATCATCGCTATCAATTCCTATTCTTACTATTGCACCTAAAGTATATAAATTGAAAAAAGTAAAAACAATGAATGTTAACTAAGTTGAAAAAGAAAAAATAATTACCTCAAAGAAAGTTACAGAGAGTAAGTTATCCAGGAAAGAGAAGTGAGGAAAAAGTTTGAGTGATATTAGGGTGCAGCATACAAAGAGTAATTTAATTACTGCTCTTTTAAGCTGCTTAGAAGATAAGAGTGTGCATGGGCTAAAAGTAAAAGATATTATTGATAAGGCTGGCGTAAGTACTAGAACGTTTTATCAATATTATTCAGATGTCAATGATTTGCTAAGAGATACAGAAGATAGCTTTATTGCAGAGTATCTAAAAAATGTTGAAAAAGATCGTGATTCACTAGGAGATCTTGATTTAGATGTGCCTTTTGAAGATCAGTTAGAGACTATTTTAAATGCAACAAAAAATACCATTGAGTTCTGTTATGCGCATAAAAAAGAGATTCAACTCTTGTTATCTGATAATGGGGATACGCGCTTCTATAATATGATTTTCCACACTGGTTGTGAGGAAATTATGAAACGTATGAGCCAGATGAAACATATTGATGAGTTAAAAATGGACGAAAAAGACCAAATGAGAATGATGATTAGTGTGCAGGTATTTGTACATAGCATCATTGGCATGGTAAGAGTCTTGCTTGAATGCAGCGATAGATTAGCTCCATATGACGTTCGTCAAAGTATACTTACATTTTTACGTGAGTCACCGATAGCTTCCATGAATATAAATAAAAAATAGAGACGATAAAATAATTTATAGTATACTAGGCTGAACTCCACGATAACTGGCTAAAGTATTGAATGAAGTGGTTTTGTTGGCAATTGAGAAATAATTGTACTTAAATATGAAGTAGCATAAAAAGAATAGTAATTAAAAAACGAAGTTTTAGGGGATACGTCAATGAAAATAGAAATTCCAACTATGAATGGATTTATTCCAGATTGCTACGGTAAATTTGCCAATGCTGATCAAAAGATTGAAGGGAAGCCTAGTAGATCTTTTCCAATTTTTATTACTGATGCGCCTGATAAGGCAAAAACTTTAGCTGTGTATTTTAGAGATTTTGATTCAGTTCCAGTCTGTGGATTTACTTGGATTCACTGGTTAGCTGCCAATCTTCCGGTTCGAGATGTTCCAGCTAATATTAGTCATTCTAAGAATAGCAGCCTTGATTTTGTTCAAGGAAATAATAGTAATATTAGCAAGTTTTTGGGTGAAAATTCTGGCCCAGTTGAAGGCTATACAGGTCCGATGCCTCCTGATAAGACGCACTATTACACCTTAACCGCGTATGCACTAGACACAAAACTTGATCTAAAAGAAGGTTATTGGTTAAACGACTTTTTGCGTGAGATGGAAGGTCATATAATTGATAGTGCGACTATTTCAGTTCCAAGTAGAGCAAAATAAAAGTCGAAGTTACTAATAAATATGCTATAATTTAGATAAAGAAAAAGGAGATCATAAGATCTCCTTTGCAGCCCGCTTTAAGAGCGGTGACAAAATTATAGTTTTGGCAAACGCCTACTCAATAACTCGGTCAAAAGTTATATATTGAGCGGCGTTTTTTATTTTTTGTTGTGGTTGTCGATATATGTTAGCAATGCTAACACAAAAGTACCAAACAATAGCATTAACGAAATGGCCTCGTAAACACTCATTAGGCTGAACCCTTTCCAATTGATGTCGGACCATAGGCCTCACCTCCGGGAGAAAAAACAGCCACCGCTCATAAAAATTTCTGCGGATATAATTATAGCGAAAATTTGTTTGCAAAAGAATATAGATTAGTCAAAAAGCTCACAATTAATTTGCGGGCTTTTACCATAATTATATTCAAAAAATAGTTCTCTTTGAAAAGTATCATCGTAAGTAGCTGATACTAAACTATAGTAAAATTATTGATATGATAGAGTTAAAAGAGAAAACTTATTTGGAGTAAGGTGGAGGAATTTTAGAAAGATAAAAAAATTCTAAAAAGAGTTAATTATTGGGTTACAATTGGAATAGTTTTAATAATATGTATAGGTATTTTTACATGGTGGAATAATTCTAAAAAGAAAACTCCACATCAAAAATTGAAGCCCCAACCTGCTTTAATTGATAACACTAGTACTCGTTCAGCTTCTTATCCAACTAAAGAATTCAAAAATTTATTATCCCAAAATTATCCAGATATTTATAAAAACTTGAATTTTAAGCAAAAACCAACTTACTATGTGATTTCCCGGTTTGATTCAGTCAGCAGCAATTAAATATACTCCTCCTGGTCAGGGACAACCAGGGATTGCATATGATATGGATCCACAAGGCTTAGCGATTATTGACCATAAATATTTGATTATTTCAGCGTATAGTAAAAGCAAGACCTTTGATTCAGTTCTTTGGGTATTAGATTTTAAGACTGGTCGCTTTGTAAAACCAATTGCCTTAAATAATATTGATCATGTTGGGGGAATTACTTATGACGAAGATCATAAGCGTTTATGGGTAGCCACTATTAATCAGGAACAGCGAGCACAAGTGCAATCGGTAACGCTGAAAGAAATTGAAAAATATAATTTTAAGAAACAGAAAAAGCCAATAAAATTTGAACATGGTACCAACTTATCAGCACCACTTCGAACATCTTATATGACTTATCATAAGAATAAACTCTATATCAGCTACTTCGATAAAGTCCGAGGTGGTCAACTTTTTGCCTATAAACTTAATAAAAAAGGACTATTTAAAAAAGATAAAATGCAAGATGGTTTAGCTCTTCCTAGTGAAAACTGGTCAACTTATTCTCAAATTCAAGGAATTAGTTTTGATAAAAATAATATTTTATTATCTACTTCATACGGTGATTTTAATTCACAATTATTAATTTTTAAAAATAAATTGAATAAACCAAACTATAATCTTGATCTTTCAGAAGCAGATAAAGCAATTATTTTATCTCCATATATGGAATAAATTATCGGTAAAGATGGTGAAATTTATATGTTGTTTGAATCTGCTACAGCATTGTACCGTCAAAATCCTAATTTACTGCATATGGATCGAGTGATTAAGTTAAAAGTTAAATTCAAGGGGCTCGAAAATAGTAAGGAATAGCTATCAAGAGGAATATTAAACAAAAATAGAAAACATAAGAGTGAGAAAAATAGATGACATTAAATATTCGTACTGTAAAAATGGATGATCTAGATGCAATTGTTGAGCTTGAATCGAGTGCTTTTCATATGTCAGAAGAAATGACGCGTAAGGATATGATCGGCCGGATTGAAAATTACTCAGATACTTTTTTAGTTGCAGAAGTTGATGGAAAAGTAGTGGGCCACGTTTTTGGTCCAGTAAGTAAAGATCGCTACATTAAGGATGAGCTCTATTTTAAAAATCAACCGAATAATGCACAGTATCCTTATCAAACAATTTTGAGTTTGGCGACTAGAAAAGAATATCGTAAGCAGGGAATTGCATCAGCTTTAATTGAAGAATTATGCAAGATTGCTCAAGCCCAGGATAGAGGTGCAGTTACACTGACTTGTTTACCTAAGCTCTTCCATTTTTATGAAACGCGTGGCTTTGTCAACGAAGGCAAGACTAGTGATGATATCCCTGATCCAGAAGACGTAAGTAGCTACAATATGGTGAGGGAATTGAGATAAATATTTTGTACAATCAATAGAGTCTTGACCAATCATCAGCCTTACTGATACAATTATTCAAAATCAAATACTTTTTAAGTTCAGAGGGTTTGTAAACTGATACAAGCTGGATAAGAGCGTCGCACTGCGGCGGGTTTCTTATCCAGCTTTTTTTGTTAAGGAGGATATTTTTATGAAATTTATAGTTACACCTGAGATTTTTGAAAAATTACCAAATTTGTATGTAGGAGTTGTAGTGGCAAAGGAAGTCGATAATAGTCAGGATTATTCTAAAATTAATGAGCTACTCAATAAATACATGAACTTCTCACAAGAAAAATTTGATGGTGTGAATGTTAAGCAAAATGAGTAAATTATCCCATATAGAGAAGCGCTCAGAAAAATTGATATTAATCCTAATCGTTATCCTTGTTCTGCGGAAGCTTTGTTTAAACGGTTATCAAAAGGAAAAGACTTGTCTCACATCAATCCAATTGTCGATCTAAATAATGCGATTTCGCTAAAGTACACACTCCCCATGGGAACGCATAGTTTAGATGGAATTGAAGATAGTATTATGATGCGTGTGGCTCAATCGGGAGATAACTTTATTCCTCTTGGAACCGATAAAATAGAAGAACCTGATGAAGGTGAAGTTGTTTATGCAGTTGGAAAAGATGTGAGAACGCGTAGATGGACTTGGCGTCAAAGCGAGCATGGAAAGATTACTAATGAAACCCATGACGTTTTCTTCCCAATTGATGGTTTTACCGATGTGAATAAAAATACTGTAAATAAAGCCCGGACGGATTTAGCGATGAAGATTACTGAAATTTTTGGTGTAAAAACGCAAGTCGGGTATGTAGATCGTAATCATCCAGAATTTGAATGGGAATAATTAATGGCAATAAAGAATAATCGTAGCAAAGTAATTTTAATGATGGCCACGCTTTTGCTAGGAAGTTTTATTACGACTTTGGCAGAAACGTTGATGAACAATGGTTTACCAATGATTATGGAAGAAACGCATGTCAGTCAAATGAGTGCGCAGTGACTGAACACAGGGTATATGTTGGTGGCAGGAATGATAATGCCTTTAGCCGCATTTTTCATGCACCGTTTTCCTTTGAAGCGTTTGTTTACCATGACAATGGGCATCTTCTTAATTGGAAATTTAATTTCAACTTTTGCGCCAAACTTTATATTTTTATTGATTGGGCGTTTAGTTCAAGCTATTGCTGTGGGAATCAATATGCCGCTGGTTACGAATGTATTGACAATCATCATTCCGGCTAAAAATCGTGGTCTTGCCATTGGGATTGCGGGTATCATCATTAACTTGGGACCAGCAATTGGACCTACTTTATCAGGAGTAATATTAGAATTTTATGACTGACGCGTGCTCTTTATTGTGTTGTTGCCATTTACATTTTGACCTTAATCTGTACACAATTTTTTGTTGAAAATGTGCTCGAACCTAAGAAGATAAGTGCAGATTTTCCATCTGTGCTTTATGCAATTATTGGACTGGGCTCACTACTCTATAGTTTAGGACGTTTAGGAGAAAGTGGCAGTAATGGAATTTACACAGCTTTATTTGCAATTGTTGGAATAGTTTTTATTATGAGCTTTATTAAACGCCAATTTAAGCTTGAGCAGCCACTCCTTAATTTACGTGCTTTTGCCTATAAGCAATATCGATTGGGGATTTTGATCACGTTGCTAGTATCAGGAGCGATTATGGCATCCGAGTTGATGCTGCCGCTCTTTAACCAGAATATTCTGAAAGTTAGCCCAATCATTTCTGGTGAAGTAATGATTCCAAGTGCATTGGCAATGGCGTTTTTATCACCATTTGCTGGAAGACTTTACGATAAAATGGGTATTAAGAAAATGACCATGATTGGGGCACTTTTAGGATTAATTACTGCAGTACCAATGTTTTTCTATAATGCACAGACTTCTCTAGGGTGGCTTACGCTACTTTATGCAATTAGATGTGCGGGACTAATCTTGTGCTACACACCTGCACAAGTTTACGCCTTAAATGCTCTGCCCCAAGAGAGCGTAGTTTCAGGAAACACAATTATTGTGACGATGGTTCAGGTTGCCAATTCCTTCTGTACGGCACTGGCAGTAACAACTAAAAATCTGGTTCAAGATCAGACAGGATCTGTTATCAGTGGCTACCAGTGGTCACTTAGTACAACGATATTAGTTACATTGTTGGCAACTTTGTTGATTTTTGGGATTAAAAAGCAAGAGCGATAAAAATAAGCTACTCATGAAATTGAATAGTTTTCTTGTATTTGGTTAACTAAAATAATAAAAAAGTAGGATAAAAATGAGCGAGATTAGCAAATTAACCGTAACCACACCAATAGGATTACTGCAGATAATTGCTACCGATAAAGCAATAGTCAGTGCAAAACCTACTGATCATGAAGAAAATATAGTGGGAAATGAAGCAGCAAATAAGTTAGCTCAAGAGTGTAAAGTAGAGCTAGCAGAGTATTTTGCTGGAAAAAGAAAAAAATTTGATCTTCCTTTGAAGCAAGAAGGAACACAATTTCAAAAGAAAGTGTGGCAAGAACTTAAACAAATTCCTTATGGTCAGACAAAAACTTACGGCGAAATTGCTAAACTAATAGACAAGCCCAAGGCTTCAAGAGCTATTGGAATGGCCAATCATAATAATTCGATTATGATTTTGGTTCCCTGTCACCGCGTTGTTGGCGCAGATGGAAGTCTAACTGGCTATGCATATGGCGTTAAAATAAAGAAGTTTTTACTTGAACTTGAGAGAAAAAATAAATGATTGTTTTAATAATTGGTGCATCACATACTGGAAAAACTACTCTGGCACAGTGTTTACTTGAAAAATATAAATATCCATATCTATCTATTGATCATTTAAAAATGGGAATGATTCGTAGTAGTTACACAAAGCTCACACCTGAAGATGATGATCAACTTACGGACTATTTGTGGCCGATTGTGCGAGAAATAATTAAAATTGTGATTGAGAATGGACAGAATTTAATTATTGAGGGATGTTACATTCCTTTTGATTGGCAGAATGATTTTAATGAAAAATATTTAGAGCGGATTAAATATTATTGCCTTGTAATGAGTGAAAAATATATCGAGAATAATTTTGCAAATATCAAAAAGTATGCAAATAAAATCGAAAATCGGTTAGACGATGAGTGTTCAATAGAGGATGTCTTGAAAGACAATGCAGATTATTTACAAGGAGCTAAAAAATATAGGTTAAACTATGTGCTAATTAATGAGCAATATAAGATTGATATTGATTTAGATAATTAAAAGAGTAAAGATCCTTAGCCGATTATTAAGTAACTGGGGAATATAAATCTTATATATTTTTATTGTCACTTGATTGGGAAGATATTAATCCAATTTTGTGTTATATAAAACAAAAAGCTCCCGTTCAATTTGAACGAGAAGCTTTTTACTTAGTTAATTTATGTACTTTATGAGCCAAAACCATTTCTTTGTTTCGATCTTCATAAATTGCGTCTTTTACGTAGTTCCAAGGTGCCATTAGGCGACCTTTATTGTTTTTACGGAAAAGAAAGTCAGCATGATGATTATCTAAATGCCGTAAATATCTTTTAGCATTTTGAATATGGGTATGGTGCTTTAAATTTAACCTTGGTCTAAAATCGATGATCTTATGATCAGAATTAAAGATTGGAGTAACTTTATGATGCCAATCATCAACATTTGAAACATGACGACTAACTTTTTTACCAGCTTCAACAATATTTTCTTTAGTGGCTAAACTATTCCGATCTTTTAACTCTGCATGTGGATCTAGATAATAGTTGCCTAAACCATCTTGACGATAAAGACGTAATTTTCTGAATGATTTATTATTTTTATCCATCTTCACTTCAATAACGTCACCATTGGTATGGTTCATTAAATACATGTGATGTTTTTTAGTGTAATCTACACTTTTCATGATCAGAAATTCACCCCTTTATATATCTTATGAGTCTATATTATAGACGCATTTTAAAATAAAGTATAGTGATTAAAGTAGGACTTTAGTTATTTATAAAATTAATTAAAGTTTAGAGAAATAGTAGTAAGAAAAGACAGCTGAGATAGGCTTAGAACTGTCTTTTGTAAGTATCGTAAGGTCAACTAGCGGATAAAAAATTTTTTAAGTCATGCAGTAAGTATTATAGCTACATATGTTTTAAATAAAAATTATGTATATAATTAAGAGATAAGATGAGTTCCTATCTCTTTTTTTGTGAAGGAATTAAGCTATGATAGATAATAAAAATTTGTTGAAGCTCCTAAGAACTGAACTTCCAAAGATGAATAAGGGTGATAAAATTAAATTTTTAACTTATAAAAAGGATCGAAGTATTCTTGTGGAAAAGGGTGGAGATAATTTTACATTAGTTGAAAATGGATATCGTCAAATAGTGTGGGAAAATCTAACTAAAGCAGAAGTTTTAAAGAGAATGAAAAAGTTACAAAAAATAGAATTTCCAAGAAGTAACAAATTATATTTAAGTAAGCAAAAATGACAGATTGTAAAAGGCTACAATCTGTCATTTTTACTTATATTCTATTTAATTTTGATATCTCCATCTTGTGTAGAAGCTGTTAATACATTAGTGCTATTTTTATTCTGTGTAAAAGTATCGCTAGATGAATCACCTTTAACTTTGATGTCCCCATCATATACATTAAGGCTATAGCCACTAAAATTAGACATAGAGATATGAATATCGCCATCATCTGTGTTTATCTTAAAGACATTTTTACTATTTAATTTGTTGATAGTGATATCTCCATCGCTGGTATCAATTTTTCCACTTGGAGATTTTAAATTGTTAATATCAATATCTCCATCATCAGTATTCAAAGAAATAGGATTTGTGGTAGCAATGTTTTACACTTCAATATCACCGTCATCTGTTGAAAGATTTAAACTCTTCAATAGGCGTTTTGGTACGGTAATAGTGATAGTAGGATCTCCGTTAATGCGGTGAATACCAGAGGCTGATTGCTTAATTGTTAGACTACCATTCTTTCTGCTAACAGTAGGCTTTAAATTCTTAGGCCCTTCGTATTCAACGTTATATTTATCGCCATATTTAACAGAAATGTCTGTTGCGGTAGCAGAGACTTCTAGTTGATTAAAACCTTGATTACTAATAGTAGTTTTAATTTCCGGTTTATTGTTATTGTTGTTAGAGATAATAATGCTGCAAGCTGAAAGAGTCAGTCCAAGAGAGAGCAGCATAAAAATCAAGGCGAACTTTTTACTAATATTTTTCATAAAAAACTCCTAAGATAATAGTTAGGACTAATTATCTTATATTTATTGAGTAAAGTAAATTTAAATGAAAATTGGAGGGAAAGATAATGAAAAAGATGCCACCAATTCAAAAAATCTTAGAAGCTTACACAGCAATTGTGGATAAACATGTGGAATTAAAAAATAATGAAGCTTTAGTTACCTCATCAAATGGTGCAAAGACCTATACGGTAAGCTGTGAGGATAACATTTACCATTCAAATGACAATGCGACTTATTGGCAAGGTTATGCAGGGTATCCGATAATTGCAGTTTTGATGTTGCAAGGGAAAATACCCTTTGATCAAAAATTAGCTGATAATTTTGCATCAGTTAACTGGAATGAAGTGAATGCAAAATTTAAACGTAACTATGCTAAAGCGGCCTCTGAAGTTATCAAGGAAAAAAGGATTAGATGAAAAAGAGGTTATGGCTGAACTTGAAAAGGTTTATGGGGCTTTAAAGGATTTACCAATCACGATTAAACGCGGCGCTCTTCGTCCACCTAAGGCTAGTAAGTAATTAAGAATTATGGTAGTTTGCGCCCCAAGCATGCATCGCCTTAATAACTGGAAAGAGTGTCTTTCCTAAATCAGTCAAGGAATATTCAGTTTTAGGAGGAACTACCGGATAAACTTTCTTGTTAATAATTTTTGCTTTTTCTAAATCTTTTAATTGGAGAGCTAACATTCTTTTAGAGCAGTCAGGAATTAATTTCTGTAATTCGCTAAAACGGCACACTTTTCTTTGTAATAGATAGTAAATGATAACACTTTTCCACTTTCCGGCAATTATACTTAAGGTATTTTCTAGTGAGCAACTAGAAGCAGATAATTTTTCCATTAATAACATTCCTTTCTGGTGAATAAATTGTGACTAGGTGAAAATAAATTCACGTCTTGTTACTTTTTAAAAGTAAATTACTATAAGTAAGTGAAATATATAAATACATTAACTTGTAAAACTTATTTTGTAAATAGAGAGGTACAAGCATGAAAACAGAATTTAATAATTTATTAGCAAAACGTCGTTCAATTTATGCACTTGGGGATAATGTAAAAGAAACTCCTGAGGACATTTATACCTTGATTAAGGATACGGTTCGCAATTCTCCAACTGCTTTTAACAGTCAAACTGTGCGTACAGTTGTTTTATTTGGAAAAGCTTCAAATAAGGTATGGGACATTGTTGAAGACAGATTAAAATCTGAGGTACCTGACGAAGAAGCCTTTGCTAAAACAAAAGAAAAAATTGCTACTTTTAGAGCTGGATTTGGCACAATTCTTTTCCTAACTGATACAGCAATTGTGGAAAAGTTAGAAAGAGATTTTCCTCTGTATGCAGATAATTTTGCTGACTGGGCAGAACAAGGCATTGGCGGAGCGCAACAAGCTGTTTGGGCTGCTTTAGCTGAACAAAATATTGGTGCAAGTTTGCAGCATTACAATCCATTAATTGATGATGCAATTCATGAAGCCTTTGATTTACCTAAAAAATGGAAACTTCGTGCACAAATGCCATTTGGCTCTATTGAAGCTCCGGCTGGTGAGAAAGATTATCTTGATGAAAATGAAGTATTTAAGTTGATTAAATAATAAAATACATTTTTTCAAGTAATTTCGTTAGGTTAAGATACTGATAAATTTGAACAAACAAGTGAAGTGAGAAGAAATTATTTTCTTCTTACTTTTTATTTTTAGAAAGAAAAAGAACCGAATCATTTGATCCGATTCTAATATTTTTACTTCCAGTCTAAGCAAAGCTCTTGTTTATGCAGTTCTTCAGGCAATTCGTCACGATCAGTTTTGTGATTATCTAGCTTAGCGCCAGTGATTTGTTTAGTAAATGAGTCAATACGACGATTTGAGGCACGTAAATCATAGTAAGTAGTAACTACTTTGTCATAATCACGTAGTTCTTTTACATCGAAGTCCTTGTTATATTTTCCTTCAAAACAAGTGAACTGTAATGGTAAACGTGGTTTTAATTGTGGCTTTTGATCAGGCACGCCAACTTGCATTCCTAATACTGGAAAAGTCAATTTAGGTAAATCAAGTGTCTTAAGCATTTCAAGTGGATGATCATTAACTGTCCCAAGTGGTACGTAGCCTAAATCCATACTTTCTACGGCATTAGCAACATTTTGATAGGCAAGTAAGGTATCTTCCATTGCTTGGAAAAAGATATCAGTAGTATGCACACGACCATCATCCTTGCCAAGTTGTTTTCTAATTTGTTGATTACGATATAAATCAACGACAAAGATGAATAAATCACCTTCTGCACCAACATATTTTTGATTACATAGTTCTCTAATTTTTTTCTTTTACTCAGGATCAATAATATGTATCAAGCTAGCATTTTGCATAAACATACTAGTTGGAGTTTGTGCAAAAACTGAGTATAAAGTTTCCAATTGTTCCTTATTTAAAGTTGTATCTTTAAATTTTCGAATTGAACGGTGATTTAATTGTGCATCAATAGTTTTGTTATGTATCATTTTTATCCTTCTCGCTAATAATTAGTAAGTATATTATAGCAAATAGTTATCATTATTTTTCTCTTTGTCATTAATTTTGGATAAAAAAAGATGCATAGAATGTATATACTTCTATGCATCTTTGTATGTATTTATTTTCGCCTAATCAAGTAAGTCATATTTTAAGGTCATTAAGCCGTGACCTTCGTTAACCATATTTCCTAGCAATTCAACAGTATTGTTGTAAACTGTATCAGCCATTTTTTGATTTGCTTTGTTTAGCTTATCTTGGAGTTCATCGCCAGAATAGTTTTCAATTTCTTTATCAGTTTCATGTTGAATTTTATGGCATTGAGCAAGACTCTTTTGTTCAAAATCGGCTTCTAATTCACCATAAACACGGAAATTAGTATCACCTAATTGAGCAGTTAGTTTATTCAACCAGAAGATCTTATTTAAATCGAATTTAGGACCAGTCTGGAAGCTTGCTGGAGTGGTAGTGATATTAGTGTAGAAAGGAACCATGCTGTTAAAAGTATTTGGTCCGAATGCTAACCATTGAACACCGGCAATTTCTTCTGGAACGTCATTTCTAATTTGTAAAATATGAGTTTCAAAGTTTCTATTAATACCAATTGGACGGAAGGTCTTCTTTTGTTCAGGTGTACCTTGATCTCCATATGCATCAAAAGGAGTATCTTGATAGTGAGAACTTTCAGCCCATTTAATGTCTTCAATACTAATCTTGCGATTTGCGTGGCAAATGAATGGTTGATCTTGATCACTTGGCTCGCCACCAAAATTAGGATCAAAATAGTTATGGATATACCAAGCACGTGGATTATTGTAGTGCGCATCTTTAATTGTTGAGGAGCCGAAGATATGACGCAAGTTATAGCCCTCAAGGTCTGGATTTAAGTAGTATTCTTCAATTAAATCTTTTAAATCTTCTGATGAAGCAAAATCATCATTATCAAAATAAAATTCATCGATATTTAGACGGTTAGGAGCAATTACGTATGCATCATCTGGAATACGGCGAGCTGCCCAGTGGTGGCCACCAATAGTTTCAAGGTACCAAATTTCGTTTTTATCAGAAAAAGCCATTCCATTCATTTCGTAAGTACCATACTTTTCAAGGAGATAGCCTACGCGTTCTACACCTTCATAGGCAGAATGAATATATGGCAAAGTTAGAGTCACGAAGTCTTCTTCACCTAGACCCCCTTTTTCAAGGAGGGGATCAATACCTTGAATTCTTGAATTAGTGGTAATAGTTTCAGTTGCAGTCATAGCAATATTATCTGAATTAATACCAGCAGCAGCCCAAATTCCATTTTCACCTGATGCGTCAGGTGCGCTAGTGTAGCGAAGTGGGTTAGGGAGAAGATCTTCATCATCGATCTTTTGGTGACTAATTACACTTTCATAGTGTTTAGGTTGATCAGCTGGCATTACTACATCAAATCGCTCAGGAATAATAGTACGGCCGCCATCTTCACTACGGGCTATCATTGTTGAACCATCAATAGTTGCATCTTTTCCGACTAAGATAGTAGTACATTCGGTTGGTTTCATAAATAAAATCCTTTCTGAATTCTTTACTTACTATTGTACGCGAAAATGTAAGGTCTTAGGAAATAATCTGGCACTAGTTAATGCTTTTCTCGATAGTATTTGGGACTAAGGCCAGTATAGCGTTTAAAAGCTTTTGAAAAAGTAAAGGCATCCGTATACCCGGTAATATTTGCAATTTGCTGAATAGCGTAATTACTGTTTAATAGTTTTTCTTTCGCTTTTTCCATCCGTAATTGGGTAAGAAATGCTTGTGGAGAAAGGTTCAGATTTTTCTTAAAAATGCTGTATAAGTAGCTTCGAGATAGGTCGAGATCATTACATAGAGCACTAATTGTACAAGTAGAATTAGCAGAATTTTGTTCTAAATAATTAACCGCTAGACGCAATTCTTCATTAGCGTTTTTAGCTTTAGAATTTAATTCAGCAGGATATTCGGTGATTAAGTGGTAAAAGAATGTATAGATTAATGACTCAATTAATACATCGCTAGCAAGGGAACTACGGTAGTGAAGTGAATCGAAAAGTTGTTTTAGGCTTTCGTAAGTTTCACTTGTTTGAAGCTGACGTAAATAATATTTTTTAGTCAACTTAGAATTGTCTAGTAATCCCTTGATTTTTACACCTGAAAAACCAATCCAGAAGTATGACCAGGGTTCAGTGCCGTCAGCTTGATAAAAACAAGGTATATCCTTTGGAAGAAGGAAAATATCGCCAGCTTTTAAGTTCACAGCATGGTGATTAGCTACCGAAAAGGTTCCTTTACCTGATTGAATATAGTGAATGACATAGTTGTTACGGACATTATTACCCTTGAAAAAGTAGTTTGGAAGACAATTTTCTTGTCCAAAAAATAAAACTTTAGTCTCAATACTGTGATTGTTTAATGTATGATATTCACCATTCATTGCTCTTATCCTCTTATCCTCTTATCAAATTCCCATGTTAATGATGGATATATGTTTTCAAAAATATATTTAGTACTTATAATGATACCACTTTTACGGTAAAACATATCATTATGATTAAAAATAAATTGACATAATCTGACTTAATCTAGCTATTTTGTAAAGCGCATACATTATGCATAATAAATATTGCTGAAAGCGAATACAAAAAACTAAAAGAGGGAAGATTATGAAAGATAAAGATCAGGGAAAAATGTCACTGGGTGCTAGACTAGCATACAGTTTTGGTGCATTTGGTAATGATTCATTTTATGGATTACTATCAGGATATTTAATTATGTTTATTACCTCGCATTTATTTAATACAGGTAATGCGGCTGAAGATGCCAGAATGATCAGTATGGTTACATTGATTATCATGGTGTTAAGAATTGTTGAATTATTTATTGATCCATTTATTGGAAATGCAATTGACAGAACTAAGACCCAGTGGGGCCATTTTAGACCATGGGTTGTAGTTGGTGGTAGCGTTTCAGCTGTGATTTTATTGATATTGTTCACTAACTTAGGCGGACTTTATCAAAAGAATGCAATCTTATACATGATTGTTTTTGCAGTTCTATACATCACAATGGATATCTTTTATTCATTTAAAGATGTTGGCTTTTGGTCAATGCTTCCATCTTTAACAACTAATTCTAGAGAACGAGAAAAAACTGCTACTTATGCTCGTGTAGGATCTACTATTGGTGGTGGGTTAGTTGGAATTCTAGTTATGCCAGCTGTTATCTACTTCTCAGCCCGTCCAACTTCTACGGGGGATGATCGTGGTTGGTTCATTTTTGCAGCAATTATTTGCTCAATTGCATTTGTTTCTGCATGGTGTGTTGGTTTATTTACTAGAGAAGTTAACAGCGATATTCGTAAAAATAAGAAAGATACTAAGGGAATTATTGGTATTTTTAAAGCTTTATCAGGTAATGATCAATTAATGTGGGTTGCACTTGCATACTTATTCTATGGGGTTGCAATTAATATTACTGGATCTCTTGAAGTTTACTATTTTACATATATTATGGGAATGCCAAAAGCATTTTCTATTTTTTCAACGATTAATGTATTCTTAGGAATTATTGCGACGTCATTATTTCCACTTTTATCTAAAAAAATGAGTCGTAAGGCACTCTTTACTTCTTGTTTAGCTGTAATGCTTTGTGGAATGGGATTATTTGCAGTAGCTGGAAGTAATTTACCACTGGTTTTGCTTGCTGCCTCAATTTTTGGCTTTCCACAACCAATGGTATTTTTAATCGTTTTAATGGTTATTACTGACTCAGTTGAATATGGTCAGTTAAAACTTGGGCATCGTGACGAATCACTTGCGTTGTCTGTTCGTCCATTAATTGATAAGTTTGGCGGTGCCGTTTCAAATGGTGTTGTTGGTCAAATTGCGATTATGGCTGGGATGACTACTGGTGCTACTGCTTCTTCAATTACAGCAGCTGGTAAGCTTAATTTTAAAATAATGATGTTCGCTGTACCTGCTGTTATGCTTGTAATTGCAATTTTAATTTTTGCAAGTAAGGTTATTTTAAGTGAAAAGAAACATGCAGAAATCGTAGCTGAGCTTGAAAAGACCTGGGGCAAGAAATTTGATAAGGATAGTGATAATGATGTTGATAGTGATGTCCTCATTGCCACTCCAATTTCTGGTGAATTGATAAATTTAAACCAGGTTAATGACAAAACATTCTCATCTGGGTCAGTTGGACAAGGCTTTGCAATTAAGCCAAGTGATGGAAAGGTCCTGGCTCCATTTGATGCGACAGTTAGACAGGTCTTTACTACAAGACATGCAGTTGGGCTAGTTGGTGATAACGGGGTAGTTCTATTAATTCATATTGGACTTGGAACGGTAGAACTAAACGGAACTGGATTTGTATCATATGTTGAACAGGGTCAAAGGGTAAAGAAGGGCCAAGAATTAATTGAATTCTGGGACCCTACTATTAAAAAGGCTGGTCTAGATGACACGGTTATTGTAATAGTAACAAATTCTGGTAAGTTTTCAGATATTGACTTAATGGCGAAAACTGGTCAAGCCGTACAAGCAGAAGATAATATTTTAGAATTAAAAGTAAAGAAGGAAGAGCCAGTATTAGGAGGCGGAGAAGTTGAACCAACTAATTAATTTTGATAAAAAAAATAAAGTTTTTCATTTACATAATGATCAAATTTCATACTTATTAGCAGTTGAAGATGGAAATACACTTGCTCACGTGTATTTTGGTAAAACAATTAAACAATATCATGGGCAATTACGCTATCCGCGAGTAGACCGAGGCTTTTCTGGTAATTTACCGGGCTCACTAGATAGAACTTTTTCACGTGATTCTTTACCAAAAGAATACAGTACAGCTGGTGAAATGGATTACCATACTCCAGCAGCAGTAGTTCGCCAAAAGGATGGATCTAACGCACTATTTTTGACTTACCAAGATTATAAAATTGTAGCAGGTAAGCCAGATTTAGCAGGATTGCCACATTCCTTTGTTGAAAATAATGATGAAGCTGAAACTTTAATTATCAATTTACTTGATGAAAAGAGCAAAGTTGAATTTAAATTAGCTTATACAATTTATCGCGATTACCCCGTACTCACGCGCTCAGTAAAAGTTGTTAATGAGGGTGAGAAAGCAGTTAACATTGAAAAAGTTGCTTCAATGCAAATCGACTTTGTAGACCGTGACTTTGAATCAATTACCTTACCTGGTGCTCATGCACATGAAAGACGAGTAGAACGTAGCGAAATTAATCAAGGTATTCATGTCTATTCTAGTCATCGTGGTACTTCTAGTCATCAAATGAATCCATTTATGGCTTTAGTTGATAAAGCTACTACTGAATTTTCTGGGGATGCTTATGGTTTTGCCTTTGTTTACTCCGGTAATCACAAATTTGAAGTAGAAAAAGATCAATTTGCACAAACCCATGTCAATATCGGTATTGATGATTTCAACTTTAGCTGGGAACTAACACCAAATTCTAGTTTCCAAACTCCAGAAGTATTGATGACATATTCTGCTCAAGGCTTGAACAAGATGAGTCAAGCATTCCACAGTTTAATTCATGATCGTGTTATTAGAAGTAAGTATAAAGATCAAGTTCGACCAATTTTAGTAAATAACTGGGAAGCTACCTATTTTGATTTTGACGAAGAAGAATTGAAGCCAATTGTTGATGATGCGAAGGAAATGGGCATTGAAATGTTTGTTCTTGATGATGGTTGGTTTGGCCATCGTGATGATGATAATTCTTCATTAGGAGACTGGAGTGTTTTTGAAAAGAAATTCCCACATGGATTAGACCATTTTGCGGATTATGTTCATGAACAAGGATTAAAATTTGGTCTTTGGTTTGAACCGGAAATGATTTCAATGGATTCAAACTTATATCAAGAGCATCCTGACTATTTAATGCATGTTCCAGGAAGAACTCCAAGTCCATCTCGTAATCAATATGTTCTTGATCTAGGTAGAAAAGAAGTTCGTGACAATATCTTTGAGCAAATGAACAAAATTCTTGAATCAGGAAAGATTGATTATATCAAGTGGGATATGAATCGTCACTTGTCAGATATTTATGAAGCAGATTTACCAGCTGCAAGACAGGGTGAAACTTACCACCGTTATGTCTTAGGACTCTATGACTTGCTTGAAAGATTAGTTAATTCTTATCCAGATCTATTAATTGAAGGTTGTTCTGGCGGAGGCGGACGCTTTGACGCTGGTATGGCATACTACAACCCACAAATTTGGGCTAGTGATGATAGTGACGCAATTGATAGATTAAGTATTCAATATGGTACTAGTTTAGCTTATCCACAATCAATGATGACTTCTCATGTTTCAGTTAGTCCAAATGAACAAAATGGTCGAATTACACCATTTAAGACACGTGGAATTGTAGCAATGTGGGGTGATTTAGGTTATGAACTTGATTTAACTAAGATGAGCAAAGAGGATCGTCAAGCAGTTAAAGAGCAGGTGGCAGAATATAAAAAAATTAGAGAAGTTACTCAGTATGGCACTTTTTATCGGTTAAAGAGTGCTCAAACCAGTAATCAATGTGCCTGGGAAACTGTTTCGAAAGATAAAACTGAAGCTGTTTTATCAGTAGTTAAAGTAATGGCAAGTGCTCAGCCATATTTAACTAAGACCAAGATGGTCGGACTTGCCCCAGAAAAGTACTATGAAGATCAAAATACTCATGAGGTATACGGCGGAGATGAATTGATGAATTTAGGAATTTATGATCCAGTTGAACACGGTGATTTCAAGGCCTATATTTATCACTTTAAAGCAATAGATTAGGAATATAGTAATGGCAATTTCAAATAAAGTAATGCTCATAACCTATCCAGATAGTTTAGGTAAAAATATTAAAGATTTAGATGACGTACTGCACACAGACTTAAAAGGTGCTGTTGGAGGAGTTCACTTGTTACCATTCTTTCCCTCAACTGGTGACCGCGGCTTTGCTCCAACGGATTATTCAATGGTTGATCCTCAATTTGGGGACTGGTCGGACGTTGAAAAGTTAGGCGAAGAATACTATCTTATGTTTGATTTTATGATTAATCATATTTCTCGCCAGTCTAAATATTACCGTAACTTTCAAAAAAATAAGGATCAAAGTCCATATGCTGATTTATTTTTGAGTTGGGATAAGTTCTGGCCTAAGAATCGACCAACGCAAAAAGATATTGACCTTATTTACAAGAGAAAAGATCGTGCTCCATATCAGGAAATTATTTTTGCGGATGGAAGTAAGGAAAAACTCTGGAATACTTTCGGTGAAGAGCAAATTGATCTTGATGTTCGCAAAGATGTAACTAAACAGTTTATTAAGCAGACTTTAAATAATTTAATTGATCATGGCAGTGACATCATTCGACTAGATGCGTTTGCTTATGCTGTTAAGAAGCTAGATACTAATGACTTTTTCGTAGAACCAGAAATTTGGGATCTATTGAAAGAAGTTCAAGATGATATTTCAGCTAAAGGCGCGCTAATTTTGCCTGAAATTCATGAACACTATTCAATGCCATTTAAGATTGCAAGACATGGTTACTTTATTTATGATTTTGCCTTACCAATGGTGGTGCTTTATTCACTATATAGCGGTAAAAGTCAGCGTCTTGCTTCATGGCTAAAAAAGAGTCCAATGAAGCAGTTTACGACATTAGATACTCATGATGGAATTGGTGTAGTAGATGCTCGTGATATCTTAACTCCGAATGAGATAGAATACACAAGCAATGAATTGTATAAGGTCGGCGCTAATGTTAAAAAGAAATACTCAAGTGCGGAATATCATAACCTCGATATTTATCAAATAAACTCTACTTTCTACTCTGCACTTGGTGATGATGATAAAAAATACTTTATGGCTCGACTTTTACAAGTATTTGCACCTGGAATTCCCCAAGTCTATTATGTTGGAATGCTTGCTGGTAAAAATGATATTGAACTTCTTGAAAAGACAAAAGAAGGTCGAAATATTAATCGTCATTATTATAGTCGTGAAGAAATTCATGAAGAAGTTCAACGTCCTGTTGTTAGTTCTTTAATTAACTTATTAAGATTTAGAAATAATGAAGCGGCATTTGATTTGAATGGAAGTATTGAGGTTACTACTCCTACTGAAAATGAAATTCATATTATCCGTTTGAATCAGGACAAAACACGAAAAGCAGAATTACGTGCAAACTTAGAAACCTTAGCTTATAAAGTGTTAGTGAATGGGCGAGAGATGGCTTTTTAATACAAACTATAAATATTTTTGAAGAAGAATTAGGTAGAAATTGCTTAATTCTTTTTTTTGAAGCAGATCTAGAAACTAAGTTTATAGACAATATAAGGTATAATTTGATTAATGAAAAATTCTGCAAGCATGGGAGGAATTTATAGATGAATTATGGAGAAAAATCACCTGCACTTTGGGATGCAATTAAAAGTGAAGAGAAAAGACAAGAAGATACAATTGAATTAATTGCATCAGAAAATATTGTTTCCGATTCTGTCAGAGAAGCACAAGGATCTGTTCTCACCAATAAATACGCAGAAGGATATCCGGGAAAGAGATATTATGGTGGCTGTCAATATATTGATAAGGTAGAACAATTGGCAATTGACTATGCCAAAAAATTATTTAATGCAGAATATGCCAATGTTCAGCCTCATTCTGGTTCACAGGCAAACATGACAGTTTATAATGCTTTGTTAAAGCCAGGAGATACAATTTTAGGAATGGGTATGGATGCTGGTGGGCATCTTACGCATGGGTCGAAGGTTAACTTTTCAGGGAAAATTTTTAATTCTATTAGTTATGACCTAAATTCTGAAACTGAAGAATTGGATTTTGAGCGAATTAGACAGATTGCTATAGAGAAGAAGCCAAAATTAATTATTGCTGGCGCTTCTGCTTATAGCAGAATTATTGATTGGCAGAAGTTTCGTGATATTGCGGATGAAGTTGGTGCCTATTTAATGGTTGATATGGCGCATATTGCAGGATTAGTTGCAACTGGAGCACATCCGAGTCCAATTCCTATAGCTGACGTTGTTACAACAACCACACATAAAACTTTACGTGGTCCGCGTGGAGGGATGATTTTATCTAACAATAAAGAATTAGGGAAGAAAATTGATTCAGCTCTCTTTCCAGGAACGCAAGGTGGACCATTAGAGCATGTTATTGCTGCAAAGGCTCAAGCTTTTTATGAAGATTTACAGCCAGAATTTACTCAATACATTGATCAAGTAATTAAGAATTCAAAAGCCATGGCTGAAGAATTTAAAAATAGCAAAAATATTCGCGTGGTTTCAGGTGGAACTGATAATCACTTGATGATTATTGATATTACCAAGACCGGCGTAACAGGAAAAGATGCCCAAAATTTACTAGACTCTGTGAATATTACGACTAACAAAGAATCTATTCCTGGCGATAAACGAAGTCCATTTATTACTAGTGGATTGAGAATTGGAACACCAGCAATAACTAGTCGGGGCTTTAAGGAATCTGATGCTAAAGAAGTTGCTAAAATAATTATTGAAGTTTTGGATAATCCTGAAGATGCAGGAGTCCTAGCTCAGGCAAAAGAAAGAGTTAAGGGGTTAATTCAGAGATATCCGATCAAATAAAAGCTATTGACAGAAAAATATAAGCCAATTACAATATAATTAAATTTTTTAAGGAGTAGTTAATTATGAATACACAAGCTAAGTTTATGAAAAATAATCGTTGGCAAGGCCAGTAAATCAGGTTGTTAAGCAAGATGCAACCTGAAAGATTCAGATTGTATCTGTGCTGGCTGTGTATTTATTGTGGTCTGCATGGAGTAACATGCAGACCTTTTTCTTTTTGTGATAAAAAAGTAACAGGAATCTGCATGTGAAAGTAGATTCCTGTTTTTTTGGAGAAAAATTATGAAAAGAATGTATGGATTAATTGTAATTTTGGTAGCTTTTTTAACCATAGCTTTTTTTGGAGAGAATAAACAGAAAGAAGAAAATAATAAAATTCCCCGGGTTGGTGTATTAACTCTTATGCGTCACCCAGCTCTTGATGAGATATATCGCGGCTTTCGAAATGAATTGAAAGAGGAAGGCTACGTAAATGGAAAAAATATCAAAATTGACTATCAAAATGCAAATAATGATCAGAGTAATTTACGTACGATGGCAACAAAACTAACTGATGAGCGATCAAGAGTATTAGTTGGAATTACTACTCCAGCTGCCCAAGCATTGGCGAATACAACGAATAAAATTCCAATAGTTTTAGGTGCTGTAACAAGTCCAAAAACTAGTGGACTAGTAAAAAATGAAAGACATCCCGAAAAAAATATTACTGGTGTATCAGATGCTGCTCCAATTAAGCAACAATTAGATTTAATTAGGGAGTTTTTACCCAATTTAAAAACTTTAGGAGTAATTTATACTTCTAGTGATTCTTCTGCAGTTAGCGGCTTTCACGAGATTGAACGTGAATGTAAAAAGAGAAAAATACCTTTAAAATCTTTCTCAATTGCAAATAGTAACGATCTTAATCAAGTTTCAGAGCAGATGTTTAGTCAAGTAGATGCCGTCATTGTACCAACTGATAACACAATTGCTGGAGCGATGGAAACATTAGTTAAAAATGGTAATACTGCTAAAAAGCCAATTTTCCCTGCCGCAGCTACTATGGTAAAACAAGGCGGTCTTGCAACTTATAGTGTTAATCAATATGAGTTAGGAAAAATGACTGGAAAGATGACTATTGAAATTTTAAAGGGTAAAAAAGTTAGTTCTTTACCAATCGAAAGAGTGAAAAAGGGAGAACCAGTTGTTAATTTAAAAGAAGCCAGAGAATTAAATCTTCAAGTACCTAAACGATTTTTAGAAGAATGTCAGAAAAAAGGAGTTGTATATAGATGAACTTGATCGTATCTGCTATTGGCCAGGGTTTGCTATGGGCTTTGCTTGGCTTAGGATTATATTTGACATTTAGAATTTTGAATTTTGCTGATATGACCGTAGAAGGAACCTTTCCATTGGGTGCAGCTGTTGCAGTAGCTAATATTTCACACGGAATGTCCCCATACTTAGCTACTTTCTTAGCCCTTTTAGCTGGAATGGCAGCAGGTTTAGTAACGGGATTATTGTATACAAAAGGAAAAATTCCAATTCTACTTGCTGGTATTTTAACAATGACGGCAATTTATTCTATTAATTTAAGAATTATGGGCGGTTCTAATATTTCACTGATTGGTAAGAAGACATTACTCAACAATGAATTTTTAGAAAATTTACCCCAATATTTTAATAGTGTTGCTTTGGGTATTGTTATTGTAGTAGTGATTACTGAAATTTTAATTTTCTTTTTAAATACAGATTTTGGCCAAGCTTTTATTGCTACCGGAGATAACCCGAGTATGGCAAAATCATTAGGAATTCACACAGACTTTATGGTAATTATAGGATTGATGCTATCAAATGGAATAGTTGCCTTATGTGGAGCATTAATTGCGCAAAATAATGGTTATGCTGATATTAATATGGGAATTGGAACTATTGTTATTGCTTTAGCTTCAATTATTATTGGTGAAGTAGCTTTTGGAGAATTGACCTTAAATCAGCGTTTAGTAGCTGTAACTTTAGGTAGTATTATCTATCGTTTGATTTTACTCGCTGTACTGCAACTCGGATTTTCAGCTAATGATTTAAATTTAATCTCTTCAATTGTCTTAGCTCTATGTATGATGCTTCCGCAGTTAGAAAAGTTTTTACATTTGAAAAAGCCAGTAGAAAGAGGTGTGAAAAAGCATGACTAAGCCAATTTTAGAATTAAAAGATGTCCAAACAACTGTTAAAACAGCTGATGGTGAAATTGTTCCAATTTTAAAAGGAATTAATTTAGAAATTAGACCTGGAGATTTTATTACTATAATTGGGACAAATGGAGCGGGTAAGTCTACACTTTTTAATACGATTGCGGGTAGTTTAAAACCTGATAGTGGTATTCTTCGGCATAATGGGCAGGATATTACTAAAATGAGTGAAGAAAAGCGGACACAATTTATTGGACGAGTTTTTCAAGATCCTAAGATGGGGACGGCTCCGCGAATGACGGTGGGAGAAAATTTATTACTAGCAACAAAACGGGGAAAGAGAAGATTTTTAAAGATTAGAAGACTTAAGCAAAACTTACCTCGTTTTAAAAAGCTAGCTGCAGTTATGAATAATGGCTTAGAGAATCGTTTAAATACGTTTGTGGAGGGCTTATCTGGAGGCCAAAGACAAGCTTTGAGTTTCTTGATGGCTACAATAGAAAAGCCCGATATTTTATTATTAGATGAGCATACAGCAGCTTTAGATCCTCATACTAGTGAAAATCTACTAGCAGTAACTGATAAGCAAATTAAAGAAAATAAATTAACTGCCTTAATGATTACACATCACATGGAGGATGCTTTAAAATATGGAAATCGTCTTTTAGTGTTAAAGGATGGTAAAGTTAAAGCAGATATTAGTGAAGAAGAAAAAAGAAATTTAAAAGTAAGTGATCTTTATAGCTATTTTGAAGATTGATCTAGAACCTAGGGCTGGTTGTCGGTTCTAGGTTTTTAGTTAAAATAATTTTTAATTGTTTTAAGTATAGATTTAAGTTTTATAAAGAAGGGATGGAAGAGATGTGAATAAGGGACACAAAATAAGTTTATTTTCAGCAATAATGCTAGCCCTTAATTCGTTGATCGGATCCGGATGGCTTTTTGGCTCAGGTTCGGCAGCAAAAATTGCCGGCCCAGCAGCTATCTTATCTTGGATCATTGGTGCAGTTATTATTATTGCAATCGCCTTAACTTATGTTGAACTAGGAACTATGTTTCCTGAAAGTGGGGGAATGAGCAAATATGCTCAATATAGCCACGGTTCCATGCTTGGTTTTATCGCTGCCTGGGCGAATTGGATTTCTTTGGTAACCTTGGTGCCAATGGAGGCAGTTGCGGCTGTTCAATACATGAGTTCTTGGCCATGGAAGTGGGCAAACTGGACACATCACTTTATGCAAGACGGAAATATAACTACACCTGGGTTATTATTGGTATTTGTATTCATGATTATTTTTACTTTAATTAACTTCTGGTCAATTAAAATCATGACGCACTTTACTAACTTAATTTCTGTTTTTAAAGTACTCTTGCCTACGATAACAATTATTATGCTGGTTGCATCTAGTTTTCATCCTGCTAACTTTGGTCACGATGTAAAAACATTTATGCCTTATGGAAGTAGAGCCATCTTTGAAGCAGCTTCTGGCGCTGGTATCATTATGTCTTATGACGCATTTCAGACAATAATTAATATTGGTGGTGAATTAAAGGATCCTCGAAAGAACATTATTCGTGGAGTTTTAATTTCCATGTTTGTGACAGCTGCAATTTATATTCTGCTTCAAGTAGCCTTTATTGGAGCAGTTGATCCAGCAATGCTTGCTAAAAACTCCTGGCATGGAATTGATTTTGCGTCCCCATTTGCAGATATTGCAATCCTTTTAGGAATTAATTGGCTTGTGATTTTACTTTATATGGATGCTTTTGTTTCGCCTTTTGGGACTGGAGTAGCTTTTGTCGCAACAGCATCAAGAGCACTTGCTGCAATGACATATACAAAACACTTACCAGCTTGGTTAGGGAGACTTAATAGACGCTATCTAGTGCCTCGTTTTGCGATGATTGCAGATTTAATTTTGGCAATGATTTTAGTAAGTGTCTTTAGGAACTGGAATTTACTTGCAACAGTAATTACTTGTGCAACTTTGATTGCTTATTTAACTGGTCCAGTTACTACTATTACTTTGAGAAAAATAGCACCAGATTTGGAAAGACCATATAAACCTAATTATATGCGCTGGTTTGCTCCTTTAACTTTTGTATTAACTAGTTTAGCTATTTATTGGACGATGTGGCCAACAACAATTCAAGTTATTTTGGTTATTCTTGTGGGAATTCCAATTTATTTCTATTATGAAGTTAAATATCAAAAGAAAGATTTTAAATCGCAGTTTAAGCATGCTGCTTGGCTTTTAGGGTATTTAGTATTTATTTCTATTATGTCTTATTGTGGTAGCGACGGCTTTGGTGGACAAAACTGGATTAAATATCCGTGGGATTTTCTGTTGATTGCAATTGTCTCCTTGATCTTCTATAAAGTTGCAATTGATACAGGACTAGAAAAAGTTGATCCGGCAGCGATAAAAGTAAACGAAAAAATTAAGCTTAAGAATGACCAAAATTAAGTACACTAGTATAAATTAGCTTGAATTATAGTTAGAAAGGTGCTATCCTTAACTAGTCGTAAAATAATCTATGATCTGAAATATTGGTCATGGCAAAGGAGTATTAAACAATGAGAAAAGGGATTCATCCAGATTACCAAGAAGTTGTTTTCATGGACTCAGCAACTGGTGCTAAGTTCGTAGCTGGTTCTACTTTAAAACCAGAAGAAACAGTTGAATTCGAAGGTAAGACTTACCCATTAGTTCGTGTTGAAATTTCTTCAGATTCTCACCCATTCTACACTGGCAAGCAAAAGTTTGCACAAGCAGATGGTCGTATCGAAAAATTCAACAAGAAGTACGGTATGTCTTCAAAGAACTAATAATTCTTGGTTTTTACCAAAAGAGCAGCCCACTTTGGACTGCTCTTTTTCTATGTAAAGTCAAGTGTCATAAGGCATTTGGCTTTTATTTTTGATCAAGTTGTTTAACTTTCTAAATAAACAGGTCAATTTATTTGGAAATTAATCCAAGACAAATAAGCTTATTAAAATAGTTTTTTAATAAGCTAGAAGAGTATAATAAATCTGATCGATTAATTACGATAAAAGTCTTTTTTGATTATGTTTGGCTACGTCGTAATCATATAGTTGATCAGTTTGTGTATAGAGGCAATAGCTATCTTTTTGAACCCTTTGGTTTGAGAGGATAGCTTTTTGTTTTCATAGTAATCAGCTATATGACAGTGCTGTGTTTTAGCTGCCTGGTCGATTTGGTCGATAGTCCGATAAAGAATCTTACGTGCTACGGCATTACCATGCTTAGTAATGCTTAAACTGGCGTCCATTTCACCAGATTGATAACGTCCCGGATCAATTCCAATAAAAGCATTGATTTTGTTAGGATTACTAAATCTGCGTAAGTCTCCTAATTCTCCTAGTTAAGCATAAAAAACATTCTAAGCTAAATAGTGAATTGACTATCCGACGGGATAGTTGATTC
>ERZ839489.559-NODE-559-length-36441-cov-29.084483_pt1 | contig 36441 bp, 33 predicted proteins | sample MGYA00519938_ERZ839489 | MGnify/ENA primary metagenome ERZ839489 (study PRJEB31850, sample SAMEA3708846) | human gut metagenome | biome: human gut; feature: human-associated habitat; material: faeces | place: China | collected 2014 ...
AAAAGCAGCGCACCGAGCGTGTACCCAAGCGCATTCTGACCGAGGAAGAAATGTCGGCTCTGTCCGATCGGCTGATGCAGGTCACCAAGGGCATGACCATCACGGTGCGGTATTTCAAAGAGGATACCGCCCACCCGGAGATTCCCGCAGTGGGCAACTACATCACGCTGACCGGAAAAGCGGACCGCATCGACCCAGTGTTCCGCACCTTGCAGGTGGGCGAAACCGTAGTGCCCTTTGAAGATCTGGTTGAGATCAGTGGGGAAAGCATCATGGAGATTGACCAATATCTCGGCATTACAGAGGATTAAGCACAAAAAAGGCCACCAGTCGAAAAAACGGCTGGTGGTCTTGCTTACTTATGGTGTATCATCGGTAACTGCTTGACTTTGTTTCCGACTTTTTTGCGTTCCAGTGAGAACACCATATCTGGAGTACGTTCAAAAAATCCTATATCACGCCGCCAGCTTGTGCCGCATTTGCAGTGGAACAGACCAATGAACTGCTGCTTCATTTTACGTCCGCAGTTCGGACAGATCCGTTTGCTGGCTCCCATAAAAGTTTACTGGAGCTTGGCGATAATTTCATCGGCGGACATACCGCTGGCAAGTAGCTTTTTCAATACGGATTCCGCTTCGGCCTTTTTGGATTCTTCTGCGGCCTTTTTTTCGGCTGCAACCTTTTTTGCCTCTGCTTTAGAAAGTTCCTTTACTGCAACCTTCAAAGCGGATTTTTTGCTTTTCAACTGTTCTTTCAGTACGCTGATGTTGTCAGACAGCGCGGCAATCTCGGTTTCAATTTGCTCCTTAGCTGCGGTCTTTTCAGCAACAATAGCCTCATAGTCAATATTTGCTTTCTTGGTACGCAATGCATTCTTGCTTCCTTTTGGTCTAGCCATAATAGTCCCTCCATCTAGTATTGGAATTTAGCTAATATAAGTATATTCTTTCTGTCTCGAAATGGCAATACTTTCTTAGACAACAAGAGCGGAGCCCTTTGCAAGGCCCCGCTCTTATTCATAGAGAAAACCACAAGCTATGCTTGTGGAAGAAAAGAGCCGTAGCGTCGAAACGGTAGAAAAAGAACCTCCTTTTGCTATAATTAGAAGCGGGTAACGCCAACCGCATACTAAAGCAAAAGGAGGTTCATCCATATGGACGAGAAAAGTTTATCACATACGAGCTGGAATTGCAAACCTAAAATACAAATACGGAAGGAGAGTGTTCTGGGCGAAAGGATATTACGTAAATACAGTAGGTGGAAATGAAACCAAGATCCGCAAATACATTCAGGAACAAGAGTTCAACGATCAGATGTGCGACCAGTTGAGCTTCAAGGAATACTAAGATCCATTCAAGAATGTAGCTGACTTCGATGACGACGATTCGCCAGAAGTGCCTGCAGATAGTATGAGAAAGTAAAAGCGACGTCAGTGTGCGGTTGACGTCGCTCATTGTGCGCCTTTAGGCGCGGCTGGTATTATGGCCCCTATGGGGCCGTTCTGCAAACCCCGCGTTTTCACGCGGGGTTATGATTGCTGCGCTACGCTTCGCAAACGCGAACTTTTGAGAATACGTCACTTTCGGCAGTGTGCAAGAAAAAACAATGAAAACTTTGGCAAAAAGAGAGAGGGCTGGACGGTGTCAGCCTTCTTGACAAGGAAAAACACAAGGCTCTTTATTATAATAAAGCTATAAGAACATAATAAAGGCAATTATTTGAAATTTTTGAAAAAACAGAAATCATTTTGATGATATGGAACGTTTTAATAGACAGGAAGGGGGTGAACCGTATCCAGACAGAATTATTGCTGCGGAAAGCGCAGAGCGGAGATACAGGTGCGCTGGACACTCTGATTGCAACGTACTATCCACAAATTCTGAACTATTGCCGTTGGCATACAGCGGACGAGCAGCAGGCGCAGGATGCAGCACAGGAAACCTTTTTGAAAGCGGTGCGCTGGCTGGATTCCTGTGGTGGATTTCAGGGGGCATTCCGTCCCTTTCTGTACAAAATCGCAAAAAACATTTGCATCGATCTGAACCGTACTATGGAGCGGACGGAGGTATCGCTGGAGAGCTTGCCGGGCGAACCCGCCTATCAGGAAAGCGGCTTTGCTGCGGCAGAGGAGAAAGCAAACCTGCGAGCGCTGACGGCCCAGCTGGAGCCGGAACAGCGGGAACTGGTATTGCTGCGGTTCGCACAACAGCTTAAATTGCGGGAGATCGCGCAGATTACAGGTCTGCCCCTGCGCACAGTGCAGTCCCGCCTGCGTGCCGCATTGAAAACCTTGAAAATGCAATTGGAAAAGGAGGACTGGAGATGAATCGAGCCTTTGAAAAAGAACTGTCCAGAGCACTGGCGGCAGAGCTTGACACAGCCGCGCCGAAAACGCTGCTGCGCCGCTGCCGGGCGGAACATATCGTAAAACAACGGAGTGGTTGGCGCGATTTGCTGCACTGCCAGTTCAAATTGCTGGGCTGGAAGGTCTGGGCGCTGGAAGCAATGGCGGCACTGGCGTTGTACAGTGTGGGTCGGGAACTTGCCCTGTGGGAGAAAGCATGGACAGTACGCAATGCACTGTTTGGTCTGAGCACGCTCGCCATGCTGACAGCCCTGCTCGGTCTGCCGTTTTTATACCGGGCAAGTCAATATAAGATGCTTGAACTGGAACGTGCCACATATGCAGGAATCGGTCGTCCGCTGGTGATGCGGTTTTTGCTGCTGCTGGCGGGGGAAACGATCCTGCTGGGAGTGCTGGTACTCAATGTGCGGACAGCCGTGCCATGGAGCATCGGGCAGCTGCTGGCGGTGCTGACCGTGCCATTCCTGACCGCAAACAATGAGCTGCTTCTGCTGCTGCGCTGGGTGCGCCCGGAATGGATGATGACCGGGGCTGTACCGCTGTTTGCAGGGCAGCTGTGTTTGCTGCGGTTCGTGCAATTATCGGAACTGCCGAGAGGTCTGCCACTGGCGGCGGGCGTGCTGGTGCTCTGTATGGTGTTGCAGTGCATCCGGCTTGCCGCCCGATCAGAATATATTGCAGAAGCTTGAAAGGAACAAGTCATGGAACTGAAAATTCAGAATATTACAAAGCGATACCGGGATAAAACGGCGGTGGATGATGTGTCCATCACTCTCACGCCGGGTGTGTGGGGGCTGCTGGGGGCGAATGGTGCAGGCAAAACAACCTTAATGCGGATGCTGGCGGGCATTCTGCGGCCCAGCAGTGGCCGGATTTTGTGCGATGGGGTGGAGATCGGGACGCTTGGTGCGGCCTACCGGGAAAAGCTGGGGTATTTGCCGCAGGAATTCGGTTTTTACCCGGAATTCACGGTGCAGGACTATCTGGAATATATGGCGGCACTCAAGGGTCTGCCGCGCACAGAGGCTGCCCGGCAGATCGACGCACTGCTGGAGCGGGTAAGCCTGACTGAGGTGCGCCGCAAAAAGATCGTGAAGCTTTCCGGCGGTATGAAGCGCCGGGTTGGCATCGCACAGGCACTGCTCAACGACCCGGAAATTCTGATTTTAGATGAACCTACGGCAGGGCTGGACCCCGGAGAACGGGTGCGCTTCCGCAATCTGCTGTCGGAGTTTGCGCAGGAACGGATCGTTCTTATTTCAACGCATATCGTTTCGGATGTGGAATACATTGCAGCTGAAAATGCCGTGATGAAGGCTGGCAAAATCGTTGCACAGGACACCACCGAAGGGCTGGTAAAGCAGATCGAAGCCAAAGTCTGGCAGGGAAATATCCCGATGGAACAGCTTGCCCGGTGGGAATACCGGCTGCGGGTAGTGAACCTGCGCAACGAGCCGGACGGAACGGTAACATTGCGGTATCTGGCGGATGCACCGCAGCTGCCGGACAGCGTCCCGGCACAGCCCCGGCTGGAAGATCTGTATCTGTGGCTGTTCCCAGAGGAAATGGAGGAAGCAAAATGAACCTGTATCGTTTGGAATTGAAACGTGTATGCAAAACCCGTATGACAGCTATTCTGCTGGCCATTGCGCTGGTGCTGGCTGTGGTCATGGCATATCTGCCGACAACGTTTATCGGCTGGACGGAACTGGATGCCAGCGGAAACGAAGTGCGTTACACGGGTCTGAAAGCAATCCGGAAACGGCAGGAGCAGCAGGTATCCGGTACCATTACGCCGGATGTCATGCAGGAAGTACTGGAAGCCTATCAGCGGGTGTACCGGCAGTATGATGCAAGTTCCATCAACGATATCCCGGTCGAGGTGTTTTATAAAGAACTTGCCCGATATCAGCCTCTTGTGAACAACGCAAAGGAAGCTTTTGCCGACTCGAAAACCGGCATGGCACCGGGTGTGATGGGGCTGACCGCAGAGGATATGCAGAACTTTTACAGCCAGCTCCCCAAACGGCTGGAATCGGTGATCTGGCTGGAACAAAGCGGAAAGCCCGGCTATGAGCAGGCGCAGGCCATTGCACAGAAAAAGTTCGATGCTGTACAAAAACCGTTCACCTATTCATTTGGGGTCAGTTCAGACGCAATGGATTACCAGACCCTGTTGAGCTTGCTGCTCACCCTGCTGTGCGCGGTGATTGCGGCCCCGGTGTTTGCATCGGATGCACAGACCGGGGCGCAGGACATCCAACTGTGCACAAAAAACGGCGGTCTGCGGCTAGCAGCGGCAAAGCTGGCGGCGGCGTTTAGTATCACAGGGGCGGCGTATCTGCTCTGCGGCGTGGTGTGGATCCTGGTCACGAATGCTCTATTTGGCTGGGAAAGTACCCAAACTTCCGTGCAATGGCTGTTTTCTGTGACCAGCCTGCTGCCGTATACCGTTGGCCAGATGGAGTGGGTCATGCTGGTGGCAAACTTCCTGATCTTCTTTGCGGAGGTGGCCTTTGTGCTGGTGGCATCCGTATGGGCCAAGAACAACCTGACCGCTTTGTCTGTGGCACTGATCAGTGTGGTGGCACCGCTGATTGTTTATATGGTCGTGCCGGGCTCCTTTGGAGAATGGCTGTCCACCCTGCTTCCGGCAGGAGGCATTGGACTTTCCAACGCATTGATGTATAAAATGATCAGTTTTGATTTTCTCTATGCAGGCGGGCATGCCTTCTTTCAGGCAGATGTACTGCTGGCATCGGCACCGATCAAGATCGTTCTGCTCGTTGGATTGGCAGCATGGGGGTATCTGCGAAAGACCAAGGTGGCTTAAAATGAATGCTGGACATTACCGCTTTTTTTGAGCTGGTGATGTCCGGCATTTTTTAGTGTTGGCTGATCAATTTTAATGGAATCTTTATACTTCTACAATTTTCTTTACGGCTCTTTTATTTATTCCATGCTAATCTTTATGCACACGGATAGGTAAAGGAGCTTTTATGATTCAATATCCTCGTTACAGGCAGCACCGTTTTTCTTCTTTTCAGGTCATTATTGCAGGTTTTGCGGCAGTTGATCTGGTGGGCGCGTTGCTTCTGATGCTTCCGATTGCTGCACAGCAACGGTGCGTCACACCGTTCCATGAGGCGCTGTTTACTTCCACCTCCGCCCTTTGTGTGACCGGGCTTGTGGTTCAGGATACCGGCAGCTACTGGTCGGCATTCGGGCAGAGCGTGATCCTTCTTCTGATCCAGATCGGAGGATTGGGCGTCATTACGGTGGGTGCTGCCTTTGCGCTGCTTTCCGGGCGAAAGATCTCCCTCAAGCAGCGCAGCACGATGCAGGAAGCTACGGCTGCCCCGCAGATGGGCGGCATCGTGCGGCTGACAGGCTTTATTCTGCGGATCACAGCCCTGTTTGAATTGGCCGGTGCTGCACTGCTGCTGCCGACATTCTGCGCCGATTATGGTTTGCGCGGGATCTGGTACGCGCTGTTTCATTCCATTTCGGCGTTCTGCAATGCCGGCTTTGACCTGCTGGGAACAGAGGGGGCAAAATTTGTTTCGCTGACACAGTATGCAGGAAATCCATTGCTTACCACAGTGATCGCAGCGCTGATCGTCTTTGGCGGCCTTGGTTTTCTGACATGGGAGGACATTTGTACATGTCGCCTTGATTTTCACCGTTACCGGATGCAGAGCAAGGTGATCCTTGTCACAACGGCATTTCTTCTGGTACTGCCGACGCTGTACTTTTATTGTTTCGAGTTCACGGCAGGCTCTGCCCGACAGCGCATTTTATTGTCGATGTTCCAATCCGTTACAACCCGTACTGCCGGTTTTAACACCGCCGATCTTGCTGCGATGGGCAGCACTTCACAGGCATTGATGGTGGTTCTGATGCTGTTGGGCGGTTCGCCCGGCTCTACGGCAGGCGGCATGAAAACCACAACATTTGCCGTTCTGCTGGCCAATATGTGGGCGACCTTCCGCCGCAGAGAAGATGCCGAATTTTTCGGGCGGCGCATAGATGGTTCCGCGGTCAAGAATGCTGCTACGATTGCAGGGATGTATTTGACGCTGTTCTTCCTCGGAGCCTTTGTCATTGCTGCGGCAGAGCAGCTGCCGATGTCAGTCTGTCTGTATGAGACCGCATCGGCTGTGGCAACGGTAGGTCTGACATTGGGCATCACGCCGCAATTGGGCATCCTTTCGCAGGGGGTGCTGATCGCACTGATGTTTTTGGGACGTGTTGGCGGATTGACGTTGATCTATGCGGCATTTGGCAGCAGCCCTGCCCACTCTCGTCTGCCGCAGGAGAAGATCGCAATCGGATAAAGGAGACAGGTATGAAATCGATTCTTTTGATTGGGCTTGGCCGTTTTGGCCGTCATATTGCGCAGGAACTGAATGAGCTGGGTCATCAGGTCATGGCGATCGACAGCAACGAAGACCGTGTGAACGCCGTGCTTTCCTATGTGACAAATGCACAGATCGGTGACAGCACCAGCGAATACTTTCTGCGCTCCCTTGGTGTTGGCAATTTTGATGTGTGTATCGTAACCATCGGCGGCAATTTCCAAAGCTCACTGGAAACAACATCACTGCTCAAGGAGCTGGGCGCAAAGCTAGTAGTCTCGCGTGCAGAGCGGGATGTACAAGCCAAGTTTCTGCTGCGCAACGGTGCGGATGAAGTGGTCTATCCGGAAAAGCAGCTGGCAAAGTGGGCAGCGATCCGATACAGCTCCGAACACATTCTCGATTATATCGAGCTGCAGGACGACCACGCCATCATGGAAGTGACCATTCCGCCGGAATGGATGGATCGCACGATCGGCGAGATCAATATCCGAAAAAAGTATAACATCAATATTCTTGCGCTGAAAAAAGACGGAAAGCTCGATATGAACATTACGCCGGATACGCAGCTGTGCCGGGATGAAAGCATACTGGTTTTGGGGAAATACGCATTGATCCAAAAGTGTTTCCGGCTCTAAAAAGATAGGACGGATCATATGGATGTCGTTTTGTTGTTGATGGTTCTTGGAGTCATGTTGAGTGGCTTTTGGGCAGCAGATGCGCTGGATCACATGCGGAAGGAGATCCTTCGACAGGAAGGAAAAAGACGTGGCTGGTGGTCGTGACCATCAAATTGTGCTATACTGTGGGCAAGGCAGGTGATCTTTATGAATCAGAACGACCCACCCACTGAACATATTCTGGCGTGTCTGTCGTCCTCTCCCTCCAATGCAAAGATCGTGCGGACGGCAGCAACGATGGCAAAGGCGTTCGGCGGGACCTTTACAGCTCTGTATGTCCGGACGCCTGACTCGGATCAGATGGGAAAAGAAGACTGTCGGCGTTTGCAGCAGCACATTCGTATGGCAGAGCAGGCAGGTGCCGACATTTCTACGATCTACGGGGATGACATTCCGCAGCAGATCGCAGAGTTTGCCCGCATCTCCGGCATTACAAAAATCGTGCTGGGGCGCTCCAGCGTACATCGCCGCCATTTCTGGAGTGGACCGTCACTGACTGAAAAATTGACGATGACTGCGCCTAATCTGGATATTTACATCATCCCGGATGCTTCTGCAGAGAACGGCTACGGCTCAGGACGGAAGCTGTTCATCCGTCCGTTTCTGCCTTCTGTCCGCGATTTACTGATCACCGCAGGCATCCTGAGCTGCATCACGCTCATCGGCTTTCTTTTTTTACAATTGGACTTTGCGCGCTATAACATTATTACGTTCTATATGCTGGGGGTGCTGTTCACCGCATTGTGTACCAACGGTTACACCTGCGGTGTGCTGGGCTCCATTGCCAGTGTTGCGCTATACAATTTTTTCTTGACGGAACCGCGCCTGACATTCCATGCGTATGATCCCGGTTATCAGGTTACATTTGCCCTGATGCTGACCTCTGCAATCATTACCTGCACCCTGACAACACGGTTGAAGGATCATGCAAAAATGTCTGCGCAGGCAGCGTTCCGTACAAAAATACTGTTTGATACAAATCAGCTTTTACAGAGAGCAAAAAGCGAGGAAGAAATCCTCTCTCAGACAGCGTCCCAGTTGATGAAGCTGCTGAACCGGAGCCTGATCGTCTACCCGGAACAAAACGGAGATCTTGGTTCAGAACAGGTTTTTGGGGTTGACGGGAAAACGGTGCAAAACATCTTTTCTGCACCGGAAGAACGGGATGCAGCAAATTGGACGTTTGCCAACAAAAAGCGTTCCGGTGCAGGCACGGATAGCTGCCCGGACGCAAAGGGGCTTTATCTTGCACTTCGGACCGGAGGCGGCGTGTTTGGAGTGGTTGGGATCGATCTGTCCGAAAAACCGCTGGATGCCTTTGAAAACAGCGTGCTGCTTTCCATTCTGGGTGAAGGCGCGCTGGCCATCGAAAACCGCAGAAATGCACTGGAAAAAGAGCAAGCTGCATTGCAGGCAAGGAATGAAGAGCTGCGGGCAAACCTGCTGCGCACGATCTCCCATGATCTGCGCACCCCGCTGACCTCCATTTCCGGCAATGCCAGCAATCTGCTTTCCAACGGAGAAACGCTGGATACAGAGACCCGGAACAAGATCTGCACCGATATTTTTGACGATGCACAATGGCTGATCGGTCTGGTGGAAAATCTGCTTTCCATCACCCGCATTGAGGATGGTCGGATGAATCTGCAGATCTCACCGCAGCTGATGGATGAGATGATCGAAGAAGCACTGCACCATGTCAACCGGAAAAGCTGCGAACACACCATCACAACACAGTATGGGGACGAGATCCTTCTGGTCAATGTGGATGCACGGCTGATCATGCAGGTCGTTGTCAATCTGGTGGATAACGCCATCAAATACACCCCCGTGGGCTCGGTCATTCAGATTTCGGCTTACCGGAAAGACCATCAGGTCGTAGTGGACGTTGCAGATAACGGCCCCGGCATTCCGGATCGCGCAAAAGCACAGGTGTTCGAGATGTTTTATACCGGGCAGAGCCGCATCGCAGACAGCCACCGCAGCCTTGGATTGGGCTTGCCCCTCTGCCGAGCGATCCTGACAGCTCACGGCGGAACATTGACCCTGCGTGACAACATTCCCAATGGCAGTGTCTTTTCCTTTGCACTGCCGCAAAGCGAGGTGAACATTCATGAATAAGCCGACCATTCTGGTCGTAGAGGATGATGTTCCTGTACGGTGTCTGATCACAACGACCCTGAAGACTCACGGCTATAAATATCTGACTGCTTCCAATGGGGAAACGGCAATCATGATGACTACCAGCCACAATCCGGACATCATGCTGCTGGATCTTGGACTGCCCGATATAGACGGCATCGAGGTCATCCGCAGCGTCCGCACATGGTCGAACCTGCCCATCATCGTCCTGAGTGCCCGCAGCGAGGATTCCGATAAGATCGAAGCATTGGACAACGGCGCAGACGATTATCTGACAAAGCCGTTTTCTGTGGACGAGCTGCTGGCAAGACTGCGTGTAACGCAGCGCCGATTGAATCTGCTGGCTTCTGACGGTATAAACAGCTCGGTTTTTGTCAATGGTCCTTTAAAGATCGATTTCTCGGCCGGGTGCGTCTGGTTGAGCGAAAATGAATTGCATTTGACCCCCATCGAGTACAAGCTGCTGTGTGTGCTGGCGCATAATGTGGGCAAAGTGCTGACGCATACCTCTCTCACGCAGAAAGTATGGGGCAGTACGCAGGAAAATGACATTGCTTCCTTGCGAGTTTACATGGCATCCCTGCGCAAAAAATTGGAACGATGCCCGGATGCGCCGCATCTGATCCAGACTCATGTTGGTGTCGGATACCGGATGCTGCGCGTGGAAAATGATGAAGCATAGTAAAAAAACAGGGTGCGCCCCTGAATGAACACGACCACATCTTGTGGAGGGGTTCAAACCAATCCACAAGAACAGGTGAGCATGACGAAAATGATCCTCCATATCAAGCTGCCGCTAACAATGTTAATGCGTCCTAACATCTCTAAAAACCATTGAAAAAGTCCGAAAGCGTGCTACAATACAGAGATAAAGAGCCTGCCCCCGCTCAAGGGGATGGGCGCTCAGATAGGAAACATAGAAATGAGGGATAAATATGTTTGATACAAAAAAGCTTGCACTGTTTTTGGGTGGTGTAGTGTTCGGCTCTGCCGGCTTCAAGGTGCTGTCCAGCAAGGACGCCAAAAAGGTCTACACCCAGACCACCGCTGCGGTGCTGCGGATGAAGGACTGCACCATGCAGACTGTGAACAAGGTGCAGGAAGAGGCCGGTGACATCCTTGCCGATGCAAAGGCCATCAACGAGAGCCGCGCCGCCGAGGCTGCACAGGAGGTTATCGAGGATACGGCTGAACAGCCCGCAGAGCAGACTGCACAGTGATACAACGCAGCGGAGCCGCCCTTGGGCGGCTCTTTTTTACGCAGAGGGGTAAGAAAAGCAATGAAATGTACGATCTTACATGAAGGTAAGGGACGGATGCGGGTGCACGTCTGCGCCGTGCGCATGACCCTGCACCGGGCAGATGTGCTGGAAGCCTACCTGAACGGGCAGGACAACATTCAAAAAGCCACCGTCTACGAGCGCACCGGAGATGTGGTGCTGACCTACCGGGGCAGCCGGAAGGACGCTGCCGCCCTGCTGGCGGCCTACCGCTTTGACAACGAAGAGTTAGAGGTGCTGGTCACTTCCCACGACAGCCGGAAAATCAATCAGGAATATCAGGAGAAGATGGTCAGCCTTGTGGCGGGCCGGGTGTTCCGCAAGGTGTTCCTGCCCGCGCCCATTGCGGCGGCATATACGGTGTGGCGCTCCATCGCCTTTGTCTGGAAGGGCATCCGCTGTCTGCTGCACCGCAAGCTGGAGGTAGAGGTGCTGGATGCGCTCAGCATCACCGCCTCCCTCCTGCGGGGGGATTACAGCACCGCAGGTTCGGTGATGTTCCTGCTGACGGTGGGCAGTCTGCTGGAGGAGTGGACGCGGAAAAAGAGCCTGAACGACCTGGCCCGCAGCATGGCGCTGAACGTGGATAAGGTCTGGGTGCGCACCCCGCAGGGCGAGGTGTTGGTGCCGCTGACCCGTGTCCACGCCGGGGACGAAGTGGTGGTGCGCTCCGGCAACATGATCCCGCTGGACGGCACGGTGCTGGAAGGCGAAGCCATGGTGAACCAAGCTGCCCTGACCGGCGAGTCCATGCCGGTGCGCAAGACCACTGGTGCTACCGTTTACGCCGGAACAGTGGTGGAAGAGGGCGAATGCGTCCTTGTGGCCAAGGCAGAGGGCGGTGCCAACCGCTACGATAAGATCGTGGCGATGATCGAGGAATCGGAAAAGCTCAAGTCCGGCACCGAAAACCGGGCTTTGCAGCTGGCCGACCGTCTGGTGCCGTGGTGCCTTGCCGGTACGGTGGCTACCTATGCCTTTACCCGCAACGTCACCCGGGCCATCTCCATCTTGATGGTGGACTTCTCCTGTGCGCTGAAGCTTTCCATGCCGCTGGCAGTGCTCTCTGCCATGCGGGAGTGCGGGGAATATCACATCACCGTAAAGGGCGGCAAGTATCTGGAAGCGTTGGCAAAGGCGGACACCATCGTGTTCGATAAGACCGGTACCCTCACCCGTGCCACCCCACAGGTGGTGCAGGTGGTGCCTTTCTCCGGCTGCGGGGAGCAGGAGGTATTGCAGCTTGCCGCCTGTCTGGAAGAGCATTTCCCCCATTCCATGGCAAACGCCGTCGTCCGTGCTGCCAAGGAGCGGGGAATTTCTCACGAAGAGATGCACTCCGAGGTGGAGTACATCGTGGCCCATGGCATTGCCAGCCGGGTAGGGGGCAAGCGGGTGGTCATCGGCAGCGCCCACTTTATTTTCGAGGACGAGGGCTGCACCATCCCGGCAGGGGAACAGGCAAAGTTTGATGGGCTGGATCCGCAGTATTCCCACCTGTATCTGGCAGCATCCGGGGTGCTGGTGGGGGTCATCTGTATTGCAGACCCCCTGCGCCCGGAGGCGGCACAGGTGCTGCGCCAGCTCCAAAAGCTGGGCATCACTCAGACCGTCATGATGACCGGCGACAGTGACCGCACTGCCCGCGCCATTGCGGCGCAGGTGGGGGTAGACCGCTGCTTTGCGGAGGTGCTGCCGGAGGATAAGGCCGCCTTTGTCCGCGATGCCAAAGCCGAGGGACATACGGTGGTGATGATCGGCGACGGCATCAACGATTCGCCCGCTTTGTCGGCGGCAGATATCGGCATCGCCATCCATTCCGGTGCCGCCATCGCCCGGGAGATTGCCGATGTGACCATCCGCGCGGATAGTCTGGAAGAGCTGGTGACCTTAAAAGCCATTGCCAACGCCCTGCAAAAGCGGGTGGGCAGCAATTACCGCTTTGTGCTCAGCTTCAACTCGGCCCTCATCCTTCTGGGGGCTCTGGGCATCCTGCCCCCTGCCACCAGCGCCATGCTGCATAACCTTTCCACCCTTGGCATCAGCCTGCGCAGCATGACAGACCTGTTGGAGCAGAAGCCTTCCCTGTGAAAATAGTACACCGGAGCGTCCGCAGATGCTCCGGCGTACCGAAATGATAGCTCTTCCCATAAAAAGGAAGCTGTTGCACAAATGTTGTGTGATATGTACCCCCAATACTGGACATCCAGTATTGGGGGTATATATTTAGGTGCCCACCCTCTTAGTCCGTGTGCTGTAAACAACAATGCAAAAAATCCGACCCGATTCTACGATGCCATAGCATTGTATGAATCAGATCGGAGAATGAAAAGTGTTTGCAGAAGGATGCGAGGGTGAGTGCGGAGTCAAAAATATGGAATGTTTTGCGGCGGGGAGAAACGAAGGTTACACAACCAGAAAGCAGTGTATCTTCTACAAGAAACTGTTAGATGCTGGGATGACGCAAAGTAAAAACGGTTACTTCCCCAGATGCCAGATGTCGCGGTCATACTCGGCAATGGTGCGGTCGGAGGAGAACATCCCGGCTTTGGCAATGTTCACCAGACACTTGCGCCGCCAGCCCATGGGGTCGCAGGCGTAATCGCTGAGGGCCTGCCCTTTGCGGACAACATAGGCGTTGAAGTCCGGCAGGGTCTGGAACCAGTCCTTGTGGATCAGCTCATTGTGCAGGCGGGTCAGGTTTTCGGCATGGCCGGCAGCCAGCATCTCCGGGCCGGTGAGGAAGCTGATGGCGCGGCGGATGTTGGCATCGCCCTCCACCCACTGGGCCGGGTCGTAATCGCCCACGGCGTAGCGGTGGATGACCTGATCGGAGGTCTGGCCGAAGATATAAATGTTCTCTTCGCCCACCTGCTGGCTGATCTCCACATTGGCACCGTCCATGGTGCCCAGCGTCAGCGCACCGTTCAGCATGAACTTCATATTGCCGGTGCCGGAGGCCTCCTTGGAGGCAAGGCTGATCTGCTCAGACAGGTCGCAGGCAGGGATGAGCTTTTCGGCAGCGGTGACGTTGTAATTTTCCACAAATACCACCTGCAGCCACTTGGACACCTCCGGGTCGGCGGCAATGACCTTGGAGAGGGTCAGCAGGGCATGGATGATGTCCTTGGCAATGGTGTAGGCAGGAGCAGCCTTGGCACCAAAGATGCTCACCAGCGGCACGGCAGGCAGGTGCCCTGCCTTGATCTCGTAATACTGATGGATGAGGTACAGCAGGTTCAGCTGCTGACGCTTATACTCGTGCAGCCGCTTGGACTGGATATCGAACATGGCATCGGGGTTCACGTTCACCTTCTGGGTGCGCAGCAGCCAGTCGGCCAGTTCCTCTTTGTTTGCCTTCTTCACGGCGGTCAGCTCGCCCAGCACGGCTTCGTCGTCGGCGAAGGTCAGCAGCTTCTCCAGCTCGGCAGCGTCCTTGCGGAAGCCGGAACCGATGTGCTTTTCCAGCGTGGCGGTCAGGCGCGGGTCACATTCCAGCAGCCAGCGGCGGAAGGTGATGCCGTTGGTCTTGTTGTTGAACTTTTCCGGGTACAGCTCATAGAAGCCGTGCAGCTCGGAATTTTTCAGGATCTCGGTGTGCAGCGCTGCCACGCCGTTGGTGGAATGGGTGAAGTGGATGTCCATGTGGGCCATGTGCACCCGGTCGTCCTTGTCGATGATGGCAAGGCTCTCGTCCTCGGTGCGGGTGCGGGCCAGTGCGTCCAGCTTTTCAATGATGGGCATCAGCTGGGGTACAACGGCATCCAGATAGGCGCGAGGCCACTTTTCCAGTGCCTCGGCCAGAATGGTGTGGTTGGTGTAGGCGCAGGTCTTGGTAACAATCTCCACAGCTTCCTCAAACTCAATGCCCCGCTGCCCCAGCAGCCGGATCAGCTCCGGGATGACCATGCTGGGGTGGGTGTCGTTGATCTGGATGGCGGCGTAGTCGGCCAGATCGTGGTAATTGCAGCCCCGGGCGGCGCACTCTGCCAGAATGAGCTGGGCACCGGCAGAAACCATGAGGTACTGCTGATACACCCGCAGACGGCGGCCTGCCTCATCGGAGTCGTCCGGGTAGAGGAACAGGGTCAGGTTCTTGTCGATGGCGGTCTTGTCAAAGGCAATGCCGTCATGGACGATGCTCTCGTCGATGGTATCCAGATCGAACAGATTCAGGGTGTTGGTGCGGCCCTCGTAACCGGTGACAGCCAGCTTGTACAGCCGGGCAGTGTATTCCTTGCCCGCCAGTTCCACCGGGTAGGTCACATCGGTCTTTTCAGCCCAGCTGTGGGCGGTGAGCCAGGGGTCGGGCTTTTCGTTCTGCACACCATCCTCAAAGGACTGGTGGAACAGGCCAAAGTGATACCGCAGGCCCACGCCGTCGCCGGGCAGGTTCAGCGTTGCCAGCGAATCCAGGAAGCAGGCAGCCAGACGGCCCAGACCACCGTTGCCGAGAGAAGGCTCCGGCTCCACCTCTTCAATGTCCGAAAGGCGCTTTCCGGCAGCGGCCAGTGCATCCCGGGCTTCTTCGTACAATCCCAGATTGATGAGGTTGTTGGACAGCAGCTTGCCGATGAGGAATTCGGCGCTGATATAATACAGCTTGCGTCCGGTGACGGGCTGCACGCGGTCGGCACTCTTCTGCCGCACCAGCTCCAGCAGTGCCAGATACAGCTCCTGATCGGTGCAGTCCGCCAGCAGCTTTCCAGTGAGGCTCTGTAATGTTTCGGTAAAGCTCATAATGGCTCCTCCTTTGCTACGGAAAACAGGTTTGACATCTATAATGCAAGATATACCAGATAAAACAATCGAAATCTTGCCTTAAAGGTGCAAATTGTGGTACAATCCTATCATCTGGAGGTGAGAAGATGCAAAATCAGGCATCATTGCAGGAAACCAAGCAGCACGGTGCCGTGCGGTTCCCCTTCAATCTGTATCCCTGCACCATTCCGGGAGATTTTCCGCAGGTGGCACTCCACTGGCAGGAGAGCATGGAGCTAGTCTTTGTCAAGCGGGGCGCGGGGCTGGTGCAGGTGGGTGCTGTATCCTGCCCGGCCTACCAGGGGGATATCTTTATTTTTACGCCCGGCACCCTCCACGCCCTGCGGCAGGCAGAGGGGCAGCGGATGGAATATGAGAATATCATCTTTGAACTGGAGCTTCTGGGCGGTGCGGAGGATCTTTGCGCCGAAAAATACCTGCTTCCGCTGCAAAGCGGGCGGCTGCTGCTGCCTGCGCGGCTGACACCCAACGACCTGTGTTATCTCCAGGCCGCCGCCTGCCTGCGGGAGGTGGAGGAAGCCAACCGCGCCAAGCTTCCCGGCTATGAGCTGCTGGTCAAAGGAGCACTGCTGCGCTTCCTCTCCCTGCTCATTGCGCAGGGGAAACAGCAGCTCTCCGTGGAAACTGCCGATACCCAGCGGCTGAAAGCCGTTCTGCAATGGATCTCTGCCCATTATGCCGAAGGGCTTCGGGTCGCCGATGCCGCCGGGGTCTGCTCCTTCAGTTCCAGCCACTTCATGCGCTGGTTCCGGCAGATGACCGGGCAGAGCTTTGTTGCCTTTCTGAACGAATACCGACTGAATGCCGCCGCCGAAGCGCTGCACGCTACGGACGAGACGGTGCTGACGATCGCTTCCCGGTGTGGGTTTGAAAACCTCTCTTATTTTAACCGGGCATTCAAGGCACATTTTGGCATGACTCCGCGGGAGTACCGGAAAAAATAAGCAAAATGAGGCCGTTCCGCTTCTCTGAGAAAGAGAGGGAACGGCCTCATTGTTTTGATCAGACTTCCGGCGGGCAGCAGCTCTCCCGGGGAGTGATGCCATGCTTCAGCAGGGACATCTGGTAGCCGCGCCTGCGCTCTGCCGAAAACAGCATGGCGTTGCTGACACCAAAATAGGCAATGCGGCGGTGGCCCATTTCATAGAGGTAATCGGTGGCTTCCTCACCGGCAAGGGCGTTGCCGTAGGAACCCAGATAACTGGCGTTTGCAATAAAGATCTGGTCCACGATGTTGTACAGGTTTGTGTTATAATAGAAAAGAACGAAAACGCGCTGGAAAGTCTGTTTTGCACAGTCTATTCCACTTGGATGAAAGAGGAGCAATATGGTAAAGTATCAAGCAGGAACGCTCGTGGTTTCGTCTGGAAAATTTACCACTGGTTAAAATGTACCCGATCATCCTCATAGCGGCTCTTACGCGGGGCAGTTAGGTCTGCTTCCGGGGAGCCAAGGGCGATGATGGAGTGGGGCACAATGGTCTCCGGCAGACCGAAGAGCTTTTGCTGGGCCTCCACCCGGTCCATCTGGGGCCAGGTGCCCAGCCAGACTGCGCCAAGCCCCAGCTCCTGTGCAGCAAGGCAGATGTTCTGGGCGGCAATGGCTCCGTCGATCACCCAGTAGTCCTTTGCAAAGCGGAACGCACGGTCAAGGTCGCCGCAGACGAGGATACCGGCGGCAGCTTTCCGCAGCGGCTCAGCAGGGCGGCCATTGGCATCGGCCATCTGCGCCAGCTTTTCCGGGTCGGTCACCACCACGAAGGCCCAATCCCGTGCATTGACGCAGCTGGGTCCGCTCATGGCCGCTTCCAGCAGCTGGTGCAGCGTTTCGCTTTTGATGGGCTTGTCGGTGAATTCCCGGCAGCTGCGCCGGGTGAGAATGGCATCCAGAGTGTTCATAGATCAGTGCCTCCTGTTTTGATTTGCCCCAGTATAGCACAGTGATCATTCCTCGGCTTCGGCCTTTGCAGTTTCAAGGAAGGCCCGGATCTTGTCCACCTGGATCTGTGCCACGGCCCGGCCGGTCTCGTAGACGCGGCGCAGCTGGTCAGGGTCACGCTCCATGGCACCGATCTCCAGCGGGATGGGCGGGCGGATGACATAATCCTTGCCGGACTGCTCCAGCATGGAGATGTAGCTCAGGGTTTCGTTGTAGCGCTCGTGGCGGTCGGCCACAGCCTCCACAAAGGCAGGATAGCGCAGATACCGTGCCCGGATGGCGGGCAGCATGGGGTTCTTCTTTTTCACAAACCCCTTGGGCTGGGTCAGGATGATGAGGTTCCGCTTGTAGCCGATGGACTCAAAGAAGCGGATGGGGATGGAATCGGCAACGCCGCCGTCCAGCAGGCCGTAATGGCCGATCCTGACGATCTTTGCGGCCAGCGGCATGGAAGCCGAGGCTTCCATCCAGAGCACATCCTCCGCATCACCGGTGCGGCACTTATGATAGATGGGGTCGCCGGTGCGGACATCGGTGCAGACCACAAAGTAATCCATGGGGGATTCCCGGAAAGCCTTGTCATCGAACGGGTCGAGCTTTTCGGGCACCTCGTGGTAGCAGAAATTCTCACTGTACAGGTTGCCGGTGCGCAGCAGATTGCGGAAGCTGGCATAGCGTTTGTCGTTGCAATAGGTGGTGTTGTAGCGGATGGTCCGCCCGATCTGGTGGGATTTGTAGTTGCAGCCGAACACTGCTCCCGCCGAAACACCTACCATACCGTCTACCGTGATGCCCTGCTCCATCAGAACATCCAGAACACCGGCAGTGAACATGCCCCGCATGGCACCGCCTTCCAGGATCAATCCGGTCTTCATACGCGTGATACTCCTTCTCCTCACAATGCATCCCGCCCGAACAGGCGGCAGGATGCAGAAAACGGGCACCTTTCCCTGTGCCCGGAGCGCCCCGGAAATCCACCCGGAGCCGTTGCTTCCAGTATACTCAGATTTTGCTGAAAAACAAGAGAGAAAATGCCAAAAGACCTTGAAAACAGGGGGGCAAATCCGGTATACTAGGTAAAATCAAAATGCTGTACCAAAGCTTGGAGGAAGAGACGGATATGAAACTGCTGGAAGAACGCATTCAGAGAGACGGGATCGTGCGCGAGGGCAATGTGCTGAAGGTGGACAGCTTCATCAACCACCAGATGGACATCCCCCTGTTCCGCGAGATGGCAAAGGAGTGGAAGCGCCTGTTTGCAGGCAAGCCCGTCAACAAGGTGCTGACCATTGAGGCCAGCGGCATCGGCATTGCCGCCGTGGTTGCCAGCGAGTTCAATGTGCCTGTGGTGTTTGCCAAAAAGTCCATGAGCATCAACTTGGATTACGACAACTATGAGACCAAGATCCAGTCCTTCACCCACAAGAAGATCTATAATGTCATCGTCTCCAAAAAGTTCCTCACCGCAGAGGATCATGTCCTGATCATCGATGACTTCCTGGCAAACGGCTGTGCCCTGATGGGCCTGCTGGATCTGGCCAAGGAGGCCGGAGCCACGGTCGAGGGCATTGGCATTGCCGTGGAGAAGGGCTTCCAGCAGGGCGGCGAGCTCATCCGCAGCAAGGGCATCCAGCTGGAGAGCCTTGCCATTGTGGAATCCATGAACAGCGAGACCGGTGAGATCAAGTTCCGCGAGCAGCCGCACCAGAACTGAAAACAAGCAATTCAAGACCGCTTCGGCGGTCTTTTTTGCTGCCCGTTTTCAGGCCCCGTCAAAACTGTCGCCGTCAGCGGGGAGGTCGGCGGCGGTCTCTGCTGTGGAGGCAGCCGGGGCTTCCGTGGTGCGGGGCACGCCCCTGTACACCAGCGTCTGCTCCAGCACTTCGGCACAGACGGGGGCCGACAGGCTGCCGCCTGCGGTCGTCCAGCTGTGGGGTTCGTCCAGGCAGACCAGGCAGAGAAACTGCGGATCGTCGATGGGAGCCACCGCCACAAAGCTGGCAATGCGGGCTTTTTCGTCGGCGCTGTCCAGCTTCTGGCTGGTGCCGCTTTTTCCGCCCACCCGGTAGCCCGGGATCTGGGCGTTCCGTCCACCGCCGTAGAGCACCACGGCTTCCATCATCTCCCGCATGGTCTGGCTGGTCTCTGCCTTGAGCACCTGCCGTTTGCAGACAGGGGCGAGCTGCTCGATGGTACTGCCGTCCGGGGCCAGGATCTCCGAGACGACGTAAGGCTGCATCAGCTTTCCACCGTTGACCACGGCGCAGACTGCCGCCGCCATTTCCAGATAGGAGATCTTGCTGCTCTGCCCAAAGGCACAGGAGGCCAGCTCCACCGGGCCCATCCGGTCGGCGGTATAGTACAGGCTCTTTTTCGGTTCGGCGGGCAGGTCGATGCCGGTGGGCTCCCGCAGGCCGAAGGCGGCAAAATAATCGCAGAAGGCCTCTCTGCCCAGTCGGGCTCCGATCTGGATGAAGCTCTGGTTGCAGGAGTTTTCCAGCGCCTGGGTCACGCTCTGGGCTCCGTGGCGCTTGTGGTTGGCACAGTGGAAGCGGGTGCCCGCCACCGAGATGGATTCCCCGCAGTAAAAGCTGGAATGCTTTGTGATGGCTCCGGCATCCAGCGCCGCCGCGCAGGTGATGAGCTTGAACACGCTGCCCGGTTCGTACAGGTCGCTGACGGCCTTGTTCCGCCACTGGGTCTGCTGGGCCAGCTGTAAAGCGGCCTTGTGCGCATCACCGGTCAGGGCCTCCACGGTGTTCCGGGCGGCGGTGTCGGCAATGACGCGGGGCTCGTTGGGGTCATAGGAGGGCGTGGTGGACATGGCCAGCACGGCCCCGGTGTTCACGTCCATGACGATCCCCACGGCACGCGCCGCCACATGGTGCTCCTGCACAGCGTAGGACAGCGCATTTTCAAGGTAGTGCTGGATACAGCTGTCGATGGTGAGCCGCAGGCCGTCCCCCTCGGTGGGAAAACGCTCGGTCTCGTAGCTCTGTTCCAGCGTGTAGCCCCAGGCGTTGACAGCCGTGAGCACCACGCCGTTTTCCCCGGTGAGCAGATCATCATATTTCAGTTCCAGCCCGGCCACCCCTGCGTTGTCCACATTGGTGAACCCCATCACCGAAGCCAGAAACGCGCCCTGCGGATACCAGCGCTTGCTGTCCTGATTGATGCGGATGCCGGTGATGCTGTTTTCCTCGCAAAAGTCACGCACGGCATCGGCTGCGGCACGGTCCACCCGGTAGCGGAGCAGGCAGTCGTTGGAGCGGCGGTCGCTGAATTTTTCCAGCAGGGCCGCTTCGTCCAGCGCTAAGATCTCCGCAAGGCCGTGGGCGGCAAGGGTGATTTTTTCTTCCGGCATCTCCCGGGGCGAGGCCCGCAGGGTCCAGCAGCTGCTGTTGGCGGCCAGCAAAAGGCCGTCGGCGCTGTAAATGCGCCCCCGGTCTGCGGGGACCACGGTGTCCCGCAGCTGCTGGCCCTGTGCGCGGTCGGCATAAAAGCCGTCGGTGCGCACCTGCAGGAAAAAGAGCCGCACGGCCAGCCCCAGGCAGACGGCACAGAACAGCACCGCCACGGCCCGTGCCCGGCGGCGGAATCCCCGCTCGGGCAGGGTGCGGAGAAATCTGGGCATGATGTCACCCCCTTTAACGGGCTCACCCTCTCCGTCATCGCTGACGCGATGCCACCTCTCCCGAAGGGAGAGGCCTTGGCATTCGATACAAAGTTTATGATTTTGTCAAAAGCTCCCCCTTTGGGGGAGCTGGCGCAAAGCGCCTGAGAGGGTGAGCTAGTGTACAAGATATGCACAACGTCACGATAATATCCGTATAGCCAACAGCAGCATGGCGTACAATAGTAAAACTGGGGGTGACGAGATGAAAGAAGCTGCGGCACTGCCGCGGGGTGGGCGGCACAAGGCACCGCTGCGGTCGCTGCCGGCCATGGACCTGCCGTTTCTGGTGCTGGTACTCACGCTGGTGGGGTTCGGGCTGGTGATGCTGGGCAGTGCGTCGGGGGCGGTGGCCCTTTACCGGCGGGGCGATGCCTTTGCCTACCTGCGCCCCCAGCTGCTCTACGCCGCCATAGGCATTGCGGGGCTGTGGATGGCCAGCCGGGTGGACTACCACATCTTCCACAAATTGGCCTGGCCGCTGCTGGGGATCTCGCTGGTGCTGCTTGCGGCGGTGCTTTTTATGCCGGAATACAACGGCTGCAAACGGTGGCTGGTGCTGCCGGGGGTGGGTACCCTGCAACCAAGCGAGATCGCAAAATTTGCCGTGGTGCTGGTGTTTTCGCACATCATCTCGCTGAACCATGACAGGATGCGCAGCTTTGCGGTGGGGGTGCTGCCCTTTGCGCTGGTGCTGGGGGTGGTGGCAGCGCTGATGCTGCTGGAGCCCCATCTTTCGGGCACCTTGCTGATCCTGGGCATCGGAGCTGTGCTGATGTTCGTGGGCGGCACAGGTCTGCGGTGGTTCGTGCTGGCGGGCGTGGGCGGGGCGGCCGCCATCGGGGCGGCGGTGGTCGTTATGCCGGATCTTGTGCCCTACGCCGCCGACCGCCTGCGCTCCTGGCAGGACCCTTTTGCCGACCCGCTGGGGGATGGCCACCAGACCATCCAGAGCCTGTACGCCATCGGCTCCGGCGGAGCCACCGGGCTGGGGCTGGGGAACAGCCGCCAGAAACACCTGTTTGTGCCTGAACCCCAGAACGACTTCATCTTCTCCATCGTCTGCGAGGAACTGGGCTTTGTGGGGGCCTGCGCCGTGGTGCTGCTGTTCGTGCTGCTGCTCTGGCGGGGCATTACCATTGCCGCCCATGCTCCCGACCGTTTTGGGGCGCTTCTGGTGATAGGCTTTACTGTGCAGGTGGCCCTGCAGGCTGTCCTCAATGTGGCTGTGGTCACCAATACCATCCCCAACACCGGCATCAGCCTGCCCTTTTTCTCCTCCGGAGGAACGAGTTTAATGATGCTGTTGGGAGAGATGGGCATTGTCCTATCCGTATCAAGAGGTGAGACCTGACGGAATAGAAAACATAAAGTTGAATTGCCAAAGGCTCTCCCTTTGGGAGAGCTGACGCGAAGCGCCTGAGAGGGCGAGGATGCTATAAATTGCCAAACAAACTTGTCCGCCTCACACTCCGGTCCTGTTTTGCATACGGTGGGGTATCTTTTGCGGAATGGGGGCACGGACATGGAGGAACGGATCGTGGTGACAGGGGGCCGCCCGCTGAACGGAAGCGTAAAAATTCCGGCGGCGAAAAACAGCGTTCTGCCGCTTTTTGCGGCGTCGCTGCTCTGCACGGGAGAGGTACGGCTCCAGGCTGTGCCCCGCCTTGCGGATGTGGAGCACTGCATGGCGCTTTTGCGGGGCGTGGGCTGTGCCGCCCGGTGGGAGGGCAGTGATGCAGTGCTCTCCGGTCCGCCTGCCAACAGCACTCTGCCGGGGCAAACGGCGGGACAAATGCGGGCCTCTATCCTGTTCTGCGCGCCGCTGCTGGCAAGGCTGGGCCGCGCCGAGACCAGCCTGCCCGGCGGGTGCCGCATCGGGGCCCGGCCCATCGACCTGCATCTGGCGGGGCTGGCAAAAATGGGGGCGGTGGAGCTGGAAGCTGGGGAGGGGCGGCTGGTGCTGACGGCTCCCTCCGGCCTGCACGGGGCCGAGATCACCCTGCGTTTCCCCAGCGTGGGAGCCACCGAGACGCTTCTGCTGGCCGCTGCCTGTGCCAGAGGCAGAACCATCCTGCGGGGGGCGGCCCGGGAACCGGAGATCGCAGACCTTGCCGCTTTTCTGAACCGGTGCGGCGGCTGCATCGAGGGGGCGGGAACCTCCACCCTCCGCATCGAAGGGCGGCGGGGCCTTTCCGGGTGCTGTTTTTCGCCCCTGCCCGACCGCATTTTTGCTTCCACGCTGGCCTGCGGCTGTGCGGCAGCGGGCGGCCGGGTGGAACTGACCGGCTGCGCCCCTGCGCTCTATGCACCGGTGCTGGAAATTCTGGGACAAATGGGGTGCCGGGTGGAACCGGCGGGGGATACGGTGCGAATTTCCCGCTTTGGGCGGCTGCACGGGGCAGGCCGGGTGTTTACCGGGGCCTATCCGGCCCTTGCCACCGATGCTGCCCCGCCGCTGGCGGCGGCAATGCTCTGTGCCGACAGCGAGAGCAGCATCGAGGACGTGATCTTTGAGCGCCGGTTCGGCTGTGCTGAGGGCTTTTGCCGCCTGGGTGCACAGGCCGAAACGGCAGGCAGGGTGCTGACCATTGCGCCGGGCGGCCTTTTGCGCGGTACAGAGGTGGAGGCCCCTGATCTGCGGGGCGGGGCGGCACTGGTGCTGGCGGGGCTTGCGGCCCGGGGAACCACGGTCATTACCCACCCGGCGCATATCGACCGGGGATATGCCGGATTTACAGAGATTTTGGCCGGTTTGGGGGCGCAAATTCGGCGGGAATCGGCCCCGGAAAACAGGTCGGCGAAAAAAACCTCTGTAAAAAAACAAATTTGTCTTGCAATCGGGGCAAAAAGATGATACGATACAGTCATATAAGTATAGTATCGAACTCTTCTTGTGCGAAAAGCGCAGGTTTACGATAACATATCCGATGGAGGACAAAAGTTATGGCACTCATGCTCGATGAAGAAATGGATGAAAATGTTACGACGATTAAGGTCATTGGCGTGGGCGGCGGCGGCGGAAACGCAGTCAACCGCATGGTCAGCGACGGTCTGCAGGGCGTAGAATTTATTGCAATGAACACCGACCAGCAGGCGCTGGCCAAGAACCATGCTGCCACTAAGGTGCAGCTGGGCTCCAAGCTCACCAAGGGCCGCGGCGCGGGCGCTGATCCCGAGATCGGCCAGCGTGCTGCCGAGGAAAGCAAGGACGAGATCGCAAATGCCCTGAAGGGCTCCCAGATGGTCTTTATCACCGCCGGTATGGGCGGCGGCACCGGCACGGGTGCGGCTCCTGTTGTGGCTGAGGTGGCACACGATCTGGGCATCCTGACCGTGGGCATCGTCACCAAGCCCTTTTCCTTTGAGGGCAAGCGCAAGATGGGCCTGGCAGAGCAGGGCATCGCAAACCTGCTCATGCACGTTGACAGCCTGATCGTTATCCCGAATGAGCGCCTGAAGATGATCAGCCAGGAAAAGATCACCCTGATGAACGCCTTCCAGGCCGCCGATAATGTGCTGCGTCAGGGCGTGGAGTCCATCTCTGCCCTGATCAATGTGCCCGCCTTCATCAACCTGGACTTCGCAGACGTGCGCTCCATTATGAAGGATGCCGGTTACGCCCACATGGGCGTGGGCAGCGCCAAGGGCGCAGGCAAGGCAGAGAACGCCGCCAAGGCTGCGATCTCCTCTCCGCTGCTGGAGACCAGCATTGCCGGTGCACACGGCGTGATCATCAACATCACCTCCAGCCCCGATATCGGCCTGGAGGATGTCGAGACCGCTGCCGGCCTCATCACCCAGAGTGCTCACCCCGATGCAAACATCATCTGGGGTACTGCGTTCGATGAGAACCTGTCCGATGAGATGCGCGTTACCGTTGTGGCCACCGGCTTTGACAACAAGGCCGCCGATGGCCTGCGCAGCAGCCTGAACAACGCCGCCGGTGCCGGTGCTTCCACCCCCAGCGCAGTGTTCAGCTCTGATGTGTCCGGCGTGGGTGCCGCAAAGCAGCAGCCTGCTGCCGCCGCAAACAGCGCTGCAAAGCCGGTGGAGGAAGAAAGCAGCGACAACCGTTACTACGATGAGCTGCTGGCGATCCTGAATAAGCGCAAGTAAGTTTGTAAGTTACAGTGTGAACCGCCCGGGAGGGGGCGTGGTCTCTTGCGCGCGTGAGCGGGAGGAGCAGAGATGGTACCAAACGACATCTGGCTGCGCACCGAATGGCTGAGCTGCCGCAGGACCAGTGTGCTGCGCTGTGTGGAGCGTTATTGTGCCGCCGCTGCCCGTGAATACCGCCGCGCTCTGCGCAGGGTGCAGGAAGTGGAGGAAACGATGGCGCAGGTCGAACCGGAAACCGGGAGACGGCTCCCGAGCCAGCCCGCTCAGGCGGAGCTGTTGAACCGCCGTCTTGCTGCTGCCAATGCGGAGATCCGCCGTTACCAGACCCGGCTTTACGCCTGTGAGCGGGAGATGGTGGCACTGCGGCAGGAGAACGCCGAGCTGGAAGCTCTGTGTGAGCAGGCGCGGGCAAACAGTTTGCTGCCGCCCGTACCCCCGCAGCCCAGGGTGCTGGAACAGCCCGGCCTGCCGGTGATCGTGTTCCACCCGGCGGCAGATGCCCCCAAGGCAGAGCCGCCCCAGCCGGATGCTGCGCCGGAGCAGAGCGCAGCGGAGCAGGAGCCTGCCCCGCAGGCCGCACCGCCGGAACCGGAGGAGGAACGCTGTCCCTTTGCGCAGCCGGACTGGAAGCCCACCACGGCACTCGACCATCAGGCGGTGGATCTGGTACATCAGCTGGAAAGCTTAATGACTGTATAACAAAAAGACGATGCACAAACGCTGTGCATCGTCTTTTTTGCGTCTTAGGGATGTTACCGCACGGCGCTGGTGCGGTGTTCCATGAGATAGGTGGCCTTCAGATCGGCAATGTGGAGCTTGACGGCAAGCGGGTATTTGTCGTAAGCCTCCGAGATGGCGAAGCAGCCGCCCTTGGCCGCATCGTCAAAGCCGCCCATGTGCCAGCGGATGGCTACCGCTTCCTCGACCTTCAGCTTCATAAACCGCTCGATCAGGAACACGCTCTTCTCGCCGTGGCCATAGGGGAACAAATCCTCCACGCTGTAGCTGGGCACCTTTTCCCACTGGCCGGTGGCATCGTTCTTCACATTGCGGGTGCCCTTTTTGTAGTAGTTGGCCTTGCACAGATCGTGTAGCAGAGCACAGATGGCATAGCTCTCCTCACTCTCGCCCTCGGTGAAAAAGCCGTCGTGGAGAGCATGGTAGACGTTCAGGCTGTGCATGCACAGGCCGCCGTCACAGGCCCCATGGAACCGGGTGGAGGCCGGAGCCGAGAAGAAATCCGTCTTATTGTCCAGCCAGTCCAGCAGCTTTTCGCTGCCCGGGCGGGAGACATGCTGATGCCAGATCTGCAAAAACTCCTCGCGGTAGTCCATCTTACAGCTCCAGATCTTCCAGAATGCCCTTGAGGATGGCCAGCTCTTCGCCGCTCAGGGAAATGCCCTTGCCCATGCGGGTGCCGTCCGGGGACCAATCACGGATGTCGTACTTGGGTTCGCCGTCGTTCCAGCTGATGAGATTGAGCTGGCGCTCCCAGCCGCGGGGACGCTGAGACAGCACTGCAATGCGCTGGACCACTTCGTATTTGATTTCTGCCATGTTTCCTTACCTGCCTTTGCTTTGTTTGTTATCATAATATAAGAACGCGGCGAAGATTTCAACAGGTAATTGGAAAATAATTTGAAAATTTTGATTTTACTTGCAGGAGCCGGATGTGATATCCGCAAAACGGCACGTTCTGCCAAGGGCTCCCCCGCCGGGGAAGCTGGCACGCGAGGCGTGACGGAGAGGGTCAACCATAAGGCTCCTCTTCCCGCAGGCGAACCAGTTCTTTTACCGCCTCCGGGTCATCCGGTGCGGGCTGGCGGCTGTTTTGCTTCTGCTCCGTGAACAGCCCGGGGGCATACTGCGCCATTACGCCGGGTGTATTTCCTGCCAGAAATTCCTTGGCGTTTTTCTGCATGCAGGTTGCCGGTGTGCCGTCCGTCATGGGGACTGCCTGGATCGGCGGCAGATCCGGTTCCGGCGGCGGCAGCTGCACCTCCGGGCTGTCCGGCTGGCTGGGCAGAGCCCCCAGCGGCGGGCTCACCCGGCTGGATGTGGGGCCGACGTGCTTTTGCTTGTGGGACATAAGAAACACCTCCGCAAATAATTTTCCCTTTTAAAGGCTTATTATTCTGAAAGGGAAAGCTGCCCCACAACCAGGCTTGCCCTCTCAGTCTGCTTCGCAGCCAGCTCTCCCGAAGGGAGAGCCAAAAGTGCCTTGCCCTTTAGCAGATGCCTGCGGTAAACTCGCCAAAGGCTCCCCCTTTGGGGGAGCTGGCATCGCGACAGCGATGACTGAGAGGGCGAGTCTGCTTCACGTTACGATCTCCACCCAGCTGCCCCCGCTCCGCTCCTTGTGCACGACCACCTGCCGGTCGATGCGGTCCTTCAGGGCGGCGACATGGGAGATGATGCCCACCAGCCGGTCGCCCTCGGTCAGGCCGGAGAGCACCCGGATGGCCTGCTCCAGCGATTCCTCATCCAGCGAGCCGAAGCCCTCATCGAGGAAGAGGGTGTCCAGCCGGATGCCGCCTGCGGTGCTCTGGACTTCATCGGAAAGACCCAGGGCCAGTGCCAGCGAGGCCTTGAAGCTCTCGCCGCCGGACAAGGTCTTGACGCTGCGGCGGGTGCCGTTGTAATGGTCGATGACTCCCAGGTCAAGGCCCGACTGGCTGCGCTGGTTCTCGGCACCGATGCGCTCCAGCTCGTACTGGCCCGCCGTCATCTGCATCAGGCGGGTGTTGGCGTGGACAAGGATGCGGTCGAGGTAATTCATCTGGATGTAGGCCTCCAGCCGGATCTTCTGCTTGCTGCTCAGGGTGCCGCCCGCCGTGGAGGCCAGCGCGTTTACCCACTGCCAACGGGCATCCAGCGCGTCCCGCTGGTCGGCAAGCTTCCGGTGATCGGCCAGCGCCCTCCGGTTGGGCAGCAGCCGGGCGTTCAGGTCTTTCTCCTGTGCGGCAAGGGCTTTGCGCTGGACCAGCAGCTCGTTCTGCTCTGCCTTGAGCGCCTCGATCTTCTGGGGCTGCGCGGTCTGCTCCGCAGCCTGCCGGGCTTCCAGTGTCTGCACCGCAGCCTGGGCGGCGGCAGCAGCCTGCTGGGCTGCCGTCACCTGCGCTTCCAGAGCGGTGCGCTGTTCTGCCTGTGCTTTGCGCTGGGCTTCCAGCTCTTTTTTGCGGCGGCAGTCGGTATGGTTTTTGGTCTGGCGCTGCTTCAGGTCAGCCTGTGCGGTGTGCAGAGCATCGTTCTCCTCGGTCAGCGCAGTTTTGAGCAGGCTCATGGTCAGAGGCACCGGCCCCTCGGGCGAAGTGAACCGTTCGGGCAGGAGCGCTTCGGCATCCTTCCGCAGCTGGGCGCGGCCCTCCTGCTCCCGCGTCAGTGCTTCCCGCGCGGCGGCACTGGCCTCCTGTGCGGCGCTGTCGGCCTGGGCGGCGGCCTGCTTGGCTTTGTTCACCTGCACTTCGGTGGGGGCGGTGCGGGGCAGGTGGGCTTTGGCCGGGTGGTGGGTGCTGCCGCAGACAGGGCAGGCGGTTCCCTCTTCCAGCGTCTGAGCCAGCAGACCCGCCTGCGCATCCAGAAAGGCACGCTCCAGTGTGTCACGGGCAGAATGGGCCTCGGTCTGTCTGCCCGCCGCCTGCCGGTAGGCCTCCTGCGCGGTGCGTGCGGCTGTGTTCCGGTGCTGACACTCTGTCAGGCTCCGGGCCAGCTCGTTCAGTGCGGTTTCCCGCTGGGCAAGGCGGGCCACTTCGGCCTCCAGTTCTACCCGGCGGGTGTCGGCATCGGCCAGTGCGGCAAGCTCTGCTTCAGAGGCCGTGAGTGCCGCATCCAGCGCTTCCAGTGTTTTGCGCCGGGTGCTGGCCTTGGCGGATTCCAGCTGGGCGGTGCTACGGGCCTTGGCCAGCTCTCTGGCAACCTCCTGCCGCTGGCGCTCTGCCTGCTCTGCCGCGCCCAGCGTGGTCTGTAACCTGCTCAATTGCCTGTCCAGCGCGGCCAGAACGTCTGCGGCCTGTGCGGCGGCGGCTTCCTGCCGGGCGGTCAGCCCCTCCAGCAGGGTGGCCACTGCATCCGGCGGCATCTGCGCCGAAAGTGTCCCCAGTGCTTCGGCCTCCGGGTCTGCGGCATCATACGAGATGCCCGCGAGCACTGCGTCCAGCTTTGCATTCAGGGCGGCGCGTCGGGCTGTGAGGGCGGAGTTTTCCTCGGCCAGCGCCTCCTGCAGTTTCTGGTAGCGCTGGGTGCGGAACAGCTTCCGGAAGATCTTGCTCCGCTCCTCGGTGGTGGCGTTGAGCAGACGGGTGAACTGCCCCTGCGCGATCATGGCAATCTGGGAAAATTGGTTGTAGTCCAGTCCGATGATATCAATGACAGCGGCAGTTACCTCCTTGGCTTTGGTCACAGGCGGGCGGCCATCGGCATAGGTCAGGGCGGCATCTGCTTTTTCAGCGGTGAATCCCTCGCCCCGTGCCTTGGGGCGCAGATACTCCGGGTTGCGCCGGACGGTGTACCGCTGCCCCCGCACCTCAAATTCCAGCTCCACAAAGGTGGGGGTGCCGGGGTCCGCGTATTTGCTGCGGAGCATGGCCCCATCCCGCACGCCGCCGCTGGAATGATCGTACAGGGCGTAGGTGATGGCATCGAACAGGGTGGTCTTGCCCGCGCCGGTGTCGCCGGTGACAAGGTAGAGCCCGCCTCTGCCCAATTGCTCCAGCGGCAGGGTGGTGGTGCCTGCATAGGGGCCAAAGGCCGAGAGGGTCAGCTTGAGCGGTCTCATGCGTCCTCCTCCTTCCAGATGCTTTCAATGAGCTGCTGGCAGAAAGCCGCCTGCTCATGGGTCAGGGGCTGGTTGTTCTGCAGCTGGTAAAAATCTGCAAAGTGCTCCAGCGGTGTTTTCTGTTCGGCCTTCGCAGGGGCATCCAGCTCCTGCCGGGTCTGGGTGCGGCGGTTGTCGTAATCCAGCCGCATCAGGTTGGGGTAGATGACCCGCAGGCGGGCCAGTGCCTCGGGAATGTCCTGCTCATCGGTCAGGGTGATGTGCAGGTAATCGTCCACGGCGGTGCCCTCGTAATTGCGGCGGTCGGTCAGCTCCATGTAGCTGCCGCGCAGCTCCCGCAGATCGTGCCGGGGCACCAGCGGTTCGGCGGCAATGGTCACGCTGCCCTTTTCACCCAGCTCCACAAAGGTCACGCTCTTGTGCTGGCTGGCCTCCGAGAAGGAATACTTCAGCGGCGTTCCGCAGTAGCGCAGGGTGTCCCGGCCCACCTTCTGGGGGCTGTGCAGATGCCCCAGCGCCACATAGTCGAACTTGTCGAACAGGGCGGCATCCACCCAGTCGATGCCGCCCACGCTGGGCTCCTCGCTCTCGCAGGAGGCAGCTCCTGCCACGAACTGATGTGCCACCAGCACACTGCGGCGGGCCGGGTCAGGCGAACAGTGATCCAGCACGCAGGCAAGGGCATCGTTGTAGCTCTCAATGGGCACGTCCGGCCAGACGTGCCGCACCATGGCGGGCTTCAAAAAGGGCAGTAAGTACAGATCGACCGGGCCGTGTGCGTCGGTGAGGGTGATGGGCTCCGGCGGCCCGGAAAACACCGGTGAGACGTAGACCCTGCTTTCGGCCAGCAGGGCAGAGCCAAAGGCCACCCGGTCGGCGGAATCGTGGTTGCCCGAGATGGCGAACACCGGCAGCTCCCGGCGGGAAAGCTCGGTGAGGAACCAGTCCAGCAGGCGGACCGCCTCGGCAGGCGGCACGGGCTTGTCGTACAGGTCGCCGGCCAGCAGCACGGCATCCACGGGGCGGGAATCGAGCAGGGATAAGATCTGCTCTAAAATATAGCGCTGGTCGTCCAGCATGGAGAACTCGCAGACCCGTTTGCCCAGGTGCAGGTCGGAGAGGTGGAGAAAACGCATGGGAGAGGCCCCCTTTTTCTGTAAGTTGTCTTTATTATATCATAGAATTTGAACGGCTGCACAAAAAGACCTCACCCTCTCCGTCATTGCTCCGCAATGCCACCTCTCCCGAAGGGAGAGGCAAGACATCACAGAGGGCAGATGCTGCTACATCTGGAATCGCCCTAGGCTCCCCCTTTGGGGGAGCTGGCGAGCGATAGCGAGACTGAGAGGGCAAGGCCGCTTACTTCAGAACTTTTTAACTAGCGGGGAACAGCTTCTCCCAGGTGGCTTTACCCACAGCACCGTCAGCGTTCAGGCCATTGCGGCGCTGGAACCGCTGAACAGCGGCGGCAGTCCGGGAGCCGAACTTTCCGTCCGTGCCGATCTTCTCCCCCAGCGTGTTGAGCTTCTGCTGGATGAGCCGGATGGTGCCGCCGGACATACCGGTGCGCATCACGATGCCGGGATAGGGCACCGCCAGCCCGTGCTTTGCGGTGTACTTTGCGTAAAGGGCATTCCAGGTGTTGGCCCCGACTTTGCCGTCCATGTTCATACTGTTCCGGAGCTGGAATTCTTTCACGGCGTTTTCGCTCCTGGTGCCAAAGTGGCCGTCTATGGTCAGTGCGGGGTAATAGCTGCACTGGTCACGCACGCCGTTCAGCCAGGTCTGCACCAGAGCTTCGTCCGGGCCGTAGGAGCCCTTTTGGATCAACGAATAATAAGCGGGGATCGCCATTGTGGTCACACTCCTTCCACGACAGCGTATGCAGCGCAGTGGGGAGGTGTGCCATAGCGTTTTTGCCCTCTCCGTCTTTGCTTCGCGCCTGAGAGGGCGAGGCCGTTTCGACCAGCACCTGATCCTCCCGGCTTGCCGTCACCCGCTGCCACCACTCCACGCATTTGAACCGCACCACATACGCCCCGCACACCAGATCGTTTTCTTCCGGCAGGGCGTAGGTGCCGCAGGCAGAGCGGCACAGCCCCGGGTAGAGCACGCACCACCAGTTTTTTCCGTGACGGGCGTTGCGGCCCAGGTCGATGCGCAGAGCCTGATACCGCCCGGCGGGCAGGATGCCGGTGGAATAGCGGGTGGTATCAAAGTACATTTCCACCAGCTGTACCGTAACGGTGGAAAAGATCCCCCGCCTTGCCAGCACGGCCCGGGCCGTCAGCTCCAGCGCGGGCAGGCTCTCTGCCGCCCAGCGCAAGGCGGCAGGCTTGTCCTGTGCGGTGCAGTGGGCATCGGCGTAGGCCAGAACAGCATCCCGCACGGCGAGCTTGACGGTCTGGTCGGCAGGAGAATCGCTGTCGGCCCGGATGTGGAAGCGCAGGGTGTCGGCACAGAGGAGGGTCCCGGTGTCCAGCTGTGCCTGCCCCCAGCGCAGAGCAGCAGGCAGGGTGCTCAGAAGCAGCGCAAGGGAAAGCACGGCGCACCCCAGCGCCATCTCACGGCGGGTGAGCGTGCGGGCAAAGAATGGCAGCATAAAAAACAGGCCCCTTTTCTGGAAATGATAACCAGAGAATGGGCCTGTTTAACGCATTTTATTCTGATACTTGATTTTTGCAGTGAAGCCTGACTGCAATGCCAAGGGCTCCCCCTTCGGGGGAGCTGGCAATGCGAAGCATTGACTGAGAGGGTTGTTCCTTTTAGTTCTTCAGGGACTGCATGGGAGCCGGCAGGCGGCCGCCGCGGTTGATGAACACCGAGGGGTCACGCTGATTCACCGGCATGATGGGGCCATAGCCCAGCAGACCGCCGAAATCCAGGATCTCGCCTGCCTTGCGGCCGATGGCGGGAATGACGCGGACAGCGGTGGTCTTGCTGTTCACCATGCCAATGGCGGCTTCGTCGGCGATCAGGGCGCTGATGACAGCGGGGGTAGTATCGCCGGGGATGATGACCATATCGATGCCCACCGAGCAGACAGCCGTCATGGCTTCCAGCTTTTCGATGGTCAGGCAGCCGCACTCGGCGGCGTGGATCATGCCGTCGTCCTCGCTGACGGGGATAAAGGCACCGGAGAGGCCGCCCACATGGTTGGAGGCCATCACGCCGCCCTTCTTCACAGCATCGTTCAGCAGGGCCAGGCAGGCCGTGGTGCCGCAGCAGCCGCAGGTCTCAAGGCCCATCTCCTCCAGAATGTTGGCCACGCTGTCGCCCACAGCAGGGGTGGGGGCCAGCGAAAGGTCGATGATGCCTGCGGGCACGCCCAGAGCCTTGGAAGCCAGATTGGCCACCAGCTGGCCCACGCGGGTGATCTTGAAGGCGGTGCGCTTGACCAGCTCCGCCACCTCGTCGATGGGAGCATCCTTGGGCAGCTTTGCCAGCGCGGCGCGCACAGCGCCGGGGCCGGAAACGCCGACGTGGATCTCACAGTCGGGCTCGCCGGGGCCGTGGAATGCACCGGCCATGAAGGGATTGTCTTCGGGTGCGTTGCAGAACACCACCAGCTTTGCCGCGCCGATGCACTGGCGGTCGGCGGTCAGCTCGCTGGCTTTCTTCACGGCTTCGCCCATCAGCTTGATGGCATCCATGTTCAGGCCCGCCTTGGTGGCACCGATATTCACCGAGCTGCACACGATGTCGGTCTCGGCCAGTGCGCGGGGGATGGATTCGATCAGGCGGCGGTCACCGGCCGAGAAGCCCTTGTGCACAAGGGCGGTGTAGCCGCCCACAAAGTTCACGCCCACCTTTTTGCCTGCGGCATCCAGTGCCTTGGCAAAGTCCACGGGGTCTGCATCGGGGCAGGCACCCAGCAGCATGGCAATGGGGGTGACGCTGATCCGCTTGTTGATGATGGGAATGCCGTACTCGGCGCTGATATGCTCCACGGCGGGCACCAGATCGGCTGCCTTGGTGGTGATCTTATTGTAGATTTTTTCGCAGGCCTTCTTCGGGTCCGGATCAATGCAGTCCAGCAGGCTGATGCCCATGGTGACCGTGCGCACGTCCAGATTGTCCTGCGTGAACATCTCGATGGTCTCGAGGATGTCGCCGGTATTCATCATGCTCATAAGAGTATCCTTTCTGAACCTCTCCGTCATTGCTTCGCAATGCCGCCTCTATTAAGGGAGCTGGCGCAAAGCGTCTGAGAGGTCTTGTCTGTTAGATGGTATGCATCACGTCGAAAACTTCCTGACGGGTCAGATTGATCTGCATCCCCATCTCCTTGGCCAGAGCATCGGTGCGGGTGTGCAGCTCCTCATGGCTGACGCTGCACTTGGAGATGTCCACCAGCATGATCATGGCAAACATGCCCTGCAGAACGCTCTGGGTCACATCCTCAATGTTGATGTTCAGCTCGCAGCAAAGGGCGGCCACTTTGGCAACAACGCCCACGGTATCGTGTCCGATGACAGTGATAAACGCTTTCATATTCCTTACCCCCATGATACAAAGTAAAACCTCTCCGTCATCGCTGACACGATGCCACCTCCCCTGATAGGGGAGGCAGGAAAAAGCAGCAACGCGAACCTGGCTCCCCTGCCAGGGGAGCTGCCGCTGAAAGCGGCTGAGAGGTTGATTCTCTTCCAGTATAGCAGATTCGCCGATTTTTGAACACTCTTTTTGGAAAAAAGAGCAGTTTTCAGACGGAAAAGACATTCTATACCGCTTTGGTGTAAAAAAACAGGATGCAAAGCGGCGATTCTTGTGCTATACTGAAAAATAACAGCGGGGCGGGTGCGCCCACCCGCGCAAAACAAAGGAGAAACGACCATGGAACAGCTTTTGAAGATTCTGGAAGACAATGCGCGGCTGCCCATTGAGGACATTGCCACCATGCTGAATAAATCCCCCGCCGAGGTGGCGGCTATGATCGACCTGGCCCGGGCGCAGGGCATCATCAAGGGCTACAAGACCCTTGTGGACTGGGAAAAGGCCGGGGTGAACCGGGTGGAAGCCGTCATCGAGCTGAATGTCAGCCCCAAGAAGAGCCGCGGCTTTGATGAGATCGCAGCCACCATTGCCGCCTTTGACGAGGTGGAGAGCGTGCTGCTGATGAGCGGCGGCTATGACCTGCAGCTGGTCATCAAGGGCCAGACCTTCCAGGAGATCGCCCTGTTCGTGGCAAAGCGCCTGAGCCCGCTGGACGATGTGCTGTCCACTGCCACCCATTTTGTCCTGCGCACCTATAAAAAAGAGGGCCGCCTGTATCAGGACGAAGAGATCGATGAAAGAGAGTGCACGGTTCTGTGATGGATTACGATAAACTGATCGCGCCTGCCGCACGGGAGATGCGCCCCTCCGGCATCCGCAAATTCTTCGATCTGGCCGCTGATATGCCCGAGTGCATCAGTCTGGGCGTGGGCGAGCCGGATTTCAAAACACCGTGGGCTGTGCGGGAAGCAGGCATCGAGAGCCTGGAGCATGGTCGCACCCGCTACACCGCCAACGCAGGCCTGAAAGAGCTGCGGGCGGAGATCTGCAGATATCTGGAGCGCCGGATGCACCTGCACTACGACCCCCTGCGGGAGGTGCTGGTGACCGTGGGCGGCAGCGAAGCCATTGATATGTGCATCCGCACCATTGTGCAGCCCGGGGATGAGGTGATCATTCCGGAGCCCTGCTTTGTCTGCTATGAGCCTATCACCACCCTGTCCGGCGGTGTGCCGGTGCATGTGCCCTGCCGCCAGGAGGATGAGTTCCGCCTCAGGCCCGAGGCCCTGAAAGCCGCCATCACCCCCAAGACCAAACTCCTTATCATGCCGTTCCCCAACAACCCCACCGGTGCGGTGATGGAGCGGGAGGATCTGGAAGCCATTGCGGAGGTCCTGCGGGATACCAACGTCATGGTGCTTTCGGATGAGATCTACGCCGAGCTGAACTACGGCCTGCGGCCCCATGTCTCCATTGCCACCCTGCCCGGCATGGCCGAGCGGACCATTGTGGTGAATGGTTTTTCCAAGAGTTATGCCATGACCGGCTGGCGCTTGGGCTATGCCTGCGGCCCGGCTCCCATCATCAAAATTATGACCAAGATCCACCAGAGCGCCATTATGAGCGCCCCCACCACCAGCCAGTATGCGGCCATCACCGCCCTGCGGGAGTGTGACGGTGAGATCGACAAGATGCGGGATGAGTACAACATGCGCCGCCGCCTGGTGGTGCACGGCTTTAACTCTATGGGCCTGACCTGCTTTGAGCCGCGGGGTGCGTTCTACGCCTTCCCCTGCATCAAGAGCACCGGTATGACCAGCCAGGAGTTCT
>ERZ839489.560-NODE-560-length-36426-cov-21.156168_pt1 | contig 36426 bp, 30 predicted proteins | sample MGYA00519938_ERZ839489 | MGnify/ENA primary metagenome ERZ839489 (study PRJEB31850, sample SAMEA3708846) | human gut metagenome | biome: human gut; feature: human-associated habitat; material: faeces | place: China | collected 2014 ...
ACGTCCTGCTGAGTTAGGGAAAACAACAAATACAACTTTTACAACAAGTAACAACTATTTCTGTCCATATTCATTATTTGAGTGAATAAGTTTTGTTAGAGCCAATAATTCGTTTTCACATGCAGGGCAATTTCCTGTGGTACATATTTTTTCCTTGCATTTTTTTGGTTTGAAGCGTATGCCGTGGTTTACAGCAATGGTAGCTCTTATTTCTTTGAGTACTTCACAGGTGATTTTTCCCCAATTGATACCATTATATAAGTTTTCCTCTTCATTAATCTTGGCTTCTTGAACATTTGTAACATATGTAATATGTTCAAATCTTGAGAATCCTAAGTCTTGCAGAACCTTTACAGAAGTTTGTACATCATCTTGAGTATTATACTTAGGAATAACAGGAATACGAATCAAAAACTTACTACACAAATTTTGTTTTGCAACATATCTCAAATTAGAAAGAACTAAAGCATTTTCTTTGCCTGTATATCTGTAATAAATATCTGGTGTCATATCTTTAATATCTACGATAAATTCATTGATATCTTCAAGAATTATCTTTACCTTTGATATAGGAGCATTGAGTGATGTTTCGCAAGAGAACTTCCAATTATTAGGTGCTATTTTTATAAAGTCATTTATATAATTCGAATAAAGTAAAGGTTCACCACCTCCAAATGTAATTCCCCCATCTGTAGCTGTAAAACAAAGACTGTCTACCTTTACTATGTCTAAAAGTTCTTGTGGAGAATAGAATGAAGAAACTTTTGGAGTATTATGACATTGCGGATTTAAGCAATATGAGCAACGCAATGGACATTTATAAAAGCCAACCAAGGTACGTACTCCTGAGCCGTCCCTTAGCAAACGATGTCTTCGTATATCAATAATAGGAACCTTGTTATAATTCATATGGTGCTAAACTATGTATTACTTTATATCAATCCCCCCTTAGGTATTTTTATTGGATTATCTCCACAATCGGATTTTCCTTTTTTAGGAATTACACCAGGCCACAATAGTCTAGCTTTTAAGATTTCTATCCTTAAGCGGATATGATTATCGCGATTATAGGGTTCAACAAGAAGAGAGGCTATTTGGGGAAATCTTAATTCGAAGTCTTCTATTTGACATAGAATTTTCTGAAGTTTTTGCAAATCGTGTTCTTTTATCAAACAATTAGACGCATTTTTTAATATATTTGATATTTCGTTTGATCGTTGTAAATCGTTTTCGCAGTCTGATTTTATGCCATACTGCTTTTCAGAACCAAAATTTTGAATAGTTTTGTTTATTGTCTTCTTAATATTATCATCAGAAAAAATAAGATTTCCATTCTCGTTCTTCTTATCATCGTCAGAATTAGGCATAATAGAAACTTTTCCTGGGGGTATTACAACAAACTCATCTTGAGGGGTATCTGCCGTGACACTTCCATTACTTTTACGGATATAAAATTTCTTTCCACAGAGAAGATAATGCTTTAGCTTTTGACGGGGATTTTCAAATTCGTTTTTTGTATCCTCCAAATCTTCTTCACACACTAGCGACCGAGAAGCTGTAGGCTCCCGAGGGGTAAGGAGGTAACCTGAAAGGCGTTTTGGAGGAGTAAAATCGGTAATTAAATTGTTATTTACATTACTCCACTCTAAATTGTTTTGTTTTTTATCCATGTACTTAATTTATTCAAGACGCATCCCTATGAGAGAATACTTTACAGTTTTCCCATTTCGGTTAACTAATACTGTATTATCTCCTAAGTAAGTGATTTTAGTAGATCCTTTGAATAGAAATTTTCCTTGTATGCAGTTATATATGCAAAATTGACCATTCGAGCCCATAATAAAAGCAGGATAGCCATTAGTAGGGATATCTTGTATTGTATCAAATTTTGCAGATGTGATTCGATGCTTCTTGGCATATAATCCAAGTTTTCCATCTTTGTTACAATAGATTTTTATTGGATTGTCAGTATCTTCAATTGCCTGTATTCCAAAGAAAGGCCAATACCCTCGAATAAAACGAATGCAACACCATGACAGCACAAATAATAACCATCCATAGATTGGAAAAAGAAAAAGTATGTGTGTTAAAATTTGTACAATAGATATTTTCCCTTTGTATTGGGCATAGTCAATCCATACTATATTGTTGATGGTTTTATCGACTGATTGGCTCACAGAGCCATCGTTGTTTATGTGATAACTTCCCATTATTCATTTATTGTAAAAGTGCCGTCCTACGCGCTTCTAGTTGTTCTATAATTTCAGTTTTGTTCCAAACGGTAAGTTTAATACGATTTCCATTATTAAAGGATATATATAAGAATGTGAACATCCCTTTTTCATATCCTGATATATGGCAGATTTCAAATATGCGATCGTTTAAATCTCCTATGTTGAAATTATGAGCATGGAATATCAGTTGTGTTGGCGTAATAATAATTTTTCCTCCGATTGAAAGCAATCCCTCGTTGAAGTTTGCTTTATATTCTATTTTCTCAGGAAATCTGTTCATAATTGATTTGGAATCTTGAAGAATCGTTTTAGAAGGACACAACTTTCCATGATTTTTTAATTTTGCTTTGAGATCTTCACGCTTTTGCTCAATGCTTAAATCCTGTTGAGGATTCTCGACTGTTGGAGTTGATTTGATTCTTTCTAATATTTCTTGTTTTGCCAATTGAGCAAAATCGAAATTTGCCGCTGGCTGCCATGTGTCAATAGAATCTTCTGTCACCATGATATCTGGCATAACATTAAGTTCTACCATTCCTTTTGCAGTGTATGGTCCGAAGATATCGCCATCCATACGAATATAAAATTTATGCATAATCAATATATTGTAAATGTTTTAGACTTTAAACAAGTGTTCTCATACCACACTTCAATTCTATATGTACCTGAAGTCCAATGACCTTTATTCCGATTTCCCCAACCATTTAAGGAACAAGTATTGTCACTTCCTGAGTAAATAAAGCAATCCTCAGACTGTGAGAACCCGTAAGGAGAACTGGTTCCCGCTTTTAGCGTCCCATTGGGATTGTACCATTTGACTTTAAGATTTTTGTACCCTGACGAAATACCATAATATTTAATACGTGGTTTTAAATACATGGTATTGCTACTATAGATTGCATCCCCATAATTGGTTTCGATGTCTCCACCATATGCAACATTGGCTATTTCTATGTCTGAAATGATCAAAGGATAGGTCATACCTATTTTTCCTTTAAGGTTAGAAAGGGTTTCCTCTACTGATAGTTTAGCATCTGCCAACTTTTGTTTTTCACTTTTTAGAGTTGTAATTTCAGATAGGGATTTTTTGAATTTTTGTTGATAATTGAGCTTCTGAGAATATTCATATCTATAATTAGATTCTGAATTTTGAAACATACAAAAGAAAGCAATTGCCAATCCTATAAAAAGCATAATAGCCCCCCTGTATAACCAAATTCTTCTATTATTATGATAATTTACCTTTTCTCCAAGACGAACTATCATTCCATTTTCGTCTATGGTAGCAAATTTAGTAATAGAACCATCTTCATTTACACAAAATATGATATTATTCGATATTTGATATGTTTTAGCCATCAGTTAGAAAGTGTAAATTGTGTATTATCATTTCTATCAAGTTCGGAACCAGATGAAGTACGAATACTAATATCAAAAGATAAAGACACTGAACCTTGACCTGGTTGCATGTTAAGTCCTGCATAAGGAACAAAAATCACGAAGTCGTCAAAGCGAGCATTGTCATAACTTGGTGTCCCATAATTATAAAAAGAAAGATTATTCCCATTTGGATCATGTAATGGAGTTGTATTATTACCCCAATAGAAGTACGCATAAGCATATATGGTATTCCCATTCATATTCTCAACGGTAAACTTTACATGAATTTTCATTCCCTTATAATTATTCTGATACACATTATGGTCTACCCAAATACTTTCAATATTAGCTTTAGGAGACGTATCTCCTCCTTGGGTTATATTTACTCTCTTCGTGTACTCACCTGACTTTATTACGAAATAATCTGTTCTAGATGACGAAGAACTGTTTTCATCCAATTGTAATGTTACTGAATTTGAGAATTTTGTAAGATGACCCCAACTTGGTACATCAACATCAATGTACCATTCCCCATCGGTTAAGATGGAAATTTCTGTAGAGCCACCATCAGCACTCATATAAATATCATCGTCTGATACATTTAAATATGTCGTAGATGGAGTATAAACATCCTCTTCTTCAGGCTCTTCTTCGGCTACAGAGTCCACAACTTCTACAGTAGAATCTGCATCATCATTTGTATTAGAAGAATTAGAAGTATTGGATGTAAATATGGCAATTAAAACTCCTATTACAATAACAATAATGATTCCCCAAATACATCCATTATTGTTAGATGAGCCACTAGACTTTCTGTTATTTCCTATTTTATTAGAACCGTCATTGATTTTTGTAACGGACCCATCTTCATTTACTCTATATTCAGAATTTGTTGCCATAATTATACTATAGGACAAGATAATAAAATTTTATGGTTGTTATAGTGCTATATTTATACATATTTAAGCAATATAGAACCGCCCACTTTATATCTTTAGACGGTTCTACATTGCTAAAATTGGAATACGACAAAACTGTTATTAGTGCCACATGCTATAGCCCCGCAATTGTTACAACGAGGTTCATAGCAAACCCAATCCATGCCCATGTGCATACAGCCGAAGCCTTGCGTGGTTTTGTTCGACGCCAACTGAAGTACAAAATCCATCCAACAAGTGGAATAAGGAATGACAATATACACCATCCTATTGGAGAAGGATTATCTTCTGTACTTGTCTGTGTTGTAGCCATTTGAGGGCTTGTCGGTTGCTGAGATTGCCAGCCCATAGGATTTGTTACTGTGCCATCCGGATTTATAATACTACCAATCTGTGCTGAATTCAGCGGCTCAGAAAAAGTACTTCCTTCTTTACGTATCATATCGTCAAAATCAAATTTTGAAGCAGGTAACCATTGACCATTCATGCTTTCTTCTGTAACAAGAATGTCATCAAGTAAATCAAGTTCTTTAATTGCTTTTGCCGAATAAGGACCATAAGTAGCCCCTTCCATTTGAACGTAAAATTTATATATTTCACTCATATGCTTTATATTTACATTAGTTTTTCTTACCATTCATCACTCCAAATTGACCTCAACGCAACACAACCAAGTGCTCCAGCTGGAATTGATCCCCAGCCTGTAGTACAGGTAATTACAATAAATATTATTATTGCTGCAATCGTAAGTAAAACTTTCCATCCTGTATTATCGCTACTACCTGAAGAATTAGTATTGCTTGATGTTGTAGTTGTCTGTGGCCGTGAAGTTAAATGAGAACCACCACCAATATTGTTCTGACTAACAACTTGACCAAACTCATCAATTACATATTGCTGAGTACGGCTATTTTTATTCTCCTTTTGATTATGAAAATTGACTTGTCCATCTTCTCCAATATAATAATTTTGATCTGATGACACCTCGTTTTCATGTTCTTCTGGAAAATAAAAGGACTTTATATTAGTCCATTTTGATTTGGAAACTTGCTTCACCTCTATATCATCAAAACCAAGGATGTCATTCATCAATAACTCCTCATAGGTATAGGAGTTGGGCATAACTTCACCATCAATTCTGATATTATATCGGTTCATTAATTATTTCCTTTCTTTTCGCGTTCTGAAGGATTGGCATATTCAACTTCAATACTTGTTGTAACTTGCAATGGGTATGAGAATATTTCTGCCATTTCACCACCAATCTTTGGATTGTTTGTGTTACAAATTAGAGTGTATTGAGAAAGATTATGTATCAAGCGTTGTGTATAAGCTTTATTGTCACGATTAAGCAAGTCAAGAATCATCTTAACTGCAATGGTTGTAACAAAGTTTATATCAGCTGAGATACCCGGTTCAAAACTTCCTACTTCTCCCATATAAATGTGGGTATTTGCGTTCACGCGACCAGAACTTTCTCCTAATGCAGCTACAAAATCAGAATAATCAGGCATTCCATCAGGAAGACAATAGAAAATCTCTCCAGCAAAAGCACGCTCCCAACAACCGATAGAAACAAATGGCATTCCATTGGGTTTTGCAAGATACTGATTACCGTAAAGGTCTCCTTCTCTATTGTCAGCGCATCCTACCATGATGGCATCTTTATCGCAGAATGAGTCAAGCAGAGAAATGTCAACCTCTTGAATCATCTTGTTGGCTGTTATAACTTGCGCTGTTGGATTAATCTGTAAGATGCGCTCTTTAACAGCTGTAGTCTTGAACTTACCAACGTCTTGAATACCACATTGATGGCGACAAATGTTATGGTATCCTAGAATATCCATATCTATCAAGAAAAATCTTCCGACACCAGCACGCGCCAATTCAAGGGCAACAAGGCTTCCAACAGAACCACATCCAATAATGACGGCCCCTTTCTTTAGCATAATATCGGATTCAAGGATACCTGTGTTACGAGAAAAAATGTCTATTTTGAGTTTTACAGGCTCTAAATTCGCTTCTTTTCCATCTACATCAATAAATGTTGGACGTTCCTCAATATAACAATGGAATGATTCTCCACAGATAGCCTTTAAAGCATCGACCCCAACTTCTGATTCGACATCTTCAACAACTTGTATCTTCTGGGAATAAAGAACCTCTTTGTCATTGAGGAATTGAATTTCACTTACACCTGTTTTTAAAGCGGATAGTTTATTCTCTTTTCCATCAAGGGACATTACGTCTGGATTGGAACTTCTAACGATCAACTGACCAAAGATCTTTTCATAAGGATAGGAAACAAGTACTTTACGCCCCATTTTTAAATCTTTGCTGGAGTAATATCCTTTCAGTTCATCACCAAAAGATTCTGGTTTGCTTGGATAAAAATGTCCTAAAAGAATAGGCTTCACGCCACCCATGTCGGTGGAAGGTTTTCCTGTGCTAACTATATTGTAATAGTTGGTCTCATCGAAATGATACCCCCAAAGTTCATTGTTGGCATTTTCAATAGGAGAAGGGTAGCAAACCGTTGGTTTGCGTTTTTTACCCTTCATAAATTTATTTGGATCAAATTTCATATTATCGTTTTACGTTAATTGTATATATAAGAGGGTCTCCCCCCATCCAAATTACTATAATGTATGCAGTTCCTTGTTTCTTACCTGTTACAACTCCCCCCTCAGAAACTGTTGCAACACTATGGTCAGAAGTTAAATACGTAATATCCGTATTTCCCTTCTTGATAAGCTTCAAGCTAAAACTTTCACCCACCTTAACTTTTCCAGAAGTTTGTTCTAGGGCAACGGAAGGACTTTGCTAAAGCTTCAACCACAACATTACATTTTCCGATGCGCTCTCGATCAATAAAAGCCTCAATAGTAGCCTTACCTACGCCAATAGGTTTAATTTCTCCATTTTTTACGGTAGCAACTTTGTCATTATTTGATTTCCATTGTACTTTCTTATCCTTTGGAAGGTAGTATACATTAACAAATTCTGACTTTGCACCAACCTTTAATGAGATTGATTCCACGGAGAGTGATGGCTTTGCAACTTCAGAAGGTACTTTTTCTGGCTCATCTCCACTACCATCAAAGATGTTTACAATCGACTTGAAAGAATACACAGTGAGTATTACCGCAACTATAGCAAGTAGGGTATATCCCCATTTCTTCTTTGACCCTCTCCAGCAAAGAAAAAAACTCTTTTCAAGTTCAGAGGTGTGATTATTGCTATTATTTTCAGGGGATAGTTGTCTCGATATGGTACTTTTTATGTCCAAACCAGCATCATCTTCTGACAAGTTTTCTCCAGATATAAGGTTCTCTTGCTCTGTTGCTATCTGACGAGGTTGAAAGTTACATGTACACTGAGTAACAGAAGGGTGAAGGTTAGATGCGCTTCCATCAAAATACCGAAGTTCGAAGTATTCTTCTGGAATGATGTCGTCTCCCACTTCAACATCTATTACACTATAGTCAGGACGTCCTAAACTTCTTCCTGATATGTGATCTAAATGGTACATTGTGATTCTAAAATCAGGGTCGATATTTACCAATCCCGAAATTACACCAGCAGGATTTTGGCGGGCGAATGTTGAATTTGTCCCATCATCAGTATGGGAGAATACATCCATACTTCCAGGATGACGATGCCATAGTCCGAGCAAATCCAAAGGATGTTTGTATTGATTGGCAACAGATTGGGCGAGATAATTCACGAAAGCTTCATCATACTCAAAATAAGCATATTGAAAAATACTTTTCATACCAGGAGGTAAAACTTCCATAACAATCCAGATGCCATTGTCTAAAATATGACCAAGAAGAATTCCCCCCGTTTCTACGGGGTCTTTGACGAAACTTTCTCGAATAATAGCATTGTATGCTTTATTTGAGAAAACCACTAACTGACAATTATTGCTCATATTTATATACCATGATGTTCGTTAAACTTTTCTTTCGGTAAATCACCTGTAAGAACTAATTCATATGCAAGCAACCATTTTACGGCCCATGCAAGAACGGATGCGGCAGTTGTCACAGTATTTCCCGTTTGGACAAAACCTGCTTCTGTTGTGCAGAGATATACCTCACCTGCAGAATCTCTAAGAAGATGAGAAGGAACGAAACCACATTCTCGCTCAATATCATTTTCATCTGGGTTTACAAGATATACATACACAGATGACCCCATCTGCTGATTGGGATGATTATTCTGGTAAACAGCCATTACATAATAGCTTTTCTTACGTCCAAATTTAGTTTCATAAACACCTGGAGCCAATTCTCCCATCCAATAGAGACGACCATCGTCAAGTTTTCCTAATTTAAAATTCGGAAAACATTTTGCCATAGCAGCCTTTTCTGCTTCAAGCAAAGTAGGATTGCTCTCATACCACTGAGCAGCAAGTTTTCCTTTTGGTATGCTGATGGTAGCATCTTGAGCACTGCTTGTTCCTGTAACGTTACCATCCCCTTTGAGCGTTATTTTCTCACCTCCCATAAGTTTTTTCTTGAGGGCTTCTCTTTTGGCTTTGAGAGCTGCGTCATCTGCGGCCAATTTACCTTTAGGAATGCTGATAGTAGAATCAGAGCCTCCACCTTGAACGGCATTTCCTGTCCCTGGTTTTAAACTGATTTTGTCTCCTGAGAGAAGTTTTGCCTTTAAAGCGGCTCTTTTTGCGGCCAAAGCAGCATCATCAGCTGCGAAACGACCTTCGGAAATTGTAATTGTATGTTCCATTTTTATTATGATTCTTGTTTATATTTAATTATATTGAACTATTTCAATCGAAGAATCTATCACTTAGATTAGTTACTTTAATTATGGATTCTGTTATTGTAATCCAATAATCAACGTCAAATATCTCTTTAATGAAGTTTTCATATCCTCGTGTTTCTAAATCCTTTTGGAGATGAATAAGTAAGTCAACAAGAGAATCGATAGCATCTTTGCCAACTGTTTCAACTATAGGTTGAAATATAAGATTTCCATTTTCTAATTCGAGTTTGTCAAGAATGTATTGATAAATTTCCATCATCTGTTCAAATGAAGATTCGGAAGCGTTAAGCTTATAATCCTCATTAAAGAAATATGCTGCTTTTATCCAGTTCTTTTCAACACCATCTCCATTTTTGTAAGCTATGGCCTTTGCGTGATAATCAATTGGAATTTTATGTTGCTCATGTGAAAAGTGATACAAGAGTCCTCCTATGCTTACCGCAAATAGTGTATCAATTAGAATACCTTCCTCAGATTTATTTTGTATTATATGGATATTACTACAATTCTGACCTATAAGATATTGTCTTAAATATGTCCTTACACATGGAATGGCGGTAGAACCACCGATTAATAGAACACGGCTGACATCATTCCATTTCTTTCCTACAGAATGTATCAAAGAAGAACATTCTTGAAAAGTTTTTTCAAGTAGAGGCTTTATTAAAGTTTCGAACTCGTCACGAGAACAGTCTATGGTAGTATGCGCCATTAGAGGAACGGGATAAGAAACATGTTCTTGGCTTGACAAGGATTCTTTTATGTCTTTGCAAAGCTTTGTGATACCATCGATTTGTTGTACTCTGATAATTTCATCTTCATTATAAACGAAATTATATTTCGATTTAAAATATTTATATAACGCAGCCTCAAAATACTTTCCACCACATTCTTTGCCTGATGAATTTCCTAAGATTCTACAGCTATCTCCTGTATGTTCAATTAATGCCGTGTCAAAAGTTCCTCCACCTAAATCGTAAATTAAAGTAAACGTTCCAGATTGTGTCCTTTGCTGTTTATGATAATATATAGCTGCAGCTTCGGCTTCCTTTATAAATTCAATTTCTATGAAACCAGCAGATTTCGCAGATTCTAGCATGATTTGCTTGCGTGGGTCATGATCTGCATAAGTTGCAGGGATGGTTATGACTGCCCCCTCAATTACTTCGTTGCCAATTGCATACTCTGCAGAACTCTTGATGGTTTTTAATATCTCAGTTATGATATCATTATAGGAAACACCTAAATATGCAAGTTCGTTTTCGTGAATGTTAAGTTTGAAATCTTTTAAAAAACGCTCTGGGTTTTGACATCTCCAAGGTAAAGCTTCATTGCATACTTTTATGTTCTTATTGTCATCTATGTATGCGACCGTTGGGAAGCCATACATATTGTAAAGTCCTCCTATCGGATGCACTTTTACAGGCTTACCATCAACCATTACGGTCGCAGATGAATAACTATTACCAAAATCTATCGAAACCCAATTCATTTTAATGCCGTTTTTGAGTAATTGAGACCAAGGAAAGTAGTTGATCGTTCTATTGTTTCTTTGGCAGAAGTGTAGTCATATATTGCTTTCCGAATATCAATAAGCAATAAATTATACGAAGAAACCAATAATTTATAGAACTCGGCTTTTTCTGGCTCCACAACAGAAAATATGTTGTATTGTTTTTGCCAATAGAAAGCACGTTTGGTTGCAATATCAATTAATTGGGAGGGAGAAACTGTTTCATTACACCGTAATCGGTCTGACGCTGAATACCCATGTTCTCCACAAAGGGATATGAACTCATCCGCTTCCTCGCTGGTTAGGTCGAGCTTGTCATCATAAAACTTGGCAAGATACTCCCATTCTTTATATTCATGAAGGGAAAGTAGAGTAGTGACTATCAAATTTTCTGCTTGGGCCACGGCATCATATTCCTTACCGAAGTATTGCTGTTTTGCTTTCTTGATTTCATGGAGCAATCGTTGTAAGATACTTTGAGATTTGATAAGTATTGATCTCTTTCCAAAATGAGATTGTATTGTGAGAAAGAATTTCCCGAAACCACTTTTCTTTTTAAGTATATCGGACAAGAAATCAACACTTGCGTCTTTGTTGCGTCGTAGTGATTCTGTTAGAATATAGATTCCGTATAATCCAAATTTGTTGTATAATCGTTGTCTTTCATCTGACTCAATTCCCACTACATATTCGGCATCTACAAAGAAGTCTGGTGAAGATAACATCTCGATTAAAGTGGATTCAGCAATGTCACTCAAGTTCTTTAATGAGTCATAATCTATATCATCAATCGTAGATGATGATAATCCTATAAGAGGTGAAACTGGCAAAATGGTAAATAATGACTTTCGCACCTCAGGATATTTATCATATAAGGTCGTTCTGATAACCCTATTACCAATCGACAATATATCTTTTTCTGGATCCATCACAGACCAAATGGTATCTGCCTTAGACAAAACGCCAATAGCGTTCATTGCAGAAAGATTGAAATCTCCAGTACCAACGCCTTGAAAATCTTGCAAAATAGACATGGTTGATTCTGCTATACTTTTGGTAAATAACATTACAACAGCATCTGGATGAACCTCTTTTAGAAATGCAATGGTATTTTTTGAGTCAATCTGGCTAAGAGCGTCAAGTCCAGGTGTATCAATAATATTAACTCTCTTTAATATTTCATGATTGTAAAAAACTTCAATGAATTTCACTTGTTCTTTAAGGACATTTTTTTCTTGATGAGACGTCCATTTAGCCCAATCACTTCGTGGAACAGATTTGATGTCACCATTTTTAAAAAAAACATTGATGTTAGAATTGGAATCTCCATATTTAAGCCAACTTACATTGAATGTTTCTTCCATTTGACCTGTCTTTACTACTTCTTCCTTACCGAGTATTGCATTTACTAGTGTTGACTTTGAACTACTGATTTTCCCAATTATAGCTAATTGCATAGGCTGCATTAAGCGTGCTTCCGACTTCTTTAACTCATCTGAGAAAGTGGGTATGTCAACTCTTGAGAGAATGTCATTGCATTCTCTCAAGAGTTGCATAATTTTATCCTTAAGTGTTAATGCTTCAGAAGTCATCTTTTATCAAAAGGATTTGTGAGCAGTAATTCTACTTGTTTTTGATGGGCATTGATAAAGTTTAATTCTTCTAACATTTCTTCCTTAAGTTTGACGGCAACTTTGGCATCTTCGTCTGCGCTCTTAAGTTTATTCATTACTTCCTGCATTTCTTCGATAATTTCAGTACTTGTAGTTTCAAAACACTCTACAAGAGATTCATTGAACGCCTCAAAACGTTGTTGTACATAAGCTTTCAAATCGTTCATTACAATAGTTATTTGAGGTGCTAATTTTGATTTCAACTCATATAGTCTATGTTGAACATTCTGATCTTTATTTGATTTATATACATATCCAACTGCTGCGCCAAGAGCACCAAGACCAACAATCACTGGACCACAGAATAAAGATAATGCTAGTCCTGACATTGTAGCAATTCCCATTCCTGGTAATGCATTCCTAGCAAAGCCACATGCCTTAGAAGCAATATCTTTTTCTGCTGGTGTAAGGTCAGCGTTAATTCTTTGGGTAAATTCCATGTCTTCCACATCTATGTTTTGCCCAAGTATATTGTTGACTTCTGTAAATCCAAGAAGGATTCTTTGGTCAACCTCTGTTGCTATGGACTCCAATCCCATGTTAAGTTGAGCTAATACCCAATTTCCACCATTCTCTGTTTTTGCTTCAGGACGCTTCAGAAGTTGATCCAAACAATCAGTTGAGAAAAGAATACTTTGGCGAGTAAGCTCATTAATAACATTTGATTGGGTGGTACGAATGGCTTTGTTGATTTTTTTTCTAGTAACAGAGTTTGGGTTTGCTAAATCATCTTTGATAGCCTTTAATTCTAAAAGATGATTTTTGTATTCTTGTTGTATGCTTGGATTTGGATCTTCTATCAGAGATATTTGATATTTATATTTCTCTATAAGCGTAGACAAAGAGGACAACATAAATGCTTTTAACTCTACCAAGATTTTCTTCTTGTATGCAGGCGCAACATTGCTTAGAACTGTGTCAATAGCCTCGCAATTTGAAGAAAGTTTCATTTTCTCATTCTTGGTCTTGTTGTACATAGCCCAATGTGTGGATGAAACAGGAATTATGTCCAAGTTCGATTTATCTACACAACAGAATTCCGAGATTTTAGATTTTGTATCAACTATTAGCTGAGACAATTCTTCTTTTGCTTTTAAATCGCTCTTGTTTAGTATTATCTTAGAATTATTCGTGTACTGAAGCAATTTGTCTTTATAAAAATCAAGTTCTGTTGAAGACAACGGTTCTCCTGCGTCAATAACAAAGAATGTTACATCTGCTTTGGGCATTACATATAATGTCAAAAATAGATGACGATGGTCAAGTCCTCCAACACCAGGTGTGTCCATGAGTATAAGTCCTTCTTTTAGTTTTTCAGAAGGAATCTCGATGATTAGCATGATTGTATTGTCAATCTCAAGGGAACTCCCTTTGGCATATTTCTCAATATCATCAAAAGGGATAGGTTCTGATTTTAGATTTTTCACATTCCCGTAGACACGAGAAACTTTTCTCAGAGGTCCATATTTGATTATTGATACAACGGATGTTGCTATGCCTGGGTCTGTAGGACAAATGTTTTCTCCAATAAAAGCATTGATAAAACTTGATTTGCCTCGTTTGAATTCACCGCAAACAAGTACAGACACATCTTTTACAGATGCTTTTTGAACCATTTTCTTCATCGCCTCAATATCTCCTTCTTTATGTTGCTCCTTATACAAAGGCTCGATTTTGGAGATAATAGAATTGAAACGAGATATGTTTATTCCTATTTTTTCCATATAATAGCTTTATCAAAAAAAAGTCGAACAAAAATCAATTCCAAAGTTGTCGCAATAATCTACCATCATAAGCTGTTGTTCACATAGCATTGCCGAATCAAAGTCCCCCACACTATTAAAATAATCTATAGTCTCATGCAGGAAAGATTCGTAATCATCGTTGTTGTTAATAGTAGAGAAATCTATTCCATCAGGGATGTCGCTAAAATTTATACTGTTTAAATTATTTGCGTACGTGTGTTGCATCATTTGCGTGGCAATATCTGTGTCAAGATAATCATTAAACAAGAAATTATCCGAGAATATATCATTAAAAGCCACATTGTTATTTGAGACATCAATATATGCGTCCACCAATGATGCGACAGGAGAGACTTGTGTTCCATCAACAACACTATGTACAGGAAGCCCATAACTTAAATCATTGAATATTTGGAAATCAGAATAGTCTACACCCCCAATTGTTGCAATATGCCCTTGGCCATAATCGAAATTTACCATAGAAGCCGAGTGGTCAGGCACAGGAATATCTGTAGATACCATATAGCATTGAGCATCGCTCCAAGCATCCATAAACTGGTCAATAGGATATGCCTTATGATAATCACCATTTCCTGGGTCATCTACTATTACCATAATGTTATCAGGGTCGCTAGTGTCTATTCCAGCTACGACCAATGCATGGTCTGGGGTATCTCCAATGAAAAAATCTTTAAGCCAAGCTTCAAACTTGTTCCCCCACAGTTCGCCCGAATCAACCCCCACGATAACCTTATGTCCTTGCGATAATTCTGATACTAGATTGAAAACGTTTGCATTTTCTTGACGTGTGACGGGAATGTTTGCTGTCTCTAGAAGATTTCCAACATTTTCAGCAGAAGTACCACTTCCATCAGCATGATACCAACCTTGGTCATACGAGAATTGTACTAATTGGTCTTCGTTTACATCTATACCGAATTCGTTTAGGATTATCTGTTGTGATTTAATAGCACAACTATCGGGATATTGTTGCTGTATGTCAGGGATAATGCCTGTAGCATTTATTGTATTGTTTATTGTATCCATTTCTATAGAGATTGGTTGAGAAAATATTTCATTTAGAGTGAACGGATTATTATATTCTTCATTTTGTGAAAATGTCATCATGTCAGACATGATATCTGTAGTTTCCATCATGTTGGCATCGTTGCTTAAGTTGGTCTCTACAAATAGATTTTCTAATGAAGAGGTATTGCCATCTATATAGGCGGCAAGTAATTCGTCTGATATTTTATTCATACATAATCCTCCTTTTTTTTCATTATAAGTCTAAGTTGAAGAAGTGCTCTACGATGTATATTGTACAAATTATCTACGGTTACTCCCATTTTACTTGCAAGACGTTCAGGTGCAACATCTTCAAGATCTAACTGTTCTATAACCATTTTATAGCGGATATTTGATATTTGCTTTATAGCTTGTCTAACATCAAAAGTTTTATCAACTGTCATATTATAAGAACCACTAAAGTATTTTGTTTTCTCTATTAGAGCTTCAGAAGACTCATGCTCTATCAGTACTTCCTTTTTTTTCTGAAAGAAGCGAACGGCTACAACACCAATCCAAGTCATAAGTTTACTTCTGAAATCAAATTGTCGAACTTTTCTCCAATTATCAGCAGCTATATAGACATAGAATTCATTTACAAGTTCATTGAGAGATGCCCTACCGCCATAAATGCTATAAACTATATAAGTAAACAACTTTGAACACTTCTTGCAAAAGAAATATTCAATAATTTTCTTGTTGTTATTGATAAGACCATTTACAAGTTGTTCATCTGTATATAAGTCGTATTTCATGACAAGTGTAAATTAAACAATCTTTACCAAACTATAGAAATAAACACAAGAGTGTATATCTACTATTCAAATATAATCTTCCAAAAACGCACTCGGCACATATGCCATCACTACCGTCACCAAGTCATCTAGGACGAAGCAATTCTTTGTTGCCCTTGCCATCTTGCAACTCTTCCGAACGCCTTGTATTTCTTGCTGTCGTTCGCCATATCAATTCCCAGCAAGAACGCTATGTAATCTGAGAACGCATGGAATTTCTCGTCAGATGACAAGAAGTCGAGCAACAGGTCCACCTTGTTGCAAAGCGTATAGGTGCAAACGCCATTGTCTTCTTCCGACACGAAGGGCCTCAGCATTGACCACTCATCTTCGCCCATTTTGGTGTCAAAAGCCCATATCAAGCGAAACTTTTCCATCCCCTTCTTTTTCCCCTCGCCAATCCGCTGCATTTTCATTCGGCACCAGGCAAGTGGGGCATTGGTCGTCACCCCATCAACCTCTTTTCGGAACATAGGCATGGGAAGCCATTTGTCCAAAAGCATTTCAAAGGCTGGCACCAGCGAGTGACCGTCCAGGGGATTGACAACGCGAAAAGACTGGAGGGAATTGATGCTGTATATGTCCTCGTCCCCATCACTGTAGGTTGTAAAGAGCGAAATGCTGGTTTCGGGCGCCATCTGGACCATTCCTGAGGCATCCAGTTCTTCCCGACCATTGGGACGACGCATCACGGCATCTTCGGATGCCTGCAACTCGTCTATCGGTATATATTTGTTTTCTACTGGATGATAATATAGTAGGTTGAAAACCTTAAAACCTTCCAGAAAATCTATGGCCTCGACAAAAGAATACTTCAACGTTCCTCCGTTGCCCAGCACCAAAGGCTCCGAAGGATTAAACTCCATCTCACGAGTGATAAAATGGATTCCCGAGTCTGCTATTAAATGATCCATGCCAATGCTTCTTTACTTGTTTAACAATTCTCTTAAGTATTTCACACGTACTCCATAGTTGAAGTTTTGTGTGCCGTTGATGCCTGCATAATTGATTGCAACCAACTGCCCTCGCAGGTTTACCACTGGCGACCCACTACTTCCGGGGAGGGTCGGTATCGAATACATCAACTTTTCATGGGTCTTTTGACTTATACTGCCATGATTGAATTGAGACTTAATACCTTCTTTGGTGATAGCCAGTTTAGGACCAAGATTGAAGCTGGTCATAAACAATTCGCTATTCTTGTCCTTGCTGATTCGCTTCTCCAGTTGTTCCCTCCAGCCGTACGTTTCCAATGGATCGGTTTCATCCACCTGGAATACATACTTGCCCAATGGCGTGGACTTATCCTTCAGCTGTATGATTGCCAAGTCGTGCTCCATATCCGTCTTAGTCACCACACAAGGTACAAAGTCTTTCGTATTGGTCACATAGGTGTTGTTGTAGGCTATACTGACCTCGTTGTGATACTTAATTTCAGAGTCGCTCGCACGAATTTTGTCCAAATTGTTCCACATTTGCTCATACTCTTCCATTTCGTTCTTGATAGCGTCACGTATATCTCTTATTTGGTAATATTCGTCGGCTGTGACTTCTGAGGCCATAAAGGCATATTCGCAGGCTTCCTGTGCTGTCTTCAACTTCTCTTCATAATCACTATACTTCATCGCTATCATCGCCTTGAGGGCTTCAATGACCTTGCCAACCTGTTTGTTCACCTCCTTGTCGGCAACAACATTTGACACCACATGAGAGTTGGTGACAATTTCGCCAGTTCCAGAAATAAAGAATCCTGTTCCGTAGCTCGTGGAAACCTCTACAGAGTCTTTGTCCAGGGCGAGCCCGTCCAAGTCTCCTTCTTCGTCAAATGAAGAAAAAAAGATCGATTCTCCATTTGACAACACCACCTCGTAGTAACTTTGGTTCTGTACCAAAACGACACCACTGCTAATAGTGTCTTCAAGCTCTTTTTCTGTCATATTCTCACATGAAGAAAGCAGAAAGCAAAGCGACAATAAACTAACAATAAACTTGCTCATATTATTTTTTTGTTTTTTACTATATATACTGTAATTCATATTGGCTTTGACTGCGAAATGCTGAATGAATTAGTCTCGACCTGTAAAGTGAATGACCACTATAATGTAAGACCTATGGGGTTATTATTTCTAAGAAAGCGCTGGGCACATAGGCTGTCGCTACTGCCACCACATCCCCAACAACTACTGCCACGCGTTGTTGTCCATGCCATCTTGTTACCCTGCCTGTGACACCCGTAAACGCACCTGTCGTGACACGTACCAGTTGGCCTTTCCTAAATTTAGGCACAACCCCAGACGGCACCACTATATTGCCCGCTTCGGACTCACAAATGATTCGTAGGCTCTCCATCTGCGAGTTTGGGACAATCATGGGTGTCTTCTCTATCCTACGATCAACATGACTGTGGCGGTAATAAAAGCGAACGTAGGGAAGGTTTACATTGTCGTAAACAAAAGACTTGATCTGCTCTTCCGTGCCGTAAGCGAAAAGGATGTTGGGCAGGCGCGACTCGGTGACAACCTTGCGCTTGCCTTGGACAAGTTTAACCACTTTTATCGTGGGACAAAAAACAGGAACTCCTTTCTTCTCCAAATATTCGCACGCATTCTTCTCCCTTCCATAGGTGCACCGCAAGGCGTACCAATGGGAGGCTGCTGTTTGTTTGCGATCGAGCGACATGGATAAGGAAGGCGCATATCGGGTGGACACCCCTGTATGTGAACTCTCGGCTGATACAATGCTTTGAGCTTCGGGGAGGGCACAGGAGGTAAGTCCTGCGCTCGAGGGATTTTCACCGCCTCGTCGGGTGTTCACATTAGGCAATGTGTCCATTTAGGTCGTGTCTTAGATCCAGGTCTGGATGACACTAACAAAAAAGCGTGAACCGTCCGTTGTCCGATCCACACTCTGAGGCCGTGAGAAAGTGCCCTATACTGCTGAACGAACAACAGTATAGCCCACGCCGATATGATATATAGCAATTATTGCACACTTACACAAGCCGAGAATATTGTATGCCATAGTGGCAGAGCACAATATCTGCTCATGCAAAATGTGACAACTTGGTATAATCACACCCGGGACATCTACCGTTGTCATGTTCAAGGCAGTACATTGTTTCTCGAAATTTCTCACGTTTCAGAGTGTACGTTGAACTTGACGCTTGTAAACGCCTTTTATGTCTGGACTGCTTAGACAAAGCTGGCTGAGGCACGTTTCGACATGCTCCTGCTATTGGGGCTGCTCTACTCTCGAGCATCACAGCTTTTCCCACCCTAGGCCCACTTCGCATAGTGTTCACCCTCGGGGTGACTCGCTACACGTTGTACGGCGTAGGCTGCCGACTCTATCATAATGGAAAGAACTCGTCTCACGGCATGATTGCGGTCTGGCTTTTACAGTCCGACACAAATTTACAACTATTTTATGAATCAAAGAAAAGTTTCTTAAAATAATTTCATTTTCAACCCCCATTTTTGTGCTTTTCAACCCCCTAAATTAACATTTAGAGGGTGGGAGCGTCCCCAAAACGGAACAACAAGTGTAGTTTGCGATGATTCACTACAACCTGCTGACATGGGAAAACAAGAGCAACAACAAGTACTAAAAATACAACGCTTTCGATAAGTCATGCGCAGAACCGAGCTTGATCGAGTTATGCCATGGCGAGAAAGGGGTCATGAAATGGAGCGCTTCGCAGGGACACAATCCTGCCGAAAGGAAACAACAAGAAACAACGCTCCGCGAGGGTCCATGTGGCACAATAAAACGAAATCAAGTCTTGTGAGAGACCAAAATCAATCTTTGAAGCGGATCGGTACTGTACTCGTCTGATGAGTTGGTCCTGTGCATTTAGACCAAAATTGTGAAAATATTCACAGGATGTTTTGTCGTGTTTACTTACCACCAGAACTTATCTTAAGACACGCATCGTGACTATTGGCTACGGATGGAAGCAAGAGCTTTCCTGTAGTCCAAACTGCGGGAAGAACGTAAGAAAAGGCTATAATAGACGCTTTTTCGCTGACACAGGCTTTGTTAAATGAATACGGAGAAAAAGTTAATGGGTCGTTAATTCATGCTAATCGACTTGCATTCGGCAGGGTGCGGGGTTATCTTTGTATAGCTGCTGCGCCTTGGCGAGTGATGCGTCAGCCATCGCTGTATGAAAGGGAGAGCACAACAAGCAACCGTAATGTAAAATATAATCCAAACACAGAACAATGAAAAAGTTAAACTTCTTGCATAGAGCATCTGTCAGGAGTCGCATCCTATCGATCTCGTATCGATCCCGTATTGATCCCGTATCGATCCCGTATCAATCCCGTATTGTTCTCGTATCGTTCTCCTATCGTTCTCCTATCGTTCTCGCTTACAGAAGCGGAAACAATACGGAAACGATACGTAAACGATATTTGTTCGATGGGAAGATGATACGAGGTTGACACGTAGCTGATACGTGGAAGAAGGGTTTCCGAGATTCAAGCCACTGCAGCTGCCAGAAGCAAATTTGTAGGCAGCATCCCCACAAGTCGGTTCTTCATTTGGAGCATGGAAGGACCAGCATAGGGCGCTCCTCCGAATCTTGAAGCAAGCATGGACCAGACGACCCAAACAACTCGTCGAACAAAGAGCAACCCGCTTTCACTATCACTGCAGTGACTTCAGTTCTTCTATCATCCTACCAAGTTCAGAATAAGTGTAATTTCTGCCATCAGCAAGTTTCTCTTCCATGGAATGCTTGGCGTGACGGATAGCCTTGTCAAATTCGCCTCCTTTCTTCTCAAAATAAGAATGCAGTCCTTTGCTTTTTCGAAAGAAGCCTATCGTCTTTTCATAGCCACACTGCTTCTTCAGATCCAGCAGAAGTGCTGACTGGTCGTTGTACATCCGGGCCGTATAACGGAAATAGTACAAGAAAAAGAGTTCGGTACAACGGTGCGTCTCAAAGAAACGCACCTCGCAATAGACACCTTTCTTCGGTTTATTGACTGGATTGGCATACTTCTTCTTGAGACGCATATACTGACTACGCTCAGGTTCCTCGTCCTTTGTGTCCATGTCGATCACACAGAACACCCGATCGTATCCGTCAGCTATACCTTTTTCTATTTTCTCCTCCAGTTCCTTCATACTCGTATGCTTGGGATAATCTGGCTTGATGGTCATCCCCCTGAACACATCTCGCAAGGAGTTGAAATAATAAAACTCCGTAGGGCCCTCGCCTAAAACAAGGACTGAATGTTTGAGCTTACCCATACCCACTACTCGTCTAAGTCTATAAAAATACTGCCCAACTCTGGTTTAGCCCCCAAACGGCCTGTACGATAAGAGTTATAGAGCGACAGATTCCGATGCAAGCCGAAAGAGTCTCCACGCGAATATTCCGATGAAGCCGTACTGTGGTTTTTCTCCACAAACCAGACCACCCCTCGGTTTTCATTGATCAAATCCTGTGACAGCAGCGTCGTCTCCTGACTCGTGATGATCAGCTGAGATCTTTCCGAGTTGAATATAAACACACTCAGATAATAGAACAGAAGATCATAATGCAGGTCTTCCCCCAATTCGTCCAAATAATAAACTTGATCGGAGGTGATCATGTCATACAAAGCGTCAAGGATGCGCACATATTTCTGCGTACCCTTGGACTGAAACGCCATAGCAACCTCGAAATCTCCATGATCCGTATGGTTCAAGAAGGCCACGGAGTTGTTGGTGGGCCTCAGCAGTACGTCTTTCACATTTTCTGGAATACTGGCTTTTGAGACACGTTCACGGTACTCCTGGGGGACAAAGCGGTCTTCTATGACAGGACGGTATGCCATGATGTTCAAATCGGCCTTCTGAAGCATTTGCGTGAAGAACTTGCGCTTTTTGTGGTCTTCGTAGGCCTCCGACAATATCTCAACAAGCCCCTTCTCTATGTCTCCATCCACATCGTGATAATTGGTCATAACTCGCCGATGGAGGGAGGCAAAGGGTCCTATATCCTCCTTCAAAGCCGCCTTTCTACAGACGGACAAGACACTATGATTGTTCAACGTATTCTCACGGATGCTCTCCTGTGTCTTGGCAAGCAACTTGAGACTGGCGCCAAACTTGATATCGGCCTGGATACTCTCACCGACGAAAGAACGCTCATAGAACAACGCCTTTGAACCATTGGGGTAATAGTTTAAGACCTCATGCAAAATACGCTTTCTATTGAAACTGACACTATAGTCGTACCTGACACCGTTGGCGTAGAAAGAGACATACATTTCCGTAGGATCCTCTGGGGTCAAGGCAAAGGGCAGAAAGCCCTCTATCTCCTGCTTCGCATCAGATTTGGGAGAGACCAACAGACGGAAGACCTCATTTAATGCGACAAGCATATTGGACTTTCCTGACGCATTGGAGCCATAGAGAATGCCCAACTTGTAGAGGAAGACTCCTTTGGAGATCTCCACTACCAACTCTGAGGCAGGACCTTTAGCCTCAAAGGAGAGCTCCTGTCTGTCTCGTATGGAGAGATAGTTTTTCACCCAAAAATCTCGTATCATCTTTTTCGTGCTTAGTTCTTTAGGCGCAAAGATAGGTCTTTTTGGGCTAAACAAGAAATATTTTGCCCGTTTTCGTATTTTTTCTACGAAAATTAGGCAAAATTCACGCCCTGCATCTTATTTCTGGTTTATACGGAAATGGATTGACAGGGTTGTTTGTGCTGATTCAATACAGCCTGCTGACAAGATAAACAACCAAAACAACACCAACAGGACGGTCCACTGTCCGATTCCGCCACCACGAGTCTGCCACTTTGTCACCCTGTCAGTTTGGCGAGACAGTTTTGACGCATTGGCACGCTTTTCGCAAAGAGAAGGGTGAGGCCCGCAAGGCAAGTGCCGAGGGGTCTCGCAGAAAAGTCAAAAACAAAAACGATTAAAAATATTACGATCATGACAATTAAACCGTTAGCAGACAGAGTGCTGGTTCTTCCGGCACCGGCAGAGGAGAAAGTGGGTGGAATCATTATTCCCGACACCGCCAAAGAGAAACCGCAGCGCGGCAAGGTGATTGCCGTCGGCGAGGGTACAAAGGACGAGAAGATGATCCTGAAGGCCGACGACGTGGTGCTTTATGGCAAGTATGCTGGCACGGAGATTGAGAACGAGGGCACGAAGTACCTCATGATGCGCCAGAGCGATGTGCTCGCCATCGTCACCGAGTAAAGAGGTGGTGAGGGACGCAACGAGTTATAAAATTGTATTTATCAAATAAAAACAGAAGAAACGATCATGGCAAAAGATATTAAATTCAATACAGAAGCACGCAATCTGCTCAAGAGCGGTGTGGACCAGTTGGCCAACGCCGTCAAGGTGACACTCGGCCCGAAGGGTCGCAACGTGGTGATTGGCAGAAAGTTTGGCGCACCGCAGATCACCAAGGACGGTGTGAGCGTGGCCAAAGAGGTAGAGCTGGAGGACAGCCTGGAGAACGCAGGCGCACAGCTTGCCAAGAGCGTGGCCAGCAAGACGGGTGACGACGCAGGTGATGGTACGACCACGGCTACGATTCTCGCCCAGGCCATCGTCAACGAGGGTCTGAAGAACGTCGCTGCTGGTGCCAACCCGATGGACTTGAAGCGTGGTATCGACAAGGCCGTCAACGCGGTGGTAGATTACATCAAGGAGAACGCCGAGGTGGTAGGTGACAACTACGACAAGATCGAGCAGGTCGCAACGGTGAGTGCCAACAACGACCCGGAGATCGGTAAGCTGCTGGCCGACGCCATGCGCCAGGTGAGCAAGGACGGCGTGATCACCATCGAGGAGAGCAAGACCCGCGACACCAACATCGGTGTGGTAGAGGGTATGCAGTTTGACCGTGGCTACCTGTCTGGCTACTTCGTGACCGATACGGACAAGATGGAGTGTGTGATGGAGAATCCGTACATCCTCATCTACGACAAGAAGATCAGCAACATCAAGGACTTCCTGCCCATCCTGCAGCCTGCTGCCGAGAGTGGCCGTCCGCTGCTGGTGATCGCCGAGGATGTCGATTCTGAGGCTCTCACCACGCTGGTTGTCAACCGTCTGCGTGCTGGCTTGAAGATCTGCGCCGTCAAGGCTCCGGGCTTCGGCGACCGCCGCAAGGCCATGCTGGAGGACATCGCCGTGCTGACTGGTGGTGTGGTGATCAGCGAGGACAAGGGTCTGACGCTCGACAAGGCTACGCTCGAGGAACTGGGTACGGCCAAGAAGGTGACAGTCTCCAAGGACAACACCACCATCGTCGATGGTGCTGGCACGAAGGAGAACATCAAGGAGCGTGTGGCTCAGCTCAAGAACGAGATTGCCAACACGAAGAGCTCTTACGACAAGGAGAAGCTGCAGGAGCGCCTGGCTAAGTTGGCTGGCGGTGTGGCCGTGCTCTATGTCGGTGCAAACTCCGAGGTGGAGATGAAGGAGAAGAAGGACCGCGTCGATGACGCACTCTGCGCAACGCGTGCCGCTGCCGAGGAGGGTGTCGTCGTGGGTGGTGGCACTACCTACATCCGCGCTCAGAAGGTGCTCGCCGACCTCAAGGGTGAGAACGCCGACGAGCAGACGGGTATCAACATCGTCTGCCGCGCTATCGAGGAGCCGTTGCGCCAGATTGTCGCCAATGCTGGTGGCGAGGGTGCCGTGGTGGTCGATAAGGTCCGCGAGGGCGAGGGCGACTACGGTTACAATGCCCGCAAGGACATCTACGAGGATCTCCGCGCAGCTGGTGTCATCGACCCGGCCAAGGTGGCTCGCGTAGCCCTGGAGAACGCAGCATCCATAGCAGGCATGTTCCTCACCACGGAGTGCCTCATCGTCGATAAGCCCGAGAAGGAGCCGATGATGCCCGCAGCACAGCCGGGTATGGGTGGCATGATGTAATTCTGCGACACAAAACCCCAAATATATTTTAAAAGTGGAGGTAGTCCCCTTGGTGGGAATGCCTCCACTTTTTGTTTTCCCATGGTCTGACGGCGGAAAAAATCGACAAAGGCAAGGAAAAACCACAAGAAAACAAAAGATTCTTTCCGTTTACAACCTTTATTAGAAAAAATATGATTACTTTTGCAGCAGAGGAGCGGACGGATCGTACTCGACAACACCCATCCGCCTACCCCACTAATGAACCTTCCAAGACAGAAACCTATAAAAGACAGAATAATGATGAAACAAACGATGCACAAATCCACGACTTCCGCAATATGGCTTGCGGCTGTGGCGGTCATAGCCCTCGTGGCAAAGCCGACAAGCGCCTGGGCACAAAATCCCAAGACCTACACGGAGTATGTCAACGCCATCATCGAGACGCAGCAGGAGCAGGATGAGCCGGAGGGAGAACGCGTATTCTTCACGCCCTACCTCACGAATGACACCCACTACATGGTGATCTCCGACATCAGTATCAACACGCTGTACAACGTCTGCGAGGGCGCGTTCTGCGTCATGGACAACAACCTCCTCACGGTGTGGTCGGTAGATGGGGAGTATCTGTTTGGGCCGAACTGGAAGCCCCTCGGACTGTACGACACCCACCCGATGTGCTTTGACAACGGAGCCTTGCTGGTGAAGTCGGCAAAGAAAAACAGTCTCGGCAAGGAGTACTACTCCATCCTCTACAAGAACGGAGCGGTGCGCAACCTCGACCCGTCATGGGAGCCCCAGTCAAGGTTTGTCGATGGACTGGCTGCCGTGACCAAGAAGCAGGGCTACACCGAGATGGGCAATTTCTTCATCAACACGCGGGGCGAGAAGATGCCTTCGCCCAGCAACCTCTATTTCGGCTATGACGGCGAGAAGACGCGAGCCCTGAGATGTGGTCTGCGCGCCTTTGAGACGAAGGACCACAAGTGGGGCTACATGGACGAGAAGTGTCAGGTGGTGCTGCAGCCGCAATGGGACAAGGTGCGCGACTTCAGCGAGGGCTATGCCTGGACGTTCAAGAGAAACACCAGCGACGGCACCCACACCGCCACCCTCATCGACAAGACGGGCAAGGTGGTGCAGACGGTACCGAGCTTCTCTGCTATGACGTCGCTCAGCAGGACGTATATGATCGGTGATGTTTGCGACGGCAAGTACTACCTCTACTCCAACGACTCGGAACCGACGACAACCTACTACGACCTCAAGGGCAACGCACTGGCGATCTCCCACGGTGGAACCTCCTTCTACGAAGGCCATGCCCTGGTGCGCGGCGTCAAAGACACCTGGGACCGCATCTTGCTCGTCGATAACAACTTCACGGTGATGGACAGCTACCCCACCTACGCCAGTGACGGACACGATATCTATGCCGACGAACTGTGGGTGACGAAACCCTTCGAACCTTTCGGCCTCCATACCATCCATTCGGGATCGGTCGTGATAGACAGCAGGGGACGACTGGTACTCAAAGAGATGAGTTCCCCATGGTCTTCCGACTACATCAGAGGATTCAGCCAGCCGAGCAAGGATGGCTATATCGTGGCAAACAACATCTATGTCGGCGACAAGCGATACCTGGCGCTGATCAAATATACGGGTGAGATCGCCTGGCTTTTTTCAGCAGAAACTTTCTCCGCCAAGGACTTGACAGGATTCACCAAGGCTCCCAACTTCAACGACACGACGATAATAGTAAAAGATCCGCCTATCACCGATAAGCCCAAAGGGCCCACGCAGGTGACAGACGCGACCTACAAGGTGAACATCGTCTGCAGTCCGAAGGAAGGAGGCACGGCCAGCGTTGTGGGCAAGTCGCCTATCAAGTATGGTGACAAGGTCTCCATCAAACCGGCTGCCAACGAGGGCTGGGTGGCATCGAGCATCAACGTGGAAAAACAGGAGGTGGGCGAAGAGCCGTTTATGGTCACGGACGACGTGACGGCCACCGTGTATTTCCTCCAGCGTCCCGTCTTTGAACCGATCGACCGGACCAACACCTACGAGGGCAAAGTGAAGATCATGGAACTGGACGACGCGCCGGTCTATGTGACGCTCTATGCTACGATGAGCAAGGACAAGGATATCAGTTGCCCGTTTGGCGACAAGACCTACGGCTACCTCACCTTGATGCTGGACCCGAAAATGAGATACAACGGCAAGGGAGTGTCGGTGAACGGCTTCTTCCCGCCGATGAAGATCATCGGTTTCCAGCACGAGGGCGGCAAGCAATACCTCGTGGCCGATGGCGGATCCGTCATGTACCACGACCTGCGCGTCACGACAAACGACCTGCTGGCCAACCTGTGGTTCAACCTGCTGGTGAGAATGGACGGCTTTGAGTCGGGAAGCATCGTCCCGCGCCGCTACCGCATCGAGATGACCAACGTCAACGAGAAGACGGGCGAATGTACGCTGGGCAACCTGGAGGTATTCTCCCGCAGCAAGGGATGGGTGCCGGGACAGGATCCGTCGATTGCCAGACACACCGCCAGCAAATTCCCCTCGCTCAGCGGTGGCGCCCACGACCTGGGCATTGCAGCTGACTACTTCAAGGGATGCACGCTGAAACTGGCCAAGAAGCGCGACGACGTGCTCTGGTATCCGCCGCTCGAATGGGCAAAGAGCCAGACCGAATATGACAAGAAGATAGAGAAGATGAAGGACACCTACCTCCACTTCATCACCGATTGCGAAGCGCTGTTCGGCCTATAACATCATACTCATCTTTTACGCAAGAACAAGAAAAGAATGAAACTCATCACCACCAGCGACTGGCACATCGGCAACCTCTTTCATGGCAGCGACCGATTGCCCGAGCATCGCCACTTTCTGCAATGGCTGCTCTCACAACTGCGAGCGCAGCAGCCCGACGCCCTCCTCATGGCGGGCGACGTCTTTGACAATGGCAACCCATCGGCAGCGGCACAGTCGGCCTACTACGAGTTTCTGGACGAGGCCACGCAGGCATGTCCAGACCTTCACATCATCATCACTGCCGGCAACCACGACTCGGCCAGCAGGCTGGAGGCGCCCCGTGCGCTGCTGACCCGACAGAGGGTGGAGGTGAGGGGCCATGTGCACCGCACCTGGCAGCAGCAGGAGGGAGGACGATGGGTGATCGACTATGAGGACCTGATGATACCGCTCACGGGGCGGAGGGGCGACCGGGTGGTGGTGCTCGCCGTGCCCTTCCTCCGGAGCGACGTCGTGCAGAACAGTTGTTATTCGCAGGGCGTCACCGACCTCTTGCGCCAACTGACGGACCGTGCGAGGGAGCTATATCCTGACACGCCGATCGTCATGATGGCCCACATGTATGCCAAGGGGGCCGACATCGCCGAGCGGGATGCCAGCGAGCGCATCATCATCGGCGGACAGGAAGAGGTGGAGATGGGGGACTGGGAGAACCACCCCGACTACCTGACCTGCGGTCACATCCACAAGCGGCAGCATATCTGGAACACCCGCTGGGCACGCTACACTGGGAGCGTCCTGCCCATGTCCTTTGCCGAGAAGGACTACCGCCACGGGGTCGATCTGGTCACGACGAAGGCGGACGGCAGGTGGCGAGTGGACTTCCTGGAGTATGAGCCCCAACACCCGCTGCGCATCCTGCCGGAGACAGACGAGGCGATGTCGCCGAAGAAACTGCAGAAGATCATCAAGACAACACTGCCCGACAGGGTGGATGGGCAGCTGGGCGACGACTTTGTCTATCTCGTGCTCAAGGTGAAGACGGAGAAGGCAAGCAACGATGAGATCAAGGCGCTCCACGCGCTCGTAGAGACGAAGAACGCCGTGCTCTGCAAGACGCAGCGGGTCATCGACGACATCGACCTGACAACCATGACGGGGCAAGAGGAGATACACAGCATCGACGACATCCTCAACCGCGACCCGCTGGAGACGCTGAAGGAGACGTTCGCCATCAAGCACAACGCCGAGATGACGGCACACCAGGAGCAGATGCTCCGCCATCTGATAGAAACCATCCATACAGATCAGGAGAAAGCATGAAGTTTATCAAGTTAGAGATACTCAACCTGGCTTCCCTCGACCGGGAGGAGGGAGAGACGATCCATTTCACATCGGGAGCTCTGGGCGAGAGCAATATCTTCAGTATTGTGGGGCCCACGGGCAGTGGCAAATCAACGATCCTCGACGCCATCTGCCTGGCGCTCTACAACCGGGCGCCTCGCTATCCGCGCAAGAAGGGCGACCGCAACCAGAACATCGAGATCTATGGAACGCCGGAGGAGGGGGAGCGCAACCGACTGGCGCCTACCGACTCGCGCAACATCCTGACGCGAGGACGGAAGGAGGGCTACAGCAAACTGACGTTTCGGGCCAACAACGGCCTGGTGTATCGGGCCGAGTGGTATGTGCGGTTTCAACGAGTGAAATACGAGAACGTGAGGACGGCGCTCTATCTGCTGGGCAGCAAGGAAGGACGACCCACGGAGGAGGAAGCCGACTGGAGTACGCTCCCTGAGCTTATCGGCCTCGACTACGACCAGTTTCTGCGCACGGTTCTCATAGCACAGGGATCGTTTGCCAACTTCCTCACGGCCAAGGAGAACGAGCGCTACGAACTGCTGGAGAAGCTCATCGGCTGTGAGGAGCAGTATGCCCTGATCGCTGCGGGCATCAAGCAGCAGCGGGACCTCGCCCAGCAGGCTTACCAGGCGGTGACGGCGGATTTCGCTGCCTTCGAGAAAGACCTCATCGGCAGTGAGGAGGAACTCCAGCTACTCGCCGACCGCATCAAGCAACTGGAAGAGGAGGACCGGAAGGCCAAGGCCGAACTGAGTGCTGTGACGGAGGCTTTGGCTTGGTATGTGGCCGACGATCAGCAGCGACGGAACATCGCGCGCTACGAGGAGGCGTTTCTTGGTGCGCGCCAACGCCTCGACGCCATCAAGGGGGATGTGGATCGGCTTCGGTTGCACGACGCTACGCTGCCAGCCGTGGATCTCTACAAGGCGATGCGCACGGCGGAGCGCAACAGGGCCAGAATGGGCACCGAACTCGAAAGGATCACCAAGCAGCGGACCGAGAAGGAACAGCTGCTGGAGGCGGAGAACCGCAGGCTGGCTGACTTGACACAGATGGCTGCCGGTGCTGGGAAGGAAGTGGAACAGATGAAACCGCACATCGACCGGGCCCGTATTATCAAGGGCGAACTGGCGGCCGCTTCTCTGAGCGTCAAGGAGAAGCAGGAGACGCAGGCTGTGGCGGAGAAGGCAATCCAAAAGGCGGACCAGCAGGTGGCGGACAATGCTGCTGCCATCGTCAAGGCGGAACGGAAACAGAAAAAGGCGGAGGAGTCGCTGACCGTGCTGCGAAAGGAGGTAGAGGCCCGAAGCGGACAACTGGCAGCAGCGGTCGAGACGGCAACAGCAGCCTATGAGAAAGAGCGGGGAAAGGCCGACGGCATGGACGCGCTGGCGCTGCAGGAGGCCAAGAGCAAGGCGGAGCATCGACAGCACAACTTGAAGGAGGCCATCCGCATCCGACGGGCGATGACGACCAATCAGCAGGCACTGGACAAGGGGGCAGAGACCATCGCTACGCTGACTGATCGCAACAAGGCCATCGAGGCATCGATCGCGCAACTGACCATCGAGAAGCTGAGCGAGGAGTTGGAGACGCTTCGCAAGACACATACGCTGATGACCAGCGACCATTGGGAGGCGCACCGTGCCGGACTGGAGGAGGGTGCGGCCTGTCCGCTCTGTGGTTCGACGCACCATCCCTACCACGACCAGCAGGTCTTCGCCTCGGTGGTGAGCGAGTTTACGCAGTTGATCGAGGACAAACAGCGCACGCTCGAGACGCAAAGGACGGAGAAGGAGAAACTGAACCGGGAGAAGGGCCTGAACGAGGGCAGACTGAAGACGCTGAACGACAACGCACGCCTGCTGACCACCGAACAAGGACGGTTGGAGAAGGAGTGGGGCGAACTGCCCACGCAAGGGACTACCGGGTGGAGCGAGGACGTCGAGGAGTTGCTTTCGATGCAGGAAGCCGTGGCGGAAGCGGTGGTCAAGGCTTCGAAAGCCTTGGCGGACTACAACACACTGGTCAAGGAGATTGACCGGTTGCGCCAGGCGAAAGATCTGGCGACGGAGGCACAGGGGAAATATCAGCAGCAGGCTGACCAGCAGGTGAAAAAAGCCGAGAACCTGTGTGCCGAGGCGCAGGCCTCGCTACTGACAGAGCGGGGCAAGACCGACAACCTCGTCAAGCAGCAGGAGGAGAAGCGTCAAGCGCTCCAGCAGGCTACTGCGGCCTGGGAGAAGGCCGTGGGAGAGGTACGCGAGAAGGAGGCGGCTATCAAGGCGGAGATTGGGGAGATGGACCCGAACGCCTTGGAGCAACGGCTGACCAAAGCAAAGGCGGAGGCCGACGAGGCTGTAGTGAAGCAGGGGGAGGTCATCGGCAAGATAAGGGAAGCCATCACGGGCTTAGTGGGCAGGATGGAGACCATGGCGAAGGAGATGGACAACGAGCAGAAGCAGCATGACCACGCTCGGCAGCAGTTGGCAGACTGGATTGCAGCATACAACGAAGACAGTAGCCACCCCACCCTGCTCTCCCTCGACGACATCGCCCGGCTCTATGCTGCCACCGACCCCTGGGAGGAGATACGCGAACGGCTACAGCGGTTGACGGAGGACCTCACCAAGACGGAGACGACGCTGCAGAACGAACGGCGCACGAACATCGAGCACCAGCAGAAGCGGCCCGACCGCGACAAGGAGGTGCTCCTGGCCCGCAAGGCCGAACTGGAGGGATTGTCGTCCACCGAACTGACAGACGCCAAAGCGCGGATGCAGCGCCACGAGACGGCCAAGCAGCGGATGGGAGCGCTCTTCGAGAAAAGACAGGAGGCAGAGCAACGGAAGGTGGAATGGGAGCAGATCGCCGACGCCATCGGAGGCGAGGGCAGGACGCTCCGCAAGATTGCACAGTGCTATACGCTCCGTTTCCTCATCGAGCACGCCAACGTGGAGATACGGAAGTTTAACTCGCGCTACGAACTGATGCAGGTGAAAAACTCGCTGGGCATCCGCGTCATAGACCATGACCGTGCGGATGACGTCCGCGACACCACCTCGCTGTCGGGCGGCGAGACCTTCATCGTCTCGCTCGGACTGGCCCTCGGGCTATCGGCCCTGTCGTCACGCAACCTGTCTTTCGAGAATCTCTTCATCGACGAGGGTTTCGGCACGCTCGACCCCGACACGCTCTCCACGGTCATCGATGCCTTGGCAATGCTCCAGTCGTCGCAGGGCAAGAAGGTGGGCGTCATCAGCCATACCGACACCATGTCGGAGCGCATCACCACCCAGATACGCATCGTCAAGAACGGCAACACGGGAAGCAGCCACATCGAGATCTACCCACAATAATTCATCAAATCATCAAAACCACTCATCTACTGAACAATCCTCTATGAGCAGGGAATTAGCTTTCACGATACTGACCGCAGCCGGACTTTGTCTCTATGGCTGCCAAAACAACCGGAGCACGGAGGAATCAGCACCGGAAGAACCCAAGGTGGTTTTCCCGGCCGACACGGCTTCGGCCTATGTGGCGCCAGCATCCAAGACCGACTCCCTGAAGACACTGAAGGGCAAGATGGACGAGGACTTCAACGTGCTCAAGGAGATGGAGAACAATGCGCCGGAATACTACGAGCGCCTGCAGCGCCAGATGTGTCATGGTTTCATCGTGATCGACAAAAGCAGGATGAAACTGTTTCTCTACGACAAGGAGGGAGGCGTAGTGCGGCGCTTTGCCATGGGCTGCTCCAGGAAGTTTGGCACCAAGCACAAGAAGGGGGACAACCGCACGCCCGAAGGATTCTTCACCGTGGAGAATGTATATAACAGTACCGACTGGCTCTACACCGACGACGAGGGGAAGACTTCGAAGAAGAAAGGGATGTTCGGACCGTGGTTTATCCGACTGCGCGTGCCGGGGACGTCGCAGATTGGCATTCACGGCACCTGTGCGCCCTGGTCGGTGGGAGGGCGCGTCAGCCATGGCTGTATTAGGTTGACCAACGACGACATCACCACACTCAAAGACCTGGTGACGCCGGGCATGCCCGTCATCATCATACCAGGGAAGAGGGACCGGGAGCAAAACTATGCCGAACGGGTGGTGATACCTTATTTCTCCACCATCCGCTACACCGAACAAGAACCAGTCGTCCTGCCTGATCCGGAACCAGACCCACAGGCTGCAGACACGATGGACAGCGACTCGGTGGATGTTTACGAGGAAACGAACGAGGACAGTCCTGACTCCACCTGGTCGTAATGGTAGCGACCCGGCGGAAGCAGGACCAGGGAAGAAATAGAGGAGGCTCTGACCACCAAAATCCATGATTTTTTTGGTGATACGGGACGAAACCACTACCTTTGCAGACATGAAAATAAAAATCAACTGGAAGCAATTCGCCGCTTTCTTCATCGTCATCGGCTGCACCTATTATATCACGCGCAACTTCTTCATGACGGCGGGCATCTTGATGCTGCTCCTCCTCATCGACGGTTTGCTCCTCGACTACGACCATCGGAGACGGGGACGCAAACAGGCGGAGGAGATCATGAAGGGACTGAAGGACGAGGAGACGGACGAAGAGAAGCAATAATCCACCGAATCATGGAACAACTCATCAGACTTTATGAGCAATGGGCGGGCGGCAAGCCTGCCACGATAGAGAAGGTGAAGGGTGCGGGGAGCAACCGCATCTACTACCGACTGACGGACGAGGCGCACCACTCGGTCATCGGGGTGGTGGGCACGAGCCGCGAGGAGAACCATGCCTTCATCTGCCTGGCAAAGCATTTCGGCCAGCGACAGTTGCCCGTGCCGGAGATACTGGCCGCAAGCGACGACGAGATGCGCTACCTGCAGACCGACCTGGGCCACGTCTCGCTCTTCGACGCCATACAGGGCGGACGGGAGGCGGGCGGACGCTACAACCTCAAGGAGGTGGACCTGCTGAGACGAACGATACGCGAGCTGCCCAACATACAGATCAGGGGGGCGCGGGGACTGGACTTCTCCCAATGCTATCCGCAGCCGGAGTTTGACCAGGACAGCGTGCTCTTCGACTTGAACTACTTCAAGTACTGTTTCCTCAAGGCTACGGAGATCGACTTCCACGAGATGAAACTGGAGGCCAACTTCCGGATGTTTGCCAAAGACCTGACGGCAGAGCCGATGGAGGCTTTTCTCTACCGCGACTTCCAGGCACGCAACGTGATGCTCGACGACGAGGGCAATCCCTTCTTCATCGACTTCCAAGGGGGCAGGAAGGGACCTTTCTACTACGACTTGGCCTCGTTTCTATGGCAGGCGAGTGCGAAGTATTCCTTCAAACTGCGCCGCGAACTGATCTTCGAATACTACCAGAGTCTCAAGCAATACACCGAGGTGCCTTCCTCGCGCCACTTTGCCCACCGGTTGGCGCTCTTCGTGCTCTTCCGCACGCTACAGGTGCTGGGAGCGTATGGTTTCCGGGGTTACTTCGAGCACAAGCGCCACTTCATCGACTCCATTCCGGGGGCTATCCAGAACCTGCGCGACTTGCTCGCCCTCGACCGTAGCACCTTCCCCTATCCCTACCTGATGTCGGTTCTGCAGCGCCTGGTGGAACTGCCACAGTTTACGCGCATCGAGGAACCAGCGAAGAACCGGGCCGATGGCTTCCGCACCACGGCGGACGACGTCTTCAAGGCCAACCCGCTGGATGGTCCCGCCACATTCTCGAAATACGACGGCAAGGGCCCGCTGGTGGTCCGCGTGTTCAGTTTCTCCTACAAGAACGGCATCCCCGAGGACGAGTCGGGCAACGGCGGAGGCTATGTCTTCGACTGCCGAAGCACGCACAACCCGGGACGCTATGAGCCGTACAAGAAACTGACGGGACTGGACGAGCCGGTGATCCGATTCCTGGAGGACGACGGCGAGATCCTCGACTTCCTCAAGCCGGTCTATCAACTGGCCGACCATCATGTGGAGCGATATTTGCAGCGGGGCTTCACTTCCCTGATGTTCTGCTTCGGATGCACGGGCGGACAGCACCGCAGCGTCTATAGTGCGCAACACCTGGCGGAGCATATCCACGAGAAGTATGGCATCGAGGTGCGGGTGACGCATCGCGAACAGCACATACAACGCGTGATGGAGGCAAAGGACACAGTGAAGGGGGCGGAATAAGGGACTATCCCTGACTACCCGTCCTCGATTTTCTCTCACAACGACAAGGCTACATGACAAAACAGGCAATGATATTCGCGGCAGGGCTGGGCACCCGCCTGAAGCCGCTCACCGACCGAATGCCCAAGGCACTGGTGCCCGTGGCGGGGGAACCGCTGCTGGCTCACGTCATTAGAAAACTGAAGGCGGAGGGCTTTACCCGCATCGTGGTCAACGTGCACCACTTCGCCGACCAGATCATCGACTATCTCCACACCCACGACTTCGGGGTGGAGATACATATCTCTGATGAGACCTCCAAACTCCTCGACACAGGTGGCGGCATTCGTCATGCTGCCCATTGGTTTGAGACCGACAGCCCGGTGCTGATCCATAACGTCGATATTTTAAGCAACGCCAATCTCTCCCGGCTCTACGACAGTGCGGTGGCAGACGCAGCCTTGCTGGTCAGCGACCGCGTCACCAAGCGCTACCTGCTCTTCGGTGAGGGGAAGCGCCTCGTGGGATGGACCAATGTGGAGACAGGGGAGGTACGGTCGCCCCATGCTGACCTGTGTGTGACCGACTACCAGCGATGGGCCTTCAGTGGCATCCATGTCGTGTCGCCTCGTCTCCTCGAAGCCATGCGTCCCTATCCCGACCGCTTCCCGATCATGGACTTCTATCTGCAAAACTGCGACCGGCTTGATATCCGAGGCCAGCTTGCCGACGACCTCCAGCTCCTCGATGTCGGAAAACTCGACACCCTGGACCACGCCGAATCGTTTGTCAAGACGCTGGCGACACGCTGATAGGCCAAGGATAGCCTCACACATTTCCCTGTGCGACATTAGGACTTCCGCCTGTCTTCAGCAGTGCTTCCCCACCCCTTCCCCACCCTTTTGCCAACAAAAGTGGGGCAGAACAAAAAAAACAGGCCGCAAAATTTGGTAGTCTCGCATAAATCCACTACCTTTGCACCCGCATTTACCAAACGGTACTTGCCAACACGCTTCCAACCCCTAGGAGAGATGGTAGAGTGGTCGATTACACCGGTCTTGAAAACCGGCGTACCGAGAGGTACCGGGGGTTCGAATCCCTCTCTCTCCGCAATAAACCTTGAA